>Ga0326513_10000308_pt1 | contig 40350 bp, 36 predicted proteins | sample 2_2465_0518_D_FD_203654 | JGI IMG/M metagenome (GOLD analysis project Ga0326513, IMG submission 203654) | Bovine rumen microbial communities from UC Davis, California, United States - 2_2465_0518 | ecosystem: Host-associated > Mammals > Digestive system > Stomach > Rumen | place: USA... | reverse complement strand
TCTTATTTAGATAAAATATATTTTACTTGTCTTTCTTGCCGAAAATAGAGAAATGAACATAGCGTTTGGGATGCCTCTTCAAGTCAATTAGCAATGAATCAGCATCACGCATCGTATTGGAAAGATGGAAATAGAGCGAAGGGTCGCGCATGAGCAGTCCTATGGAACCATCCTTGCTGTTCAGCGCTGCCGTCATCTGCTGCACATTGGCAAGAGTGGCATCTACTTTCTGCATGGTTGCTGCAACATCCACCTCATTAAGCTGTCTTGTAAGACCCTCGGTATTAGCCAGCACGCCATCAGCTTTCTCCATCATCTGAGGCATTTGTTTGTTGAGTGAAGCAGAAAGAAGACTGAGTTGCTGAGAAGTAGCTCGCAAGCTGGTAGTGATACCCTCCACGTTATGAAGCGACTGGGCGAGAGCAGGATCTGCCAAAAGGGCATTGACGCTGGCCAGGATGGAATCCAATTTTGGCAGCATCTCCTGAATCTGGGGCACCATATCGCCTGCCTTGCTCATCACGCCCTTCTGCATACCTCCCATAATCGTGTCGCCCACTGCCAACAAATCCGAAGCATCCTCTCCAAACTTCAGCTCCAGCTTTACGTTGCCAAGTAAGTCACTTGCGATCTCGGCGTGAGTGCCACGAGGAAGACTCAGTTGCTTGTCAAGACCCACAGTAGCCACAATATGATCGGGACGGGCATAGTCATAGCTAATAGCCTCAACCACACCCACTTTATAGCCATTGGCATAAATGGGGCTCGATGCCGATAGTCCACTGACATCCTCAAAGACGACATAATAGGCATTACCGTTTCCCAAGAGGGAACGACCCTTTAGGAACTGCATGCCAAAAAACAACAACACAATACCCACAATAGCCACAAGGGCAATCTTTACCTCATTTGTAATCTTCATATCTCTTGCTTACTTTTTCTTTTTCCGCTTATATTCCTGATAGGCAACTCCAGCATCCACCTTCTCACCATGCTTAAAGGCAATGATGAACGCCTGAGGGAATTTGGGCTGAATCTGCTTACGCAAACGGTAGATTTCATTGTAATTTGTCGATGAGCCTACCGTGTACTTCCAAATACCATTCTCGTTGAAGGCCGACACATCCTGCAGTCCCTTGAACTGCCTGGCACCAGGCTTCAACCTACTCCCACTTGTAAGGAACTGTACCTTGAACACAGCATCCTCTTCGGAAGGAAGTGTTTCTGCTACCGTTTCATTCTGAGCTGGCTCCGGTTGCACCTTCGATGAATCTGGCTTGACATCCGGCTTTTCCTGGATAACTGGCGTTGGTTCCTTAACAGGAGCAACAACAGCAGGTGTCTTTCCTCCCTGATTGTGATTCTTACGATAGGACACAAACGCATTATACATGCCTGTGGCATATTTGTTGAGCGAACTCTCCGCATTGAGGAAAATCTCCTCATCCCTTGTCGAGATAAAGCCTAACTCCACCAAGCATCCCGGCATAGACGTCAAGCGCAATACGGCCAAATTGTCTTGCTGCGCACCTTGGTCCTGTCTTCTGGTAGCTGCACAGACATGCTTTTGCATCAGCTTAGCCAGTTCTATACTTCGCACCATATTGTCCTCTTGCACAAACTCAAAGAAGATATCACTCTCGGGCGCATTCGGATCAAATCCCTGGTAACGCTGTTTATAGTCTTTTTCCTTCAAGATAACGGCATTCTCACGCTTTGCCACCTCCAGATTTTCGATGAATCCCTGTTTTGACCCTGAATGACGGCCCTTACCCAACGTATAGGTCTGAAAGCCTCGGGCAATACGCCCCTTGGACAGCGCATTGATATGAATGGAAATAAAGAGATCCGCTTTGTTCTTATTGGCTATCTCAGCCCGTTGCCAAAGTTCAAGAAAACAATCGGTCTTGCGAGTGTAAACAACTTTCACATCAGGACAGTTCTTCTCCACCATGCGTCCGAAAGCCAATGCATATTTCAACGTGAGATTCTTTTCCTTGCTTATGGCACCCACTGCTCCCGCATCCTTTCCACCATGCCCGGCATCGATGACCAACGTGTAAGCCTTCGCCTCGGCACCAGAAAAAAGCACCAGACAAAGCACGCACATCAGCCATGCAACCACCTTTTTAGATAAAATCATATACATTGCATGCAAAATTACGGATTATTAGCGAGAAAACCGAAATTCAGTCTCGAGTTTTATCATTTATTAAGTGTAGCTCCACCCCAGCGCCCCCACAAACAGCACCCATCGGCGGGTTTAGTTTAGTGAGGCTCAGGTCAATGGCCGTGCTCTCTGGAAAGGCTGCAAACACAGCATGAGCAATGCGCCCAGCAACATGTTCCAACAACTGCGACGGCACAGCCATCTCGCGTTCCACAATATGGCATAGCTCTGCATAGTTGAGGGTATCGCTAACATCGTCGCTCTCCATCGCACGTATAATATTATAATGTACGCGAAGATTCACCAGGAAATCTCCCCCTACCCTACGCTCCTGCGGCAACACGCCATGATAGGCATGCAACCGCAGGTCGTTGATGTATATCGAGCTATTCATTATCCGCACCTTGAGGCTCCGCAGTTCTTACAGATGAGGCAGCCTTCCTGATAAACCAATGGCTCATGTCCACAGACAGGACACTTCTGCCCCTTTGCCTCGGTGCCGTCAGTAACGTACTTTTTCAGGGCACGCTCCACACCGTTTTTCCAAGTGTTGATGCTCTCTGATTGCAACTGCAACGAACTGACTAACTTCAGCACATGATCGATAGGCATGCGATAGCGCAATACGCCGCTAATAAGCTTCGCATAGTTCCAGTATTCAGGGTTGAACTTCTCGCTAAGGCCCTCAACGGTGGTTTTATAGCCGCGCTTGTTCTCAAACTGGAAGTCGTAGCGTTTACCGCCCTCTGGCAACTGCTGCTTGATAATCTTACCCTTAGTTACCGACTTGGGCAGCATGATACCCTCGTCCTCGTCTTGCAAACCGGTGAATATCTCGTAAGGATAGCCATCGAGCAGACCTACGAAGGCCACCCACTTCTCCTTGTTGTTCTGGAAACGCACCACGTCGCATTCCAGGACTTGTGGCCTGACTTCCGTAACGGCAGGATGTTTACAGGGAGCCTCCTGCTTCGGAGCCACTTCTATGTTGTTGTCCTTCACCTGCTGCTCGTCATCGACGTTTTCTTTCTTTTCCTTTTTCTTCACAGAAATCATCACACCTGCACGAGATCCGTCACGATAGATCGTGCAACCTTTGCAGCCAGTACGCCAAGCCTCAACATACAAATTGTTCACCAACTCCTCGTCCACATCGTTCGGCAAGTTTACGGTTACACTGATGGAGTGATCCACCCACTTCTGGATAGCGCCCTGCATGCGCACTTTCATCAGCCAGTCCACATCGTTGGCGGTAGCCTTGTAGTAGGGTGAACGCTTCACCAAGTCATCAATCTCTTCCTGTGAATAACGCTTCTGAGGGTCAAAGCCCTGTACCTTCATCCATTCAAGGAACTTCGGATGATAGACAATAAATTCCTCGAAGGAGTCGCCCACGTCATCCACGAAGTCCACATGTACGTTCGTATCATTGGCATTCACCTTACGACGGCGCTTGTAGAAAGGCATGAACACTGGTTCTATACCACTGGTCGTTTGCGTCATCAGGCTGGTGGTGCCTGTAGGAGCAATAGTCAGACAAGCAATATTGCGTCGACCGTACTTCACCATATCCTTGTATAGTTCCTCGTCGGCATCCTTCAACCGTAGGACGAAGGGATTATTCTTCTCACGCTGAGCATCGTAGATCTCAAAAGCCCCACGCTCACGAGCCATCTCTACACTGGCACGATAGGCATTAAGTGCCAGAGTACGATGCACGTTGACGCTAAAGTCGGTGGCAGCCTGCGTACCATAGCGAAGACCCATAGCAGCAATCATATCACCCTCAGCGGTAATTCCCACACCCGTACGACGACCTTTCGAGCTTTTAGCCTTGATTTTCTCCCAAAGATGCAGTTCTGCCCCCTTCACCTCCATAGATTGTGGGTCTTGCATGATTTTCTCCATGATAAGGTCGATCTTCTCCAACTCCAAGTCCACGATGTCGTCCATGATGCGCTGGGCAGCGCGAACATGCTTCTTGAACAAATCGAAATCGAACGAAGCTTCAGCCGTAAAGGGTTTCTTGACATAGCTGTAGAGGTTGATGCACAACAGGCGGCATGAGTCATAAGGACAAAGGGGTATCTCGCCACAAGGGTTGGTCGATACTGTGCGGAATCCTAAATCAGCATAGCAGTCTGGTATGCTCTCTCTTAGGATAGTGTCCCAGAACAGTACCCCAGGCTCTGCACTTTTCCACGCATTATGCACAATCTTTCCCCACAACTCCTTTGCTTGCACCTCACGCACAAATTGCGGATCGTCGCTATCAATGGGGAATTGCTGTGTGTAGGTTTTACCCTCCACAGCAGCCTGCATGAACTCATCGTCAATCTTCACTGAAACATTGGCACCCGTCACCTTGCCCTCCTGCATCTTCGCATCAATGAAGGCCTCACTGTCTGGGTGTTTAATGCTGACTGAGAGCATCAACGCACCACGGCGACCATCCTGTGCCACCTCACGTGTACTATTACTATAACGTTCCATAAAAGGCACAAGTCCCGTCGATGTCAGGGCCGAGTTGTTCACAGGAGAACCCTTCGGACGAATATGGCTCAGGTCGTGTCCGACACCACCACGCCTTTTCATCAACTGCACTTGCTCCTCATCTATTCGCAAGATGGCGCCATACGAATCGGCGTCACCATCCAGGCCGATGACAAAACAGTTGCTCAGCGAAGCCACTTGATGGTTGTTTCCAATGCCTGTCATCGGGCTGCCAGCAGGTACAATGTAGCGAAAGTGGTCCAACAAGGCGAACACTTCGTCATCGCTCATCGGGTTCTGATATTTCCGCTCCATGCGGCCTATCTCACGGGCCAATCGCCAATGCATATCGACAGGCGACTGCTCATAAATATTACCCTGCGAATCTTTCATTGCATACTTATTCACCCAAACACGGGCGGCCAGCTCATCGCCAGCAAAATAAACAAGTGAGGCTTGCAAAGCCTCTTCATAGCTATAAGTTTTTTGTGGTTCCATAAGGTTTTTGTCTTTCCGAGTGCAAAGGTACTTACTTTCCCCGACATAGCAAACTCTTTTCCTCGAAATATTTTCAGCGCTGACTTTTCTGTCCCAAACTTCTCTTCTTGTCCTTCGACTCTTCTATGAGGCATTGAGCCACCTTTCAGAAGATGTTCAAATGCTCCCAAAAGAGTCAAAATCACTTTAATCTGAAATAGTCGAAATGGGCGATTCCACCCTGACCATAGCAGAAAAGACCTAACCGCACACCTTTCCAATAACCGCTTCGCATGGAGAAGGCCTCGCCTATAGGCTGATAGTGTTTGCCGTCAAAACTATAGAAGAACTGGAACTGGTTGGGAACGACCTCATAGGTAAGGCGCAAGAATACCTTCTTGAAATGTCCTCGATGCACAATGGTACATTCACCATTGGACTCGGTATATACACCTTCGGCGCAAAGTCCGACGCCATGAAACTGCTTGCCTATACAAAGGAGACCTGAGTGGGCGTCACCATTTAGCGTTAGTAAAGTGGTAGCCTCGCCGCTATATCCCACTAACTTCTGTGTAATCATGTTGCGACAATTGCGAAGCTGGTCGGCAGGCAATGCTTGAAGCTGGAGCTGTCCACGACTGAGTTGCCAATGTTCATTTGAGGGATTGTGGCACCACTGCCACTGCAAGCCTAATTCCTTGTCAGAAAACTCATCTGACGTCAGCATCTTTGGAACAGGGGACGTGGTGGGCAGAGGTGATGTCCACACACTCACTGGCTCGCCTATGCCATTGCCGTCAATATCAACTCCCATCAGGGGCCAGTCATCCTTCCATCGGGCAGGTTGAAGATGAACGACACGCCCCAGGACGGGTGTCTCCTGAAAATGATAGAACCACCAAGTACTGTCTACGGCCTGCACCAATGCGCCCTGATGAGGTCCATTGATATTGGTGCTACCCTGTTCCAACACCACACGTTTCTCATAGGGGCCATAAATGTGACGAGAGCGAAGCACCGTCTGCCATCCAGTACCCACACCGCCTTCTGGTATAATGAGGTAGTACCATCCGTTACGCTTCAAGAACTTTGTACCCTCAGCCACAGGTCCTGTATAGACCGTGACACCGTCATCCAATAGCTGTCGTCCATCAGCCGACATACGGTGAACGATGATGGGGCCTGCTCCGTGCTGGCTACGTCCAAGATAGGCCTGCCCATCCTCATCCCAAAAAGGGCAAGGATCTTCCCATTTCTTCACACGCTTCACCAAGTGCAAGGGTGTCCAAGGCCCTTCTGCTTGTTCCGCCGTTGACATATAGAGGCCCTCGTCTGGCGTGCAAAAGTAGACGTAGAATCGTCTATTATGATGGCGTATAGCCGGTGCCCATGAGCCTCCAGCGTAATGTTGCATCGTGTCCCATCCTGGTTCATCGAAGCGTTGATAAATCTGTGCCAGGTAGCGCCAATTCAGCATGTCTGTCGATTCAAGCACCTGCATGCCCATGAAATGGAAGTCGGAAGCCACCATATAGTAGCGATTGCCAACTCGTATCACGTCAGGATCACTGAAATCGGCACAGAGCACAGGGTTTTTATAAGTGCCATTATGCTGATCACCCCAGCCCAAGCAGGGCTGAGCTTGCAAATGTACGGCCAGGCAGAGTGCCATAGAAAAGAATAGGAATCGTTTCATATCTCGGAGGTTGATGTGTCACTTCTTTGAAAACTCGACTGCAAAGATACAAAATTTTTCTCAATCACAGTGCGTATTTCTACACCTTATTATATATACTCTCTTCTTCGCATGCTCGGCTTGATGCTGACAGAGAGGTGAGTAGTGAGTGGAAAGTTGCATTTTTCGCCTTAGGCCTACCGATTTTTTCTCGTTAACTAAGAAAAAAATTCTGTTAGGCCTAAGAGAAAAAAAGCTATCATTTGTCTGTTACGTGATTGTTTTTGGAACTGCAACACTGCAACGCGCAACAGAAAGTTAGTGCCCCAATATCATTCGAAGCAACCAACCGTTAAAAAATCCAAAGAAAGCAAATATTTATAGTACTTTGTATTGCATAGTACCAAGTTTTTACCTATCTTTGCAGCGTCATACCATTCAATCGAAAAGTCATGAACATAGAGAACGCAAAATCGCAGATGAGAAAAGGCATGCTTGAGTATTGCGTGCTGCTACTCCTAAAGCACCACCCGTCGTATGCCAGTGACATCATCCAGCAACTGAAAGATGCCGAATTGCTTGTGGTCGAGGGCACGCTCTACCCGCTGCTCACCCGACTCAAAAACGATGGCCTACTCAACTATCAGTGGCAGGAGAGCACACAAGGGCCACCCCGCAAGTATTATGCACTAAGCCGTGAAGGCGAACACTTCCTTGAAGGGCTCGACAGTGCCTGGACGGAACTCTCAAACACCGTGAACTACCTCAAAAACATCCGTACAGAATTTCATCTTTAAGCGATTATGAAAAAAAATATCACCATCAACCTGTGTGGCCGACTCTTCCAAATTGACGAAGACGCCTACGAGATGCTGCAACATTACACAGACTCTTTACGCTCTCACTTCGGCAAGCAAGAAGGTGGCGACGAGATTGCCAACGACATTGAAGCTCGTATTGCCGAGCTGTTTGACGAACTGAAGCAAAAGGGCAACGAAGCAATCACCATTGAACATGTAAAAGACATCATCACCCGCATCGGCAAGCCAGAACAGCTGACTGACGATGAAGAGCAGGAAGAATCTGACTGGAAAGCCGAGGGGCAGCGTGCCTTCGAACAGGTACGTTCGAAAATGGCAGGCCGTCGTCTGTACCGTAACCCCAATGACAAGATGGTTGCAGGCGTCATGTCGGGTATAGCCGCTTATACGGGTGTCGACGTCACGATCTGCCGATTGGGAGCCGTTCTCTTCACGCTTTGCTACGGCATTGGACTGATTGTCTACATTGTTCTGGCCATCGTGCTGCCACAAGCCAATACCCCAGAGGAGAAACTACAGATGCAGGGTAAGGAGGTGAATCCACAGAACCTGGCCGATGCCGTAGTCGATGACAGACAGCAACCCAGCACGCATTCGAGCGGACTACGCGAAGTGTTCTCTGTCCTCTTGAAAATCGTCATAGGCTTCTTTGTCGGCATTGCCATTCTTGTCGGCTTTGTTCTGGCCATCGCCTTTTTTGGCGTGCTGATGACCACCGTCTTCGCTTTAGCGATGCCAGCCACCACAGCTGTCACCTTACCCTTCACGTTAGGCGGTATGGGATTGACGGAGGTATGGAATGAGCATCCTGCCTTGCTTATCGGCTTTACCATTTCCCTCTTGGCTGTGCTGTTCCTTCCTCTCTACGCCATCATCCACATGATCTTGTCGCTTACTAAGAAAATCCAGCCTATGGGTGTGGTCCAGCGCATCGTGTGCATCGTGCTATGGATGATAGCCCTATTCTGCGCCATTCCCCTGGGCAGTTCTGTAGGCATGCTTCATGATCAGTACAGGTACGAGCGTATAGCTGAGGATAACCAATGGATGACTGATGAAGACCGCGACTATCTGAATGCCAATGGGTGGGTGCTACAAATGAACATCGACTGTCATAACGATTACGTGAAGAATGGAGAGTACGTCACAGGTGACCCAGACGTTGCTTATCTCGACGTGTGGGATGCCGATGCCCAGCAAGTGTTTCAGGTAGCTTCAATGAATCAGGTAGTTGATTCTGGTACCTATCGCCTCACTTGTAATGCACGAGCCGAGGGTGAAGGTGTGTATATCTATGCCAAGACTCCCGCCAACAGACATGAGCCGACAGCGATAACAATGATACCCGTACATGGTAACGAAGGCGGTAAAATATGGGAGGAGGCCCTTGGACTGATGGAAAACGACTCCCTGCCCATTGCCGAACAAGCCCGAAAGATTCGTGAGGCTAATGACGGTAAAGGCTTCGGGTGGAGTAAGGTCGAACTAATCGTCAAAGTTGACAAGCCTAAAACTACCCTTTGCTACGGGGTCAGCACTTGGGAGGAAACCACGAAACATCCTAACTACTCCAAATGGTTCTCTGCCTGCGATTTCAAACTCGAAAAGGTGGAGAATAATTCCAATGCCGAATAAGAGAATAGTTGTATTCGTATGAAATTCAGAACAGAAGTTGACATCAACAAACCTTCATTCACCATTGAACCCGAAGACGAGCTATTGTTCCTCGGTTCCTGCTTTGCCGACAATATCGGACAGCGGTTCGTGGAGCAACGGCTTCGGGCTACGGTGAACCCACGGGGCACGATGTATAATCCGGCCAGCATCCTACACACACTTCAACTGTGCCCAGAGTTGCGGCCTCGTGTGGCTTTTCTGACGTTAGGCACCAATCACGTCTACCGACTGCGAGAGACGGGCGAGATTGTGGATAACTGCCAGAAACGGCCCGCCAATCTTTTCGAAGAAGAGGAATTGACAGTCGAAGCCTGCTCCGACTATCTGCGCCAATGTGTCGATGTACTCCGTACACGTCGTCCCGACGTACATGTTGTGTTGACAGTGAGTCCTATCCGCTATCGCAAATACGGCTACCACGCAAGTCAGCTATCAAAAGCCACACTACTGCTTGCCATTGAGCACTTGATTTCACAATATCCAGCAGTTGATATTCAACAGACTATCACTTATTTCCCTGCCTACGAAATAGTTCTCGATGAATTACGCGACTACCGTTTCTATCAGCCCGACATGCTGCATCCTTCGGAACAAGCCGTCGAATACATCTACGAACAGTTGGCAGAACGCTATTTCAGTCAGCGGTTGAAAGAATTCTTGCGCCTATGGGCACCCATTCATGCGGCTCTTCAGCATCGCCCATTTAACGCCGACAGCAAAGAATACAAAGATTTTATGCAGAAAACGCAAGAGCAGCTTGACGCCCTACGGAAGAGCTATCCGCTGCTGCCCATTTGACAGACTCTTGTTGCCCCGTACGTCGCCTCCCCGATATTTTCTTGGTGCTTTTCTTGTTCCTTGCAAAAAAAAAGCGTAATTTTGCAGGCAGTAACTTTAACAGAAGAAAAAGACAATGACATACAGCATTGAGAAAGTGACTACGCTCATTGGAGCGCGACGCTACGGTGAGGCAGAAACCACCGTTGGATGGCTGCTTACCGACAGCCGTTCGCTTTGTTTCCCTGAACAGACCCTTTTCTTCGCCCTGCGCACAAAAAGCGGCGACGGGCATCGCTACCTCGACGAACTCTATCGCCGAGGTGTGCGTTCGTTCGTCGTGGAACAGGTGCCCGAAGAGCCACAAAAAGATGCCAACTACCTAAAGGTGTCATCGACACTGGCTGCTCTGCAACGACTGGCAGAGCGACACCGCGATGAGTTTCAGATTCCCATCGTGGGCATTACCGGCTCGAACGGCAAGACGTGGGTCAAGGAATGGCTCTACCAAATATTGCTACCTTCGCAGAAGATTGTCCGCTCTCCACGTTCCTATAACTCGCAGATAGGCGTTCCTCTCTCCGTATGGCTACTGAACGAACAGACCGAGATTGGTATTTTTGAAGCCGGTATCAGTCAGCCGGGCGAAATGATGGCCTTGCACGACATCATCCAACCCACCGTCGGCGTACTGACCTGCCTGACGGGAGCACATCAGGAGAACTTCCGCTCCTTGGAGGAGAAATGTCTGGAGAAATTGGAGCTGATGCGCGACACCAAAGCTATCGTCTACCCCTCGGACGACAACACGGTGAGCCGTTGCATGCGCCGCATGAACTATCAAGGTGAGCGCATTGGATGGTCGAAGACCAACGAAAGGGCAGAGATGTATGTCGAAGGCATTCAAGGCACGACGGAATTTCTGAAAATCACTTATGTATATAAAGGTACGCGAGGCGAGTACACCATTCCCTTCATCGATGAGGCTTCGATTGAGAATAGCATCACCTGCGCTGCCACAGCCCTCTACCTCGGAGTGACCCCCGAACAATTGACCGAACGCATGCCACTGCTGGAACCCATCGCTATGCGACTGGAAGTGAAGCGGGGCCAACACGGCTGCACACTCATCAACGACTCGTACAACAACGACATCAACTCGCTCGACATCGCACTGGACTTCATGAACAGGAGAAGCGAGAAGTCGGGCTCCAATCACCACTCAACGCTTATTCTCAGCGACATTTACCAAAGTGGTGAGACGAAAGCTGAGCTATATCATCAGGTGAACAACCTTTGCCTGCAACGCAAGGTGGAAAAAATCATAGGCATCGGCCCAGACATCTCTGCCTCTGCCGCATCCTTCACCATGAGCGAGAAATGGTTCTTTGCCACCACTGAGGAGTTCCTGCAAAGCTCCCTGATGCACTCTTTCCACGACGAAGCCATCTTGCTGAAAGGTGCACGCCGTTTCGGTTTCGAGCGCATTACCGAGCAAATGGAGCAGAAGGTACATGAGACCATTCTTGAGGTGAACCTCAATGCTGTGGTGGACAACCTCAACTACTTCCGCTCTTTCCTGCACCCTGAGACGAAAATCACCTGCATGATCAAGGCCGATGCCTATGGTGCCGGTGCCATTGAGATAGCTAAGACGCTACAAGAACATCGTGTGGACTATCTGGCTGTTGCCGTTGCCGACGAAGGCGTGGCCCTGCGTCGTGCTGGCATCACCGCTAACATCATGGTGATGAACCCAGAGATGACTTCATTCAAGACGCTTTTCGACTACGACCTGGAACCCGAAGTCTACTCTTTCCGACTGCTCGACGCACTCGTCAAAGCTGCCCGCAAAGAGGGTATCACCGGCTGGCCTGTCCACATCAAGTTGGACTCAGGCATGCACCGACTGGGGTTTGAGAAATCCCAAATTCCTGAGCTTATCGAACGGCTTCGCCATCAACAGGCCGTCATTCCACGTTCCGTATTTTCACATTTCGTAGGCTCTGACAGTTCTGAGTTCGATGATTTCTCAGCACAACAATTTGCACTCTTCGATGAGGGAAGCCGCCAGATACAGGCAGCTTTCAAGCATAAGATTCTGCGACACATGGACAATTCCGCCGGCATCATCCATTTCCCTCAGCGACAGATGGATATGTGCCGTCTGGGTATTGGTCTGTATGGTGTGGATCCCATAGCTCCCACGGGAGCCGAAGGTGGGAGCAAGCTAAAAACCGTGAGTACGCTCAAGACCACCATCCTGCAACTCCGTCATGTCAAGGCAGGCGACTCTATTGGCTACAGTCGCCGCACCATCCTGGAGCGAGACTCGGTTATCGCTGCTATTCCTATTGGCTACGCAGATGGACTTAACCGACTCTTAGGCAACCGGCACGGCTATTGTCTGGTAAATGGTAAAAAGGCCGACTACGTGGGCAATATCTGCATGGATGTAACTATGGTCGATGTGACCGATATACCCTGCGCCGAAGGCGATTCTGTGGAAATCTACGGACAGGACCTACCTGTCACCCAACTCAGCGAAGTGCTCGGAACCATCCCCTATGAGGTGCTTACGGGTGTAAGCAACCGTGTAAAACGCATTTATTACCAAGATTAATGATAAATCGTGGCAGGGTTTCAAATATTTTTTGTAACTTTGCCACGCTTTAACTACTAAAACAAACAAGTATTTGATAAAATGGAAGAAGTATTTAGTTACATTATTAGTCTTGGAGCATCGGTCATGATGCCGATACTCTTTACGATTATTGGTCTGAGCATCGGCCTGAAGTTCGGTCGCTCGCTGAAAAGCGGCCTCTATGTAGGCGTCGGTTTCGTGGGCCTCGGCATTGTGACGGCTCTGCTGACCAACAACTTCGGTTCTCCGCTTTCTGCCATCTCCGAGCTTTACGGCTTACAGTTGAAGGTGTTCGACATGGGCTGGCCTGCAGCCGCAGCCGTTGCCTACAACACTGCAGTAGGCGCACTGATCATCCCCATCTGTCTGGGTGTGAACTTCCTATTACTTGTCACGGGCTGCACCCGCACGGTGAACATCGACCTCTGGAACTACTGGCACTTCGCTTTCATTGGTGCCGTAGCCTACTTCGTTATGGACCAGTCATTGGCCTGGGGTTATTTCGCCGCTATCGTGTGCTACATCGTGACGCTGGTGATGGCTGACCTTACTGCTGACAAATTCCAGTCGTACTATCCCGAATGGCAGGGCATTTCCATTCCTCAGCCTTTCTGCCAGAGCTTCGTACCCTTTGCCCTGATTATTGGCAAGGCACTCGATGCCATTCCTGGCTTCGACAAGCTGAATATCGATGCCGAGGGCATGAAGAAGAAGTTCGGCGTTATGGGCGAGCCTCTTGTACTGGGCGTCATCGTAGGTGCGCTGATTGGTGCGCTGGCTCAGCTTGACATCAAGAAGGTGCTGTTCCTTGGCGTAACGATGGGTGCCGTGATGGAGTTGATTCCACGTATCACATCCCTTTTCATTGAAGGTCTGAAGCCTATTGCCGAGAAGACGCAGGAAGTCGTCAAGAAGAAGTTCAACGGCAAGAAAGTATATATCGGCATGTCGCCCGCTGTTGTCATCGGCCATCCAACGACCCTCGTGGTTTCGCTGCTGTTAATCCCTGTTGCTTTGGGACTCGCCGTAGTGCTGCCAGGCAACCAGTTCCTGCCACTTGCATCGCTGGCCGGCATGTTCTATCTCTTCCCTATGGTGCTGCCGTTCACAAAGGGTAATGTGGTGAAGACATTTATCATCGGTCTTGTGGCACTGGCCATCGGTCTCTATTTCGTTACCGACATGGCTCCCGCCTTCACGCAGGCCGCCCACACCGTATTTGAGCAGACAGGCGACAAGGCTGCCGACATCCCCGCTGGCTTTGAGGGAGGTGCGCTCGATTTCGCCTCCTCGCTTTTCGGCTGGATCATCTATAAGTGCGTAAACAGCCTTGAATACGTCGGTGCAGGCATTCTCACCATTATCACTATCGGCATGGTGGTGTGGAATCGTATGCGCATTGCCGCTGAGGAAAAATAAAAGAACAGAGAACCTTTACATAAATTATTAACAAAACGAGGGAAAGAACTACAGTTGTTCAGCCCCCCAACCCCCTAAGCTGGGGGATAGAATAATATGAATAAAAGAACAATTATTTCATCAGTACTGCTGGCCTTGGCATTGACGGCATCGGCTCAGCAAAAAGTGAACTTCCAGACGGCTTGCCACCCGGAGGACGTGAAGCACTACGACACCAAGACGCTCCGTGAGCGCTTCGTCATGGAGAAGGTGATGGTAGCCGACGAAATCAACCTTACCTACTCGCACTACGACCGTTTCATTTTCGGCGGTGCTATGCCCGTGAACAAAACCCTGAAGCTGGAGAACTTCCAGGAGTTGGGCCTTGACGTAGACCCCGGCATCAAGGACAAGTACTTCCTCTACAACCGTGAACTGGGCGTAGTGAACTGCGGTCAGGGTGACGGCACCGTCATCGTCGATGGTAAGGAATATGCCCTCTCTCCAAAGGAAGCCCTCTACATTGGTCGTGGCCATATCGGCAAGGACAAGGATGTAAACAAGGAAGTGCTCTTCCGCTCGAAGGACCCGAAGAATCCCGCCAAGTTCTACCTGAATAGCGCTACCGCCCATCAACACTACAAGACGCAATGGATCACCCTCGATGGACGCAAGGGCTCACTGAAGGCCGCCGTATGGGGCCCCGTAGGCTCGCTGGAGGAGTGCAACAACCGCACCGTCTACAAGCTTATTGTCAACGATGTACTGGAGGAAGGTCCCTGCCAGCTGCAGCTGGGTCTGACGCAGTTGAATCCCGGTGCTGCCTGGAACACCATGCCTCCCCACACCCACGGACGCCGCATCGAGGCCTATTACTACTTCAACCTGCCTCAAGAGCAGACCATTGCCCACATCATGGGTGAGCCTCAGGAGAGCCGTGTGGTATGGCTGCACAATGAGCAAGCCATCATGAGCCCCGAGTGGTCGATGCATGCCGCCGCCGGTACCTACTACTACACATTCATTTGGGGTATGGCTGGTGAAAACCTGTACTACAATGACAAAGATAACATTCCTGTGATAGATATTAAATAAGCAATAACCAATGACACCAGTACAAACCTCCAAAATGTCCAACTTCCGTTGGGTCATCTGTGCGTTGCTCTTCCTTGCAACCACCGTCAACTACATGGACCGCCAGGTCTTGTCGCTTACCTGGAAGGACTTCATTGCCATCGACTTCCACTGGACTGATGCAGACTATGGTACAATTACAGGTCTCTTCTCGCTTTTCTACGCCATCGCCAACCTCTTCTCCGGTAAGTTCATCGACTGGATGGGCACGAAGAAGGGCTACCTCATTGCCATTTTCGTCTGGTCTACAGGTGCCGTGATGCATGCTGGTTGCGGATGGGTCGCTATGAACATCGAGGGCTATGACTCTATTGAGGCTCTACGCATGGTACAGGCCGGTAGCGATGCTGCCGTAGCCATAGCTACCATCTCCGTATGGCTGTTCCTCTCCTGCCGTCTGATCCTTGCTGTCGGTGAGGCTGGCAACTTCCCTGCTGCTATCAAGGCCACTGCCGAATACTTCCCCAAGAAAGACCGTGCCTTCTCCACTTCCATCTTCAACAGCGGAGCCTCGGTAGGCGCACTCGCTGCACCCGCTACGATTCCCCTGCTGGCTCGTGCCTGGGGCTGGGAGATGGCCTTCATCATCATCGGTGTGTTGGGCTACGTGTGGATGGGCCTCTGGATGTGGCTCTATGAGAAACCCCGTCAGAACAAGCGTGTGAACAAAGCCGAGCTGAACTACATTGAGCAGGACAACGACTTGTCAGAGGTACAGAATCGCGACGCTGAGATGGATGAGAAGACGATTCCATTCTTCAAGTGCTTCACCTTCCGTCAGACCTGGGCTTTCCTCGTGGGTAAGCTGATGACCGACGGTGTGTGGTGGTTCTTCCTGTTCTGGGCTCCTGCCTACTTCAGCGACCAATATGGTTACACAAGTGACTCCACAATGGGCATCCTGCTCATCTTCACCCTTTACCTCATCGTTACCGTTCTCTCCATTGGCGGTGGCTATCTGCCGAAGTATTTCGTGGAGAGTCGTGGAATGAATCCCTACTTAGGCCGCATGCGCGCCATGCTCATCTTCGCCTGCTTCCCCGTGTTGGGACTGTTGGCTCAGCCGCTCGGTGCCTACAGCGCTTGGTGGCCTGCCATCCTGATTGGCCTGCTTGGTGCCGGACATCAGGCTTGGTCAGCCAACCTGTTCTCAACCATCGGTGATATGTTCCCCAAGAGCACCATCGGCACTATCGTTGGACTGGGCACCATGACAGGTGGCTTCGGATCGATGGCTATCAACATGGGCTCTGGTAAGTTCTTCACCTGGGCAGCTAATCAGGGCGAAGCCTTCACTTTCATGGGCTTCGACGGCAAGCCAGCAGCCTATATGATTGTGTTTTCATTCTGCGCCGTGGCCTACCTTATCGGCTGGTGCATCATGAAGGCCCTCGTGCCAAAGTACAAGCCTGTGGAGGTTGATTAATCTCACTACAGACTATCAAAGTCCCACAAAAAGCGTCCTGATTAGGTCGTTTTTTATGGGACTCTTGTATGGGAATGTTTCGTTTTCATCTGGTTCTTCTACAATTTTGTTGAAAAGACAATTGGCAATTTTTCAATGAGAAATTTGTAAGAAAGTTTCATCTTCCCTGAAAAGCCACTAAATCCCCCCAAAAATAATGAGTTAACTCAATTCATCAAATGAGTTAACTCAAATGACCGATTGAATTAACTCAAATGGTTTAGGGAGTTAAAGTGAAAAATATTCTCTACGACAATGTTGGCTTTTTTTACTTGTAAACAACATTTTCAACTACTATGCAGAAGAACCACCTATATCAATATAAGTCACCCTCGATTCATATAATCAACTGAGTCGACTCATGCGATCATTTGAATCGACTCATTCAATCCATTGAATCGGCTCATTGACTGACACATTTACTCTGAACGGTTCGTAGACTAATGAACATGTAAGAGCAAGAACTTCAAAATTTCCGAAAGCTCTATCATTAACAAAAAAAGGACAGAAACTATCATCATTCAAATAGTTTCTGTCCTATTGACCTAATTATCCTAATTATAGAATAAGCTCCAAAAATATTACTTCTTCAGCTTAATGTTGACATTATCCTTGGTAATGTTCTTGCAATGCTGGAAGATGACATCGTTGTCAGACTCAATCTTGATGTTCTTCAGGTGAATACCCTCAATGGGCATTTCGGGAAGTCCGTTGAACTCCATAGCATAACCTGCATGGTTGCAGACCACATTGCGGATGTCGATGTTACGGAAAATGGGCGTTTCCTCTGTCACAGGTACTTTCTCCACAGCTGCTGACGAGCCGCCTTCGGCAATCACCTCTGAGACCGACTTACCACCATAATACATGTTGAAAGTCAGCGCATAGGTTGTGATGTCGGTCATGGAAATACCATCAACATAGATGTTCTCCACGATACCACCGCGACCACGGGTGGACTTGAAGCGCAATCCCACGTCGGTGCCTAAGAACTGGCAATTGCGCACCATGATGTTCTTTACGCCACCACTCATCTCCGAGCCCACGACGAAGCCACCATGTCCAGCAAAGACGGTGCAACCATCAACCACCACATTCTCACAGGGCCTACCTCTGCGGCGACCATCGGCATCCTTGCCGCTCTTGAGGCAGATACCATCGTCGCCGGCATCAAACTGCGAGTCGACAATCAGCGCATTCTTACACGACTCCAGGTCAAGGGCATCACCGTTCTGGGCATAGGCTGGGTTACGGGCAAGTACGTGGTCGATGATAATGTTCTCACACATCAGCGGGTGGAGGTTCCAGGCGGGAGAGTTCTGGAAGATGACACCTTGCAACAGCACGTTCTTGCACTCAACGAGGCTCACCATAACAGGACGCAGGAAGCGCTTGATGGCATTCCACTCCTCTTCGGTCTGAGCATTCGGCACGTTCATGTTGGCACCGGCCTCGCCCTTGGCATAACCCTCCGAAGGCACCCAGTAGTCCTTTTTGGACTCAATGCCACTCTTCAAGAGTCTCTTCCAGTGGCTATCGGTCACCTTTGAGCGCTTCACAGGACGCCAGTACTGTCCATTACCGTCGATGACACCATGACCAGTAATAGCAATGTTCACGGCACCACGGGCACTCAGCGGCGACTGGCAGCGACGAGTGTCGAGTCCTTCGAACGAAGTCTTAATAATAGAATACAGGCTTTCGTCAGCAGCAAACTGGATGACGGCACCTTTTTCCAAATACAGGTTGATATTTGATTTCAAGACGATAGGGCCGGTCAGCCACACGCCACGGGGCACCACAAGCTTTCCGCCGCCCTTCTTTGTCAGAGCGTCAATGGCCTTGGCAAAGGCTTCGGTACACAAGTGTTCACCGTCACCCAAGCCACCGCACTCTGCCACACTGATCTGATTGGCAGGGAAAATAGGAGCTTTCACCTCACTCATCTTGAAAGGCAATCCTTCCGTAAACTGTCTGTAAACATTCTGGGCCTTGCTACCGCACACTAACAGCAGGCAAAGCGTCATAACTAAGATTTTCTTCATGTTTGATTAGTTTTTAATTAGTCTTTTGGCAAAGTTAGTAACAATATCTCAAATAACCAAATCTTTATTGGTTAATTCTATATTTTCAAGTGATTTTGCATAATCATATCCATTATTCGTCATAACCTCTTGCTTCTATTAACTGCAAATATTTCTCGTCACCCTCACGAATCAGCAATGAGAGCAGGGGCTTCATCACAAAGTCACGCTCACGCATCAACGGATGTGGCACCGTCAGCCTCGGCTCATGAATAGTCATACAGTCATAGAGCAACACATCGATATCCACCGGACGGTCGAAATAGACAGGCTGATGAATACGCAAGGTGTGATGCTCCTCACGCTTGCCCAGCACCCTCTCTATCTGTTGTGTACAATCAAGCACCTGCAAAGGCTCCAGGTCTGTCTGACAGCGCACCACGGCATTCAGAAACCTGTGCTCCGATTCGAACCCCCAAGGTTCTGTCTCAATAAAAGCTGACCGAGCCACTATCGGCCCGACCAGCTTTTCTATTTCTTCTATGGCCCGCAACAGCAACGCCTCGCGTTCGCCTAAATTCGAGCCAAGTCCTAAGAACACTTCGTGCACTTTCTGTAGCAACTCAATCGTCCAGCATCAGCAAGGCATCGCCATAGCAGCCAAACATGAACTTATGCTTCAGCGCCTGTTTGTAGGCTTCACAAACCAAGTCATAGCCACCGAAGGCAGCCGAAGCCATCATCATCGTGGACTCTGGATGGTAGAAATTGGTAATCAAGGCATTCGACAAGCCAAAGTCGTAGGGCGGGAAGATAAACTTGTTGGTCCATCCCTCAAACTCCTTAAGCATGCCATCGGTACCCACAGCACTCTCCGTGGCTCTGGCTACGCTGACGCCCACTGCACAGATACGGTGGCCAGAGCGCTTGGCAGCATTCACAATTTTGCAAGCTTCGGAATTAACAAACATCTGCTCTGAGCTCATCTTGTGCTTCGTCAGGTCTTCTACTTCTATCGGGTCGAAAGAACCTAAGCCGCAATGAACCGTCACGTAGGCAAAGCCAAAACCGCGAATCTCCATCATCTTCATCAGCTGCTTGCTGAAGTGCAGACCTGTGGAGGGAGCAGTCACAGCACCTTCGTTCTTGGCAAAGATGGTCTGGAAGTTTTCCATGTCATCAGGCTCAGCATGTCGCTTTTCCACAATGTAACGTGGCAACGGAGCCTGTCCCAGCGCAAAGAGTTCCCTCTTGAACTCGTCGTGCGGACAGTCATAGAGAAAACGCAGTGTACGGCCACGGCTCGTCGTATTGTCGATAACCTCAGCTACCATAGGTCCCTCCTCATCGAAGAACAGTTTGTTGCCAATACGTATCTTGCGAGCCGGCTCCACAAGCACGTCCCATAGGCGCAATTCTTCATTCAACTCACGCAAAAGGAACACCTCAATCTTCGCGTCGGTCTTCTCCTTCGTTCCAAAGAGACGGGCGGGGAACACCTGAGTGTCGTTGAAGACAAATGTGTCTCCCTCGTCAAAATAGTTACAAATGTCGCGGAAGGTCAAATACTCTTCGGTATCCTTGCCCTCTGCGTCTTTCTTGAACAACTCAATCTGCTGGCTCTTCCTGTGCAGAACCATCAGTCGGCACTGGTCACGGCTATACACACGCTCCACCGTGCCGTCCTCATTCTCAAACACTCGGTGGGGGGGATAGAGCGCCACCAACTCTTCAGGCAGTTTGAACTTGAATTGTGATAGTTTCATTTCTCTATTTTGCTTCTATTTGTTCTTCAATCCACTGCGGCAACGTGTCAAACGTCTGGCAGTCCTCAATCCTCACTTGACCAAGCCGGGTGCGACATAATGCCGTGAGAAAGGCACCACTCCCTAAGGCTTCGCCAATGTCGCGGGCCAGCGACCGAATATAGGTTCCCTTACCACAACTCACACGGATGCTCATCTGCATCAGTTCCGGGTCAAAATGGGTAAGTTCAATCTCGTCAATATGGATGGGCTTAGCCTTCAGCTCCACATCACCACCCTTTCGGGCCAGTTTGTAAGCACGATGCCCGTCGACCATCACAGCCGAATAGGCTGGTGGCACTTGCATCTGGTCGCCCTCAAAACGCCGAAGGGTCTGTTCTATCAATTCACGGGTGATATGGCGCGTCGGATAGGTCATGTTCACTGTATGCTCCCTATCATACGAGTCGGTCGTAGCACCTAATTGCAGGGTTGCCGTGTATTCCTTCGATGCCAGCTGCAACTCTTCAATACGCTTTGTGGCACGCCCCGTACACAGAATCAACACACCAGTGGCCAAGGGATCCAATGTGCCCGCATGGCCAGTCTTCACTCGCTTCACATGCAACCGCTTCGAAAGCAGGAACCGCACATGAGCCAATGCCCCGAACGATGACATCCGGTACGGTTTGTTGATGTAGATGAATGCACCCTCTAAGAAGTCCAAATCCCTCAGCTCTAAAAATTCTCAATTCCTATTGTAAGCCCCATACCAAAGCCACGGCTCCGGCAATGGCGCAATAGATACCAAAATAAAGCAGCTTGCCACGTTTTACTATGTCAATCATCCACTTGCAAGCGAAGCAGCCACTCACAAAAGCAGCCAAGAAGCCTACCAACAGTGGGAGGGCGTCAATGTTGCCCATCACACTCTCGCCCTTAGCCACCTTCATCAGATCGAGAAAAGCCTCACCGAGAATCGGGGGAATAACCATTAGGAACGAGAACTGAGCCAAATGCTCCTTCTTGTTGCCAAGGAGTAGTCCCGTAGCAATCGTAGAGCCTGAACGCGACAGGCCGGGCATCACAGCACATGCCTGTGCAATACCGATGATGAATGCGTCCTTCATCGAGATGGACTCCTTTTGCCGAGGACGTGCATAATATGAGAACGTCAGCAAGGAAGCTGTTATCATCAGACAGCAGCCCACCACAACGAGGCCACTACCGAAGATTTCCTCCACATAGTCTTTGAAGAACACACCAACGATGCCTACAGGTATCATCGACACAAGGATGTTCAGTACATAACGCGTCTCATCGTTCATCTTCCACTTGAACAATCCTAAGAAAATCATCATGATTTCTCTCCACAGAATCACCAAAGTCGAAAGCACAGTAGCCACATGTACGGCCACCGTAAATGCTAAATTATCGGCGCCGTCGTTCATACCGAACAGCACCTGACCAATGGCCAGATGGCCACTACTACTCACCGGCAGATACTCCGTGAGTCCCTGAATGATACCAAGTATCAATGCTTGTATCCAACTCATAACAATCTTTTATTTACTCTTATACACCACTGCATAAATCATCGAAACAAAACCCACGAGGCACACAATGGGTGCCACCTTAGTGCGCTGTACGCTGAAAATGTCGGGATTATACGCCTCTTCTGTCGAACCGCTGCCTCCCATCAGAATAAAACCAATGATGACCACGATCATGCTCGCAGCCAGCAAGATAAAGTTCATTCGCCCAAACGCTAAATTATTCTTACTCATTGACAAAATTATATTTTATAGATTTCACCTGCCTTCATACGAAGGAACTTATTCACCGACAAAAGGGAGCAAAGAAGCATCATTACGAATCCAAAGACCAATACCGCCACGCCCGTAGCGCCCAGCTCTTTCCATGTGATGACCTCTTCCACACCCGGCTGATAGCGATAGATGCACCATACCACGACACCCAACACCGCACAGGCCAGCAGCGATGATACTATGCCGATGTTGATGGCCCGACGCAGGAACGGTGCCCTGATGAATCCCCATGATGCGCCCACCAACTTCATGGTGTGTATCGTGAAGCGTCGAGAGTACACACTCAACCTCACAGAGTTTGAAATCAGCGAGTAGCTAATGATAATTAGCAACACTGCCAATCCTAAAAGCACCAATGAGGCCTGTTGCAGATTGCGGTTCACCTGAGCGGTCAGGTCTTCCTGATAGGCCACGTCGCTCACCAAGGCTCGATTCTTTCGCAATGTCTTGGCAATCAACTGCAACGAATCAGGATTGGCATAATCGGCCAATACTTGCATCTCAATAGTAGCCACAAAAGGGTTCATCCCCAAAAACTCAGAAGGGTCGCTGCCCATAGCAGCCGTTTGTTCCTTCAATGCCTGTTCCTTACTGATATAAGTCACTTGGCGGGCATAATGACGCTGTCCTAACTGCTGACAATAAACCGTGCCTTCTCGTTCTGACACACTGTCACTCAATACAACCGTCACCGTCAGGTGCTCCTTGACATAGTTCGACAAGTTGCGAGCCGTCAGCACCGAGAGCACTACCAAGCCCAATAGCGTGAGCACCATCGTGGTGCTGATACATAATGTCACGACCTGCATGCCTGTACGCCGCGAGGTCTCCTTACGTTTCTTTCCCATATACTAAATGAGTGCGTAAAACGCCAAACTGCCTGCAAAAGTACTATTTTCCCCGATAATAGACAAACTTTTTAACCTTTATTCCAATTTAATTTGCCCACAAATAATAAAACCGACAAGCGTTCGTTATCTATTTGTAAAGCAAAACAATATCTATATGTCAACTGTCATCTATCCATCGCCTATCTTCGGCCCTGTTCATAGCCGCCGACTTGGCGTTTCTCTTGGTATCAACCTGCTGCCAGCCGACGGCAAGGTCTGTACTTTTGACTGCATCTACTGCGAGTGTGGCTTCAATGCCGACCACCGTCCTACCCTACGAATGCCCCATCGCCAACAAGTGGCACAGGCTCTGGAGGAACGATTGCAGGACATGCTACAGAACGGCCCCACTCCCGACGTACTTACCTTTGCTGGCAACGGTGAGCCTACTGCCAATCCGGAATTCCCCCAGATTATCGATGATACCCTCCGTCTGCGCGATAAGTATTTTCCACAGGCTCGTGTCTCTGTACTCAGCAACGCTACTCAAATCCTACGGCCAGAGGTACATGCTGCACTTATGCGGGTGGACAACAACATCCAGAAACTCGACACGGTATCTCCTATATATATTAATAAGGTGAACCGTCCCACGGGCCACTATGATGTGGACGCCATCATTGCCAGTCTGTGCGAATTCCACGGACACGTCATCATCCAAACTATGTTTCTTCACGGCCCAGGCGTCAGCAATACCAGCGACGAATACGTGCAGCCTTGGCTCAATGCCCTCCAAAGGATTGCTCCTCAACAGGTCATGATTTATACCATCGACCGCGAGACACCAGACCAGACTCTCTCGAAAGCTACTCACGCAGAACTCGACTTCATAGCCGACCGAGTCAGAGCCCTTGGTATTTCTTGCCAGGCTTCATATTAAGTAAGTTGTAGGACGAAGAGATGTTTTTGCTACGGTACATTTTATGATTCCGCATCGAAAACTCAGGTACCTATTCCAAAATAATTTTATAACGAGGAAAAAATATTTCTTTAGGCATAAAAAAAATCTCCACTAAATTTCCACCTCATCCAAGCTAAAAGAGGCGGAAACTTAGTGGAGTTTTTTTTATTGATGTATTATAAGGAATCAATCACAGCACAGATGTCGGCGAAGATGCGGTCTAATTCGCCTAAGCCATTGATATGATGGTGCACACCTTCCTGCTTATACCACGCAATGAGAGGTTGCGTCTGTGAGTGATAGACCACAAGACGCTTCTTGATTGTCTCCTCATTGTCATCGGCACGTCCGCTCTGCTGGCCACGCAGGATGAGACGCTTCATCAGTTCCTCCTCAGGAACATCGAGTTCCAGCATGGCGGCAACGCAGTCACCTCGCTCACAAAGCATGGCCTTGAGTGCTTCGGCCTGCGGAATAGTACGAGGGAATCCATCAAAGATTACGCCCTCATGGTCGCGTCCGAATGCATCATAGACAGATGCCAAGATGTTCACCATCAACTCATCAGGAATCAGTTGGCCCTGATCAATGTATTTCTTTGCCGTATTGCCCAGTTCACTGCCTTTCTTAATCTCTGCACGCAGCACGTCGCCTGTCGAGATATGCTTAAGGCCATACTTCTCAATGAGCTTGTCGCTCTGGGTGCCCTTGCCTGAGCCGGGTGCACCGAAAATCACGATGTTCTTCATAACTTATTGCAATTTACGTTTTAGGTTTGTTGTCTGTTTAAACCAAAGTATATAGGTCCTTGAGCCCCCGGCCTTGCTGGTCATAATCAAGACCATAGCCAAGAATGAAGTCATTGGGAATCTCAAAAGCCACATAATCGAGATTAATCTCTTCCTTCAGCCGTTCCGGCTTGAAAAACAGGGTGCAAATATGGACGGAAGCTGGATTACGAGTGCCGAGGCTCTCAATCATACGCTTGATGGTTAGTCCGCTCTCCACGATGTCCTCCAGAATAATGACGGTGCGACCCGTCAGGTCCTCATTGATACCAATGACTTCTTTGATATGGCCCGTGGAAGTGGTACCTTGATAGGAAGCCAATTTTACGAAAGAAATCTCGCAGGGAATAGTCATTCCGCGCATCAGGTCAGCGGCAAAAATGAAGGCTCCGTTCAGTACAGCGAGGAACAGCGGATTCTTGTCAGCCATATCGCGGCTGATGGTCTCAGCCAGTTCTGCGACGCGTTTCTTGATTACCTCTTCGGTCATGGACACTTCAAAAGTCTTGTCCTTTATGACAATTCTGTTCATTGTGGTAACTATTTAAAGAATTTTCGGCAAAGTTACGAAAAAAAAATGAGAAAACAGGCTTACAGGACAAAAAATAATACTATCTTTGCAGCACATATTTTGACACGAAAGACTACAGACATGGTTAGCTACCAAATTGGAAAACCGCAAAAGTTAGGAACAACTATAAAACTTCCTGCATCTAAGAGTATCTCAAACCGCGCACTTATCATCCGTGCACTCTCGGCATGCGATATTCAGTTGGAAAACATCAGCGATTGCGACGATACAGACGTCATCCAGAGAGCACTTCGAGACATGCCCGAGGTGATTGACATCAAGGCTGCCGGCACAGCCATGCGCTTCATGACGGCCTTCCTCAGTACTACTGATAGCGGCACCCACACGCTAACAGGCACCGAGCGTATGCAGAACCGTCCTATCAAACCGTTGGTTGACGCCCTGCGGCAGCTGGGGGCCGACATAGAATATGAAGGCAAAGAAGGCTTCCCCCCCCTGCGCATCACGGGAAAACAGCTCGAAGGCGGGCAGATTGAGGTGGCTGGCAACGTCAGCTCACAATATATCTCGGCACTCATCCTGACGGCTCCCACGCTGAAAAAAGGGATGGAACTGCGACTGTTAGGTGACATCACTTCCCGTCCCTACATCGACTTGACGCTATGGATGATGCATGAGTTTGGTGCTGATGCCGAATGGAGCGGAGTTGACACGATCACCGTTAGCCCTACACCTTATAGCAAGACTACTTCCTATTATATAGAAAGCGACTGGAGCGCTGCCAGCTACTGGTATGAGATGATCGCCTTGAGCGACCAGCCCGATGCCGAAGTCAAGTTGGAAGGACTCATGGACGGTTCCAAGCAAGGCGACTCATCCGTGCGCTACATCTTCAGCCTGCTGGGCATTCGTACCATCTTCAAATCGAGGACACCAGGCAAGCCCACTACGGTGACCCTGCGCAAAAATGGTCACAGGGTACGCAAACTGGAATACGACTTCACAGGCCAGCCCGACCTGACACAGACTTTCGTCGTATGCTGCTGCATGATGGACATTCCCTTCCGCTTTACGGGGCTCCATACCCTGCGAATCAAGGAGACCGACCGCATTGAAGCGATAAAGACCGAGATGCGCAAACTGGGCTTTGTGCTGCACGATGTTGACGGCAACACGTTGGAGTGGAGCGGTGAGCGCTGTGAGCCACAGCCCCAACCTACCATCGACACCTACGACGACCACCGCATGGCGCTGGCTTTTGCTCCCGTTGCCATGAAGCAGGACATCCGCATCAACAACCCACAGGTGGTCAGCAAGTCCTACCCGCATTTCTGGGATCACATCCGTCAGGCAGGTTTCAACATCACAAATCCCTAACACCCATCTCGACTGTGGACTTTTTCCTGATTGCCATTGGCTCTATCGTTGTGCTCGGCGTGATAGCCGTCTTAGCCTCTTGGGGGAGCAAGGACGAGCCTATCGTAGAAGGTCACGACTGTTCCTCTTGCAGCAGTCATGACGATGGTTCATGCAAGATTGCCTGCCTCCTGGAAGAGAAAAAGAATCGCGAAGGCAATAAAAACGGCTGAAACGACGTTTCTTTGTGTAGAAACATGCGCAGAAATCGTCACATATACTTATGTCTGATCATCGCCATCATGGCGATGACAGCTTGTTCTACGCACAAGAATACGGCAAAAAATCGCTGGTGGCAGTCGTTCACCGCCCGCTATAATACTTATTATAATGGTAAGCAAGCCTATATAGACGGCGCTTTGGAGAAGGAAAAAGGCAACAAGGACAACTTCACCGAGATGCTCCCGATGAACACGGTGGGCAACAAGCAGAGCCAGCAACTGGGAAAGGGCAACTTCGAGCGAGCCGTTGAGAAGAGCGAGAAGACCATCAAGCAACACAGCATCAAAGGGAAGCCGGAATGGACCAAGAGCCGCCGCAAGACGGCCAAGGACAAGGAATGGCTCTCACGCAAGGAGTATAACCCATTCCTGTGGAAAGCCTGGATGCTACTGGGAAAGGCGCAATTCATGAAAGGTGACTTCGACGAGGCCGCTGCCACTTTCAGCTACATGAGCCGCCTGTACCAAACGCAACCCATGCAGAACTGCATGGCCCGTGCCTGGCTGGCTCAGAGCTACTTGGAGCTGGACTGGCTCTACGACGCAGAGGATATTATACGCAACATGCGTCGTGACTCCATCCACTATCGTGCACAGGATGACTGGGACCTGACAATGGCCAACTACTACACAAAGAACAAGGAGTATGACAAGGCCCTGCCCTATCTGCGCAAGACGATCAAACACGAAAAACGCAAAGTACAGAAAGCCCGTCTGTGGTATCTCACGGGACAGATGGAAACTGCATTAGGCCATCGCGACCTTGCCTATAGAGCCTACAGGAAAGTGATTAGCCAGAACCCACCCTACGAGATGGAGTTCAACGCCCGCATCGCCCAGACAGAGGTGCTAGCCAAAGGCAATTACAAGAAGATGATTGGCAGGCTGAAGCGAATGGCACGCAGCGACAAAAACAAGGACTATTTGGATCAGGTCTACTATGCCATCGGCAATATCTACCTAATGCAGAAGGACACCACACGTGCCATCGCCGCCTACGAGCAGGGAAATGAGAAAGCCACCCGCAGCGGCATCGAGAAAGGAGTCTTGCTATTGCGCCTCGGCGGTCTGTACTGGGAAAAGGAGAAATACAACGACGCTCAGCGCTGTTACGGCGAGGCCATCGGACTCCTGGACAAGGACCGTCCTGACTACGAAGAACTGTCAAATCGCTCCAAGATGCTCGACGAGTTGGTGCCCTTCACCGATGCCATCCACCTACAAGACTCGTTGCAGGCTTTGGCCAAGATGTCGGAGGAAGACCGCAACAAGGCCATCGACCGCGTGATTGAGGATCTGAAGAAAAAAGAAAAGGAAGAGCGCGACAAGGCCCGCGAGGCCGAAGTGGAGAAGATCCAACAGCGGCAAGGTGCCACAGGCAACCGTAATCAGCGGACGACACCCACTACACCCTCTGCCACACAGAGCAAGGACGGCAAATGGTACTTCTACAACCAGATGGCCGTCAATCAGGGTAAGCAGCAGTTCCAAAAGCAATGGGGCAAGCGCGAAAACGTGGACAATTGGCAGCGACTGAACCAGACGGTGGTGAACCTGGAGGCTCCCCTTTCTTCTCCAGAGGGGGGCACGGCGGACCTGCCGACAGACAGCACAGCCATAGAAGGCATTGGGGGTGCCGAGGGGACTGGGCTTGCAGCCCAAGACTCCGTGGCCACTGACACGCTGGCCAACGACCCGCACAACCGCGAATACTACCTGGCCCAGATTCCATTTACCGAAGAGCAGGTGCAGGAGAGCAATGTCATCATCATGGACGGTCTCTACAACTCAGGCGTCATCTTCAAGGACAAACTCGACAACCTGCGTCTGTCGGAGAAGAACCTGACCCGTCTCACCACCCAGTATCCCGACTATGAGCAGATGGATCTGGCTTGGTATCATCTCTTCCTGTTATATTCGCGATTAGGCGACCATGCTACAGCAGCCAACTGCCTCAGTAGCCTGCAAGCCGATTTTCCGGAAAGCGAATGGACCATCTTGCTGAGCGACCCTTATTTCGAGGAGAACGCACGTTTCGGCGAGCATATCGAGGACTCGCTCTATACCGCCACCTACGATGCCTTCAAGCAAAGTCGCTATCAAGAGGTCAGCGGCAATGTGCGCATCTCAGCCGACCGATTCCCGTTGGGAGAGAACCGTCCCAAGTTCATCTTTATTGAAGGTCTGAGCCTGCTGAACGAAGGCGACTCAAAGGGTTGCGTGGAGCAACTGAAAGTGGTGGTGGAGAAATACCCCAAGAGTGAGGTGTCCGAGATGGCTGGCATGATTATCAAGGGTGTGCAAGAGGGCCGACAACTCTACGGAGGAAAGTTCGACCTGGACGATGTGTGGTCACGCAGAGACCTGAGCCTTGCCGATGACTCCACCAATACCGACACACTCTCTGCCGAGCGCAATACGGAGTTCCTCTTCATCCTGGCCTATCAGCCCGACTCGCTCAACGAGAACCAGCTGCTTTACGAGATGGCACGCTACAACTTCTCCAACTTCATGGTGCGCAACTTCGATATCAGTATCGAGCAGGACAAAGGCATACAGCGCATGACCATTAGTGGATTTCTGAACTTTGATGAAGCCCTGCAATATGCCCGACTACTCTATGCCGATGCACACATGCAGGAAGTGGTGCGCCCCTGCCGCTCCATCGTCATCAGTCCCCACAATCTCTCGCTGATTGGCACCCGCTATAGCTATCGCGACTATGACGAGTTCTACGAGCGGACCTTCCTGCCCTTGCAGATTAGCAACGAGGAACTGCTACAGATTCCTGAAGCCATCGAGCAGCCGGAAGAGCCAGAAGAAAATGCCAATACCGAAGATACTGAAAGCCAGCAACCTACTACCGATAACTTCGACATCGATGATTTGTTCTGACGATGGGCCAGGCAAATGAAATTACGAAGAGGTAAGAAACTGGGGCCAGACGAGAACCCCCGTATTAAAGTATGAAGGGCTGAAAAGACCACCGTTGATCTTTTCAGCCCTTCATACTTTTCTTTACCCTCACTTAGTCGCGACGACTGCCGAAGATGCGGAGCAGATAGATGAAGAGGTTGATGAAGTCGAGATAGAGTGACAAGGCTCCCAGCAACGCCAACTTCTGGGCTCCCTCGCTGGCATCGGGTGCCTGCAACATCATCTCCTTAATCTTCTGAGAATCGTAAGCCGTCAAACCCACGAAGACCAACACGCCAAGATAGTTGAGAATCATGGCCAGTCCCTCGCTCTTCATGAAGATATTGACCAGCGTGGCAATGATGATGCCGATAAGCGCCATCAGCAGTATGCGACCCCATGAGGTGAGATCGGTCTTGGTGAAATAGCCGAAAGCGGCCATCACAGCAAATGTTCCTGCGGTAATGAAGAACACACTGGCAATCGACGACAGGGTATAGACCAGGAAGATGCTGGAGAGGGTGGCACCGTTGATCACCGAATAGAGCACAAACATGAGTGTGGCCGTGGTGAGCGACAAGCGATTGATGGCTGCCGAAAGGCCGAGAACCAAGGCAAACTCGCCAATAAGCAAACCCCAGAACACCACCTGATTGGAGAAGATAATCTGCAGGATAGCAGGGCTGGTAGCCACATAGTAAGCGGTAAAGCCTGTGATGACAAGAGCCAAGGCCATCCAAGTGTAGACCTTGCGCATAAGTATTGGGAAGGCCTGCGACATTGTAAGTTCACGGTCACGGGCATTGAGTCCGCTCATACCATAGTTCATGTCGGATGGAGAATAATTCTTAAATTCTTTCAAATCCATATTACAATCTTTTTAATAAGTTATGTTAGATGAATATGGGGGCAAAGGTACGAAAAAAAAGAATAATGGGAGAGGGAAAAGTGAAAAATTAACTGCTGTCAATGATTTTTCACTTTTCCAGTACTTAGCGGCGGAATGTCTCGTCAGACAGTTCCTGGAAGAAATCATGCTCAAGAATGACGCTGAGGCGCGCAAGAAGAACGATGTTCATGTCATCCCGCTTGAAGATGTCATAAACATTCGTTCGCTCACAAGGAAGCTGTTCTGATAACCACTTAGCAGTATGACCCTGCTCAAAAAGTACCTCTTTTACTCGTTTTCCAACCTGCATAGTATATAAAAGAATATGATTTTACTGATGCAAAATTAGTTGTTTTATTTCAAATATAAAAACAGGAAAAATGCCGAAACTCCACAAAAGGGAAATTTTGAACGTTAAAGGGCATTAATTATCGTCAAAAGGGAAGAAAATTAACACAATCACCATATTAGCCCCTTCTTTTCCCCTCCCTTGGGGGCATGTTGGCTCATTGAAAGGTCGTTGCACCCCTGCAACGGGTCTCCGGCACACCCGGAAGGAGCCCCCTCTTACCCCCCTTGGGGGGAAGATAGTTAGTTTTTTCTGTCATTCATTCATTTGCATCTCTACAAAGCCTCCCCTAGGGGGGGACTGAGGGGGCTTCCCATCTACAAATCGTAGTGATAACGGTCGTAGCAGACAGCACGACCACCAAAGCCCAGCTTCTGGAACAGCAATGAGGAATTTACCTCGCAACTAATTTCCTGTGCAGAGGTACCGAAATCAAAATAACGACGATGCCACTCCATAGCCAACAAGCTATCGAAAAGCAAATCAAGGGCACCAAGTTTTTTCCCCTCGGGCGAAGCTGAAATGTATTGTGTGTGAACGACCTGAGGTGTCAAGTACAGCAGGGTACCACCTATAGGTTGCTGGTGATGGTCGGTCACCATGAAAAGACGAATGTTCTCTGGGAAACGTGCTTTCAAGAGCTGCATCTCGGACAACTGATGTACGGGATGGGCTCCGTAGCATAACCGCAGATTGTCGGTCAGCACCTGCCAGAAGGCTTCCAGGTCATGACTTTCCTGCACGACGAGCCCCTCATGGTGCGCTTTTCGCAGACCAGAACGGCGCGACTCGGCAAAGCGGAGCCTATGGTCAAGCTCTATCGTCGAGGAGACATCGCGCTGGGTCAGCCTTGCACCACAGCGCACGAAGAGAGCGTAGAGATCTTCTTCGGCAGGCATTTGGTGGTAGATGTGAGGGACAGGCTTATAGACCACATGGCGAATGCCTGCCTGTCGCAAGTACTCATTGATGGAGAGGAAGGTCTCGCAGACGCCGTCAGCAGTGGCCCGATAGTCGATAATCAGCCCGCCATAGGTCAGCCCCTGATGGGAATGGAAAGTGTCGTCCTTGACATTACCAGGCAAAAGGGCATAGAGACGATGCCGATGATAGACCATCAGGGAGTGGTCGGCAAAGCGGTCGGAATGGTAGTCCATATAACGCCGGTCGAAGAGGAAGGTTGCGTTCTTCGACTGAGCCACGAACTGGTTCCATTCGCAAGCCATCTCAGGGGAATATCGCTTTACTTCAAACATGCAATGTAGGAGAGGTAGTCGGGATATTCACGGATATAATCTTCTTCCTCGAAAAGCTCGGAAGCCAGCACCAAACAGACAGCACCGCTGGAGAAATCCTCGAGTGTGCGCCAGATGCCTGTCTCGACGAGTAGTCCCTGATAAGGATGATTCAGGTGGAACACTTGCTTGTCGCCCTTCCCGTTGTCAAGCGTCACATCAAACGACCCACTCACGGCGATAATAAATTCACGACACACCTTGTGGGCATGCCCACCGCGCCATTCGCCAGAGGGCACGTCGTAGACCCAGTAGACACGGCGCACCTCGAAAGGTACGTTGCGCATCTGCTCCACGACGGTCAAGTTGCCACGTGGGTCAAGGATTTTAGGTAGGTCGATGATTCTTCCTTCTGTAGATTTCATATATACTTAAACGCTCTGGCTGCCGCTTTTATTATCCCAAACGGGCAATTTGTCGTAAAAAGAATCGGTCTATGCACCAACTGACCAGAATGACTGCGAGGATACAAATAGTCAGCATCACAGCTACAGGCATATCGGGAAGACGGCGCTGCAAGATACCGATGATCATCTGGTGGGTCAAGAAGATGGGCATGCTCAGTGAGCCTAACCACTGCAATGGCTTCCAACTGAGCAGTCGCGAGACAGGCCCGTCTCCTTTAGCAAAAACCCAAATGAGGGGCAACAGCACAAGCCAGTAGAGCGGAGCATTGCGCAACTTGGCATCGGTATATGGATAGACGGCAAGAGTGGCAACCAATAGTAAGACCAGTAGCACCTCAGTCCAATTGGGTATCGCTCGACGGGGCATGCTTTGGTATAACCTACAAAGCATGATGCCAAGAAAGAAATCGACAAAGCGGAGGAGCGGATGGACATATAGCACCGCATTGACCAGCCGATAGGGTAACAGTACGTAGACTACGCCGCAAAGCAACAGCATCACGGCAAGCATGGAGGTGGAAGTGTGCCGATAGGCCCAAGGGAAGACGGCATAGCAAAAAAGGATGCAAGAGAGGAACCAAGATACGCTGTTGCAGGCGAAGTAATAGTCGGAGTCGGGCACCCAACATTGCAGTAAAAGGGCATTGAGCACGACACGGAGGTCAATAGCGGCATGGCTCGCTCCTAAAAAGAAGAGCAGACAAAGCAGGTGAAGTGGATAGAGTTTCTTCAGTCTGCGGCTCAGGAATCGACGATAGCAGAAGGACCCATCATTGATTCGTGGGCCGTAGCCCAATGAGAGTACAAAGCCACTAAGGATAAAAAAGAAAGCGACGCCACAATCGCCCCCCGCATCAAACGCATTGACACCTTGATAGGCGAAATGCGACATGAAAATCATCATCACAAAGATGAAGCGGAACGATTGTAGCGTCGGAATCATCGAGCGTTATTTCTTCATATAGGGGTCGGTACCTAATACGGTCTTTGCCAGACGCTTGGCCTTGTCGCGCAAGGCTGTCGTATCGTCGGTAGGCTCGCCATAGCACAACACCACGCCCATGCGGCGACCTTTGTGGGCCTCGGGCTTGCCAAAGATGCGAATACGGGTACGATCCTCACGCAGGGCCTCCTCAAGATTGTAGGGCAACAAGGACCTGTCGACGGGTGTGGACACCTCTTCCGAAGAAAGGATGACGGCCGACGCTCCTGCATGCTCCAGGTGAATACCGGCTATGGGCAGGCCCATCACAGCACGGAAATGCAGTTCAAACTCGGAGAGGTTGGTGGTGTGGCCAAGGGTCACCATGCCCGTATCGTGCGGACGGGGCGACAACTCACTGAAAATGACTTCGCCTTGCTTGGTGAGGAAGAACTCCACACCCCAGATACCGGCTCCCGTCAGCGCCTTGGTCACTTGATCGGCCATGTGCTGTGCCTGCTTCAGGGCCTCATCACTTATCTGGTAAGGCTGCCACGACTCGCGATAGTCGCCTCCCTTCTGCACGTGGCCGATAGGGGGACAGAAGAGCGTGGGCCAGCCATGCTGCTGTGTGACTGTGAGCAGGGTAAACTCGGAGTCGAAGTCGATGAACTCCTCGATAATGACTTCCTTCACATCGCCACGACTTCCTTCCATCGCCTCACGGAAAGCCTGCTCCAGTTCGCCGTCGTTATGTACATAACTCTGACCGTGGCCGCTGGATGACATCAACGGTTTCACCACACATGGGAAGCCAATCTCATCGGCTGCCGCCTTGAACTCGTCGAAGGTCTTTGCATAGAAATACTTTGCGGTGCGTAGGCCTAACTCTTTTGCGGCCAAATCGCGTATGGCACGGCGGTTCATCGTGTAGTTGACGGCACGAGCACTGGGAACGACCTGTATGCCCTCCTCTTCAAACTTGAACAGCCTTTCGGTGCGGATGGCTTCAATCTCGGGCACAATGATGTTGGGCTGGTGCTTACGTACCACTGCCTCCAACGCATCACCGTCGAGCATATTGAAAACTTCGCGTTCGTCGGCTACCTGCATGGCAGGTGCGTTATCATAACGATCACAAGCTATTACATACTGGCCGGCACGCATGGCGGCAATCACAAACTCCTTGCCCAGTTCGCCTGAGCCTAACAATAATATTTTTTTCATAACTGTATCTTTTTTCCGAAACTATATTTCATTGCCTGAATCGACGACAGCTTCAATCGGCCCAGGAAGTTTGTTCGCGTTGCATCCTTCAATGCCTCATAGTTCCTGTAAATGCTCTCTTCTATATCGAGCACCACCTTGCCGTTTTTGGTGAGCCAGCGCTGTTCCTCATCCTTAGAGCCTAACTGCCCGTTGGAAACAATGGTCACATAATAGCAGCCGTCGAAATCAGCCAGCTGATAGTGTTTGGTCTGAAACGGCCACAGCATGCGACGCACGTCTATCTGCCCCCGCCATACCGTAATGTGCTGATAGGGATAGAGAAAAGCCAACAGAATTCCGCCAAAAAGCAACGCTCCAAAGAAAGAAAAGAGCATCATGCCCATAGAAACATACCCGCTTCTCATGTACTGGCTTACAGGCATCAGCAACGACAACAGGACGAAGAACAAACCCGTGGCTACTGCGATATACAAGTTAAGCGGCTTGTATTCAGAGACCACCTCGGCATTGTCACGTACTTGGAATTGCTCTTTCCCTTGTACCGCTATAGCCTGCCTAAGCTTCTCGAAATTCTGATAACGAGAAGAAGGAATGCTAACAACCCTCCTGCCATCCTTGACAAGCCTCAGCACTTCGCCGCTGCGGGTGTATGATGTCTCTGAATAGTCGAACTCGGCAAATCGATAGAATCGCTTCCAGAAAGGCAGCAGCACACTTTGCGTCTCAATGCCGTCGGACATAACGGTGATGCGACGGAGCCAGCAAAGGTAGCCTAAAGCACCCAGAAGGCTGAATCCTGCCGTGATGAGAAGTGCAATCACGATATCCCCGGCCTTTACCGAACAAATTCCTGTAATGGAAAGGATGCTTAAGGGAATACAGATGAGGGTGCCGTAGAAATAGCGACGATTGAAACGGGAAACAAGCATGAAATGGAAAGGTGCGACAGAAGTCGCACCATGAGAAATGAGAATTAGCGGTTTTTGTACATGTTGTCGTAGTACTTCTGGTAGTCACCGGAAGTGACGTTGTCGAGCCACTCCTGGTTGTCGAGGTACCAGCGGACGGTCTTCTCGATGCCCTCCTCGAACTGGAGCGAAGGCTCCCAGCCTAATTCGCGCTGCAACTTTGTACTGTCGATGGCGTAGCGCAGGTCGTGGCCGGCACGGTCTGTGACGTAGGTGATAAGGTCCAAGTCCTCACCTTCCTTACGGCCCAGCAGACAGTCGACGGTCTTGATGACCACCTTGATGATGTCGATGTTCTTCCACTCGTTGAAGCCGCCGATGTTATAGGTGTCGGCAATCTTACCCTTATGGAAGATGAGGTCGATGGCACGAGCGTGATCTTCAACATAGAGCCAGTCGCGCACATTCTCACCCTTGCCATAGACGGGCAGCGGCTTGCGATGACGAATATTGTTAATGAAGAGGGGGATCAACTTCTCGGGGAACTGGTAGGGGCCATAGTTGTTGGAGCAGTTGGTCACGACGACGGGCATTCCGTAAGTGTCATGGAAGGCACGGACGAAGTGGTCGCTACTAGCCTTGGCTGCGCTGTAGGGCGAGTGAGGATTGTACTTCGTGGTCTCCAGGAAGAACTTGTCACCATAAGCCAGATGGTGCTCCGAGCTTGAAGCTGTGGTAGTGAACGGCGGTTCGATACCTTCGGGGTGTGTCAGTTCCAATGCTCCGTAGACCTCATCGGTAGAGATGTGATAGAAGCGCTTGCCCTCATACTTCTCGGGCAAAGACTCCCAGTAGAGCTTGGCAGCCTGCAGGAGCGACAGCGTACCCATGACGTTGGTACGGGCAAAAGTGAACGGGTCCTTGATGGAACGGTCTACGTGGGACTCTGCTGCAAGGTGAATGATACCGTCGACCTTCTTGTCTTGCATCAGCTGATAGAAAGCGTCGAAGTCGCAGATGTCCATCTTCACAAACTCGTAGTTGGGCTTAGACTCGATGTCCTTCAGGTTGGCAAGATTGCCGGCATAGGTCAACTTGTCGAGATTGATGATGTGATACTCAGGATACTTGTTCACGAAAAGGCGCACCACGTGGCTTCCAATAAAGCCTGCGCCACCAGTAATTACGATTGTCTTCATCTTGTTATCATTTTACGTTTTATTATTCAGACTTATTTGATGATTTCTTGTTTTTGAGAAACAGACCTACGACAAACATCGCGAGAAAGGCCACGCCAAAGGTGTTGGCTGCGGATTGCCACGACTTTTCGAGGCCGAGTATATAACTAATAAACGTACAAGCGGCAGCAACTATTGTGCATAGAACCAATTCTGTCAGATAATTCTTCATTCTCTTCGAGGCTCAGCTATTGTGATTACTTCAAGATCCTTAAACGTAGAACCATCGATGGTCAGCCGCATCAGTGTACGCTCCTTGTGCCATCCCTGCAATCCGGCAGCACCTGGATTCAGGTGAAGCAGGCCAAGTGTGCGATCATATTTCACTTTCAGTATATGAGAATGCCCTGCAATAAAAAGCTGTGGCGGACGTGCATAGAGCATAGAGCGGATAGAGGCATCATAATGGCCAGGATAACCGCCGATGTGCTTGATAAGGACATCGACATCCTCGCATTTGAAGCGATTCAGCTCACGATACATCAGTCGCAGGTCACCACCATCGCAATTACCACATACGGCACGGAAGGGACGAAACTCGGCAAGTCGCTCAGCTACTTCCACAGAACCTATGTCACCAGCATGCCATATCTCGTCGCAGGGCTCGAAATAGTGCAAATATTTAGGATCCCAGTAGGAATGGGTGTCACTTAATAGGCCGATCTTCTTCACTTTCTTTCTCTTTTGATTATAGGGAGAACTTCTTACGTATGAATTCCGAAATAAACTTCTCAGTCTCCATCAGCCCTAACACGGAAGAGTCGATGCAGAGATCATAGCTCGGAGCATAGCCCCATTTCTTGCCAGTATAGTAATTGTAAAACTCTGCACGTTTGCTTTCACCATGCTCGATACGTTTCAATGCTTCTTGGTGCGTGATGTGCTGTTTTTCCATGACTTGATTGATACGGAAATCAATAGAAGCCGTTATAAATATATTGACCACATTGGGGAAATCGCGCAACACGTAATCAGCACAACGCCCCACAAACACGCAACTCGACTCCAAGGCAGCCTTACGAATGGCATCGCTCTGGAACTTGAACAGGCCCTCCTGCGAGAAATCGTTCTGATAAAAATCAGTTCCGCCACTGCCATTATTATAGGGTAAATGAAGGAAAGAGCGAAAGAAGCCCTTCTTCTCATCATTCTGCTCAAAAATCTCGGGAGCAAATCCACTCTCTTTTGCAGCAAGGTTCAGGATTTCACGATCATAGTATCTGGCCTGGAAGTCCAATGCCAACATGCGACCTATGTCATGTCCGCCTGATCCCAGTTGGCGTCCAATGTTAATGATTATCTGTTTATCCATGGGTTTTCAATTTCTTGAGATACCACAACAATACGGGAATAGTGAAGGCAAAAGCCAAGAAGTCGCTGGCAGGCATGGCATACCACACGCCATCGAGTCCCCAGAACAGAGGAAAGACGAATGCCATGGGCAGCAACAAGATGAGCTGTCGCGAGAGTGAAAGGAAAATACTGATTCGCACCTTGCCGATACACTGGAAGAAATTTGTGATAACGGCTTGTGAACCTACCACAAAGAACAACAGCATGTCAAGCTTAATACCACGAGCCGCCATAGCAAGCAGCACCGGATCGGTAGTGAAGATGCGAGCCATCTGCCAAGGGAAAAGCATCGACACCGCCCAACCCAAGAGGAGTATGGTTGTAGCGACAACTATCGAGAGTCCCAGACAACGTAGCATGCGATCGTACTTCTGAGCACCAAAGTTGTAGCCAACAATTGGCTGCATGCCCTGCGTGACTCCCATGACGAACATAAAGAACACCATAACCATGGAATTGGCAATGGAGTAGGCACCCACCGCCATGTCGCCGCCATAGCGCACAAACTGATTGTTCATGAAGATAACAATGACACAGGATGTGGTCTGCATCAGGAAGGGAGAAATACCGATTGAAATGATGTTGCGCACCAAATCGGCTCTCAAACGAAATATGCCTCGCTTCAAGTGCAACAATTCATGCTGGTCACTGAATAACCGCATCTGCCAGCAAAGGGCAAGGGACTGCGAAACCACGGTGGCTAAGGCAGCACCACGAATGCCCCAGTGGAACCACCACACAAAGGCGATGACAAGCACAACATTGCAAATGACGGTGAAAAGCACGGCATACATGGCATATTGAGGCTTGCCTGCGGCACGGAGCACGGCATTCATGCCAAAATACATGTGGGTGATAATGTTACCCAACAGGATGACCTGCATGAACTCACGAGCATAAGGTAACGTCACCTCGGAAGCTCCGAAGAAGCGAAGAATCGGGTCGAGGAACAGGAGGCTAACCAACATAAAGAGGAATCCCACAATAAGATTGAGCGTCACAGTATTGCCCAAAAGGTGCTGCGCTGTCTGGTAGTCGCGTTGTCCTAACTTTACGGAAATACATGTGGAGGCACCCACACCCACAGCAGCACCAAAGGCTGCACTCAAGTTCATGAAGGGAAAGGTAATGCCTAAGCCGGCAATAGCCTCAGGACCCACCACCTGGCCAATAACGGAGCGGTCAATAATATTATATAAAGAGGAAGCCACCATTGCCACCATAGCAGGTAAGGCATATTGCCACAACAACATGCCTACAGGCTTGGTACCCAGTTCCAATGCAGCTTTCTTATTGTCCATAGATAATCGCGGCAAAGTTACGCATTTTCCTCGACATTGCCAAATTTCCCGTAAACTTATACTCCAGCGTATCTAAAAAAGCCCTGGCAAATCAATTGATTGCCAGAGCCATTTGCTATTTATTGATAAAGAGATAGACTTATTTGATGTTCTCCAGAACTTGCTGTGCCTGTTCGTTCTCAGGCTCAACAGACAGGATCTTCTGAGCCCAGTCACGAGCAGCCTGCTTGTCGTCCTGTACGAGGAGAGAGTAGGACATGAGGTAACGATAAGAGGTGACAAGCTTCTTATTGTCAGCATCAGTACGATTCTCCTTGCCCTCCATAAGCTGCATCAGCTTCTCGAAGACAGGCTTTGCCAAACCTTCCTTAGAATCTGGGTCGAGGATTGCGTTCAGCGTACCACGACGGTTAAGCACATAGGCCAGCACATCAACATTATTGGCAAACAGACCTTCTACCTCTT
>Ga0326513_10000307_pt1 | contig 40562 bp, 68 predicted proteins | sample 2_2465_0518_D_FD_203654 | JGI IMG/M metagenome (GOLD analysis project Ga0326513, IMG submission 203654) | Bovine rumen microbial communities from UC Davis, California, United States - 2_2465_0518 | ecosystem: Host-associated > Mammals > Digestive system > Stomach > Rumen | place: USA... | reverse complement strand
AATCGCTTTTACGATCTTCCTCCAAAATGCCGCCTGTTTCTTTTCCGTGTTCTCCATCTTTCGCACCCCCTAGAAGTGATAGCCGTCATTCATTCGTGAAAAAACGAACAACGGCAATTGTTTCTCCATTTCTTCCTCTTCATCGATTCGTTTCAACCACTCATAATCATCATCTTCGTCGTATTCTTCTTCGTCGTATTCTTCCTCGCCGAAATCCTCGCCAAAGTCTCCCCAGTAAGCATCATTTACAATCGGATTTTCAACGTCTTGCATTTACAACCCCCCCTTTCAAGTGCTATAATGCACATAGCCTTTTAATTTCATAGGTTTTTCCATTACCCCGGCTTGGCGTTCCCCAGAGCGTCAGGCCTTTTTCTTTTGCTCTTCCATGTAAAGCCATGCTTTATATTGTCCATAGCTCATGCCTTTTGCTTTCGCCGCCGCGATCATTTCATCTATGGTCGGGTCTAGCTTCTTTTTCTCAGGCTTCTCTTTACGCCGCCAACCTTCGCGCATTTTCCCCCGGCATTCGTCGCAAGTGGTTTTATACGCCCATTTATAAACGTACTTAAAGGGCTTTCCACATTTGTTACATATAGCCGTCATGAGCTTTGCGTTTTTCTCCATGCTTCTACGGTGGGATTCGGCATAAGCTTCTTGGGCGCATTTCGGGCAATATTTCGCGTGTCCGCCTCTGATTGAGACAACCACATCTACACCGCACTTTGCGCACTTGATATGCTTCGTCCCGGCAACCGTCATTTTCGACGGTTTCACGCCGCTCTCACGCGCCGCCCGTAAAGAATCATGAAACGCATGGACGCGCTCAAGCCTTGCTTGATAAGCGCAATCTGGACAATATTTTTGCCCGTTGCCCTTCGCTGGCGTCTCTTTTCCGCATCGAGCGCATTTGATAACCCTCATGCCATTACCCCGAACAAAATCCAAACTTCCAACAAAAACGCGACGATCATAAGCGTGTCTTGTGCGTCCTCTGTCAGTGCGTTCCAGTATTTCATGCCGCCAACCTCCTTGTAATAACATGGTGCTTGCCGAACCAGTGAACCGCCGCCGCTTCAACTTCTTCGGGTATTTCCTCTTTGAAGTATTTCACAAGCCCTTTCGCATGGCGCAATCTGAAATGTTCATACCGACAGCCGCGCGATTTCTTCCAACCGGGCGCGAACAAAACGCCGTCGCAATCGTTCATAAGCGCAACCGCAAGCATCAAAATCGTTTCATCATCTACGCCCTCTTCGGCGACAGGCGCGAAATACTCAAGCGGATTGATGATTTCCCAGTCTGTTTTCCCCTCTGCGTCCCATACTGCCCGATAAAACGCCGCCAACGCCGCCGCCTTTTCGCGGTTCTCCAAGAACCCGCCGTATGGGTGGCTTAGATAAATACGCTTCTTCATTCTCCCCACTCCCCTTTTTGTTCTTCCGCTACCATATAGAACACATAGCAAACGCACCCCGCAAAAGCTAGGCACGCAAGCCCCGCGAAAAACTCCATCATATTTTCACCTCCAAGGCTGCCCGCCAACAGGCAGGGCAAAGTATCCGTTTATTTTCGGCGTTGCATTGGTTTTCATATCGGCCTGTCATGCCTAACCCTTTGGGACAAACTCCGTCGAGCATCATCACATCGAAGAACAAGCCGTCAGCCGCTAGGATCGTTTGCAACGCCTTTTTGATTTTTTCGTTTTGTTTTGTCACGCCACCGCCTCCCTTTCGATTTGCCGTATCGCCGCGTCAACCAGTGCCTTGTTGAATTTGTCCTTGATTTCTTCCTCGCGCCCTTCCCAACCGTAAAGCGTGAAGGTCACGTTGCACCCCGCCGCAGTCGTTTTGTACTCAACGCCGTCTTTCAGCTTGCGCGGCAGTTTCATTTTGCCGCCCCCTTTCATGCAGGCTTTATAGCGGAATCCGTTAGTTTATCGTCTAAAAAAATAGCACTGTCAACGTGCAACAAATCCCCGATTTTCTTCATTCGCTCAACGTCAAGCCGCACATTTCCTTCCTCAATGTGCGAGTACCCTTGCAGGCTCATACCTAACCCCTTCGCCATAAAGGTTTTCGTTACGCCGCGCGATTCCCTAAGCCTTTGCACGTTTTCATTTACTCCCATTTCATCACCACCTTTTGCAAGTATTATAACTAACGTATTCCGTTATGTCAACAAAAATTTTTTATTTTTTCTCATTATCCGTTATTTTTTTCACGGATAGCGTTATATAGTATATAATAAAGCAAAGGGGGCGAGTTTATGTCTATCGGTATAACAATTAAAGAACGCCGCAAAGACTTAGGACTAACGCAAGTGCAATTAGGCGAAAAAGTTTATAAGTCCGCGCAAGTAATTTCTAACTGGGAGCGCGGATATACTACAGGCATAACGGCAGAGGATATAAAAAATCTTTCGTCTGCACTAAAAATCCCCTCAAAAGATTTAATAGAAGAAAATCCTCTTGTAGATAATATAGGGCTATACGAAATGCGCGATACAAAGCGCGTCCCTGTCATTGGTACGGTTAGATGTGGCGTTGGCGGCGTTGCATACGAATATATCGACGAATATATAACCGTCGATGATACCTACCGCCCCGACGAAATGCGCGGCTTTCGCGCCGAAGGGGACAGTATGGAAGGGGAAATACACGACGGGGATATATGCCTTGTGCATCTGCAAGAAGAAGTGCCGGACGGCGCGTTGGCGGTTGTCGTTATCTGCGACGGCGTAGAAGAAGCAGAAGGGACGATAAAGCGCATACACAAGCAGGACGGCGCGATCATCCTGCAAGCAACCAACCAAGCCTATGCGCCGCGCATTTTTACAGGCGAGAACGCAAACAAAGTGCGGATTGTCGGGCGCGTCGTTGAAGTGCGGCACAAAACGATATAGCAACGTGTCGGGATTTCCGACAACTTGCCGACAACTTGCTAAACTTGCTAAAAACTTGCTAAAAACTTGCTAAACTTGCTAAAAAAAGAACCGCCTCACGGGCGGCTCCTTGTCATGTCATGATATTTTATTGCTTGCGCTCCAGATTGTTCCACGCGACAATAGCTTTCCCTTTCTCGTTTCTTATGCAGTAAGTGCCGCATTTCTCGCACCCGCATTTCCATGATTGCGAATGGTCGATCATGTTTTGCAGGGGCTTTAATATTATGCTCCAGTTCCCGCAGTTTGGGCACTCTAAAAAGCCTTGTACGTCCGTTATGTCCATAGGTTGCGCCCCATGCGTTGCTCGGTTGCCGTGACAATATACTTTGTCATGCTTTCGTTTACCTCGTCGGCGGCGGTCTGCACTTTTTCCCGCCAACCTTTGGGCACGTTGATTTTGACTTGGTCGTAGGTTTTGGCGTTGTACCGTGCTACGGCGCGTGTGTGTGGCGTTGTCATGCGTCACGCCTCCTTCGTAAGTTCCGCGTATTCGCGCTCTACCGTGTCAACCGTATTCATGAGGAAACTTTCGCTGCAAACCGCCGCTTTGGCTCCAAGTACATAATCGACAAGCGTGCCGATGATTGCGTCGTGTTCGTCTTTGTACAGCCCGAAAACCGATTTCCTGCCCCACAGCCCGTTTTCGCGCCTGTAGATGTCGCCCTTTGCTTTCTCAATCATTTCTTTGTTAATCAACATGATTTTCTCCTCCTTTTGACTTTGTCTGTGTTCCCTTCTCTGTATATATCATAGTACCATGACAAGAAAAAGTCAAGTGTTTTTTGAAAAAATTTTTGGGAGTGCTGAAAATGCAAACCGCCGCTATATACGCCCGAGTCAGTACGGATTGGCAAGCAGAACACGGTTACAGCCTTGACACGCAAATAGCCGCTTGCGAAAAATACGCCGCCGATTTGGGCGCGGTATCTGTCACGAAATATATTGACGATGGATATTCGGGCGCGTATCTTGATAGGCCGCGCCTTGACGCGCTACGGGACGCGCTACAGGCGAAAATATATGATGTAGTAATAGTTTATACGCCCGACAGATTAGCGCGGCGATTAAGCCACCAACTGCTCATAACCGAAGAAATAGAAAAGTCCGGCGCAACTTTGCATTTTGTGAACGGCGAATATAAGCAAACGCCCGAAGGACAACTTTTCTTTCAAATGCAGGGAGCTTTCAGCGAGTATGAACGCGAAAAAATAAAAGAACGCACCATGCGCGGCAAACGGGGCAAGCTGAAAAGCGGTAAACCGATTTCAGATCACGGCGTTTTCGGCTATTCATGGGACGAACAAGCGAAAGATTACATTGTAAACGATGCCGAAGCCGCGATTGTCCGGCAAATATTTGATATGTATATAAGCGGCGAGTATGGCGGGACAGATGCCCTTGCCATCAAGCTGAACGAAATAAAAATACCGTCACCGGGCGGCAAGCGTTGGCTCGGCGCAAACGTCTGCCGCCTATTAAAAAAGTCTATGTATAGCGGCGAATACTACGCCTATAAAGAATACTCGAAGAAGATAGACGCACACAAACGGCACAATACAACGCGCCCGGAAAGCGAATGGATACCGATGCAGTGCCCGCCGATTGTCAGCCGTGAAACATTCGACGCGGCGCAACGCTTATTAGACGCGAACAAAAAACGCCGCAAGCGAAAACTTGAAACGAAACAATACCTATTGCAGGGGCTTATGAAATGCGCGAAGTGTGGCGCGTCTATCGTCATTCGCCGCACGGCTAGCGGGGCTTATTATACTTGCTTCAACGCCGTGCGTGTTGGCAACAATACAAAATGCCATGCGCGATACGCAAAAACGGATATTGTCGATGCGGCCTTTTGGGACACCTTAAAACAGATATGCAAAACGCCGAAAAAACTAGCGGATTATATCAAAGCCACCGACAAAGCCGCGCCCCGCGTCGATGATACGCAGAAATTAAAAGAACGTCTTGCCAAGATTGACGCAGAAAAAGCCGCTATTGTCGAATGGTACACAAGCGGATATTTAACTCAAGCCGCCGCAACCGCAAAACTTGAAGCCTTGACAAGCGAAGCAAAGCGCATACAAGAAAAACTATCTGCGCCGAAAACCAACGAAAGGGCGGTCGATGTAGCGCGGATATATAAACTGGTGAAGGATTGTGACGGCAGTTTTGACGCAAAAAAAAATATCGTCCACGCGATCATAGATTACATAACCTATGAACGAGTGGACAATACGCACAAAAACGGGAAATATGATATTCGGTTTTTAATTCACTTCATATAACGTGATTGCAGGATGCGCTTTTTGTAGTTCATTTCCGTCCGTCATTTTGATAGCCGATGCAAAAAAACTACTAATTTATAAAATGCCCCACGGCTCAAAAAAGCGTGCGCACCGCTTTCTTTACTACATGGGGCAAGATTAGCAAAAGCACGGGGCAAAGGATTTCTAAGCGTTCGCCTACTCCCATTCGGGAACCCAGCTTGTCCGCGCTTTTTTCGGCAGGCATATTAACCCGCCTCCCTAGGTGCATTTATTATAGCACATTCAACGCGCAACGGCAACGCCAACGGCAACGAGGCACAAGACTTCCCAGATATTCCTTTGGTTCCGAAGTCTATTTTCCGTCCTGTCCCGCTCGATTTCGTACTGCTTGAAGGATTGACTTGCTTTCTGCAATTCTTGATTCGCTATCGCTAATGAGTTCTGCGCATTCTGCGCTTCGCTCCGCGCTATCTTCAATTCGTTCCGTAGCTTCGTCAATTCCTCTTGCGATTTCGTCAACAGATTCAATGCTTCGGTCAATTCGCTGTCCTGCGTTGTCAATATGGCCTTGAGCGTCTCGTTGTGCTGTTCCAGTGTTGCTAAGTTCGTTTCTAACGTCTGAAGCTCTCTCTCGCTGATCGTGTACGTCTGGCTCGCATAGCAAGTACCATGCCAACCAAGCGACAAACAGGCAAGCGCACACAACGCCAATAATACGAAAAGTTTTCTCCACATTTTGCACCTCCGAAAAACTTGGCAAATTTTCATACCAACTTGGCAACCTACGAAAAAAACGGCAATTTTTCATACTTCAATTTCTTGCGACAAATCCCACGGGGGATTCCCTAAAAATATTGTGTAGTCTGTCATACATATCCGCACGCCCGGAAAGATAGATTGAAGATGAGCAAGCGGAAATTTGTATTCCTTGATTGCGTCCGATACTCGCCGCAATTCGTTGTCTGAAAGCGTCGTATTGCTTTTGATAATCATACGCTAACCGCCTTTTGGTTCCACAGCTTTTGATAATACAAAGCCTTTGCCCTCAAAACGTCGCCACCCCTGCTCCCATCTGTCGCCCACGGGTCATATTCGGGGCTTTCTTCTGTCCCCAAATATTCAAGATCGCCGCGCGTGTCGCCGTCGCCGTATTCGTCATTCCACCAAGCGTAACAATGATGGGGTTCTTCGCCGTCCTCATTGTTTGCCGCTTCGCCGTGAGTCATAATCCACTCTTTGTCAATCGTGAGCCAAAGATTATTTGCAAGCACGGCGATAATCTGCGCCATGATTTGGATTTGCTCGTCTGTCGGCGGCTCGTCGCCCAAATCATTAGACCCTGCACCGTAGCACCCGCAAATAGCAATACCAACGCCGCCCGTGTTGCGTTTCCAAGTGTGTTCTAGGATTTCGGAAAAATCGTCTGTGCTAACGTAAATTTTGCCGTCACCCGTAATGCTGATGTGATAGTCCTCGAAAAGCGTGTCATAATGTCCCGCCGTCCAGTGGAGATAGATTTTCGGCGCGTTGTACCCTACAGAACGAGCGTCCTCATAAAGTGCGTCACGACTAGCCGACGCAATATCTCCGATTTCCTGCAACGTAACCTGTCTCATTTTCCCGCCCCTTTCGATTGCGGCTTTTCACCAGCCGCTGAATTATACCGACTGTCCACATAATGTTTGCCTAGTTGAACGCCCGCCACGGTTAGAAGTCCACTTATAGCCGTAACGCACGCACCAAGCCCTTGCCAAACCGAGCCTAAATCAAACTTTAACCCATAAAATCCATTTGCATAAAATCCGACAAACCAAGAAAACAGGACAAGCACCACCAAAAACAGGATAATAACACCCGCTAAAATGATGATTTGCGACAAATGATGCTTGCTCCAGTTCGCCAGTTCAAGCAAATTTGACTTAAAACTTCGCATTATCGCCATAAAATACCCCCGTTTCGATTCTCGCCGCCGTAAATAGCCCGTGGCGCGTTTTTCTTTATCCGCGCAATAGTTTGTATTCGCCGCTTAGTTTTTGGCTAATACGGGCTGTTTCTCGCGGTCATTTTTCAGCGTGTTCGAAACGAATCATTTTCATCAGTTCGTCAAGCCTCGCGTGTGCGCTTTTCGCCCGTTGGTCGATTTCTGCGACTTTAACGTCAAGCAGATGATGCGCTTCTTCCATCGCGTGAAGCTGTGCGTCCATTCGTCGAAGGGTATCATCAAGGCGAATGATTGCCTCGTTAAGCGGGCGAAGTACCGCGAAATGAAAAGCCGTCGCGCACAATCCGGCGACGCTCACAATTTGTCCCATCGTTTCCCAGTTCATTTATTCGCCCTCCTTCTCAAAGAAAAACGCTACACGATTTGCGATCATAGCGCGGGTGTCGAATTTCGCGTTTGTGTCGATTTTCCAACCGATAAGATTATTCCAGTGCACCGTATAACCAAACGCGCTGAATATCGGCGCGGTATTTTTATACATGAACGCACCGAAAAGCCCGTCAGAAAAAATCTCGCGGACAAAAATTGTGTTCTCGCTTTGCCGGACCTCCAAGTTTGGCGATACATTCAGCCCTAGCAAGTAAAATGCAAAGCCATAACTGCAATTGCGGGTCAGCCACAGCACGCCGCAAAGATAACGCTGAATCTTCTCCCAAACGGTAAAATGATAGTCAATACATACGCAGTACCATCTTTCACGGTTTACGCTTCGCAAATACGAATCACTGTCCTTATATTCAACGTAGTGCTTTGCCCAATCGTACTGCAAAAATTTAGGCGCACATTCTACTGATTCTCGGCATGCCGTGCTGTTATCCCAAGTTTGCCAGTAGTGAAGAAATCCCGGTAATTCGCCGTCCTCATTCGCAAACAGCATAACAATTGGATTCGTCAAATAGCACAAAATCATGAACACGACGGAAAGCAAAAAATAAATAAACCAAAGAAGCATATATAAAGCCCTCCATAAGAAAGGGGCGGCTATTTGCCGCCCTCGTCCTTTTCTTCTTCTTCCTGCTCAACAGGTGGTACATACCGCACACACTTCGGATTGTTACATACCCACTTGGGCTGTTCTGCCGTTCCGTCGTTTCTCATTCGTTGGTTACAGCGCACACAGCGCGGCGCGGGTTTAGCCATTGTCAGCACTCCCTTCTTCAATTGCCTTATATTCCTCGTCAAACCATGCGTCTAAGTCAGCCATGTCAGCCGCGACAGATTTCGCGGTTTCCGTGTCGCCTTGCATTGTAGCTGTCGTGTAGGCTTCGCAAAGGTTGGCTTTTCCCTGCCGATATTCTGCCGTCAGATTTGCGATTTGTTCTTCTTTCGTCGGGACAGGCGGAACATACGGGTGAAGTTCCTGCCACTCTTCCGGCGTGTAATATCCGTCCGGCTTAGTGTCCCGAACCTCTGGATTGCCATTTGGGTTATAGTATGTTGCCATGTTTACACCTCCGTTACATTAGGGACGGGTCAAAATACTCGAACCATGCGTAGCCGTCGCCGCCTTTGCCGCCAGCGTATTGAGTTGATGAGTTTCCTGCCGCACATCCGCCGCCGCCACCGCCGCAGCCGTTGGTTCCATCCTCTCCGATTGCATTTGCGCCACCTTGACCCGCGCCACTACCGCCGCCGGAGCCTCCGGACATGGTCATTGTCCCGGCGCTCGTTGGCATATAATTCGTGTCTCCGCCATTTCCACAAGCGCCGGGGATATCTCCAGTACCGCCCCGTCCTCGGTTGCCGCCTCCGCCAGCACCGCCGCCGCCTCCGCCAGTGTAAGTATTGGAGTTCACAGTTATAGTAGAATTTCCGCCGTTGCCTCCCGGCCCTAAATTCGCCGCGCCGCCAGCACCGCCTGCGCCGACAACAACAGACGCCGTTTGTCCAGCCGTCATTTTCTCATAACCGATTGTTGTTCCACCTTCGCCGCCGCCAGCCCCAGCTACAGCCGTGACCGACCCGCGTGCGCCATTACCACCGCCGCCGCCGCCTTTGACGGTAATACGATACCAACCAGTCACGGGCGCGGTGTAAGTGCCGGAAACGGTCACAACGTCAACCTTATTAAAAGCAGGAGTTTGTTCGCGTGTCAGCTTGTTTGCCAAGTCCTGCGCAATCTGCGTAAGGTCAACGAGCGCGGGGTCTGTCGAGGCGTTGAAAGCTTGGATAAAGTACGGCTCAGACGCGCCGATATACTCTATCCATGCGTAACCGTCGCCGCCTTTGCCGCCATCAGTTGTTGATGCCGCGCTATTGACTACTGCGTCCCCACCTGCGCCGCCGCCGCCGTATCGTCCACCTTTAACGCTATATGCGCCGCCTCCCGCGCCGCCACCAGACCCGCCGAAACTCATATATGACGTGGTAGAGTATTCTGATACGTTTCCTGCGGCACCGACGATTGTTCCATCTCCCCCGATACCGCCTCCTGCTTTTCCGCCGCCACTTCCGCCGCCGCCAACGTATACAGAAGTGTTTATAGTTATGGTAGTGTCCCCTCCGTCTACGCCAATGCCGGGTGCAGGGGTTCCCTTTGTGCCACCTGCGCCGCCTGCGCCGATAACAACAGACGCGGTTTGTCCTGCGGACATTTTTTCGTAGGCGATAGTCGTACCGCCCTCGCCGCCGCCAAACCCGCCAGCGGCTGCGAGGTTTGTATACAACCCGCCGCCACCGCCACCGCCAGCGCCCTTGACGGTGATTTTGTACCAACCAGTCTTGCTTGCGGTAAACGTCGCACTTCCTGCGGTTTCGTATTTTGTTTTGGTATATGCGCCGTTCATGAGTGCGGCGTCGAGCAGATTCGGGAGATTGAACGTGGTGGAGCCATCGCCGCTACCGTACTTTGTCCCGATTTCGTCAAACAGGTCAGGGTACATCGTTCTGCTCACTGCCGCGCCGTTACAAAGCAGTGCGCCGGGGGGCTGACTGGTTCCAGCGTAGGGGAAGATTTCGCCGATAGTTTTCCCTACGGGGAAAAACTTTTTCCAGTTATCGGAATCGCTAGACGGTACATCGCCGCCCGCCGCTACGTCGTTGATTGCTTCGTACAATACGCCGTCCGTTGTGTCACGCACAACGCACCCTGCAAAGTACGCTTGCGTATCGTCAAACTGGAAAAACCAACCTTTTTGAGCGTAAAACGCAATATCAGAAAGCAGATTTAAAGCCCCGTTGAAATCCTCGCGTGTCGGTGCCTTGCCACCCGCGCCAAGTGGTAAAGCCGTTTCGGGCGGAAAGCCTGTCGATTGGCTCAAAAGCCCATCTCCTGCCGCCGCCTGTGTAGCGGGAATCGTGTTCTTCGTCCCGTTCACGGCGATTGGCATAGCTAACAATGTCGGATTCGTAGTTATCATTTATATCATCCTCCTTGTTGTATTGGATACGGTTGGAAAATCCCTTGATTAAACGGTTGCAAGCCGCTACCGTTAAAGCCAAACGTGTTTTCTGGTTCGATTTGGTAATACTCAAAACCAACGCCGCCGCCCAAATTCAAAACGCCGTATTCGCGTAACAGTGCGCGTTGGTAAGGCGTTAAATAAAAGGTGAAAACTATCCTGACTTTCATTTCGCCTATGTTCATTATCAATACAGGCTTGTCGAATAGGGCGGTTAAAACTTCTTTAATACTGGGCAAAGTCGCGTTTCCGATATTTGCCGCCGCTTTCAAAAATATCAGCGTCCTAAAGGCGTTATCGTCTAGTCGAAAGTGGTCTGTATCGCCTGTTATATAGAACGGGGCTTGATTAAAAGGGTTTAACTGCGAACCGTAAAACCCGAAAAAATCCTCATTGTCTACGGTCAAATACCGTGACGCGCCAACGATGCGCCCCCAAATGTCCAAGCCTACGCCCTCGGCAGTCAGCGGGTTAAAAACCTTATTGTAAAAGGTTTGAATATCGCCCGTCGGGTCAAGCTGTTTTGCCGCCGCTTCGATAATGCCGATAATGTGCGGGCTTGCGCCATATTGACTTTGAATTGTGCGTAATGCCAAATCGTTAAAATCAAGGTTCATTGATTGTCACCTCGATATTGTCAGCGTCAAATATCGGTTCTTCGTCCGCCTCCATTGTGACGCTGTTCCCCGTCGGGCTTGAAGTCAGACCGATGTATACGGATTCGAGGTCGTTCACGCCCGCCGTTTTGACTATCGCCACCGTAAAACGGCTTGCATAAATCGTTTGCCCCATGCCACAGCGCGTGTTCCCGCTGTTTGTATCCTGCCCGTTCGCGTCGTTGATAATGGCGTTTTTAATATCTGCCGTAACGGTTGCGGGCGTTTGCGCGGTCTTGTTGATCGTGACAGAAATATAAACGGGGGTCGGGATAGGGCGGACAATCTTATAGTTATTCACAACGCCATCTTCGGACGTAAAACTTATATCAGTATTTCCGTTTGTCCCGCACCCCGCGTCTAACTTGTTGTATATCGTTTCCGCTATATCATCATCTTCGCCGCCGTAAACACATACCGCGACAGAATGAGAAATAAGCGAAACGCCCTGTTTTGTTACCGTGCTATCCGTCTTGTTTTCAAGCACAAGGCAATCAAGCACATTTTCAACCTGATACACCGCGCCCTGTAACGCCGCCGCGCTACCGTGCGCGTTCGCCGCTACAGAATTAAAACGGCGTTTCTCAAAATCTGCCCTGCCCTCGATAAGGTTGCCCGGTACACCTGCCGCCGCGTTGGTTACTGTGTCCCACCCGGCTATAACGGTTATTATCTTCGTGCAAGTCTCCGCGCCTATGTCAATCGCGCCGCTTTCCTGCGCCGCAAATTCGACCTCAACCGTACCATTCGCGCCGATCGTTGCCGCGCCAACGCTTGCAAGTTTAACGCCGTCCGTCGTTTGAATTATGCTCCCTGCGGGTATCGTCGTACCTTGCAAGCCCGTACAAGTGCAGGAAACAACCGTGCTTGTGGCAACCTTTCGCGTTAGAAAATAGATGGCTCCAAGCGCGTCTTGAAAAATCCCGCTTGCCGTAAGTGGATTGAATTGATTTGCAAGGTTCAGAAATTCGCTATCCTTGCCCGTAACGAGAACCGACAACGAATCAATTATCTGCCCTGCGGGGCTTTCCGACGATGTATTAAGTGTCGCGTTTTCATCGTCGAAAACCGCCGTCCAATCGTCTACAATGCTTTGTCTGATTGTGCTTGTACTGTCGGCAGAAAAGCCCGTTTCCGGGTTAAAAGTGATTGCCATAAACGCACCTCCTAAAACTCAACAGAAACGGTTTCGCCGTTTGCGCTTTTCGCTTGAATAGTTCCCGTCATAGCCCGCGTTTCGGTGTCAAGCCCCGCAATCTCAACCGTCGCGTCAGCGATATTTTCAACGGCAAGCGCGGTTTCGCGATATACGGCGCGAACCTCCGAAAGCGCGGGCTTTACGCCAAGGTCTAAATCAAAATGCGGCACTCCTTGACGTTGGCGCAAGTATGCGTCATGCGTGAAAAGCCGCACAGCGTTAGCCACGTTTTGCGCGTCCGCGTAACGTCCCGCTGTCGTTGCAAGGTTGCCCGCGCCGTCTAATGTTATGTCCCATTTGTCCGGCTTTAGGTATAGGCTTCTTTTGTTCATTGTTTCGCCCCCCTATTGTGGCGTGCTTGTCGTACTGCCGCCACTTTGCACGCCGCCGTGAACGTGATTCAAAAACGATATTCCGCCGATCACGGCGTCACCCGAAATATTAACCGTGTCGGCGTTAATATTCACAACGCCGCTTTGTGTCACTTCGATAAATACGGACGGCTCTCCGGGATGGAAACTCCCAAAATAAAAACCGTCACTCATTGAATGACGGCGAAAACTGCCCGGTTGCTGTGGCGTGTCCGTGCCTGTCGTGACGTTGCTAGAGTCGGCTTGCGCGAACACTGCAAGTCCAATGTCGCCCGGTACAGGGTCAACAATCACCGCCGCCACGCCCGCATGATAGCGAAATACGGGCAAATGAAAAAGCGTCGTTGGCTCAACGGCTTGCCCGTAACCATCAACGCTTGAAACCAAAGGCAGTACATCTACAAAAAGCCCACTCACCGCTTGCACTTGCACAGGGATTGCCGTCGAAATTCCCTGCATGGCGTTTTGTATCATAAATTGTAAAGCGTTGTATTCACTCCCGGCTGTATTTGGTTTCTTTTGCCCTTTTACGGTGTTTTCACTCATCTTCGGCACCGCTTTCTTCTTCGCTTTCGCCCGCGTTTTCGGGTAGGTACATACCGTCAATACGCGATACCCAACGCCCTTGAGTATATGCAGCTAGGTCGTGACTTAACTTTGTGATTTTCCAATAACCCGACGCGCGGGGAACAATGCTTTCGATTTTGATTTGCCCGCCCAACTGCAAGCGCGGGTTATAGAAACATTCGCAAGTTATCCCGTCTTGCGTGAATGAAGGATAACCAATCATGCCGCTTTCGGCTTTTAGCAAAACCGCGTCGCCGCGCGGCTTGTCCCATGGCATCAACGTCCATGTTTCATCGTCCATCAAAAGCTCTGCGCCAACTTCGTCGGCTACTTGTTCAGCTTTCTGCACAGGTGAACCGTTAAATGTGGCGTTTTTTACGCTTTCCGTAACGCCTTCATTTACAAAATTAAAGCCCGCTTGTTCTGCAAACTGTTTTATAAGGCTTTCGGCGGTTGCTTCGCCCTGCACACTTGTTGGGCTATCGGCAATCAGCACGCTCCACCCTGCCGTTAATGCGTTAAATTTCATGGTAACGTCGGGCGCGGTTGAAAAGTCAGCGGATGCCGCCGTAATATCACCCTTAAATACAACGGATAATTCGCCGCCTTTGTCGCCCGCTTCAATCAAGATATGATTCTTTCGGTATTCGCCGGGAAGAAACGAAAGAAAGGTTAATTGCTCCATATCGGACAATTTCAAGCCCTGTATTCTGACTTCCGCGCTATTCTTTTCGGGCAATCCGGCTTTGTTGACTTGCACCGTGGTTGCAAGCCCCTCAATTATTTTCGTGTTTCCGCCGCCATCAAATTCGCCATCGCCAAGAATAATGGTCGTTTTCAGCGTCTTTATAAGTTTCCTCATAACTCATTCGCCGCCTTATAGAAAAGCCGCCACCGCTCACCAAAACCGCTATAAAGCGGGTCACTTGTGCCAAGCATATCGACGAAAAGCAACGCGCCACTAAAGGCGTTTTGTGCTATCTGAACGACGTTCTGACGATCTCGGCAAATTGCGCCAGTGACAACGACAACGCCGCCCGCCGTCAAGTCCATATAGGTTGAGCCGAAACGATAATATACGCGAATTTGGCAATTTTGCCCGCCGAGTTTAACTTTCAAACTTTGCGCGGGTACGGGGGAAAGAGGTATTTTTTTCATTTAACTGCCCCCTTAAAATCCTAATTGTCTTGCAAGGGTTCGATTGTCGGTTTCTTCTGCCGCTTCTTCTTCCGCGTTGCTTGCGTTTGTGCCCTGCACTTCGCCATCATCAATATCGTCACAGACTGAACCATCTGCCGCGTCCTCCGCTTCGATAGGTTCTGCGCTTTCTGCTTCTTCCACCGCCGTTGTCGTTTGTGCGCTTTGTACCTCGCGAATTTCCTTAAAACGCAAATCTACAAACAGAACGCCGCGCCCGTTTGTAGCGTCGCGCCTGTAGTCGAAACTTTCAAGCATCATGTTTTTATAGCTTTGTTCCGGCGTTGTCAGTGTTATCTTTTCGTCATTTTCACAAAGCGTTGTAAGGCGGTCTATTGCGCTTTGCAGTTTTTGTGCGCTACCTTCAACGGAAAGCTGACACGTTATCGAGCGCGGGTCAATGATTCTGTTATAGGTCGCAAAACTGCCTTTTTCAATCGGCTCGTCGGGCAAGCGTGAAGATTTTTCGGCGGAAAACTCTTGCATTGAATTAAAGTCAACTGCCGCCGTTTGCCCTTTGACAATCCAACCTTTATTTCGTGACATAAAGTCAGTTAAAATCATACGTTCACCGCCTTAATAGGCCACGTTTGCCGCCGCTGTCCATCGTGCCGCCCGTGTTTCAATTCCATTCATAAACTGATTTGCCGCGTCCGTACCATCTGCCGCGTTAATATTGACTGTGCCGACATTAACGCGCGTGTCTGTCGTGTTGTTTACCGTAGACGCGCCTCCCATCGGCAAAGCGTTTGCCGCGCTAATATCCATAAAATTACCCGCAATCCTGCTTAATAAGTCAAGCGCACGGCCTCTTTTGCCGGACGAAAGCGGGATAATTGCTTCCGCTCCTGCTTCAGCAACAAGCCCCATGTGTGGAGAAGTGAAAATGCCGCCGTTTGCGTGTTTTTCTGCGTTGCCGCCGCCAAAAGACGGCAACGACATACTGCCAAAGGTGTTGTCCCATGCGGCCTTTACGCTGTCAAAAACTGTGATTAAGTTTGTTAACGGGCTAAAAAGCATTTCTATCCCTGTTTTGAGTCCCATCACGCCTCTAACCATAAACTCCCACATTTCCGATATCGTAGGAAGGTTATCAATGAGCGTGTCAAAAAGTTCGATTGCGCTTTGCTTTAAGTCCTCAAGTTTTTGTCTTGCTTCTTCCGGGTCATCCGTGCCCCATAGCTGCGCCCAAAAGTCGCCCCATGCAGCTTCTTTCCCTTCCATCCACCCGAACATATCATCAAGTGCAAGGGCAAGAGCCGCCAACGCCGCGACAATTGCCATAATCGTCAGCGTCATAGGATTTGCAAGCCAAGCCGCCGCCATTTTTGCAAGCGCGGGCAAAAGGATTGTCGTGATAACTGTCGCTAGACCGATAAAAAATGTTTGCACAAAACGCTCATTTTTGCGTAAAAATGCAACCGCCTTGTTTACCGTTTCCACAAACTTTGTCATAGCGGGCAAAATCATACGGAAGATGATAGCCGAAAAGGATTTCATCACTTGCCCGAAATCTGCAACGCGGTCATTCCAATCCGCCGTCAGTTTTGCGTCCTCTTTCGTATAAACGCCAAACTCTTTCTGCAAGCGTATCTGTTCTTTTAACGCGGCGCGTCCCTGCTGTAAAAGCATGATGGTTCCTTGGTCAAGCCCAAGCGAACGACCAAGCCCGAAAAACTCCTGCTTGCCCATCGTCTCGGCTTTTTCCGCCAAGTCCATCATTACGTCAAAGGCTTGCCGCTGTCTGCCGATTTCGCCCGCGTCAATGCCTACACCTTCGAGCATCTTCGCTGCGCGACTTGTTCCTACGGTTGCCTGTCGTGCAAGCTGTGCCGTTAATGATTGCAAAGAACCTTGAAAGCCCTCTACCGAACCGCCCGCGCGTGCCGCCGCTTCGCCCCATGCGTGCATCTTTTCAATGTCAACGTCAAGGGCGTTTGCAAGTTTCCCCATAGAGTCAGCTTGCGAAACGTAATCGCCAAAGCGTGAAAAGATGGAAAAAGCCGCTGCCGCCGCCGCAGACAATACGCCAAGTTTTGCGGTTATCGTGGAAGTCATGCCAGAAATGGCAGATTCGGCTTCTTTCGCGCCCTTCTTTACGCCGTCGGTTTTCAATCCCAACGATATAAAAAGTTCGTCAATCGTCATTTCTGCTCACTTGCCTTCCATTCGTTGTAATTGTTTACTGCCGCGATCTCGTAAAGGTCAACGGCATCGTCGATAGAATAAACCGTTTGTAATTCGTGCAAGGTCGCCAACCGCCGCGTAATTATCACGCCTATCATACCGGGGACGGTCGGATATTCTATCAACCCTTGCGTTTGATGTCCGGCGCGGGGGATTGAGCGAATACGTTCAGCCCGCTTGTCTGAAAAAAATCATTTGCTTTGAACGCCTCCGCGCGTAACTGCAAAAGCGTGTTTCGGCTTTCAATATAGGTATCGACGTTTGCCTCCGTCAATTTGACTTCAACATTTTCCTTTACGATGGAGCAACACGAAAGCAAATCATCAAGCAGTTCCTGAATCTTATCGTAAGGCGCGGACGAAAGCGAACCAAGCAATCCCGAAAGGTCGCCAGCTTCGAACTTGCCGCCGTTTGCACCGATAAGCAAAAGCATCTTGAACGTGAAACGCTCCGCCTGTGTCGCGCTCATTTGCTTAATTTTGAAGTGGAGGGTTGCCCCTCCATCTTCACAATTCCAATCTACTACTTTACGCATAGATTAAAGCCCCTCCGCGCTCATTGTCTCGAAGTGGAACACCCACTGCGTCGGACTCAAAACATTCTGCCCGTCCGGCAAGCCCTTGAAGGATTGAAGAACGCCCTCGCTAAAGGTGTACCGCTTGCCGATAGCAGGGATAGAAATAACCATCTGCACGCGATACGGCTTTTTGTTGACTTCCTGCACTTGGCGAAGCAACTGCATATACTCGGTGGATGGAGAACCCGCTTCAAGATTGATCGTGACAGTCTTGATTGCGGGCGTGTAACCCGCCGCAAGGTGTCCATCAACGCCCATGCGCGTTTCTGCCGCCTGTACGGTGTCCGTTGTAAACGAAGAATCCGCGCTAAAATTTTCGAGATTGACCGAAAACAAACCGCCGACGCTCATAGCAACGGTTGCATTTGCACTAGTAATATCAAGCATTACTTATCCCCCCTTTACAGTACCGCCGTCGAGGCTACTTCAATACGGTTTACGCTACCGCCATAGGTATAGTAAACGCTGATATTCGGCGAATTGCGACCAACGCGAACCGCCGCGCCAGCATCTTCGACGAGAATCGCATAACCCATCGTCCAAAGTTCCGTTGTCAGGTCTTTGCCTGTCTCGTTGAAAATCTGCGCTTTCTGCGATTCGGACAACGCAACGCCGGGGTCGATGCAACCATTGTTAACGGCGCGATTCACGGGGTCTTGCAACCATGCACGAATCAAAGCGTAACCGCGCTCATTATACGGGACGCGCCCGTTGTTGGTCAGCCCGTTCATAACGCTAACCTGCATGACGTTCTTCAACCAAATAGTGTTCACAAAGGTATCAATAAAGCCAAACTTTCCGAACATAGCCGCCGGATAAAGGAACGTGAAATCATCGTTCCGCGTCGCAAATTTGCCGACGTAAGCAACGCCTTTAGCGTCAAGCAACGCCGCCGTCGTTTCGTCCGTAACCGTAGCCGCGAGGCCGTCAATGTGCTTGAACGCGAAATTAATAGTACCTTGATACCGCTCCCAGTTGATAGAAGCCGCGCAACCAAGCACAAACGCCGCCACATTGACGTTATCATAGACAAGTGCCGTTGCGCCGTATTCTGCCGCGTCAATCTGCGAGGCAATATCCGCCGTGCCGCCCTGCACAAGCAAGCGCGGGTCATTCGTCCAACCTACGTAGAGGTAATCAATGCCCTGCGAAGAAGCCCAAGCCGCCAAGCCCAAATGCTCGGTATCGTCTGCCGTGTAAAGCGTGGTAAAGCATACCCAATTTTGGCTCTGTGCTTTGATTGCGTTCATATTTGCCGATTGCGTCAGAACGTCGGAACCCTGCGAAAGAACCGCGCCCGCGTTTTCGGTCAAATTCATCAGTTCCGCCGCCGTGCCGCTTGCATAGGTAATCGTTTCCGTCGCACCCGTGGACGGGCTATTAATCTGAAATGCGCCCGTCAAGCTCGAATATGTAACGGTCACGCTTGAAAGCTCCGCCGCAAGTGCCGTCTGCAAAACCGTAGCCGCCGCGCTGAAACTGGTTGCCGACGTAAAGTCAAGGCTGGTCAGCGCAATCTCGGTCTCGTTGATTGTAATATTCAGCGTACCCGCCGCCATATCGGCGAAGTCTGCCAATGTGCCGTTGAATTTCGCCCCGCGCAACCATGCGCCCGCCGCCGACGAAATGCGCCGCCCGAACATCAAACGACGCGGTTTCGAAAAGCTGTTGTTGTAGCCCAAGAAATACAACGCCGCCGCGCTATATTCCGGGGAAGTCTCACCAAAAAACGCCGCTACCGTGTCCGCCGACGTAAACGCCATCAAAGGCGCGTCAGCAGGAATCATAGCATTTTCGGTAAGAAAAAGCCCGTTAAATTCCAAGTCCGTACCTCCCGCCGGGATAAGGCGCGGATTGATTGCAACGATATACGATGCAGGAATTGTGCTCATATTTTATTCCTCCTTATTCCGTGGGCGGGAAATAAACGTCCACGTTTTTAAGTGCTTGTAATGTCACGTCCTCAAACCAAGGCAGATTTTGCGTTATTGCGCTGTTAATTTCTGCCGTGATCGTGACGCTCCATCGTTCTTCATACTGATTCGACGCATCAATGCCCGTTAGGTTTCGCGGATTCTGCGCCGTGCATACCCGCACATCAACGCCTGACGCTTTGAAATAGTTTGTTCCCATATAAGAACGGGAAGCTATTTCAAGCATTTGGGCGTTTTGCGCGGCATAATCGGCATAAAAATCTACTTGTACATCGACCAAAACAAGCGCGGATATACTATCCACGCCGTTCTCATCGTCGGGCAAGCCCTCAGCATCAAAATCATATACGTTTGTCCCGCGTCGTTGTCTAATTATCGGCGTATAAATACAATATGCGCCTTTTTTCGGTAAAACCATGCGGGATTGATTTCCACGAAAGACAACGCCGCCGTCAAGCCCTGTCACCGCCACTATATAGCCGTGAAGCGCGGTCATAAAGTCAGCTTCCGTCAGTGCCATCGTCGCCGCCTCCTTCGTCAATCACAATTTCGGGCGGTTCGTGTTGCAAAGTACCCAGCACGCAAAGCCAACCTTCGGGGCTGAAATCGTCGCGAATCATATCTATCAACCAATAAGAACCGTCGGCGCGTTCAATTATGTCGCCCGCCGTTTCCTCGTGTCTGTTGATAGTATGCGCCGAAGCGTTGATGTAAAACTTTTTAACGTGTTTCGCATCTGCGAGATTGTCAAAAAGTTTCAAATCGCCCGCGTTTGGGGCTTGCACTTGCGCCAAAATATCGCTAGGCGTATATGTGACGCTGACAACGCCAGCCGTGTTGCTTGTTCCGTTGCATCGGTAAATCGTCACCATTTCATGATGGTTGACGCTCCCGATTGCGCCGGAAACTATTGCGTGTAGGTTCATTTGTCAATCACCTCAAACTTTACCGCCGCGAACATTTGCCCTGTGTCCATAAGCGGGTGGTCGGGTTCAGTCTTGCCTTTTCGGGCTTTAGCTTTTACGGTTGCAGGAGCATTAGGAACCCAGTTCCCATTTTGAATAGAATTTTGGATATCATCTACCATTTGCGCGCCCGCTTTACCTAACGCCTGTTTCCATATTGCCGGGTCTGTAGCGCGTCCGCGAATGTGTCCTACCATTGTTCCTACCCATTTTTTAGGTTCAGACTTGGCAACAGTACGCATAAAAGGCCGCGCAGGAATACGGGACGTTCCAAACTCGTTATATACGGCGTATTCTGCTATGCTTTTCCCGTCCGTGGTCGTTGCATTGTTTAAAATGCCCGCTTTCACGCCGCCCGCGATTTCCGCCATCTTGTCAAGAAAGCGTTTGTACTTGTCCCCGCCTTTGATATCAACAGTGACAGCCATCAAACCACATCCCGCCGTAACGGTGTCCCTTGATAATTTGCCAATAAGCCGCGCCGCATGGTGTGGTCATGTACCAATCGCTTTCTTTGCCGTATTGTGGCGTTGAATAGCTGACAGATACGCTTCCTTCCGTTGCGCTTGACATAGCTCCTGCCGTGCCTCTCTGTGCAAGCGTCGCCATGTGACACACAAGCATATACCAAAGATTTTGTTTCTCGGCATCGGTAAAGCCGTCGATAGTTTCAAGCCCAGAAATGATAAGGGCGTTTTGCGCCATAAACTCTAGCTGATCGTCGGATAGCTCCGCAAATTGCGGGTAATATGTCCGAAAATCGTCAACGTCAAATGTCATAGCCGCGCCCTCCTTTCATCATTTCTTCGTGGCTTTCTTGGATTTCTTTTCAACGCTTTCGGGGCTTTGCCCGTTGTCCTTCGAAGCAACTTCTTCTTTCGCCGCCTGTTTGGCTTTCTCGGACGCGCCCGCCTTAATCAAGCCAGCCTTGAAAATATCCATTTCGCCGTACTTTTTTACAATAGCGTCCCACACATCGGCATCAACTTGCGTAATGCCATAAGCGCCGATACCCGGCAAAACTTTCGGGTCAGCACCAGCCAAAGGGAAACCGCTACCATGAATGCGGATAGCGGCAGTTTTCCCCGCCGCCTCCACTTCAAAAACAATGTCACGCACAGAATTGTAAAATACTGTCGTTTGTGCCATTATTTCAAACCTCCATTACACGCCAAGCATGGTAACGATTGCAAACGGATAATACACAATCGCTCCATACGTGCCAGCGCTGACTTTCTGAATCATGCTCGAAGTCTCGCGAACAATGCTATGCGCCTTATACTTCTCGGAATAACCAAATTCAACGGTCGGCTGTCCCTCGATCTCGTCGGCCTTAATCATGGCGAGATTGCCGCTACCCGTCTTCATTTCTGCCGCCGTGACAATCTTCATCGTCGGATAAGTGTCGGCAAGCATCTTCTTAACGGACACGCCGAAAGCGTTCACTTTGTTAAGTTCAGCGAGGCAAGCCGGGGCAATAACAAGTGTCAAAGCGCTATTTGCATCAACCCAACCGTTAGAGCGCTCATAAAGTTTACTCATCATCTTCGCGAAGTCCGCCATGATTTCGTCAGCCGTCTTAAGCGCCCAAGTGTTGCCGCCAACGCCCGTGGTCGGTGTCTCGTCAGCGTTGAGGTTTGGGTCGTTCAAAAGGCCATAAACAGGCGTATTTGCAACGCCGAAGAAAGCGGCTTTGTTAAACTCGATTTCGAGGAGAACCGCCGCACTGCGCTGTTTCTCGGCAAACAAATCAATTCGTGCCTGTGCGTTCATATCCTGCTCCAAGTCGCCCACGCGGATGGTCGTTTGGAAACGATACTGCTTCCTCGTCGGGAAAGCCGTATTGATATTAGCTTGACCATTTGCGTCGTAGTCCTGATACGGCGTAGCAGTGCCGGTCAACTCCAAAGCCCTAAACTGCGTGAAAGCGGTACTCCAATCGCCGTTTTTGACTTCCGGCGCGATTGCCTTATACTGACGTTTCGCCGTCAGAATCTCGATAACTTTAGGATTCGCGTAAACCGACATATAAGCCGGGACGGCGGTATTCGGGTCAAGCGCATCGGTTACGCCTTTATGCGGCTCCGCGCTGTCAAAAAACTTCGTTGCAGTGCCAAAGTCAAAGCCCTTCTGGCGGGCAAGTTCCATGTCAATGCTCATTGTTCATTCCTCCCTTTATTAGCGTTTCGTGATAATCGCCATGCCGCCGCTTGTCGTGGCGTTCCAAGTCTTGAAGCCCGTGTCAACGGTAGAACCGCCGCTCGTAAGCGTTGCCGCGCCGTTGCTCGTGTTCGCGTAAACCGTCGCTCCCGCGCTCGTCGTTGCGTCGGCCTGCACGAAAAAGTCACCCTTCACGGCAAGCTCAACCGCCGCGCCATTCGGGACAACAAGCGTACCTTCCTCGGTCATGTCATAATACTGATAGTTCTGCACGCGCTCGGCAAAGCCAACAGGCGCACCGCTACCATTACCGACGGCCTGTCCGTTTGCGTTCTTCCACGCAAAGCCGCCCACCTGTACAGGGGCAAAAGCCGTGCCCAAATCTGCCGGGGTCACAAGGTTTTCCGGCGTGTAAATAACGTCCTGATTGTTGGCGCGATCACCGGGAATCGCTTCCTTATTGTATTTGCCAACTTCCTGCTGATAAGTAAAGCTCATTTGTCATTCCTCCTTATTAGCGCGATTTAATACCGCGCAATACATCATTCATCGGGTCTTCTTCGACGGGTGCCGCGTCCATGATCGGTGCGGCTTTCGTCAGCATCTTCACCATCGCGCCAAACGCGGACGGGTCAACGCCCTCCACCTCAACGCCTTTGGCATCAAGTGCCTTTTTGTAAATATCTGCCGCACTATCAAACGCGAACGGATTGGAAATTTTGCCAACGAACGGGGCAACTTCTTCCGCCGCCGTGTACAGTGCCGCCGCCATCTGCTTATCAAAAACAGGCGCGGAATCTTTCGCGCAAGCGTCAGCCGTTTCGGCATCTTTGCAAGCGTCCTCGGCGTCCTCCATCGGTTTCGCGTAAGCAATTCCTGCCATAAATGCTTTCTGCGCTGCCTTGTCCTCGGGGTCAAGCCCTGCGGCTTTCATAGCCTCGCGCAGCTCGTCGGCGAGAACGTCAACGGGTTCCTCATCGTGCGTTTCCGCAACTTCCGGCGCGGCTTCAACCGCAGGCGAAGTGTTCGTCATGTCCGGCGCGGATTCCTCGACAACTTCTTCTTTCTTGATTTCTTCCATCGGCTTATCACCTCCGTTTTTGAGTGCTTCGGTAAGTTCAAAGAAAAGGGTTTTCCATGCGTCTCCCATGTTTTCACCCCCTTTCCATGCGGAATCAGCCACGCGAACATCATGTCCGGCGCGGCCTTCCCGCACCAGTGCAACATGGTTTCCGCGTATATTCTTCATTACGCCGTCGTAATGCTTGCCGCCAAACATACCGTCAATCATATCAACGTCGCAAAGATAACCCGCCGATAAATCCCTAAACTCGCCGCTATTGATACGCTTGATTGCATCAGCGTCGGTCACGGTCAAGCTGTTTGTTAAGTACGGCGCATCGAACGCCGCATCTGTGCCAAGACTTCCCACAATCTTGTCTTTCGGCATATTTGCCGCGTCCATGTTCCAATGGTCTAAAGAAAGCGGCAAGCCGTTGAAGGTTTCTGCCGCCTTTTCGATTTCCTCGGCGGGGCGGTATATCTGATAAACCTTTTTGGGGTCAAGCTCCAATTCCTGCCAACCGGGGATAGTATCGCCGACGTAGGGGACGACCTGCTCTTTCGTGATATTGCTTGTGTTAACGTGCAAATAGCCATTTTCGTCATAGCTTCGCGCCGTTTCAAGTGGTACGGTGTCGAAAATCATAGTTTCACCTTCTTAATTAGTACTTTTTGCCTATTAACATAAATATGTTTTTATGCGATAATATCAGCAAAGAAAGGAGTGATTGCATGAAGCGAACCACAATAGACTTGCCCGACGATGTGACGCTACAACTCAAACTGCACGCCATACAAACGGGCAAGACGCTGAAAGAAGTCATTACAGAGGCAATCAAGGCATATCTTGAAAGGAGCGAAAAGAAATGATCGTAACGCGAGAAATGATTGATAAAGCGAAAGCAGGCGTTTTTTGTCGGCCTAATGGGGTATGGGGAAATAGCGAAACTGCGGGAGGATTATACAAAACAGACAAGGAAGCCATAATTGCCGCGCTTGTTTGGTATCAACTTGGAAACAAATTAACGTATGCAAACGAACATACAATCAAAACCGTAGAGGAAGAGATGGAAAAAGAATATGTTTCCTATTTATGCAGACGCGGGCGCGGTAAATGGAAGAAAAAATAGGCATAAGAAAAGGAGGCGTTTGCCTCCCTTTTTCTTTTCTTATTTTTACCCTAATCCTTCAATAAATTCTGGATTAGATGTCATTTTGAAACTGCCTCGATTATCAATATACCACTTTGCGCTTTTCCCTTTGCTTGCTTTTTCAAATGCTTCGACCATAGCTTTTCGCTGTTCTATTTCTTTTTTTATAAAGTTTCTTGCCGTTTCCGTTTTGGGTATATCGGGGTCGTTTAATTGATTTACATATTGCTCTATATATGTATTTTGCGCGTTATAAAAGCTATTTCTTATATCTTCAGCCCATTTTTTTTGTTTTTCGCTCCCCCCTGTAATTTCATTTTTAGGTTTTAATTTTTCAAATTTCATCTTTTTGCCACCCCCCGACGATATTGTACCACCGCCGCCGGAAGATTGCGAGGATTTTCCCCCGCCCGAAGAACCGCCACCGCTTGACGCGTTCGACGAACCACCGCCACCTTGCGCCGCGTGTATGGGATAATGCTGACCGTCCTCATGCGTAGCCCATCCAATAATTTCTGCTTCGTCGGTTACGGTCTTTTTTGGGCGGGCAAGTTCGACAAGCCGAAAGAACATTGATTTCCAGTTAGTCATTCTCCCACTTCCTTTAGAATTTCCTCAATGCCCGCCTCGGTTTCTTCTTCGCTTAATTGCGGGATAAGCGGGCGACAAACACAATAGCAATTAACCAGTTCGCCCGGTTGGATGTAGTCTTGCACGTTGGGATTCGGGTCATAACAGCCTTCATCAATGAAATACTCCGCGCCATCCATGCCGCCCTGCGTATGGTCAAGGGCGTGTGTTTCGCGGTATGTCTTGCCGCTTGCCGTGTGCATCCATATTCCTTTGTTTATGCCATACGACAAAAGCCGCTGACGGGATAGGTTGTTTGTGGCTTTGTTGGTTTGGTCGCGTGCGATCATGCGGGCGCGTCTTTCGGTCACGCCAAACTGTTTGTGCAGTTCTTCCGTCATGCGTGCGAGGTCGTGCCCTGCTTCGATATTGCGTAAAACAATGCCCTCAACTTGCGTCAAACTTTCGCGGGCTATGCTTTTGATAAGATTGACGTTTTCTTTGATTATCGCTTGAAATGTCTGCCGTTCCCGTTGGCTCATGTAGCTAAATTTGAGATTAAAGCCAAGCCCCGCATCTTTTAGCGGTTTCGTTTGCTGTGCAAGGTTGCCCGCCACATAGCCGCGAATTTTTGACACAAACCAACGCGGCAAAACGTCGGCAAGTTCGCGAAAATTACGCTCCCATTGGTGAAGCAGTTTCCTAAACGCTTTCAAAATGTCATCGGTTGCGCTGTCGCCCACAATCCGGCTTTCATTTGCGCGGTATTTCGCCCGCAACCAATAAACAACGCTTTTCTCCATAGCGCGGATTTCACGTTTTAGGCGTTTCTCATATTCTTTTTCAATTCCTGCGGGCGGGAATATCGGTTTCAATGTCCTCTTTGTCATATCTATCCTTTTCCCTCCGCGCGATAATGTACGCAACTATCGAAACAAGCAACGAAACAGACGAAAGCAAAACATTTGCGGATAACACATATAAACGTGCGTCATTCATTTTGCGCCGTTTCCTCCATCGGTAAAGCCATTTCCGGCAGTTCTATTTCTTCGTCCGCGTCGATATTGGCAAAGCCGCTTTCTGGGTCGTTAGCCAACGCAAGCCGCGCCTCACTCGAAGAAATAACGCCCCGATCTATCAATGTCGCGTATGTATCTGCAATCGTCTTATTGCACCGCGCTTTAAGGTCGCTATCTTCATCGGACAAAGGCACAAACTCGAAAGACAAAGCATCGTCAACCGCGCCCTTGCTGTTTAACTGCAACAACTTAACGACGTATTCCAACGGCTCCCGGAAAAGCCGTTCTTGCAGTGCGTGGATATGGTCGTAATGGTTTTTCATATCTGCTTCGCCCGTGGAGTTAAATCCGCCCGGTGTCATTCCCCACAATTTGACCGTCGGCTCCCCGAACATAGCACTCACTATTTCCATTTGTTGCTTGACTATATCCGTCACGCCGCTAATTGGCGTTGAAACGTCCGCTATGTCCTCGGCTTCTTTGTCAACGGTCATTACGCCGTCATTGTCGCGGTTCATGCTGAAATACTGAACGCGCCGCCTAATGTTGCCGCCGTCGCGCCCGGTCAAAAGTTCTTGCATATCCGTCTTGAAAACCGTGCAAGAAAACTTTTGCAATAAACGAGAAGCCGCCGCGCTACACTCGGAAAACTGTCGGACGTTTTCGGCGACGATCTGCGCCAACGGTACGCCGAAAAAGTTATAGGCTGGTAACAAAAGCGTCGGTGGCTTATCTTCGGCGAAATACAAGAACCGTGAAGCGTGTACCTCGCGCCCGTTGATTAACCAAGATTGCGGGACAAAATAATCACGGTCAAGCGGATTGAAGCAGGAATAACGCCCAGGCGCAATATACGTCGGCTCGATTAACTTAAAGCCTTTCAGCGTGCCCGCCTTGAAAGTGTCAGCATCAGCACCTAGCGGAAGTTTCAAATCCTCGCCGCTTATATCCCCAACGTCGATATACGCAAGACAACCACCAAAAAAGCCGCACATCTGCGCGGCCTCTCGGAATAGCCTGTCGATTTTCAAGCGGGTCATTTCTGCCTCAATTTCGCCCGCCGCTTCCTCGTCGCTTGCTTCGCCGTTGTAATTGAATTCAATCCATCGGCGCGTCATTTCATCGGCGCGAAGGTTAACGCCCGCGCGGATAATGCCATTCTGTGCAAGGTTAGACAAAACGCCGTAACCAAGAAACTGCTGAAAGTCATACAAGCCGCCGACCATGTTATATACGCCGCATTGTTTCAAAGCCGCGTCATGGACGGCGCGAAGGTTGCTTTGCCCGTAGCCCAAGCTCTCATAAGGTGAAGCGTCAAAGGCCACCTTTTCACGCTCCAAAGCGTGATATGCTATTTTCATGTCGGTTTTCTTTGCCATGTTTTCACCTCATCATAAGCGCGGCGGGGTTAATCTGCATCTGCCCGCGCCCGCGCATTAAATCAACCAAACTATACCTAAGGCCGTCGAGTATGTGATTGAAGCTGTCAACCACAATCGGCAAAACGTCGCCAGTCTGTTTGTCCACCTTGTACGAATAATGATTAAATTCGTCGATGGTGTGACGGCAACGCGGGTGTATAACAATGTCATAGCTTTTTAGAAATTCAATGCCGTCCTCAATGCTACCCGCCCACTTTTTAGCCGCCGAAATGTTAAAGCCGCGTCGGCGCATAAATGATATTGTTTCGGGGCGGGCGTTATCGGCTTTAATAGGCCACTTCCGCGCGGTTTCGATAATATCAAAAAGGGCGGGAGTTTCATCAAGTTCCACTCCTACGCCCCATGCTTCTTTGTCGATATACAACGTGCGATCTTGGATAAAACATCTGACAAGCGCGGTCGGGTCATTTGCAAAACCCCAATCAGCCCCATGGTAGAACCGCGCGTCTTTTGGCGTTTCAAATTCTTCTACCCTAAACCGCCCTGCGAATATAACCGCGTTGCTATGCTTCCGCACTTCCCCTTCCCAAATGTGCAAATAGCTTTCATAATCCCGCGCCTTTAGCCATTCCATTTCCTTTTTGAGAACGTCGGGAAAGGCAGGATTGCCATCATAATTGACTTTGCAAACATAGGCATCGTCGGGCGCGTTCAATACAAACCTTTGATAGGTCGGGTCGCTCTCGTCCAAAGGATTGAACGTCAGCCAAATTTCGGAGTTTGGCTTTCGTACCGTAGGAATCAAAATATCCCAACTGTCAGCACTCACGGCGGCGGCTTCTTCTACCCAGCAAATGTCAATTCCTTCCGTGGATTTTATTTCTTGCGGATTGCTTCTCAAGCCCTTAAAAATAAACTCCGTTCCGCTTGTGCATCGTATCGCGTCCCGCGTGATTGTGTAAGCACCCGAAAGCCCGATAGCGTCAATTTGTTCGCATAACAATTTATGCACGCTGTCTGATATGCTTCGTTGGATTTCGCGGGCGCATAATATCCGCATGGGCTTCTCATAGCCAAGCAAAAGCAACGCACGCGCAACGCTCCACGATTTACCACTGCCGCGCCCACCGTAAAACACTTTGTATCTATGCGGGCGGAAAAGTTCCTCGAACGCAGGCGCGAAGGTAATCATTTTTTGAAGTCCTCCGGGTTACTGCTGAAATTGACTTGCAACGCGCCGGGGATTTTGGAAACACCTTGCACATCATTCTCGCCCAACATTTCAAAAGCCAAGCGCATAAACGAAGGATTGCCCTTCATGCCGTTTATAACGGTCATATACGCCATAGCCGCGCCGTAGGTCATATCCTCTTTTGTAACGCCCGCTTTTTTTAGCTGTTCGCGTAGTTTCTCGTTATCGAGGGGCAAGTCTTTGAGCAACGCGAACGCCTCGCGGATTGTCTTTTTCTCGCGTCTTGCCTTGCCGCTTGCTATGCCGCCCTTGCGTGTCATTTCTCGGAGTTCCTTCGGGCTTCTTTGGCTATTTGGTATCAAGTTTTGGTCGTTCACATTCTCGCCCCCTTTCGGCAATATAAAAAGCACCTTGCTTTTGCAAAGTGCTTATTTCATCGCGTGCCTTTCGGCTTGTGTTATCAATTCGCCTTTATACATTCCGGCGTGAAGTTCATCAATCTTTGAAAACGGGATAACAGGAACGGTCAATTTATCACGGCATTTCTTGTCGATAAAGTATATATAACGCAACATAAAGCCGTCCAAAAGTTTTCCGTTTGTTGCTTGCAAATATGGAGTCAAGCTATACTTGCCGCCCGTTATGTCGCAGAATGAGCGACCGCTTAATTCTTTTCTTGGTAAATTCGCCGTATTGTGCAAGGTTAGCTTTGCAATCTTTGAACCATCGGGAAGAAGGATTATTTCCTTGTTTTTCTTAATTCCTGTAAGAATAAAATTACTTGCTCGGTATGCCATCACCGCACGAGCACCCGTCCGCAAAAGACAAAATCCATTTTATTTGCGGGGCGTTCTTTTTTATCATGCGAATTGCTTTACCTATGCAATAGCTTTCACTGTTGCGCGGCAAGTACTCATCAAAAGCCATGCGGTTAAGCTCGAGCATCTCATTCCAGCCCGTACCTTCGACAAGCCCCAAAACCTTTCTCTTGTCCATCGGTGAACCGAAACTCATAACGCCATGCAACCGCCCATCAAGAAACGCGCCAAAGTGCAAAACGGAGTTATTGACAACCTTCCCGCTATAATGATGAGCCTTAACAAACGGGACGGCAATTTTTGAAGGTATTACTTTAAGTTCAATTTCCTTTGCTCTGCCCATTGTCGCACTACCTCATAAAGGCAATTACCAATCTTATTTTCATTCCCGAAAGTTTCTTTTATTTCCGGCTCAACGATTTTGAACGCTTGCAAAACGCGCTCCCTTTGTGTTCGTTGCAAAAATATTGTTATTTGCTCCTTTTCGGGCTTGTCCCCACTTGGCAGGGTGAATGTATCGCCGTATTGTTCCGGATTGGTTACATCATCAAAGCCAAACTCTCCCATATCAAAATCAAGGTCGGCAAGTTCCAAATCCAACGCGGGCAAATCCCACTCCGCCAACTCGCCCACCTTGTTATCTGCAAGGCGAAACGCTTTTATTTCTTCTTCCGTCAAATCATCGGCAACCACGCAAGGCACGCTTTCAAGTTTCAGCTTTTTCGCCGCCTTTGCACGGGTATGTCCGCACACAATCACGCCGTCACGATCTATGACAATCGGCACTTTGAAGCCGAACGCCTTAATACTCGCCGCCACCGCGTCAACGGCTTGGTCGTTCTTGCGCGGGTTATTCTTGTACGGCGTTAATTCTGAAAGCCGCTTTTCAATGATTTCCACGTTTTCACCCTTTCAAAATCAAAAGCCCGCCGGAAGAATAGGGCGGGCTATGTGGGGGTATGCGGCGGGAGGAGAAAAACCGCCGCTATGCAAATAGGAGGCTTTCGGCGCGTCTGTCCTACCGCGCCCTATAAGTATAATACCACATATTTTGAGATTTAATTACTGGAATAAGGATTTTGCTAAAAAACTTTTATGACTTGCGCCTGTGCCGCGCATTGTAACGCATAACTGCGTATCTCGCTAAGAATATAGTTATACGTTGATGATGCTATGTTCAGTTCGTCGCAAGTGTCCCGATACCACTCGTTTATATATCGGCGTTTGAAGATTTCGGCGCGTAGTGTGTCATGCCCGCACCATGCGCGAAGTACAGAAACAACCTTCAACCACCTTTCAGGCCACTCGACGCGCCCGCCGCCGTCAATCTCGACAAGCGAAACTTCGTCCGCGTTTCGTATCGCTTGCGCCGCCGTCGGGTCAGAAACAAAACTGTGTCCACTTGGTGCGCCGCCCGTGTGTCCTCTCGGCGCAAGTTTCGCTTCTGTCACCGCTTCGGCGATCTGTTTTTCATGCCTTATCATGTATTCGATTTTCCGCACGTTCGCGTCTCGACTCTCTCTCTGCATTGGCAACACCTCTTTATAGCCGTTTTGGGCGGCTTTTATTTCGTCCGCGATAGTTTATACTCGCCGCACATAAAAACCGCCGCTAGATACCTAGAAACGAATTTCAGATATATTTCAGCCGCTTCAGTCATTCCAAAAATTTTTATTGCGCCACTCCATAAATTTTCTAGCCAACTCAATCGGAATCATTACCACCAGCGCAGCCGCCATGAGAAAAAGGACGATAGCAACGCCGCCAAGGCTGATAATATCCCGCAAGGTAAATACGACAGGAATCCCAAAAATCTCCATCAACCGCACCCCTTTTCCCTCATCAAACGCTCCCACTCAATCGTTGAATTTTCCGCCGCGTCCGTTTCAAACGCCATCATTGTTCGCATAGCGGCGTTAATCAAATGCGTGTCGGCTTTATCGCCCTTCAAGAAAAGAATCAAGTGCCGGATTGCCCGCCATGCGTGTTCTTTCGCGGGTATCTCGCGCCATGTTTCGCCCGGATATTTTTTCTGTCCAGCCGTCAACCCTTTCGCGATCTCGTCAAGCCATGCGGGGGAAAGGTATCTGTATTCGTTTTTTTCATGCGCTTGCGGATAGTCTGTCACGCCGTGCGCTTCGGCGTATTTACGCATCATTTCTGTTTCGTCCATCGTCAGCCCTCCCATTCGTCCTTTAGCTCGTCAATAAGCCGTGAAATCTGCCCTCGGTTCATTTTGTCTAGGTCGTACCAGTCCAAATCGTAGCCAAGTTTGAGTATCAAATCCCGCGCATACTCTATCTGCGCCGCCGTCGCTGGTCGTTCGTCACGTTGCATCTTGCCCCACCTCCTACCGCCAACTATTTGGAAAATCTTCTTTCCTGCCTACGGTTATCAAAACGCCGCTATCATTTTCGTTATACTGTTTCCGCATAAGCGCCCGCGTTATCTGCGAATCATCACGATAAACTATACCGATTAAAGCGTCGGTTACGGCTTTATACAAGTTATCTATATCGGGGCGCGAGGTCATTCCTTCGCCCGTCATGCTTTCCCGCTTCTTTTTACTCCATGAAGTCGGGGTCATGTAATAAAAGCTAATCTCAACCCACACTTCGCCGTCATATATTTCTCTACCGCGCATAACGTCACGCGCATAAGTTGAGATAAGGCTTTTATATTCAACGCAATTTTTCGGCGTGTATGCGTGGCCTGTGCGCGTTACTCGCGGCCTCGCCATCGGAACGGGTTTCACGGGTACAAAAAATTCAATCACGTTTAAGCCCCCTTGTCCGTAGATAATTTTCAAGTCCCCACCGACACGGAAACTCTGGCATATCTGCATCAAAAAACCAACACATTTTTTTGTCAGCAAACGGGCAATCACATTTATCATTACGGTAGTGTTCCGCGCACCATCTTTCAACCTTTAGCGCGGCCTGCACAACTTCTTCCCGCGTCATTTCTTCGCCGCCTTTCGCTTCTTCCTAACCGCCTTTTGTATAACCTTTTGCTTCGCCCTGCCCGCCCTGCTCCTACACTTCGGGCAAAGCGTGTTTTTATCCTTGTCAGCGTCCACTTCCCAAAACGACAGGCAAGACGCGCAACGCCTATTAACTATCATGCCGCGCCCTCCGCTATCCTCGCGATCTCATGATTGCACCTTGCAACAATCGCCCGCGCTTCGTTCATGCTTATTTTGCCGTTTAACCAATCCATGACCGCCGCGCTTCGCTCATGTTCGTAGCCCGTAACGGTTGCGTTTTGGCTTTCGGTTAATCGTTCTTTCCAGTTCATTCGGGAATATCCCCCTTCTTCACGCTATTCCAAAACTGAACATCTACTTGTGAAAATTTCTGATGTTCGCCGTCAAAACGCAACTGGATTGTTCCCGTGCGCCCGTTTCGGTGCTTGGCTATCTGCAATTCCGCGCTCTTATCGCTTAAATCTTGCGTATAGTACGCGTCACGATATAAAAGCAAAACAATATCCGCGTCTTGTTCAATCGTCCCGCTTTCGCGCAAATCTGCAAGCGTCGGGTGCTTGTCGTTCCTGCTTTCAACGCCCCTAGATAGCTGACAAAGGACAATAACGGGAATCTGTAATTCTTTTGCCATCGCCTTTAACGCCGCCGTGATTTTTCGCATTTCATTCGTCCTGTTTTCGGATTGCCCCTCACTGCCGATATAATTCAAGTGGTCAATCACGATCATATCAAGGCCGCGTTCGCGTTGCATATTCCGCGCCCGTGAAAATATTTTTGATACAGGCAACGCTGATTCATCGTCTATATGGAGTTTCCATTCGTGCAACTTTCCCAAGACAATCGACGCGGCTTTATCTTCTGCGGAAGACATAAGCGCGGGAATATTGGCGTGTGAAGCGTCAACGCGTCCCTCACTTGCGATAATTCGAGAACATAACTGTATATCCGTCATTTCAAGGGAAAACACCATGACAGACGCGCCCTTCTTGCAAGCATTTACGGCAAAATTCAAGGCAAGCGCGGTTTTCCCCATATTCGGACGCGCGCCCAAAATAATAAGCGTCGATTTCTGCCAGCCGCCCGTCATTTTGTCAAGGAATGGAAATCCCGATCTAATGCCGGGACACTCGCCTTTTTCTTTCGTTTCAAGGTACCAATTCGACCATTTATCCGCCAACGAATCAGAATCAATGGCGTGCGCTTCTTGGCTTGCCGCTTTCGGCAATTGCTCCCGCGCAAGCGTCAAAAGGCTTTCTAAATCCTCGCCGCTAACCGCCCTTTGTGCGGCAGTTTGAAATATCCTGTACCCGTCACGCCGCCGCGCACATTCAAGGATAATCTCGAAATATCGCCGCGTCCTTTCTGCATCGTTGCCGCCTATCTGGTCGGGTACTGCGTATTGTGCTATAGCTGAAATTTCTGCAACACCGCCCGCATCGAAAAGCCGGTCATGTTCGCGTAAATCCGCCGCAACCGAAACCATATCAACGGCTTTGTGGCTAGCTGACAGGCGAAGGATTGACGCATAAATAAGCGCGTTTGCTCCCCTGTAAAAATCCGTATCATGAAGTGCGTTCGCGTAATTCTCGACATATTGCGGGTGGTTTATCAGCATACCAAGAAAGGCGCGTTCACATTCAAGGTCATACGGCAAGTTTTCCATCTTCGTCATAAACTATGTCATACTCCTTCTTCAATCGTTCACGCTCTGCCGCTTCAAACGCCGCATCTTCTTCCGCACGCTGACGATCTCGCGCGGCTTTTTCTTCTGCTGACAAGGCAGGCGTTGTATCAACAGGCATCTCCTTCAACGGGTAAACAGTCATCCATCCATGTTCTATCGCTTTTTCAAGCATAGCTTTTTTTATACGTTCGTTCCCGTTTGAAAGTTCGTTTAGATTCTTCAAAAGCAATTCCTTTGCTTTGTCAGTCATAGGCTTTTTGTTTTTCTTCCGCGATTCTGCCAAATCCGCAAGTAAAGCCTTTATTTCGTCGCTTTCGTTTGAATCAGCAAAAACATCTTGGCGCGTTTGCGCCCTTGTTTTTGTCTCCGTCTTCGTCTTCGTCTTATTAAGTTCCCGATTATTATCCCGAGAATTATCCCTAGGATTGTCCCGAGGATTATCCCGAGAATTATCCCGAACATTATCCCAATCATTGTCCTGTTCAGCGGGATAATTCATATAAATAGGAACAATTTTATAAGAATTTGCCTTATGCTTCCCTCCCCGTTTTACCTCAATGTAATTCCTTTGCTGAAGCCTGTTTATGACGGCTTGGACGGTATCGGGCTTTCGTATGCACGTTTCAAGGCACAATCTTTCATAGGTCACGGTAAACCATTCTTCCCAATGCAATTCGTTATCTAATAGCACTAACCGCATATAGATAGCAAAATCATTTGGCGGAAGTTTCCCTGCCTCATGGTAGATTGCTTTGAACAGCCGGAAAGGCTCAATCTTCATCCATGCCACCACCTTTCTTTTAGAAATTGTGTTCCCTGTATATATTGTATATCTTGTAAACAGTATTGTCAATATTGAAACATATTGATATAATATTTACAGGGGGTCGATAATATGGACGCTAGGAAGAAAAAACCTTATGCGTTTACTGCTGACGATGATTTCATTCAGCGTATCCGCGCAATAGCCGAACAAGAACGGCGTACATTGTCACAAATGATTTACATACTACTGGAAGAAGCCCTCGACGCAAGGGCAAAGGCGGCGAAATAGCCGCCTATTTTTTTACGCCACAAAGTCAAACAAACTCAACTCTGAATGTTTGCTTTCTTCCTCTTTCAGATAACCAACGCCGTCCCGGAAATAATCTGCGTTCAACTCGATGCCGATACCTCGCCGCCCTGCTTTTAACGCCCGGACGGGAACGGTCATAAGCCCGCCAAACGGATCTAGAATCGTGTCGCCGGGGTTGCTATATCGGTTTATCAGCCTATCGACAATATCAAACTGCAACGGGCAGACGTGCATCTGCTTCCCGCGCTGTACTTGCAACGTGTTCATTGTCCTCATGCGGTTTATATCGTCCCATACTTCATCGCACCATGAACCGGGCGCAACCACCATGAAACTGGCCGGAAGTCTGCCCTGCTTGTCCAGCTCTTCAGTGATTTCCAAATGCTTTTCGTAGCTGTAAACATTATCGCGGGAATACTTGCGAAAGACAGATTGCAAATCGGAAACGTCCATAGCGCAAATTTCCTCTTTCGTCAAAAACCGATTGCCGCTGCTGCGCCAAAAAGCGTGCGCGTCAATCTGCCATTGTCCCCGCGTATAGTCCTGCTTTGACTTTGTGACAGGCTCATCCGCATAGGCTCTTGTGGTATCGGTCGGAAGTTTGCGGAAAAGAAGAACATACTCCGGGCAACCAACGCCCATTTTTGACCCGTCCTTGCAATTCTCGCTCCATCCGAGGCGGTACGTTTGATTGTTTTCCCGTACTACGTCGGTCACAACCGTTATCATGCCGATATACTGGAAGCCGTGTTTCATATAATGCTCAATGCAGATTGCATGAAACGGCTCGATTGTCGGCATACCTGTCCCGGTTGCGTTGCCAAACAAAACGCGATCTTTGACATGACAGGCGAATACACGCCCCGGCTTCAAAATCCGCAAAAGCTCCGGCGAAAGATAGTCCATCTGCTCAAAAAACCGCGCCGTATTTTCGTTGTGCCCAAAGTCGTTATAGCTTGCCGTGTACTCATAATGATTGCTAAAGGGTATTGACGTTATAATTTCGTCGATGCTGTTCGCGTCCATCTTCCGCGTTTCGTCGATACAGTCATTATGCACCGCTTTCCAGTCAGTCCCTTTTACCTCCACTCTTTTCACCCCCATTGAACGCTTCATTTCCTTTGCGGCATTTGCGCCGCCTAAACCGTAGGTCTTAATAATTTGCTCCATCTGCTCGACAAGATGGTTGTATTGCTCCCATTTCTTTTGAAGTGCTTGCAGGATTGCCCTTTCGGTGTCCATGTGGATAATGTCAATAATCACCTTGTCAGTTTGCAAGAACCGATATATACGGTGGATTGCCTGTATAAAATCATTAAATTCGTAGTCAATCCCTATAAAGATAGCCCTGTGACAGTACCGCTGAAAATTGCAACCACTCCCCGAAAGCTCCTTCTTTGTCGCCAAAAGCCGAAACTCGCCGTCCGAAAATCCGATAGTGTTCTTTTCCCGCTTGTCTAAATCCTGTGAGCCGTAAATCTCTTTCACGCCCGGAAACGCTTTTTTGATTGCATGACGCTCCGCTTCAAGGTCATGCCACAAAATGAAATGATCGTCGGGGCTTGCGTCAACAATCCTTTTCGCCTCTGCAACTCTCGCGTCGATGCTTTCCCGCTTTTCCCTCGCCGCGTCTTTCAATCCTGCCGCCGCGTCGATAAAGAGTTTTCCCTGTCCGTCTTTTTCTTCCGCCATGCGTTGCTCTGTCTTTAATTCGTGATACCGTACATCTAACGGCGGCAACGCATAGCCTGTATCGTCATACCCTAAATCAGACGGCTTTTGAATGAATAACGCCCATGTCGAAAGCCAAAGCCAAAACTCCTTTTCTTTATGCGGGTATAGTGTCAGATTGTTCGCTTTCGTGCTGTCCCGCTGAAAGAACCGCGTCAAGGCTTGCCCCGTGTCCATTACTTCCAAATATCCGGCGTAATGTATCAGTTCCTTGTATTTGTTGGGCGAAGGCGTAGCCGTTGAAACAAGCTTGAAAGGCACGCCGCGAAACTTTGCAAGAAACGTCTGATAGGTCAGACTGCCGAAACTGCGAAGGACGCTAGCTTCGTCAAGAGACGTTGCAGAAAAATATTTCGGGTCAATATCGCCGTCACGGACGCGCTCATAATTCGTTATGACAATATCCGTTTTCGCCGCCTCGATCTCCGCCATATTCCGCACATATTCCGGCGCGTCCATGCCCAAAAGATTTACCGCGTCGCGCTGAAATTCTTGCTTTACACCTAGCGGGCAGACAATCAACGCCTTGCCGCCCTTATGCTTCAGAATCAATCTGCACCATTCAAGCTGTTGGATTGTCTTTCCAAGCCCGAAAGCCTCAAATAACGCCCGCCTGCCGCCTTGCGCCGCCCATAATACCGCGTCCCTCTGGTGCGGCTTCAATACGTCGGACAGTTCGTCTTTTGTTGCTGCTATGCCCGTTTTAGGGGCTATAACCATCTTTGACTCTAAAAAGCCTTTATAATCTCTCATGTTTTCCCCTCTTTTTTTACCCTGTAAACCTTCTTGATCGCCGCGTCCATTTCGATACCCTCTAAATGATACCGTTCAAGAAACTCCGCTTCGCCGCCGTGAATGGCGATATGGTGCTCCCTGCACAAGGGCAAAACCAACGCGCCCGTCTGGTCTTTCTCGCGCCATGCAAGGCCGCCATGTCCTGCCCTGCTTCCGGATAGGTGGTGGACGTCCGCACGCTTGCCGCAAACCGCGCATTGTTTGTGCATCAAACAGGCGTAAACGTATCGGCCTATATCTTCGCATTGTTCGTACAAAGGTATTTTGCTAGGCACGCCGTTTTCAATCATAAAGTCAATGAGAAAGCTGATAAACTCCCGGCTCAAAGTTTTATCTGCATCTGCAAGCGAAAAAATTTTTTTTTCAAGGCTTTGCAAGTGCGTTGTCTTAAACTCAATTTTCATAAGCCGCTTTGCTTCGTTTGGCAGATATCCCGCCCAATCAGCAATTTCACCTATCAGCGCGTGCGCTTTCTTTTGTTGGTCACGGCTAATCTTGCGCCCGTCGAAAAACTCCACAAGAACGCGCCCTTTGTCGTAGTCCCGATTTATAGCGCGGTCAAGGGAAGGGACGGCGGCGCGAATTAACACGTTGCCGTCTTGCTCCCATTTGACTATTTGCGCCGCTACAATCTCGCCCATTAGAACATTACATCTGCATCGTCAGCTTGTGCGGGCTTGTTAGCCGAACCGCAAAACTCGACGCGATCAAGAACAACGTCCGTCGTGTAGATTTTCTTGCCGTCTTGGTTCGTGTAGCTCCCCGTCTGAATCCTACCTTCGGCAAGAATTTCCTTGCCCTTTTGAAAATACTTCGCGAGAAATTGCGCCGTATTGCCCCATGCCGTGCAAGGGATAAAATCAGCTTTCCTTTCTTCGCCCGCTTTTGCATAGCGGTCAACGGCAATTGTTAAGCGTGTAAATGTCTGTCCGCTTTGAGTGGTTTTTACGTCCGGGTCTTTAGCGCATTTCCCATGCAGATATACTTTGTTCATGCTATTCCCTCCATTAATGCGTTATCATCGTCTTTTACTTCCGCAACCCAAACAACAAAGTTTTTCTCCATTTCTGCCGCTTCGTTGTCTGTCAGTTCGTTCGACGCGCTTTTGTTGTAGTGTCGTTTCATGACTTCTTTAATATCGTCGTTGCTTGCGCCCATTTCCTTTGCCGTCGCCGCGATTGCCCGCAAGCTGTCAACTTTGCGCGGGGCTTTCGGGGCTTGCGCTTTCGGCGCGGTCGGCGCGGAAGGTCGGCTATATTTGCTTTCCATGCGTCCCCGGTAAATGTCAGCCGCTACACCGATAACCTTAGCCGCACTCCCTAGTGCGTCAGTGATTGCCATTTTGTAGCCCTCGTCGTTTCCGTGTATGCCGTTCTTGTCCTTGACAATCAAGAAGTCACCGCCAAAGCCCGGTATAGGTTCGCTCCACTGTTCTCCCTCTTTGACGTAAAGATTGACTTGCACAAAAATCATAAGCTCCTGCGTCGCCGGGACAGGCTCGGTGAATGTGTTCGCGATCTCGAATTTCCACCCAACGCCGCAAAGTCCAAATTCGTTCGTAAGTGCTTCATACCGCCATTGTGGGTTAATATCTGAAAATCCTTTCAGCTTGCCGCCCGTTATTTGCTTTACTGCATCGGCGGGCGGGCTTGCCAAGTTCTCATAATGCGCGTTCATTGTTTCGCCCCCTTAAAGATTTGAAAACTTATCTTCCAAATCGCTCTGCCATTTCTCCAAAACTTTCTTTAATTCGTTTCGATTGCCTTGAAAATCAAGCGCAACGCCATCTCCACCTTCACCTATAAAAATTTTAATCGTTGTAAATTCACATTCTTCTATTTTTTGAATTGCTTTTCCAAGTGTCTCGGTTTTCCTCAATACCCTTTGCGCCTCATGTACTTTACTTTGCAAATAAGCAAGGCTTTGCCTGTCCATTTCGCGCCCCCTCACTTAATACGGATTGATTGCTTTTCTTCTAAATGCGCCCCCGGTACTGCGTGCCCGCCCTGTATCGCCTGTTTGATGCTTGCCTTGTCAGCGTCCACCTTGATTGTCGTGCGCTTGTAAGCGTCGGGCAGTTTGTCAATATCGTCGATAATCGTCGTTGCCGTTGGCGCGGTTACCGTCATATTGCCGCAGGGCGTTTCGATTTTTTTCTTGCCAACCGCGACAAGAAAATCACAATATCCGCGCCGCACACGCTCGAGCCGGTTCTTCCGCGCCTGTTTCAATGCTTTCAGTTCGTCCATGCGCTTGTCGATAGCTTCGAGAAACGCCGTCTGCTTTTTGATATACTCGATACCGTCAGCAACGGCGGCGGGTACGTCGCTTTCATAAATGCCCGCTAGTGCGTTTTTTACGTCCGGCTCAATAGATTTATCGTCGGCCTCGTCTAAAACGCTCACAAGGGCGTTTATACGCTCACTGATGTCATATAGCCATGCTTGCATATTCTCCCCTCCTAAAATTCCGGCATGGGTTCTTTTAACCATTTCCGCAATTGCCACATTTGCCTAGCTAGTTCCTGCCGTTCACGCTTGCGAATCGCTTTTACGATCTTCCTCCAAAATGCCGCCTGTTTCTTTTCCGTGTTCTCCATCTTTCGCACCCCCTAGAAGTGATAGCCGTCATTCATTCGTGAAAAAACGAACAACGGCAATTGTTTCTCC
>Ga0326513_10000306_pt1 | contig 40689 bp, 81 predicted proteins | sample 2_2465_0518_D_FD_203654 | JGI IMG/M metagenome (GOLD analysis project Ga0326513, IMG submission 203654) | Bovine rumen microbial communities from UC Davis, California, United States - 2_2465_0518 | ecosystem: Host-associated > Mammals > Digestive system > Stomach > Rumen | place: USA... | reverse complement strand
ACTAAAGAAACAACCCCAATCTTTAAAGTAATTCCTCAACACTCCAACATAAAGAAATATGGTATGTACGCACCAAAGGAACCTATTCTTGAACCTGTAGATTCTTGTGACAGTGTTATGAGTTCCCATAGCCCTTCTCGTAAAATTGGACGTGATAGAAAAGTTTTAAGTGCCATTGACCTTGGAAAGAAGCAAAGATTTGTAGATGCCTATATGGATGCATATGGTGTAACTAAGGCAGAAGCACTTAAAGTATTTAAGGATTGCGTAAATCGTGGGGATGAATCCTATATTGATGCTATTATCAGTGATTTCGTTGCGAATGCAGAAAGAACATTCTATGATGATTGATCTCAAATCTTGGCTAGGAGAGGATCTTAGCCAAGATTTTTTTATTCAATTATTTAAGAAATTTGCAAAAATGTCTTGACATATATCAAAATTCCGTATATAATCAAATCAACAGTTAATCAATAGCAAATTAAGAGAGACAATAAATATGAATAAAAATACATGGTTTGAAGAAACATTCCTTCCAAGTTTAGAGAATAAGATGAATACTCCTAAGTACCATAATTCCTGTATCCTTTCTGAAAAGCAGGTTGATATATGCAAGAAGTATATGGATAGAAAAATCCATTCTGGTGATTATGGTATCTTCGCTTCTTATGAGTATGATGTCAATGGAGATTCTTGTAGAAAGCATTATCATCTCGGATATTACGGTAAGTATCCGATTTTATCTATGAATGTGCTTCCGAGAGAAATTTACGTAGTAGATGATTATGACTATGATGAACATGAAGATTACATCGCAACATTCTATAAAGATCATGAAAGAAGAGAATGGATGTATCAAAATGTTGTAGATGGTCGCTATAATACCTAAATTTTGTTCATTATAATTTAAACCGATATAAGTTCTTTAATATATTTTATTACAAGAATAATTGTAAATGAAATACTTGATTTTCATTTACAAATATGATATATTATATTTGGAAGGAGGTGAGTCATATGAAATTGTCAACGTGGAAATGTAGTTTGAAACATCTTACATCTAAGCAATATGAATATCTTAGAGAAATGTGCCATCTTAGTAAGAATGTATATAATGAATCTGTATATAACATTCGGCAACAGTATTTCCAAGAAGGTACATATCTAAGATATGAAGCAAATTTCAGTATAATGAAGTTTTCTGAAAATTATATCAATCTCGGATCGAATGTTTCTCAGGCTACAATGAGATGTGCCGACCAATCCTTTAAATCATTTTTCGCTCTTTTGAAAAATGTGAAAAATGGCACCTATGAAAATTGGAAAGTCAAATTACCACATTATTTGGATAAGGATGGATTCTATCCGGTTACGTTTATTCATGCTGGAAAATCAAATTATTCAAGTGGTAAATTCAAAATACCAATGTCCAAATATCTCAGAGAAAAATATGATGGTATGAAATTTTATATTGATGTTCCAGAATATGTATGCAATAAGAAAATACATACAATATCAATCGTACCAAAGTATCATGGAAAATATTTTGAAGCGAGATTTGTATTTGAAGAAGATGATGTTACAGAATCTCATATTGATTACAATTCTGCATTGAGTATTGATCTTGGAGTAAATAATTTTTGTACCTGTGCGACTTCCACCGGAGAATCTTTTATTATTGACGGAAAAAGAATAAAGTCTATCAATCAATGGTATAACAAAGAAAATGCCAGACTGTCGAGCATAAAAGATTTGCAAGGAATCAAAGGTTGTACAAAAAGACAATATTTCTTGGCAAGAAAACGAGAACGTAGAATTGATGATTTGATTTATAAGTCTGCAAAGTACATAGTTAATTACTGTATTGAACACCGTATCGGTAATCTTGTTGTAGGTTACAATGACGGATTCCAAGATCAAGTGAATCTCGGTAAAGTAAATAATCAAAAATTTGCCATGTTACCATACGGAAAATTGAAATCGAGATTGCAATATCTTTGCACAAAATATGGAATAAACTATGTAGAGCAGGAAGAATCATATACATCTAAGGCGAGTTTCTTAGATCGTGATGAAATTCCGAAATGGAATCCATTGAATCCAAAGCAAGGAGAGTTCACGGGTAAAAGGATATACCGTGGACTATACCAAACAAAAAATGGACTTCTGATAAATGCAGATGTAAATGGTGCATTAAACATACTGAGAAAAAGTAGCGTTGTGAGTTTAGAAACTCTATACAGTAGCGGCACCGTCCTAGTGCCTACAAGAATCAAAATCCTATAACAAGGAACTTAGCGGTTTAAAATTTGATCCTTCATAAAAGAATTTATATTAAAAGTCTTGTACATAGTTACATGATTTTGAATAAATTACTATAGGATGGAAAAGAGGTTATCACTTATGAAGTTCAAGTGTAAATCTTATATCGTTATATAATCTAAGGAGAAGATAATATGATTGAATTTATTTCATACACAGGAAAATGGCCAAATCTTTGTAGTGGTGTATTAACACTCCGTATTGATGGAAAAGAAGTTAGTTTCGGACATGAACCAGGATCTTATGATGTTGTTAATGCCTGTTTCAAAGATAACAATTATGCTAAGTTCTGGAGATCCGGTGGTGGCGTTTATAATCGTGGAAATTATAATTTTGAGGTTGAAGAAGGTGAGTGGGAGTACAATGGATGCTTACCAGAAGAATATGAACCATATGCAGAACAATTCATGACAGTAATGAATAAGAATGTAGAATGTGGTTGCTGCGGTGGTTGCATTTGAGATGAGGTATGAAAATTATCAAAGACTTTGGAAACTTTTGCTATTCAGATGAAATGTTTGACGGTACCAAGTTAGTAGGAGGTTTTGCAGTTTATGCTTGGAATGCAAATGTCGGCTGGGAATATCTGACTTCATTTGCAATCGAATCTCAAGCAGCATCATATGCAAAATCTAAGCAGCAGTCATATGAAAGGTGGATGCGGTAGTGGGTAGAAAACTTACACAATCTGAATATGATCAGATGTTTACAACTCAGTTTACTATGAAACTGAATAATGCTACTGATTCAGACATTATTGCAAGGATACAGTCTATGCCGAATAAACAAGGATATTTGAAATGGCTTGTACGTGAAGACATTCAGAGGTCAAGTGGTACTGAACCAGATTTTTTAAAGAAAATGATTGGTGGTGAATCAAAATGAAGAAACTGGTTAAATTTCCATTGTTGGAAACTATTGATGTTGAAATTTCAGTAACTGTTAAAACTGAATATATAGCCGCAGCGGATCTTATTGGTAAAGGAATTTTAAATGATACGCAGGTACTTTCTGACTGGAATGCATTTATGTCTTCTACTGAAAACATCATAAATAGTATGGATACATTAAAATTACTTGAAATCCGTAATGGTAAGCCATCGGAATCTGATCAAAGTACTCTTCTTTCTAAATATTTTTATGTTCGTGTACTTGATGAAAATAAATTACCTGTGGGAAATATATTGATAAGTTTCAGACTATCAACACATGATGAAACCACAACAGGTGTAAAATATCGGAAAAAGAATGATGAAGAAGTTGCTAAAAAATATTCAACAAAGGTAGAAAAGCTAATTCCGATCGATTCAGAGTTTATTGTAAATAAGAAAACATTTAAAAATTATGATCAAGCGGTGTATGCATTATACGGAAAATTGGCTTCGATAATAGAAACTTACTCAAAAGAAAGTGGTGAATCAAAATGATTGATGTAAAAGAATACTTAGCAAATTTACCTGGAAATGGTTCCAATGAATTGTTACTTAAAACGGTTGATGAAACTCCGCAGTCAGAATGGAAGGATTTATATATTCAGAAACTGATCACTTGTTATTTGAGGATGGAACATTCTATAGAATCTGCAATCGGTGAGTTGGAATATTGTTTAAACTGGTTAGATTCTACAGATTTCTTTGTTTGTCCAGCAAGTACAAAGTATCATGATAGTTTTCCGAATGGTCTTTTATACCATTCTTTGTTAGTTGCGGACAAGGTTGTGGAACTTTTACGAGTTAAAACTTTCAAAAGAACGGTAAAACCACATGAAGCCATCCTGATTGCATTGGTTCATGACTGGTGTAAGATCGGATTATATGAATCCTATGAAAAGAATGTAAAGGATTCCAGTGGTAACTGGGTAAAAGAACCAGCATACAAAGTTAAGGATAATCCACTTACCTGCTATGGTCATGGAGTTTCTTCTATGACACTTGCACAAAGATTTTTCCGGTTTACAGATGATATGCTGCTTGCAATCCGGTGGCATATGGGTTGGTGTAATGTTTGTGAAAAAGAAAAAGTAGAACTTACCTATGCAGAAAATCATTATCCATTAGTAAATCTTATTGCTTTTGCAGATAAGCTGGCAATTACAGAATTTATGGAATAACCTTAAATAATAGTGAAATAAGTTTTTCTGGGGATGGTTTGATATGAAAAGAATTTATGCAAATACATCTGTAAATGATGAAAACATTTCTTTGGATGAAATTCCTGATATTGATGGCGAATACTATGATGTTAATGTTATTTTGGATTGGATAGACACATTAGAAGAGGTGCATAACAATGAATCGAATTCTAGTGACAAATGAATTTTGCAATTGTGTTAAAAAGATGGTTTCCGAAAATATGCATGAAGAAATTCATGATCTTAGGACAATTTTAATACGGTTAGCAAATAATTTTCCAATTACAGAACGTAGGTACAAAGATCATAGGTTGACAGATTCAAAATTTAGGGATGTTCATATTTCCGGAAAACTTGTACTGTTATACAAGAAAGATTCTGACAATGATGGTGAAAAAATCATAGTTAGTTTGAAACTTGCTACGGTTGCGGAGCATAAATTATTAAATAAGAATGCTCAGAGAGATAACTATGACTACCATGAAATTTCCACTAACGAATTATATGACATAACAACATCTACAGATATATTATCAAATTATGAACATGAATTTTTATATGACTTCATGGAAACAATTGCAGATTATGCAAGTGGATATTTAGATAATGGATATGTATATCTGTCAAGTTATTTTACCATAGATAACGAACTGCACGGGTTGTATGATTATATTGACTTTGGCGATAACAAGATTTTAGATAGCATTGATTTTATTATTGATCTCGATGTGTATGCATCAAAGTGCTTGGTTGAGTTAAATAGATATATAAATGAATTTTCAAGAATTCTTAGTGATGAATTCTCTGAAATATAAAAATAAAAATTGAAGGAATCTTTATGAAACGTTACATTAAGTCTGAGATTGATTATCAGTATCGTGGTAGGTGGGGAGACTATCTTTCTCCGGAAGAAAGAAGTGAATACAACCGTGGATCTAACCAGAGAATCCGTGAAAGCGGTGGAAAGACAATCCGGTTTTCTCCAAAGGCAACAGTAACCAATAATGGTGGAAATGATTTTGTTCTTACTTCCTATACAACGGATGTTGCGGAGATCAAGGATGGTAAGATTGTTTATGCAGATTACCGGGTTTATTCTGCAACCACTGATAGAGATATTCATAAGTTCGTTATGGCTTATGCTGATGATGAACAGATTGAAGAGTGGCAGAATTCTAAAACAAAGACTGAATGGCAGTCTTGAATTTGACTTTTACAGAAGGGACATATGATGGTTTCCGTCATATGTTCTTTTTTGTTATTTTGCAAATAAGTATTGACAAATATTGATAATCCGTATATAATTACATTATAGTGAAATGCGGATTCTATAAATAAACCTTTAATAACATTAGAAACAATGTAAGGATCGGTCTTAAAATTTGAAGCTACGACAACTCTACAAAGATTATCAAACAGGACTTATAAAATCTAGATTTATCGGATATGATGCAGTAACCGGAAAAGTTCTGTTTGACTCACTGCGAGATAGGGATCCTGCGATTGCGGTGTATGGTGAATGTGATATCCTAGCGATTTGGTCTGAAATCTTAACAGAACGTGGCAGCGGATATTTTCAAGTTGCAAGACCGACAATAAAAATTCAATTGGATATTAAAATTGAAAGGAGCTAACAACTCGATATGAAGCGTTATATAAAGTCAAATGAATTTGTGTTCCCAAAAGAAATTGAAATTGAAAGATACCCTGGAAAATATATTGTTTATCACAAACAGTATGAACATGCCGGTGGTGGATGCTATTACCACAATGATGACCAAGATGACTGGTGTTTTGGTAGTTCCATATCACTTTATCCAGATGGTCATTTGACATACCTTTATAATGGTTATGAAAGAGACTATGATGTAAATTGGAGGTATATAAGTAATGAGAATCAGTAAGAAAAAGCCTGTCATGGCAGCGGATGAATTTGATCGTGATTTCATGGATTTTGATGAACTCGACTCAGAACCTTCCGGTGATGGAGTGACTGACAATGAAGATTCATTAGATGATCAGATTGATGATTTATCAGATACTGTAGAAGATCTTCAAGAAACTCTGGATGATGTGGATGAAGATGATATTGGTATTGAAGTTGATAACAATATTGCCGGACATTTCATTGCAGAGTGTGAACGCTGCAAAGGAATTTTTATTTCAGCTGTAGTTGAGTCTGACCAGGACGTTAGTTCTGTAAATGGTATTTGTCCGATTTGCGGAAAAGAAACTGAACAGATTTTGAAATGGATCATAAAGGAGAAGTGATATGAAAAGATACATTAAAGCATCCGTAGGAACAATGACACTTAGAAACTATGCTAATGATAATTATGATTTCTTAAAGGATAAGCGGATCATTGTTACAGATATGACACCTTATGATTCAAATTATCCAGACGATGTTCCCGGTGTTTTGTTTGATGGTGATATTGATAATTTGCTTTCAACCGGTGATAATATTGAAGATAATTATGGTGACAACTATTTAATCACAGAAGATCTTGATGATGCTTATGTTGTAAGTGTAGATAAGTCTGATCCGGATTATATTTTAATTGAACTTGGCGGGAGATTCTAATGGAAACTTATACAATCAAAGAAAACGTTGTAAATAAGGATACTGATATTATTGCAGATTACTTAAATTCCGAACTTACTGACATTGGCTATGGTGAATGTTATATCAATGGCTACACGTCCTGTTGGATAGGATATTCTGATTATACTGATATTGGTGATGGTCCGTTATATGCAATCCATTTCTGCTTCATTACAGATGAAGGTGAAGAATATGATGTGACATTCGACCTTCCGGAGTGGTGTGAAGATGAGATTCGTGAAGGTATTGGTGTAAATATTGAAACCTTTGGAAGTTACAGTTATAATAGAGATATGTGGTTACTTCCAGGCAATAAGTTTTATACAAAAGTTTATATGATTTGTGAAAAATATTTCGATATGAGGTGATAATGATGGGTAAGAACTATGGCGGTGCATATGATATTGATACAGAATCCTATTTCGGCTATGATGATATGGTAGTGCTTGCAATACAGATCAATGATATTCTTGAATCAAAGGGAATTCCTGTAGAATGTGAAAGATGTTTTGTTGGTGATTCTGACAGAGAACTTGAAGCTGATTGTGTTGTACACATTAAAAATGGAGATAAGTTTGTCCAGAAATATGTGGACCTTGATGGTGCAACATTTACATCTTTCCTTACAGTCGATTTCCGTGGAAATTCTTCTCCAAGCAGCCTGATCTCAAGACTTGCAAAGAAGTTTGCAGACATCATTGAACAAGACTTCAGAGATATGTGTGAACTTGAACTTGATGTTCCAGATGATATTTATATGTCAACCGGTCTTGATGATAAGGATCCTGTCTATGGCGATGATTATGGATTTGGGTTTGATTCCAATGGTGATCCGATTGATGAATCAACCGTAGAAGAACTTGCAAGAATTTCTGAAGAAATCATTGAAGGTAGTGAACTTGGAAAGATTCTTGATTATATTTTTGTAAATGAATTTAATTACAATAATCAAGGTGGTGCATTCGGTGCATGGTTTGAATTAAATATGCAAGGCGAACTTACTGATAAATCCATTGACATTTACAAATTCCTGAGACCTGATTGGGATGGTTCTATTGTAGGATTCCCAGGAAGTGCTGCTACAAATCCAGGTTCATTTAAAATCGATGTTCGGATCACACTTGGATTTGATGGAAAAGTTGATGTCAAGTTTGCAGATGTATCTGTATATGATTCCACCAGACATTTCAGTGATTATGACACAAACCGTTTCTTTATGGCATTTGATGAATATGCAATTATTGATTATATAAAGAAAATTGCAGAACCTGTATGCTATGAAATTGCATCTACAATTAGCAATATTTAAGGTGTTTGTATGAATAAGTTTACAGTATATCCGAAATCTTATGTTTCTGCTTCCACTGAAGGAAGTTATGAGTACCGTGGGTATAAAATTGTGTTAGATGAAACTGTCTATGTCTATGCACCAGATGGATCAAAGATGGAATTTGATACAATGGAAGCTGCGGATAGTTACATTGATTCATTGTTTGAAACTAGATAAAGTTGAAACAGGTGTTACATTATGACAAACACTGAAATTAAAGATTATGTTTTAGACATTTTGCAAAATGATAAACTTGAAATTGTTCAAGATAAAAATGGTAATGAAAAATGGTGCTTACCGATTAGTGACCGTTCTGGAAGAGATTTTTATAAATATGTTCCGGTTGAACACCTTGAAGATTCAAGAATAGATCAACTTGCAGATGATGTTTTTGATGATATTGACTATGAATATCCAGATGAAGTTGATTATGATGACTTTATCGATATATTTGAAGATGTTATTTATTCTTTGAATAAATAAATTTATTTCAAAAGGAGAATTTAATTATGGTAGCAAAAAATGTTCTTAAAGATGTATATGGATATGATTACATTGTATTGCAAGTAACTGATGATTCTAATATTGTTCAAATGGATCTGTGTTCTTCCATGGATGAAGTTTGTAGAATCATAGCAGACAGAATTCGTGAGGAATTGGAATGGATACTTGATGACACATGGGATAGCGTTGAACAGTTTCAGAAAGAGGAACCAGAAACATATAGGAAACTGATGTACACATATGAATCCTTGGACAATATGGATCTGACAGAATTAACTGAAACATGGGATGATTGGTTTGCAGATACTTGGTTATTTGAAGTGATCCAGATTGCAGATCTTTCGGTTCTTGCACAGAGATTATAATATATTATTTCAGATATAGTGCTGGTAGATAACTTTCTACCAGCATTTTTATTATATTATTTTTAGAAAACTTGCAAAAATGTATTGACAAAAATAAGGAATCCGTATATAATACATAGTGTAAGGTTAATAAACCAAATACACAAATCAATTGAGGTGCTTAGATTATGATTATGTTTCGTGTAGAATGTAAGCCGACCGATCATTGGGATGATTTTGGCAGCACCCACTTTGAAGTGTTTGCAAGTAGTCTGAAGGCAGCGTGGAAACGTGTGTTAGAACTTGAAGATAGATCCAACATTATTAGAATTTATCCAGTTAGAAGAGTTCAGTAAAAATCAAAGGAGGTGTATGGTGATGACGAACAACGAAGCGATCAAGTGGATTAAATATCATATAGGAATAAGCCCGTATGAAGATACTGATGAATTGAAGATAGCATTACTCATGGCAATCCAGGCCCTGGAAGAAACAAAGGAAGATGATAAGACTTCTATATCAGATCCGCCACAGTATGAATATGCTGTGTTCCTAGCGAAATACGGTTGTATCGACCAGGTAAGTTCTACTACTCGGAGTTATGAAAATGCAAAGGTTATATATGATAATCGTGTTTCTCGTTTTCCAGATAATGACTATCATATTTTACAACGGATTGTACTTGACTGGGAGGAATGTAAGAATGAAGATTGAAAAAGATAAATTACCTTTTGGCATATGGTAATGTTGTTTTAAAATGAATATGTGTAAAGGCAGAAAGGAACGAGAGATGAATAAAAAATTGGCAGAATTAACTGTAAATAGATCAGCAGATTATAATGACAAGGTGATTAAAGCACTTGAAGATGCGGGGTTTTTAATTATTATTGTAGGTGAAACAATAACAGAAAGTAAGTATATTGTGGCAGAAAGGGTGACGAATGATATGTGAAATCATTAGAAAAAGAAAGTGAGAACACCAATGCTAAACAATGAACAAATGGAAATTGTCAATTCAAAAGAACATAAAATTTTAGTCTTAGCTGGTGCTGGTACTGGTAAGACATACTGTATGTTGGAACGAATTAAAAAATTGATCCATGATGGTGTAGATCCAACAACAATATTGGTACTTACATTTACCAATGCTGCCGCTTGTAATATGGATATTCGATTTAAGTCCGATAATAAATCTAAGTTTAAGAAGTTATCACCGGAATTCAAAACATTTCATGCGTTCTGTTATGGACTGCTTGCAAATGATAAGGATGTCCGATCACAGTTTGGTTACACAAGTATTCCTAGTATTTTATCTGAAATTGATTATTCCGCATTTAAGAAAACAGTTAAAACAAAGTACAGTGTGAAACTTTCTGATGCAAAGTTAAGTGGAAACCAGACATTATCAAAATCCGATCAGTTTCAGTTTGATCTTTTCAGAAAATGTTTGAAACAAGAACTGATCCAATCTAACAAAATTACATTTGATATGCTTTGTTATGATATTTGTGAGTTATTTGTGAACAACCATCCGAGTATTGAAAAATATCATAATCAGTATAAATATATTTTTGTAGATGAATTCCAGGATACAGATGAAAAGCAGTGGAGATTTGTAAAATCTTTCAAGAATGCTGATTTGTATGTTGTCGGGGATTTTTTGCAGAACCTCTACCGTTTTCGTGGAACTGATCCTACTATCATAAAATCACTTGCAAACAGTGATGATTGGACCATATATAAGCTGCATAGAAATTACAGATCAACTAAGCAGATTTGTGATTTCGCTAATGAAAACAGCTTGTATGCAGATAGTTCATGCAGAATTGAAATTGATTCAGATAAATCCGGTGATAATGTTCATGTAATCCATATGTCAGATGGTGCCTTAGATAAGATTTATTCTGAATTGATTCCGAGATGTAAATCTTTGAATAAAGATGAAACACTTGCAGTGCTTTGCAGAACAAATGTGGAAGTTGCGGAGATAAAGGGTGAATTAAAATCAAATGGTATTTCAATTTCTGATAGTGAAAGTGATTTATCCTTTAAAAAGAAATTATTGATAACTTGTATGGATGACAGTGCTTTTTTAAATATGTTGGCAGCTGATCTCACAAATGAATCTTACGCAGAATATATTAGAATCAAATCTTTGTATGAATCTGGTGATTTTGAAATTGATAAATTTCTTGCATTTTTCCAGAATAAAGGAATGAGTAAAGCGATTATCCTTATGAACAAGATTCACGAAATCATTTGGAGCGAGTTATATGATTACAGAATGAAGTACGATAAACTTATTGAACTGTTAAATCTTCCTTATATTCAAGCTGATTTTAACGAGATTGTCTCAGATGAATCGTTAATTAATAGTGTAATAAGTATTATTGAATCCATTAAATCCGACAGTAATATTTATGTTGGAACCATACATTCTTCAAAGGGGTTAGAGTATGACGAAGTACACCTGCCGAATGTAGGCGGTAAAACATTCCGACTTACCAGTGAGGATAACAACAATGTTTACTATGTTGGAATTACAAGAGCAAAGACAAATCTTTATGTTTATTTATGTAGGTGATCAAAATGAAGATTGAAGAAACTATTGAAGGTATGAAGTATCTGAAACGAAATTTCAGTGGATACAAGCCAAACGAGGACATGTTTGATGAAGCAATCAAGGCTCTGTACCTGAAAGAAAAATTATTGAATCGTAAGTCCTACCTTTATTATAAGGAAAATCCAACGGAAGAAGAAACGGTAGAATATTATGCCTTATACAGACTTCTACAAGAATAATGGGACGAATATGAAAAAGGTGATACAGAATGAACAATAAAAGAGCAATATTAGAACTGGAACAGATTTATGGTTTTCTTTCACCGGATAAGCAGATGGCTTTAGATGTGGCGATCAGGGCGATTCAGGCGTGGGATGAAGTATCAAAGTGCTTAGTATTCCACGGATTAGACAAAAGGAATCCGGATACGGAGTTAAGCGGATTTGAGGCTTTTGTGTTGGAGCAGTTGTCGGATGTGGAAAATGGAGATAACAGAAAATCACATTGATACTCTTACGCTAGAACTCGAAACCAAAGTTACTGAAACGAAAGATGATTTCATTTTTACTACTATCCGTAAGTGGATAGGATCCGAACAGGAAGTTGAAAAGACTTCAATATCCAAACGAATACTGATTCGTGCTATGTACTTTTATATGACAGAACACGCAGACGAATATCAAATGTTATCTTTAGAGTGTGTGGATAGGCTAAAGGAGGCAGAAGAATGACGATTGATGAGGCGATTCAGATTTTGAATCTATACGATTTAGGAAATATGTTTCTTGATATTGACGGAAATCCTATAGGTTATGAAAAAATGTCGAGTGCTTGTGATATGGCAGTCGATGCTCTTAGAACTGTTGAACAGATCAAAGCCCGAAAGAAAGAGTTGGAAAGCAAAATGAGTGATAGTCTTTCGCTTTCAGAAGCAACAGAATATCACGCATTGTCGAAACTTTTGGAGGCAGAAAATGAGTGAGTGGTTAGAACGTGAGGTTGTTTCAGTAAAAGAGTGTGGGATCGAGGAAGTACAAGTAGCAAGATGCCCGTACTGTCAGAGGTATCACACTACTCCGTTCATGTATTATTTCGTGGAATATCCGTTTTGCCCGAACTGCGGAAAGAGGATAAAGGAGGCAGAGAATGATCTTAGAAAGTGAATTGAACAGGAAGTATGCCGAGAAACTATCGGCTCTCATTTTGGAGAATCCCGGATTGAGGGTGATTGCATGGATTGATACTGATGGGATTTTTGATGAATACGCATATATGGCAGGAAATCTCGGTGAACCGTGTATCGAAGAACTAATTGTTGGTAAGGATGATGCGTACCATAGAAAGGAAGATTCACCGTATGATGATTGTTGGAGCTACTATGGTTCTGTTGCCGATGATTGGACGGACGAAGAGTGCGAGGCAAAGGCAAAGGCGATCCCGTGGGAACGTGTGATATGTGTCAGTGTGAGTGCGACTTAAGGGGAGGCGGACAATGAAGATCGTGATTGATATTCCTAAAACCCGATATGAATGGATCAAGAAACACACCAGCGTTACAGATTATCACACAACTGAAATGCTCTATAAAGGTGTGCGGAATGGCACTACACTCCCAGCAGAGCACGGAAGGTTGATTGATGCTGATAGATTAAAGACACATTTTGTAGGTACAGAACAAGGAACAGATTTAGAAGTGTACTTAGAACCTACCATTATCAATGCACCGACAATCATTCCGGAAGATAAGGATGCAGAAAATGACTAATGAAGAAGCAAGGATTATAGTTGGCAATATACCGATTAACGGTGACGAGTGCTATTCAATACCTGAATATCAGCAAGCAAAGGCAATGGCAATCAATGCTTTGGAACTAACCGGGATGCTAAAAGGAAGACCTTGTGAGGTGTGTGTGAACAAGAATGACGGGTTCTGCTGTGTATGGGATTGTCCGTTTGACAAGGTGGTGAAATAAAATGACAAATAAGGAAGTAAGCGATTGGTTGTATCGAATCTGAAGTAAAGCGGAAGTCTGCATGGGCGAAGCACAAAACGCAAAAGCGAAAGAAGCAGTTGCAACGGCTATCAAGGATCTTGAAAAGCAAAAGACTGGACATTGGGTAAAAATCGATCCATATCCTATGCAGATGCATGAATACAAATGTAGCGAGTGTTATCATGAAACAGATGATAATACTGAAAATTATTGTAGTGAATGTGGTGCAAGAATGGTTTAGTTCCAGGAAAGTGAGGAATAGAGCATGATAGCATTTATTTTAACAATGCCAAACATTGGTTCATGGAATGGAAAGTGGTCAGGAGAAAATGATTTACACGCCATTGTTATACAGGAAAGAAGAGTACCAAAAGATATTATTGGAAAATCGTTTTGGTATCATTGGGATGATGGATGGTCTGCTTGCGTGTCCGTAGAAAAAGTTGATTGTAAGACCGGAAATATGCTGCTGAAGAAATCAAGAGGATTTTGTGGATACAATTGGATGGTAACCAGTATCATCGAAAATGGATTCATAGAATATGTAAAAGATGATGATGTTAGATGAACACAAAGCAAAAAGAAGGTGTTGAAAGATGACAATATATGTTGATAACGGAGATACCGTAAAGATTTATCCCGTTAAAGCAAAAGTAGCAAAAGCGGTTATGACTTTGCTGGAAACTGATTGTGAGTTGGTTTGGAGTGAAACACATACCGGATTTGGTGTGGAGGTAGTTGATAGGGAAGAAAGAAGAGAATAAGGAATGACCAACAGATTAAAGATAGGACAAGAAGTATTGATACATGGATATGTTGATGAGATACGCAAAGATACTATCATCATTCGGAATGAAGGTGGTTATTTCGGTACAGTTGAACATGAGATCACGGATCTTAAAATGCCTAATACGGATGATGTGCTTGATAAGATAATATTCGAGATAGAGGAATATAAATCAAGGAAATTATCATTGGCTATTGATGTATCTGATTTAGAAGAAGGAAAACAAACAGCCATAGAATATATTATTGCGATCATCGACAAGTACAAGACTGAAAGTGGTGATAAGGAATGACAGTAGGTGAGTTTTCTAAGTTAATCAAAGATAATAATATTCCAGAAGACGCTAGAATGCTTAGCGATAGTGGTTGGGAATGCGATCCTACTGATATGGATGGAGTATTTTACAATGAAAGCAAAAACGAAATCATGTTCACACAGACAGGTGATGAATATGACCAATATAACCGTTACTCTGACTGGCGTTGCATTCATTCATATAAATGGACAAAGACTGAAATCAAGATAGAAAGCGAGATAATAGAATGAACCTAACAGAGTTTATGGCTGACCGATATAAAAACCATGAAGATAAGGACAATATATTCGGTGTTGGTGTTTCAGATACAGAATTTAGGAGATTTATCATTGATTATCTTCTGGGTGAGAATTGGTATGTTGTAGATCCATTGTGCCAAGCACAGACAAATGAAATCGCTTTATATGAGATTTTAACTAAATATTCAAAACGATTTAGGAAAGAACGTAAAAAGAAAAGGTTGGTAGAAAATGCAGATCGTGATTGAGATTGATGAAAAGCGTTACAAAGACATTTTACGAATTTCCACGGTACAGTTGAAGAAACGCACACCAACATTGGAGCAAGTTATTGCAAATGGCACACCGATTCCAAAAGGACATGGGCGGCTGATTGATGGTGACGCATTTCTGAATGACTTGTATCAGTTTTGCGATGATTGCGGAACGCTGGCTGAAAATCCGTATCGTGACAATCCACACATTGATTCGATTGTCGATGTATTGGAAAACACACCTACAGTCATTCCAGAAGATAAGGAGGAATAATATGGCAGATATAGAGTTAGTAATTAAGATACCAGAAGAAATTAGAAATGCATTAGTTCATAATGTTCGGTTATCACTAGAGAATCAGTCTATATTGGATTCATATGTAAAACAAGCAATCATAAATAGCACACCACTTCCAAAAGGGCACGGAGATTTAAAAGATATTGGAAATCTCAAATATGTATTTGACTTAACTAGGAATGATCCTATCTATTCTGGAAAGGACGTTGAGCGAGCAGTAAAATCAATGAAAACAATCGTTCCAGAAGATAAGGAGGATTGAAATATGAAAAATTTTTTTACTTGCGTTTAACAAAAAGGGTGATACCCCAATCTATGTGAATCTGAATTGTGTAGAATCAGCAATTTTAGATGGCGATCATTACAGACTCTATACAACTGATCCTAACTGTATTGGTTATATGGTTAAGAAGAAAGATTTTGAAAAACGGTTATTTGGTGATAAGGAAGATATGACCGTTAGGTACCAACTCCCAAATGGTCATGGAAAATTGGTTGATGCTAATGAATGTAACGAGAAGATGATTAAATATGGATTTCGTGCCCCTGATATGACTGTAACAGAGTTTGTTGAAGACGTGCTAACTACAGCCACACCAGAAGATAAGGAGGATTAACGCATGGCAGATGTAGAACTAGTAATTAGGATACCCGAAGATAAATTTAGAAATATCTTTCGCACAGGTGAAGTGAGTTTCTGTGTAATAAACGCTATTAGATTCGGTAAAATTCTTAAGAAGGGGCATGGGCGGTTGATAGATGTATCTGATATAGAATGGGCAAAATTTACAACCGAATCAAGATTTTATGGATATGATGAGTTATTACATTGGGAAGATATTGAAAACGCACCTACAATCATTCCCGCAGATCCGCAGATGAGGGGTACAGGAGGTAAATAAATGAAACTAGTTGTTGATATTCCTAATAAACAGTATGAACTAATCAAGCAATCTGATTACAATGTTTTCAGTATGATGTCCTCGAAAGAATGTATGATGCACGCTATTAAATTTGGCACGCCGCTTCCGGATGATGTTGGTGATTTTTCAGATGGATACCATACCTTCAATCAACTCTATCACCAAAGAGCTGTGCTATTTGCAACTATTGTAAATTTGAATTCTGATATTTCATGGAAATCTTGGAAACATGAGGACGGAAAATATTGCGTTGACAGTAATGGTGAGTGGTTCATTGTTGGAGTAGATACTCCAGAAGGAAGTTATACATATCACTATTCCAAAGAATACTGGGATCTGTTTAAGTGCCAGGAATTGGAATACGGTAAGCCATGGGACGGCCATACTGAAAAAGATGTCGATCGACTTTTGTCTTTGGATAGGGCTAGTTACATTGTTGGAATAATTGATTACTTACTAGATAAAAATAAGGATTGTAGTGATGAATGATCATTATTTTTAATATTTGAGTTGTAATAATTTGCAAAAATGTGTTGACAAATTGATAAAATCCGTATATAATCTAAGGTAATTAGAAAACTTGACATGATCGGTAAAAACGTAATCGTTATATTTATTGATGGATCAATTACAAAAGGCGTCCTCACCTATATAGAAAAGTTTGAAGAACCAGATTACTTGAAACCAGGATATTATCATGTTTCAAACATTTCATTCAGGAAATCACATGTAAAAACAATTTCAGAAAGTAAGGTACATTAAAATGGCAGACATTTGTGATTTTGTAAGAAAAGCACTTGAATATCAAGAAGAAGAACTAAATAGAGAACTTAGAAGTCAGGGAAAACGTCTTGTGCTCATTCATGTTACTGATGCCGAAAAGTACAGAAATGAATTACAGGAAATCAAAGATCATGTAGATATTGTTAAGACTACGATTCCATAAGACAGAAAGTGAGGATACATAAATGGATTTAGGAGCATATGCACAGATCGAAGATATTGAAGAGATTGCAAAGAAAAATGGAATCGAAGTACCTAGGTTAAGAGGCTATCGACTTATGAAGGATGAAAAATCTGTCAATATATCCGAAATGGTTATTAAGAAGGATATTGCAATCCAGTGTGTTAAGGATCTATGTGAAAGCCGACCTTTCTGGAACGTAAATACTAATGTGTCTGAATTCAGTTCGTGGACTGACTACCTCAAAGGACTCTACCTTGTAGTTGGCAGAGACAAAGATGGTTACAAAGAATACATTGACATTCGATGGAATCGTATCTACGGATGGAAGAGAAAAGTATTAAAGACATATATTCACAATGAAATAAAGAAACAAACCAAGCAGTGGGAACTGTGGAATAAATATGCGGGTAGAGATGATATCCTTTACATCCATGCAAGAATCGGAGGAAACAACTGGCCTTACTACCATGATCAAGTAGACAATCAACCTTGGTTCCTTGAAAAAATTGATGATTCATTTGATTCAACTTATTGTGATATATATGCAAAAATTAAGGAGGAAACAGAATCAAACAGGAATAGTGAGGTGATCGAGTAATGCACTATTGTTTACATTTGTTTATGAAAAAGATGCCGACAGACGAAGAGATTGAGAAGATTTTGGGGTCATTCGAAGAACAAGAAGCTCCGAATAATAGTCCTATTGTATGGGATTGGTACTCGATCGGGGGTCGTTATAATAACCAGTTGCTTACAAAGACAGAATTGATGTGCAATGGTGCCCGGATTAAGGACCTTAAAAATATAAATGATCTTGGATGTTATGCGTTCATTGACTCGGATGGAAAAGTGGTTTCAAGGGGTTATTGGGATGGACAACATTTTGTAGCGGATTTTGATTTTGATGAAAAGTATCGAAAGACACTTGAAGAAAACAAAGACGGATATCTGACAGTAATTGATATCCATGAGTAAGCATGGAGGCAAATTATAGTGATATTCAAATATACATTCCATGATGGCACAGTTTTACGACTTCTTGATTGTGGTCTATCCACGGAGGAAGTTTGGAAACTGCAAGAACTGCACGGAAAGTGCGAAGTTGAGGTAGATAATGAGTTACACCGAATGGAAGCACGGATGGATTTCTGATGATGAATACGCTATGGAGTTTGAATTAGACGATATTCGGGCAACACGCTTTGAAACGGTAGAAGATCAGGAAGAGGACGAAGAAAGCGAGGACGAAAGCGAGAATGAGTAAATGGGTATCTGTAAAGAAAAGATTACCAAAAGAGGATTTACCTGTATTGTGCTTTCTTGAGGACGGAGATCAAATGGTTTTAATGTGCAGATATGACGACTGGCACGGCGGCATGATATGGGTTGACGGTGATTTCGGAACTGGCGAGTACGACGTTTTGGCGTGGCAACGGTTGCCGAAACCATACAAGGAGGATTGCGATGGTGAGTGAAGGACATTATCAGTACGCAGTCTTTGATGAAAATGGAAACAAGAAATCCATTAATACAGGTTCACTTAGAAGATCGGTTGAAACAAAGAAAGTCCTGAAAACATTCGCTTGCAACAAAGGAAAAAAACTGATCGTTAAAAAACGCCTTGTTATGTGTTGGGGAAAGGTGAATACTGAGGAAACGGAGGATTAGTATGAACGGATATGATTTAGCTGAAGAAGTTTTTCATAATATTGGAAAAGAGGAATACCACGAAATCTCATCGCAAGATGCAGTACGGATCATTTCATTCTTCGGATTTAACGATGAAGCAGAACATGGGAAAATTGGATTTGTTTGCAGATGTGCGAGGGGCAAAGTGAAGAAGTGTTTTGAACAGGCATTGGTGTGGGGAGATTATTTGCTTCTTGATAATTTGATGAAAGAAGTTCAATCTCATCAATAATTGAAATGTGGAGGATTTTGAAGAGAATGAAAAACAAAATAACACTTGGAAAAATGATTGACAAACTTATGTTTTTCTATGAAAGAGCATGCAATAGCCAGTATGTGAGAAAGAAGTGGGCATGGGCTTTGTATCAAACATGGAAATGGTGTGACGAAACGGAAGAATGGAGAACAGAAGATGAACGCAAGAAAAATGAAAAAGAAACTGAAAATGCAGATACATAAATTGCAGTCAGATAATGATTTGATGAAACGAATTATAAATGGAAGTAACTCTATGAGTGAGTTATATGCACTTTGGAATCAACCATTGCAAATTTCCACTGTAAGTACGAAATTAAATCATCTTCGTGTCGAGAAGACTATGATCTTTCCTGTTGAATATGATGAAGACTATATCCGTAAGTTGATGTCAAAATCTGTTGCGGATGAATTATCGGAAATCATTGATAGTCATATGGAAATGAAATACATTCCAATATCTGCAAATGAAAGACGTGTCAAGGTTTCATTTGATGCCTGGGTTGAGTGATATTTGAGAGGAAAATAAAATGAAATTTATTATAGACATACCGGATGATGAATCTAGTTTGGTGTCTAGGGAACTGCTTATCAATGCTGTACGAAAAGGGATAAGATTACCAGAAGACATTGGTGAGTTTTCCGATGGTTACCATACATTTAATCAGTTGTATTATCAACGGTTGATGTTGTTTGCTGTAATTGTAAATGAGCATCCTGATATTTCGTGGAAGTCATTCAGGCATTATGATGGAGAATACTGCTTTGACCGAAATGGTGATTGGTTTATCGTAGGCATTGATACACCAGAAGGTGGCTATACCTATCATTATGAAAAAGAATATTGGGATCTGTTTCACTGTAAAGAACTTGAATGTGGTAAGAAGTGGGATGGTCACACAGAAAAAGATGTTGTTCGGCTACTTTCTCTGTGCAAATGTAAAATTTGAATCGTTATATATAGTAGAAACAAATGAAAGGGGAAATTTCATTTCATGAAAGTTAAATCTATTACAATTGAAGAGTACAACAAAGTGTCAAAACAGATTTATGAATTTGACAACTTCGGATATTTGAAAGGACCAAATGGGTCCGGTAAAACTACGGTGCTGCAAGCAATTCAGTTGGCATTACTCGGATACATTCCGGGACTTAACAAGACCGCAAAGGATGTTATATTTAATCACAGTAAAGATGGTAAGCATCTCGGTGTTAATCTTGTTCTGGATAATAAAGGTGAGCTTGTTGTACTTTACAGATCTTGGGACCTTGTTAAGTCTACGATCAAAACAGATTCTAGGATCACACCTACTGGATATAAGTTTGAAGATATTGTAGGAAATCTCGAACTACCTGTGTTCAATTTCAATGAATTTGCAGGGATGACAGCTAACAAATTAAAGGATTGGTTTCTTGATTTTCTTCCAAAGTCCAATGTGGAACTTAATTGGACAAAGGAACTTCATGATAGTCTGAGTTATCAGCATCAAATGCTAGTAGATGGTCAAGTATCAGAATTTTTAAATGAAACCATTTCTGACTTATCCGAAAATGTAAAGGGTGTTTCAGGAGTAGATGCAGTAAGAGCTGCAAATACATATTTCAAAAATTGTGTTTCTTTTGAAAAGAAAGAAATTGATCGTATCACTGGTGCAATTCAGTCTATTGCTATTTCAGAAGATTTGTGTGATCCTTCTGCGATCATTGAATTAAGACCTAAAGTTGAAAAACTTCATAGTGACTTGGTGGATATTCAAGCAAAAAAGGCATTGTATGCATCTCAGGAAACAATTCGATTGGAACTTGAACAGTTAAGTGATGTTCCATCAAATCTTGAAACTTCACCGGAATACACACAACTTAAAATTGATCTTACAAATGCAGAAAATGGTGTAAAAATTGAATCGGACTGCATTGATACATTAAAATCAACGATTCAAACATTGACTGCTTCCTATCAGTCATATATGAATACAATTAATGGTAATGGAGTTTGTCCATTCACAAATTCAGATTGTGAATCTATTAAAAATATGATTCCTGACATTGAAGATAAACTGAATCATACCAAGAAAGCTATTGTTGAAGCAAAAGAAAGACTTGCTGAGCATGAACAGCTTTTAAAGGAATGTTCTAACAAAGTTACATTGATTGAACGGTTAATTTCAAATTTGACATCCAAAATTTCACGTAAATCTGACTTGCTTACACAGGTTAAGAATGTTGTTGTGATTACAGATGAAGATGTTTTGGATGCAAAAAATGAATATGAACTTGAAAATACTCGGTACAATAATATCCTTGCAAATCTAAAAGCAAAGAAAATGTTGGATCAGTTCACAGAACAAAAGTATGTCGCAGAAATCAAGTTGGAAATGTACAAGACTTGGGAGAAGCATACTGGTGTAAATGGTTTGCAGTCAGATTCAAGACTTGGAAATCCATTTGAATTATTTGAATCAAAAATGGACCAATATATTTCTAAGTTGTTTATGGATGAAAATACGAGTTCCAAGTTCTATGTTGATGGAAAGGCTAATAGTTTTAGTTTCGGAATTATCCGTAATGACCGTTATATTAAGTATGATGATTTATCTTCTGGGGAAAAATGTCTGTTCACACTTTCCATGCTTATGAGTATTATTGCAGAATCCAATGCACCATTGAAGCTGCTTGTTGTTGATGATCTGTTAGATCATTTGGATTCTGAGAAGATAAATAATTTGTTTAGTGTGTTGGTAAATCAGACAGAAATTCAGATTATCTGTGCTGGTGTAAAAGAAGTTTCAAGTGAGTTTGATGATTATATTACCGAAATTAGGTGATGGAAAGGAGCGTTTATGAAACCAGTAAGAGTTCGTGTTGCATCTAAAAGTGGAAGAGAATACATACTATCATCTATGATCAGTAAAGATAAAAATACTGGTGTTTATTGGATTTATGTTATGGATCGTCATATGCCAACTACGCCAAGCGGTCAAGGAACACTTCCAATTGAAGAAGTGAAACAGATAACCAATAAGGAATTGGCACACAAAGTTATTAACAAGTGGAATTCTACAATCCTTGATGCGTATGTGCTGGAACGTGAAGAACATGGTAGAAGATATGTGATGTCAAGACACATATTCGGTTCTAGAGAAAATCCAATTACTAAAATCACCGGAATTGAACCAACACAAGAGGATTGTGTACGTCTTGCTATGAATGATTATTGTAATCGTAATTTTTTAACAGTTGTGGAGGAACTGTAATGATGAATAACAATATAGACAATTTCGCAAAATATCTAATGCAATCAATTAAATCTGATTTCATGTTTCGAGTGAAAGATGGAAGAAAGACTTACTCCATGGAAGAAATTCTTTGGATCGTTCATGAGGATATTGAAGAGTGTGTTCTTATGTATGATTATGAGGGTAAGCCTGAGAAACGAAAGCCTGACATCCGTATTCCGATCCCTTCAGATAACTCGTCATATGACAGTTGGCAGAAATATATTACAGAACGTACAGAATGCGAGAAGATGTCAGAAGATATTATAAAGAAATTTAGAGAATGTTACAGTTCTGATGATGAACCAAAGCTATGAAAGGATGTAGATAATGAATGCTTCATTTATTTTTGATTTTAAACTTGCTGTTCCAATTGTTATTGAACCGAAAGTCGGATATAACCCGATTAAGTTAATTGAAGAAAGACTTAATATCAGTCATGATGATATTGATGATATTTTACATTCCAGAAAATCCTGTAGATTTTATGATTCTGAAGAATCCGATAGAAATGTAGTAAGTTACTGTATCACTAAGCGGCAAGTGTTCAATTTCAATTCTTTTGAAATTATGAATATTTCTGAGTATTACAATGACATAAAAAAGTATGATAAGAAGTCAAAGGTTTTGCATGGTTCTAAAGCTGTAAAGTGTCTTGCGATTCTAGCACATCTTGATCTTAACATGATTGAATCTGTGCAGATTCCATTAGACCTTTATTTTGAATGTAATCATAGGCAGTGGGTTGATATATCAGAACTTGTTGTAAAAGTTTTAAGTCGCAGCAATCGGTTAGAAAAGTTAATGGAGTGCGGAGCACCAGAAATCATACTTTTAAATGAAGAACGGGTTCTGCAGGAAAATGTAATGTTCTTGGAATGCAATGACTCACTTCTTAGAAATGATGAAACTACAATTCGATCTTTGAATGATATGGATTATTCCTTGGTAAATGGGTGGTTAAAAGATCAAGAAGAATCTGACATTGAATTTGAAGTTGAAGAAGAAGGCGGTGATTCGGAATGACCCTCGAATCTTTAATGAAACGGATGATTGGGAATAGAACAATTGCTGAATTTTCCAGTGCATGTGAAATTTCACCAACTGATATAAGTGATTTGCTACATGGTGATATCCCACATTTTACAGAACAAGAATTAGTTCGTATGGCCGGAAATTCCTATGGTGGTGTAACATTAAAAGAACTGAAATCCTATTTTATGGATGATGAACCTCTGAATCCGGATTTCAAGGATCTGATTGATTCTATTCGTGTTTTTGTAAATGCAGTTCGTTTCCAGTTTGAACATATTCATGATATGGTAGAATTTGAGTTTGTAGAAGAATATGAATACAAACTTCTGAAAAATTTGTTCAATGACTTTAAGAAATTTTATCCGAAAAGATTTCCAGGTGATACTGTTGATTTCGGTATTGACACAAATCAACATCTAAATAATGATGGCGATCATTATTCTATGGTTGATATTTCATGGGTTTCTGGAATGTATTCTATCTGCCTTACTTTCGCAATTATATATAATTCTGAAAAACTGTCATTGGATACAACAATCTTTGATGCAGATGAATTGTATAAGTATGGTTTTTCGTTTGATGAAAATGATCAGAACTTAATCCATGGAATTTCAAAAGCACTTGGATATAACTATGCATTAAGTATTAAAATGATTCCAAGAGACACTGGTCAGATGCTAAAACCTATGTCTGCGGAAGAAAAGCTGCTTATGGCAATTTTTGGTGAAGCTCGTCAGACTAGAACCATTGAAGGATTCGGTTTCTATGCACCATCCATCGAACGGTTAAAGTCATTTTGTAATAATCATAAAAATTCATTAAATGAGTTGAATATTACACAAGAAAAGTTGTATAATATCTATAAAGAATTGGATGATTGCAGCATTTCAAGGTATTGTTATTGGACATCTGTTATCATAAGATGTGAAACCGGAATACAGGTAGATTATTTTAATTCTGAAAATACTTCTTGTATTATGTACCCGACAAAACTTCCTTGGGAAATGTCCGATTATGAAAAACAGATTACAAAGAAACATTTATATTCTGTTTTAGATAGGTACGCAAAGGAACTCCATACAACGATTCAAAAATGCTATTGTGTAACTTCCAAAAGATCTGAAAATGAATTTGATGATCTTGATAACATTTGATTACCCCTTCATATTTTTGCCTCTGTATAAAGGACAGATCATTGACAGATACTTTGTCAGTGATCTGTTCTTATTCAGTCTAAAACCTTGTATATCAATAGATTTTATGCAGGAGGTGACTTCTTTGACGGATATGGTTCTTGAAGTTCCGAAACTTGGAATGGAAATAAGACCTGGAAACCAAGTTCGGCTTGGTAGGTTTGATCACAATATTTGGATAGTCGGATTTGGATGGTATTCCTTTGGTGGAAACAGACCGATTTGTGGGTGGTATCTTACATTAAAGAGTAATCCGAAAACAGTAAAATCATTACAGTTACCGGATTTGGATGATATTTATATGGTGGAGCTTTGACTTATGGATAGACAATTTTTAAAAATACCTAATTCTGATAATGTTCTGTATCAAGGGTCACTTGTAAAATTAAAAAGATTTTCAGGTATTGTATGGATTCTACGATATGGTTGGTATAGATGGGATAATCAGTTAAATGTCGGTTGGAACTTTTTATCTACAACAGATCAGACAATTTTACCGGTGCTTGTAAGTGATTTGGAAGATATAGTGGTTGTAAGTCATGATGATCCGATTCATAAACAGGATATTCCACCTAAACGGATTTCTGGAGAGGTTCCTGAGGATGGTGAATTTTATCCGCAACCGGCATACATTACTGTGGATGAAAAGAAACTGTATGATGCTGCATTTATTTCACTGGAAACACTTGCAGATCGTAACAAACTGGTAGAAAAACCTGTTCCTAATGGTAAGATTGTTAGAGTAAATGAATTAGATAAGTATTATATGTGGGATGCAACTAATGAAGTTTGGAATGAAACTGAATTTGCATTTAAATCAGATCTTCTGAAATGGTCCGTATCATCTAGTGAGTCTGTAGAAAGTGATGGTGAGTAATTTATGTCAAAAGAAATTTATAATGAAGGTAGGGTGGTAGGTTACAGTGCCTATGAACTTTATGTCAAAACAGCATTAGCAAATGGTGCTGATGTAGTTGCTACGGAACAAGAGTGGCTTGCATCTAGCATCGCCATGGGTTCTTCTATGCTTGTAAAGATACCTAATCACACTTCTACTGATCAGTTTATAGATATTCCGTTTCCTTCAGAAACACTTCTTAGTGCGGCAAATACAATTGTTGCTACATTCTTTGATGGATCTGCGGAATATGAAAATAACTGGGCAACTAAGATTACTGATTACGGGAAGGGCATTAAGAATAGTGGATCAGGTTCACCATCTGGATACTTGAATGCAGGTGATGTTCCACATAAAGATGCTGTTCAAGGTGAACCACCTATTGACACAACTTACCGGCAGTTCCAAGATTATCTCAGAATTACAGATGGTATGATTATTCAAGCAGGAACATGGACACCGACAGGTGGAACTCCTGCAAGTGATCTTACAGAAGTCCAGATAGGAACCGAAGGGTCAAAATCACCTGTACCTATCCTTCGTCTGTATTTTGATTACAGCGGTTCAATTACTACACAGCCACAGATTCTTCTTACCGGTTTCACTGATCGAAATGTCCTTGTAGGTGTTTCTGGTGTTATAGGTGGATCTACAAATACAGAAACTAATCATTATAAGAATGGTGGATTTTTGGGACCATCGGTATTTCCTTGGGGAAGTAAGATTACATTCATAATTCCGTCTAACTACATGAATAAACTTACAGCAGTAAAGTTGCATGTGGCAAGTAGTCCGAACTACACATATCCTAAGATTGATGTGTATAATGATCTTGATGCTGTTTATGCTACATCAAGTCAATTGTATGCCCAATACACATCTTCTACACCAAGTTCTCCTGCCGGTGTGCAGTTTACATATGACTATATACTTTCACCGTCACAGAAAACATCTTTGATCAATGTATATACTCCAAATGAAAATGTGTATCCACCTGCTATGTATGTAGGTGTGCCAGATAAACTTAACACAGGATCACAACAAAATATTCGGCAGTATCCTGTAGATGTAGTTGCTCCCGGAACAGTTAAGATGTTCAAGAACAGCAATAACACTATGATGAAGTCCTACGAGTCAACCTTTGTAGGAACAACTGCACTGAATATCACTCAGAATGGTATCTTATCCATTGCAGGTTCTTCCGGATTATATTCGTTGAATAACATCGTGGCAGGAAATGGTGCAGTAACCGTTACAAGAGAGTCTTCCGGTGCTTGGAGCATTTCTGTAGATGCTACCGGACAGATGAACGTTGTAACTGACTCCAATACTTCTTCGATTAAGATTACACCTTCTACAAGTAGTGGGGTTAAGACCTTTACGGTCAGTCAGACAATTCAGAAGAAACCTCAAACCACCGGAATCGAGGTAACTTCCAGTAACGGGGTTGTAAATCTTGAAAATACCATGAAATTAAAATCTGGGGTAGGAATTGATATTTCTAAAAATGGAGATGAATACACTATTACAAACTCCAGACCTGTTTTGAGTAGTTCCGATTATACTAACACTCCCTACACAGGTTATCGTGTTTGGTATCCCCTTAGAGCAAAACAATTATTAGATCCAAACAACACATACCAAGCTATCAACGGGTACTATACTGGTGTAGTCCGTCGCATAGATTATTCTGGGTATGGTTGGAAAGATTATATTTTATATGGTACAAATGGTGATACTGCACATAGAGAAAAACTCGGTATGTCCTACACTGTCAGTATGTCAAATGATACCCCAATTTCTGGTGTATTACAAGTTTCTGAATCCGTTTCTGTAGATGCTGGTGACACGACAGTTGTTCCAAGTGCATATTCAAGCACGACCACATACAATACACTGAATTATTGTTCTTATACGGATGCTAAATCAAATGTGAGGAAATTCAGATGTATCCGAAATGATACTGTAGATAAGCCCCCGTTGCTGAGTAATGGTAATGTGAATGCTGGATATTGGAGAGAAGTTACTGCTGTAGTTACAGCTTATGATACATCAAAAACATATTACAGAGGTGACTATGTCATCGTAAATAGTGGACAGTACGTGTGTATTTCTAGTACACCTGTTACAGGTGCATGGCAAGGTTCTGATTGGAAGTTGGACAATGCTACGATTCTACCATCAATCACATATGGTTTATGTATTGCCGATGCTATATCATCTGGATTAGGAAGTAGTGAAATTCCTGCAGGAAGTTCACTATTCTACACACATGGAAGATCCTATAATGAAGAAGGTACTGATACCATTGATGGTGTAACATACACATACTACAAGTGGGATCATGGAATAATTGCTAGATTTGGTATTACACCCGCTATGTGTAAAAAGATGTTTTTTGGTGATGAAGATTATACATTCCAAAGTTCATCACGTGTTTTAATTGATGCACCCACATCTGGATCTAGTGGTAATATTATTAACTGGCGGGCATACGTAGGTAACTCATCATCGAGTGCATTAAATTCAGATAAAATGCGGTTAAGTTATTCGACTGGGTATAGGCTGATATGTAGGTATCCATTCATTGTGGACAGTGGAAATATTAAAATGGCAACTTTTGATAATATAAATGACGTAAACCGTGGATGGCTTATAGAGAATTTCAGTTCTGCGGTTGGGTATGACCTTACTCGTGACACCCAAGGCGGTGCCCTCTCTACCACAAATGATCCCTATAAAAATTTTTCCATGATATTTGATTTAGTTGCAGAAACGATTTCGGACGGATTTAACAATCAGTTGAGGGATCCAATTATTTATGAGGGGCATCCTACTACGCCATATTTGATTGCTTCCGATAATGCCCATATGTCGGTTTCGATCAATTTACGCATGAATAACGTGTCCGTTTAATTTTACTCCTAACTACGTCATTTTTACTCCCAACTACGTCATTTTGATATGATTTGACGTAGTTGGAGACAATAAACAAGGAGATACACATATGAAAAGATACATAAAAACCGCAAGAGAGGGATATTCAAAACTTTTTGGTTTCGACAATTCCGAAATTAAAAATTTGTCGTATCAAGAACTTGCTGAATATTTTTTCGAATCGAACTCTAAAGGTAAACGATCATACATTGGTGATTATGTTGAGAAGACTGATGTAGATTCTTTAATTCCAAACTGTGCGATTTTAGTTACTGATCCGTATGAACAGTTGAGTGGCGGCGATTTACTACTTGGATATGACAGATATTTTAAACGGTTTCTAATTTTTATTTGTGATAGAAGAAAACCATATGAGCGTTGCGAAGATTCTGCTAATTATGGATATGAAATAGGTAGTGATCGGTGTCATGATTGTTACGTGAACAGAGGTAATGGTATGGATTTTTATTATCCTGTATATTTACTCAAATGATGTATTGTAGTTAGGAGAGATTTTCTATGAAAAGATACATTAAATCTGAAACTCTTACAATGGATACAAGTCTTACTAGGAACAAAAAATATGAACTCACAGATGAAACTATCAATGTGGAAGGTCACACCCTGCACAGAATTCGTGCATTGGTTAATTTTGACATAATATCCGCTGGCGACCATGGAGGATTCGTTGAATCTTATGAAAATTTAAGTCAGGATGGGAATTGTTGGGTCGGAGATGATGCTAAGGTTTACGAAGATGGTGTTGTGTATGACGATGCTTGGGTGTATGGATATGCTAAGGTGTACGGAAATGCGGACGTGTATGGATGTTCTAGCGTACATGAATATGCTGAGGTGTATGAAAATGCAGAAGTGTATGAAGATGCAGAGATAAGTGAATATGCTTGTGTACATGGAACTGCTTCTGCGTGTGGTGATTCCTATGTACACGGAGATGCTGATGTGTATGGAAGTGCATACCTTTCAAGTGGTGACTACTATTCAGGAACAATAGATGAATAAAATAAGGAGTAATTTTTATGAAAAGATACATTAAATCTTCAATCTCTGATGAAATTGCATCAGAACCGACAGGTATTCCGTTATCCATGCCTACAAAAGAAGATTTGATTCACATGATAAATCAGCTTCATGGACAGCAGTTGACTGATGCTATCAAACGATTAGATTCATTAGGGTACTGGTACAGAGACGATAAACGGCAAAAACGCAAGTATCTGATTGATGTGATAGATGGAAACTTTCATAACGATCCTGCGGAATGTTGGAATGTTACAGATGCTATTAACACAAACTACGATCTTATTTATGTAGTAACTGGAGTGCCAACATACAAGAAACAAGAGTTTCTTGAGAGATTTGGTAGGTATGATGAAGATATTCTGTATAAACGTGCAGGTAGATAGATTATTTTGAGGTAGATGAATATGAAACGGTATATTAAAGCATCTTTACATAAACTAGAGTCAGACAATATTATCTTAACTGACTATGCTGGTGATATTGTAAATTTATTGTTGAATAAACCTAAATGTTACCGAATTGTTTATGTACCCTCTGACATATACGGTTCTACTAAAAATGATGGTGATATTTATCTGATCGGTGATGCAATCGAGTTCCTGCATGAAGATCTTTTAGCGATTGCAGTTTTTGAAGGTTGGTTTCCGTATCTTTCACAGGATATGAAAAAATTCCATGAAGATGTTGATTATGTAGATGCCTATCGTACAATGAATTATGTGTTTCTGACAAATGATGAGATTGATGAAGCATATTCACATCCGTATGGTAAATATGCTTTTGCTGAATATAACTATGAATACAAACTACCTACTGGATCTATTTTCACAAAACAGAAAAACTTTGAAAGACATGATCCAGACTTGTATCAAGCACTGAGTAAATATTTTGAAGAGGTTCCAGAATGAAAAGATTGATTAGAATTGCAGCGGATAAACAGCCTACAAAGTGGAAAGAACCACAAGCAAGTGAATTAGTAAACCGAGTAGGTAAGCATTTATATGAACATATTGACGGTGCATATAAATTTTCAAAAGGTCCGAACCACTTTTATGTTTATATGACTGTTTTATATGAACTTCCTGTGTATGTCGGCAAGAATCAAGTTCGAAAATATTCTGAAGACGGTATGCAGGAGATTGATGTAGTTTTAGATATTACAACATATCAGAATAAAATCCGTGTAAATACTATTTTGAAAGATCCAGATGAAGTAACTGTTGGATTCGATCTTTTCAGGCCTAATCAATTTGAAGATTTACATGAGGGGTGTGAAAAGATTGAGCAGAAGGTGCGAAAACGGATTGATAACTATTTTGAAGATTACGAAACACTTTACTAATTGGAGGTACGTCTATGAAACGCTATATTAAATCATACACTTACGTGAGATCCGCGGTTAGTATTGACAAACTGCTTTCACAGTTTCCTTCTGTTAGCAGAGATGATTTTGATGAAGTCATTCGACTAGATCCAACATTCAAAGAAGGTTCAACTTCTGGCGGAAAATATGCGGTCTGGCTTCTGAATCAATATTCTAAACAAAATTTCAGCAATTATGATTACCGCAACATTAAAGATGCATTAAGTATGTTTGTCAAGAGATCGAGGTCCTTCACATACTCAGACCTAGGAAGGTACAAGACCGTAGAAGAGTTCTTAGAAGATTCTGCAAGAGTCGGGGAAATTCCATTATCCGACACCGAACGTCAGAAAGAACTACAGAAAAATGTTCATAATGCAGGAAACAAAGACAAAAAGTTGCTTGCAAAAGACAAGGAGTGGGAACTTTGGCAGCCGCTTACATATGAAGGATCAATTTCCTTAGCTCAATGGGGCGGAGAAAAAGCAACGTGGTGTACCGCCTATTCTGGTGATGATTACTACTGGAAGTCTTACTCATCTAAAGGCCCACTCTATATTTTTATCAATACTCAGAATCCAAAACGCAAATACCAAAGCAGTCCTTCTACAAAATCTTGGTTCTTCAATTTCAACGACGATGAGCTGGGGATGGAACGATTGATAGAGTTCTTAGAGGACCATCCACCGTTTGCAAAAGCACTTGACTATCATGTAGACCCGTCACCTAAGTATGTTGTACGTGATTCTGAATTGTACAAGTATGGTGAAGCAGTAAAACTTGGTTATGTTAAACTAAGTCATGATGAACCGCAATTTGTAAAATCATATGAAGATTCTTCTGATTTTACATTACTAAAAGGTACTACATTAGATAGTGGCGCATTTTCAGAAAATGAAAGCATCCAACATGTAATTTTGCCAGAAGGTCTTGAAGAGATTCCTGATTGGGCATTTGACGAATGTCCTAACCTAGTATCAGTGAAGATTCCTAAGTCTGTTCGCTCAATTGGAGAAGGTGCATTTGCAGAGTCTTGATTACGTGATATAGATCTACCTAATGATGTAAGTTTAAGTAAAGCGGCATTCTGGAGAGCGAAATTGACTGAAGTTGTGATACCGAATGGGGTAGCAAGAATTCCTGCAAGATGTTTCAAAGAATGCAAACAACTAGAGACGGTCCGTCTACCTGAAGGTGTGTATAGATTAAACGATCAGGCATTTATTTGGTGTGAGTCATTGAAGAATATGAATCTACCTTCTAGCCTAGAACAGATAGGATATGGTTGTTTCAGAGGATGTGTAAGCCTAACAAAACTTGTCATCCCAGATTCTGTATTAGGAATCAGTTCTGATGCTTTCTGGGGGTGCGAAAATCTAACAGTCTTCATACACTCAGATGAGTTTGATGACATTCTTCAAAAATGCAAAGTCAGGGAAATCGTTCATGATTTCTAAGAAAGGGATAACACATGACAGGAATATTGAACTACAATGTTTTCATAAATGATAACTACATTGTAGAAATCAGCATCTGTGAGAACGATAAATCGTTATATAAACTGAAATACAAGAGCATTTCGGATCCTGAAGCAACTTGGACTTATGTTCAGGATAGTTTTGGAAAGGATATTTTGTACAAAGATATAGAAACTGCTCAATATGATGCGGAAGGGATTTTGATATGAAAAGATATATTAAATCATCTAAAGGATTCATAAACACAAACGGTGAGCGTTATGATGTTGACCGTGAGACTAAAATACTTACATATGTCGATACTAGAGACGGTGATTATTTCAGCGGTTCATATCATGTAAGGGTTATATTTAAAGATGATGCTGGCACTAAATATGAATATCAGAAGATATTAACATATGATATGAATGAATATAATCCTTACAACTTAGAAGAGGGTCAGAAAGTAAGTGTAAGCGGATATTTTGTACCGAATCCATCTGGTTTAAGGGGTGATGATTCTATATGGTACTCCATTGTGAATCCAAGAGTAAAAACATTGTAATCCACTAAACAAAGGAGCTTGAATTATGAAAAGATACATTAAATCAAGTACAAATACAATTCATTATTACATTGAATCCAATGGTGATATGTGGTATTCAAATGGAAAATTTGAATATAAAACTGCTGATTGGAATAATGATGGGGATGTTTATACTATGGCAGTTATGTTTTTATATGCAATAACTAGCACTGGTAGAGACTGGGTAACAGCTGATTGGTTTGATGATCGTGGCCTTAAAGAAATTTCATATCAAGATGTTTATGATAATCTATACGAACAGGTTAGTTATGAACATCCAGAATCAGATATAGATTATGATATGGTAAATGGTAAACCTGTAAAAGTTGAACGATATAACTGGTTAAAAGATAATCGTACTCAACATTCATCTAAGGAAGATCGAGAAGAATATATAAGACAAGAAGTTGAACGCATTTTGAAAAAGAAAATAAATGAGAACTATGTAAAATAACAAAAATATTTATCTATTACTATTGCAAAACCTTTTATTTATTCAGATATTAGTAACAATCTTTCGGAGGTTACAGCATGAAAAAATACATAAAAAGTGCGATTACGGAAACAACACCTGATTTTATAATCGGTGGAATTGAACAAGATATTATAAGTTACCTAGATCGTGGTGCAAAAGTTTATATTGAATCCGGTGCAGCGAATGATGAAATCATAAGTTATTCTGACCCATATGGATATGGTAAGGAACTTGTATTCACTACAACCGGAACAATATTTCCGAAACAGTTATGTTTATATGATTATACTTATGTAGATTCTGAAGAATTTGAAGGATGCCTGTTTGTGCAGGTAGGGTGATTGATATGAAAAGATATATTAAATCAAACAGAGATGATGAATACTTCGGTCAGATCGCATATGATAAATATGGTGATATGATCCTCAGTAAATTGAATGGTAAAACTGTATCTAAGAGTAGAGCACTTGCAGAAGAACCCGGTGGGTTAATCTACGAAGCCAATAAACTTGGTATTGATATGTGGGATTTACTTGAAGCACTTGAAGGTATGTGCTACAACGGTACTGCAAGAGAAATTGATGATTCTACCTACCGAGTTGGTAAGATTGGTGTAAATTCGTCTACCAATATTAAGGCAGATGTAAACTCCTATTCTTACACCGGAGATGGTTTTGCAGATGATACAATTATACTTGCCGAATATTCTGATGATGACGGATATGTGGAACTTGGGAAGGATTTATCGACTTGTTATGTAACATCACAGTCATTTATAGGTGACCATGATTTTTACAGAGAATATCCAATGAGTGATATTGATACTGCTATCAGAGACTTTAACCAAGAAATTAAATATTTTGGCGGTCAGAGAGTTCTGAGACGATCAGCGGTAGAGTTTGAGTTAAACAAATATGGTGAATCATTAAATGATTATGTAAATTCTGCAACCAACACCTGCAATATTGCAAGTAAACCAGTTTTTGGTGATGATGATTTCGAAGAAGATGATTTTTCTGAAACATATACAGTCTATGGATATTATGGACGTAATTTTACTGGATTATCTGACTCAGAAGATTTTGATAATCTAAGTCAGGCAGAAGACTATGTATGGGAACTTTTGCAGAATGGTGCATATGTTGAACTTGTTGGACCAGATTCAACTCGTAGATTTTCACCAGACAAACTGGATGAATCACGTGAAGTAAATGGCGAAGTTTATGATATTACGGATGCAGAAATAAATTTTTAAGGTCTAGTCAGTAAGTAACTATATTTATAGTAAAACATGTTCATAAGTGGTCAAATGTTCTTATGTATATGTACCTATTGATAGGATTCAAGCCTTAGTGAGTGCTGATAGTGAAAACTATTCTGCATAATGAACTACGATAGAGATGAAAGTTAAACACACACCTGTGGATGTACCTTCAGTCTACTGCTCTGTGAGTGTCAAGGAAGAAACACTACTAATGACCTGTAGTGATAACACCGAAACACATGAACTTCTCCTTGTCCTTGGCGAGAAGGAAAATTCTCCGAAAGGAAGGTAGTCAGAAATGGCAGAAATTAAATACGCTTTTGTACTTGATGCTGACGGAAATCAGTTATCACCTACAAAAGAAGTAAAAGCATGGTATATGATCCGTAAGGGAAAGGCGAAACTTATATCGAAGTATCCCGTGGTTGTTCAACTTAAAAGAACTATACCAACAGATGAAATTTGTAAAGATGAAGTAAGGTGTGGTATTGATGATGGTTCAGTCCATACCGGAATAGCACTTGTTCAGAAATGTAAGATATACAACAAAGTGTTATTCAAAGGTACTATTGAACATCGAAAAGATGTAAAACATCTTATGACTATTCGTAGAAGTTATAGGCGTTATCGGAGATATTGGAAGCGATACAGACCTGCAAGGTTTAATAATCGGAGTTCATCAAAACGAATTGGTAGAATTGCACCGAGTATTTTGCAGAAACGGCAAGCAACAATTCGTGTTATTAAACAATTGAATAAATGGATTCATGTTGATTCCTATTGGTTAGAAAATGTTGCAATTGATGTTAGAGCACTAACAGATGGATATAAGCCATACCAATGGCAGTATCAAAAATCTAACAGATTAGATGAAAATATCCGAAAAGCGGTAATTCTTCGTGATAAATGTAAGTGTCAAGAATGTGGAAAATCCAATTGCAGACTTGAAGTACATCATATCAAGGCACGAAGACTTGGTGGTTCGAATACTTTAAAAAATTTGATTACACTGTGTTCAGATTGCCATCAGAAAACTGAAGGTATTGAAGAACAGTTTGAATCGAAATATTACAAAATAATAAATTCAAAGTGTGATACGTTTGGATTGAATTATGCCAGTCATGTTATGATAGGTAAATCTTGGCTTAGATGTGAGTTGTCTAAACTAGGTGAGTTGCATTTAACAACTGGTGGGGATACTGCAAATAAAAGAATTGATTGGAATATTGAGAAATCACATTCCAATGATGCAGTCTGCATAACTGATTTATACACTGATACTTATAATATCTTTGATTGGATAATTCAACCTCGGAGAAGAAAACGGAAGTCATTAAGAGATAATGTTCTCGGTATGAAACATGGTGATCTAGTTGAATACAATGCAAGAAATGGTACACATGAAGTTGGTATAATTACTGTTATACGACCTGATGTAAACAGACTTAGTATTAAAACATGTGAATCTGTGTATTTTAGAAATATTGTTGCACATAGTTGCAGACTTCTTTTTCGGTTTGATAGAATATATTTTACATCGGTGTCTATAATTTAACACAATTTTTTAAGGTGGTTCCTATGAAACGGTACATAAAATCAGATCACAATCTTTATTCCTATGATAAATATTATAGAAATGACATAGGAGAAGAAGCTAAGGTTGAGATTGTTGAAAATGAATACGGCGTCATATTGTATTATGTGTATTATCGGTATTCAGAAGATGATGACTTCAGACAATATGGTAATAATTACAGAAGTCTTCAATCAGCAAGACGAGCAGCACAACGAGCAATAGGACTTATTTGAAGTTGAATTAGTTTGGAAATGTTCAATTTGAGGAATTTTATGAAATATATAGTTTATCCAAAATCATATATACTTGATATGCCGATTACTGCTGCAAGTGCGAAAGATGTTGCAAGAGGGTTAGTAAGAACACAATCCTCTAACATCTGGGCATATATGATAGACATAGCAGATCGTCATGATAAGGTTGGAACATTGTATGTGCAGTTCAAAGGTAAGTATGGTGGTCCAGGAGATATTTATTGTTATTATGATGTTCCGGTAATGCTTTATCGTAAGTGGTTATCTGCTCCAAGTAAAGGACATTTTTTCTGGATGTATATCAGAAATAATTTCAAATACTCTAAGTTGACTGGCAATAAACGTGGTATCTATCCGAATGCAGTGAATTGAGGATTATTTAGAAAGGTGATTATACATGAAACGATATATAAAATCTGCAAGTTTTTATGGAATGAAATATAATTACGGTGTATTTATGTTATCATCAAGTGGTTCCATTATTAAACTTGGTGGATCTAAAACTGAAGAAGGAACTGTTACAGATGGTAAATTGTTATAAATTGTTATAAAACATATTGACTTATCTTACAACTTATTGTATTATATAGTATATAATTCTTATCATATGGAGATATTTAATATGAAATACTATACAATACATGAAACGAAACAAATACTTGGTGTATCTGCACAGACACTTAGAAATTGGGACAAATCCGGTAAACTTAAACCACACCATAGAAGTTCTAATGGTTATAGGTATTATTCTGAATCTGATCTAAATGTAATACTAGGTAAGAAAAGCGGTGAAGGTATAACCGTAGGGTATTGTCGTGTGAGTTCCAATAAACAGAAGGATGATCTTGTTCGCCAAGAAGATAATATGCGAGCATACCTTCTTGCACAAGGTAAACCGTTTGAAATAATTTCAGATATTGGTTCAGGTATAAATTATAACCGGAAAGGCTTACAAGAAATTATAAAAAGAATGGCAGACAGAAGTGTTTCTAAGGTTGTAATTCTGTATAAGGACAGACTTGCACGATTCGGATATGATTTAATAAAGTATATAGCAGATTTGTATGGGTGCGAAATTGAAATAATCGATAATACTGAAAAGACTGAACAACAGGAACTTGTAGAAGATTTAGTTCAAATAATAACTGTATTTAGTTGTAAATTGCAGGGAAAACGAGCAAATAAGGCAAAGAAAATGATACAGGAGATTATTGATGAAGATTAAAAGTTACAAGGTTATGTTGGTTCCTAACAAGAAGCAGATTACAAAATTATTTCAATACGCAAATGCTTCAAGATTTGCATATAATTGGGCACTTGGCATGGAAGAAGATAACTACAGGAATGGTGGTAAATTTATATTGGATTCCGAACTAAGGTCTAAATTCACAATTTTACGACACACTGAATATTTATGGTTAGAATCTGTTTCAAATAATGTTACCAAGCAGGCTATTAAGGATGCTTGTATTGCATATAAACGATTCTTTGAACATAAATCAAAGCACCCTAAATTTAAAAGTCGTAAAAGAAGTATCCCTAAGTTTTTTCAAGACCCTGTAAAAATTAAATTTACAGAAACCCATGTTAAGGTTGAAGGATTTTCGAGTAGTAAAAAGAAAAATAAGCAAGTATTTAATTGGATCAGGCTTTCCGAGCATAACAGGATTCCGATAAATGCACATTACTGCAATCCCAGAATATCGTTTGATTGGTTGAATTGGTGGATTTCAGTTGGTGTTATTTCCAATGACATTGATAAAGAATTTCCACATAATGAAGGTATTGGAATTGATCTCGGTATAAAAGACTTGGCAGTATGTTCTGACAGAATTGTTTATTCAAATATAAATAAAACCAGTACAGTAAAGCGTATTGAAAAGAAAAAGAAGCGGTTGCAAGGAAGAATATCAAGAAAATATCTTCTAAACAATAAATCAAAAATGAATAAGGAAGGAGAACGTTTCTGTAAGACTTGTAATATTGTTAAATTAGAAAATGAGTTGTTGAGGATTAACCATAGATTGAAGAATATTCGTCATAACTATTTGCATCAAACAACTTCGTCAATAGTAAATCGAGAACCAAGATTTATTGTAATGGAAGATTTGAACGTAAGTGGTATGATGAAAAACAAACATTTAGCAAAAGCAGTTCAACAACAGTGTTTTTATGAGTTTCTACGCCAAATTACATATAAGTCAAGTAATCATAATATACATTTGATTACGGCTGACAGGTGGTATCCATCTAGTAAGAAGTGCAGTTGTTGTGGAAACATAAAGCATGATTTAAAACTGAGTGATAGGGTTTATCATTGTGATGTTTGTGGTCTGGTTATCGACAGAGATTACCAAGCAAGTATAAATCTTAGAAATTTTGCATTGTAATATTTAAGATCAATCTACCGATACGTTAGTCGGAAAGTTAAGCCTTTGGAGCATCATAACAAATGAGATTAGATGAAATTTATCGAAATCAGATGCGAAACTCGTTGTATAACGAAAGAATTAGGAATGAAACATTTTTGTTATATGCTAACAAATTATAAGTTTTCAGTAACGGTGCAAATAAAATTGCTTGTAATCAAGCGAAATCCATTGCAGAAAATCCTTGGACTTCCGCAAAAGAAAAAGTATTAAAGATCGGTAGCATTGAAGTTGTAGATATGGTTACAAATGAATCTGTTATGTTTTCTGATACTGAGGATTACTTAGGAGATCTTATTTCTGATGTAAATGACGGCATTTATGTGAGTGCATCTACTAAAATTGAAGCTAAGATTTCTGAGAATGACTATAGTAATTCCACTAAAGGAATCGCATATAAAGTGTTTCGTGTGAAAAATGGTAAGTTGTATCCACCGATGGTTTCTAATCCAGGTGGTGAAGACACACCGGTAGGTGTTTGGTTAGATGCCGAAGAGGGTGAATTTGCCGGACTTTCTAAAACTGGACGAAAACAAGTAAAATCCACTGGATCAGGAAATCTTGCATACAGACCTGGTTGGCATCTTGGTGATGTTCCTAGAGCAAAGCAATTTGACAGATCATTCAGTTGGCAAGTTGTTGATGTTGAAGATAAAAATGATGTAGCAAAATCAATTCCAAAATATTCAACATTTGTCAATTCTTATGCTACAACTTCTAATATTGGAAAAGTTTTCTATATACAGGATATTGATTCCTATATACAAGTTGTAGATGATAATGCACCATATTTTCCATATGATTTTGTGTGGGCTGAATGTGAATATGTTATGGATGTAAATTATCAGGAAGAAGCAGATGAACAAGGATATATGCGGACCAAACCTGATGGTTCTACATATCGATCAGATAAATATCAACATTCTCTTGCAGGACTTCCAAAACTTCCTAAGAATGGATACTATCGATACCGAACAAATCCAAACCCGGATACAGTTCCTTGGATAATTACGGGTGCAATTAAAGTAACAAAATTACTTGATGATTTTGATGTAGAACAGATTTTAGGTGGAAATGCACCAGAACGTCAAGGTGGAAATAAAACACTTGCAGAACTTCAATGTCATTAAGTTAAGACCAAAATCAAGAATAACCCTCAAAGTCGAAAGACCTTGGGGGTTATTTTTTGCATTATTTCTTTGAAGCCTTCGTGGTCTTTTTGACAGGTGCGACCTTATTCAGATAATCTTCAAGAACCAACTCAACAATAACCGTCTTCGGAATATGACTTGTCTCTGAATATCCGTCAAGGCGTTCACCTATATCTGCACGAAGTCTGAATGATTGTGCTTTAGATTCTTTAATCTTTGGTCTACCCATAT
>Ga0326513_10000304_pt1 | contig 40735 bp, 49 predicted proteins | sample 2_2465_0518_D_FD_203654 | JGI IMG/M metagenome (GOLD analysis project Ga0326513, IMG submission 203654) | Bovine rumen microbial communities from UC Davis, California, United States - 2_2465_0518 | ecosystem: Host-associated > Mammals > Digestive system > Stomach > Rumen | place: USA... | reverse complement strand
TTAAGTGCCATCGGGGAAGTACCTACTTACAACGATGGTATGGTTTTTGAGGCACTGAGTCATGCACAGCGAGATGTGGAACTTTTGCCGACCGTGGATGCTATCCCGGTGGTGCATGGACGGTGGATTATAAAAGATAATCCCGGGACTGGATGGTATCGGGTAACGTGTTCTGAATGCGGTGAGGACGTTACTTCTGTTGCGCCTGTTATTGGATTTTTTCCAAAAGCAAAGGTAACATGGGATTTTTGCCCTAACTGCGGAGCGAGAATGGATGGTGACACATGAGCGTGGAAAACGGACGTGTTTGTTGCAATTGCCGTCACAACATCCGTAGCAACGATGAGAAATACGACATAATCGTATGCCGCTGCGAGGTGCATGACCGCTATTTAAATTACGCATTTGTCATGGAGGGATGGTGCAGACATTGGAGCAAGGAGAGGAAAAAGCAGGATGGAGACGGAGATGCTCGCAGCACTTCTGAACGCATTTAAATCGATCCGTGACGAGCTGCCGGAGGAGAGACGGGAGGCGTACACAGACGGTTTCTGCTACCTGATCGGACGGATGCTCGATGAGCTGGAGAATAAAGAATGATTGATGTGATTATCGGTTTCGCTGTCGGTTTCATCCTCGGAGGTCTCGCCGGTGTGATCCTGCTCGCACTGGCGGCTTCCTGCCGGGACGAGGAGTAATCATGGGTTTCTATGTCAACGCGAGTATCAAAGCCAAGTGTCCTCTATACGAGTCTGTAGTCAGATCGGGACAGGGGAGGATAGCCGGAGTCCAGTGCGAGCCGGTCTCGCAGGAGTTCGGATTTAGGGTGTCCAATGTACTGAGGTGCGTGAACATTCAGGAGACTCTCGCACTGAAGGCAAAATACTGCGATGGCAATTACGATATGTGTCCGTACTTCCGATTTTGGATGATGGCACATGAAAAGGACTGGTCATAAGGCTGGTCCTTTTTGTTTGTCAAGTGGCGAAAAAGTGCCACATCAATGAGGGCGTACTATTTCGTGCGGTTTGTGCATCATAGGAACATGAGCAAAAAAGAAGAAATCCGCAGAACCGGCGATGAACCGGCGAACAACAGAGATGCCAGAGGGCGATTTGTCGCGGGAAATCGTGCGAACCCTGGTGGGAGACCGAAAACATCGAGGGAGATACGGGAGGCTCTCGAACGGCTGACTCCTGCCGCGATCGAAACCTATCGGAGAGTGCTGGAGAACCCGGAAGCCTCAGATAAGGACAGGATCAGAGTCGCACAGGATATCCTCGACAGAGTCCTCGGCAAGCCGCAGCAGAGCGTGGCCTTAGATGATGTGGACAATCGCATCCGCATCACGATAGACGGGGGCGGCAGCTATGCAGATTGATCTCGGCGTTCCCAATAAGAAACAGGATCTGTTCCTCAGAGACACGCACAGGCACGTTTGTTTCGGCGGCGCTCGGGCAGGCGGGAAGAGCTGGGGAGTCCGCACGAAAGCAATCCTTCTCGCCACAAAGTATCCTGGCATCGACCAGATGATAGTGCGTAAGTCCTTCCCCGAACTCGAAGCGAACCATGTTAGACCGTTCAGACGGCTCCTGAAAATAGGAACGCCAGGATGCCCTTTCCGATACAACGAGAGCAAGAAGATCCTCACGTTCCCCAACGGGAGCATGATCCGTTTTGCGTACTGCGAGAGGGATAGTGACACAGACCGCTATCAAGGGACTGAGGTCGATGTTCTGTATCTCGATGAGGCCACACAACTGACAGAGCAACAGATACACGATCTGAACGCCTGCGTTCGCGGCACGAATCCAGACTTCCCACTGCGTACATACTACACTTGCAATCCGGGAGGGAAAGGACACGCCTACATCAAGCGCCTGTTCATTGACCGCCAGTTCATCGGCAACGAAAAGCCGGAACAGTACTCGTTCATCCAGTCCCTGGTCTATGACAATGAGGTCCTGCTCAGAGCGCATCCGGAGTATGTGGACGAGCTTAACAATCTCCCGGAGGCAAGGCGTAAGGCGTGGCTGCTGGGGGACTGGAACAGTTTTGTGGGACAGTGTTTCCCCGAATTCCGCTCGGATCCCGCACACTATGAGGACCGCCAGTGGACCCATGTGATTAATGACCTCACGGCGATACCGCCAAGCTGGAAGATATTTCGAGGCTTTGACTTCGGCTATCGGAAGCCGTTCTCAGTGGTCTGGATCGCAGTGGACCATGCCGACAGGATGTACCTGTTCAAGGAGTGGTATGGCTGCACGAAGACCCCAGATACGGGAGTTGAGCTTCCTGCGCAGGACATTGCTGACGGCATCAGAGTCCGTGAGGACAGTGACCCACGCCTCAAGGGACGGACGATCAGGGGCATAGCAGACCCGGCAATCTTCATCAAGGACGGCGCTGGCGAGTCTATTGCGGAGATGATGGAACGCAGATTTGTCTATCACGACAGGGGAGACAACGCACGTTTCGCCGGGAAAATGCAGTTCCACTACAGACTCCGTTTCGATTCAATGGGCGTTCCAATGCTCTATGTGTGCAAGGAATGCCAGAACTTCATTAGGACCTTCCCGCTGCTCCTCTATGACGAAAAGAAGGTGGAAGAGGTGGATACAACGATGGAGGATCATTCATACGACAGTGTTCGCTATGTCCTGATGGAGCATCCGCTTAATCCGCAACCCGTTGTCCCGGAAATGCCCCCAGCAGAGGACCCTCTGAATCTGTGGGCAGACCGATACAAACTTTACTAAGGAGGTATAGATGCCTGATATCGATATCACGCCGCAGGCTCCGGTCACTATGGCTGATGCACGACCGCCTGTGACAGTGCCAGCCGCCCATATAGGCGAGGCAGAGCTGAAGGCCGCACAGGACCGTCTGGAGCGCTACAGAGAGGGAAAAGCCAACCTTGACCAGCGACTCATCGAGAACGAGGACTGGTGGAAATTACGCCACTGGGAGAGCTTCCACAGGAACCCCAGAACGCCGGAGGACAAGCGGCAGAACTACAATAGCAAGCCTGTTTCTGCCTGGCTCTTTAATAGCATCATGATGAAACATGCCGATGCGATGGACAATAGCCCGGAACCGTCCGTCCTTCCAAGAGCGATGGACGATGAGGCGGCGGCGAAGACCCTGTCATCCGTTCTCCCGGTCATCCTTGAGAACGCTGAATTCGAGGCGACATACGCCTCCGTGTGGTGGGACAAGCTGAAGAATGGCTCCGGGTGCTACGGAGTCTTCTATAATCCCAAGCTTTTGAACGGCGTTGGCGATGTGGATGTCCGAAGGATCGATATGCTGAACATGTACTGGGAGCCGGGAGTGCAGGACATCCAGGACAGTAAGGACATATTCCTTCTGACTCTGAGGGATAACGATCTCCTGGTCGCAGAGCATCCGGAGCTTCGGGACAAGCTGCATGAGAGCGGACTTACCCATAAAGAGTACCACTATGACGATCACGTTGACACAAGCCACAAGAGCATCGTGGTGGACTGGTACTACAAGATCAACGTGAACGGCAAGGATGTCCTCCACTATGTCCAGTGGGTGGACGATACCATCCTCTACGCATCAGAGGACGATCCGCAGTACGCAGAGACAGGCTGGTATGCTCACGGGAAGTATCCGTTCGTAATCGACTGTCTCTTTGAAGAGAAGGGGACTCCTGCCGGCTTCGGGTACATCGATGTCATGCGGTCGCCACAGGAGTATATCGACAGGCTCTCATCGGCTATTCAGGATAACGCCATCTGGTCTGCGAAACCTCGCTATTTCGTGAAGGACTCCGCCTCGATCAACGCCGACCAGTTTCTCGACACGACCAAGCAGCTCGTCAATGTGGCTGGCATGAACCTCAACGATGACAATCTCCGCCCCATCGACACGAAGGAGTTGAGCGGAAATGTCTTATCCGTCCTTCAGTACAAGGTCGATGAGCTGAAGGAGACGAGCGGAAACAGGGACTTCAGTCAAGGCTCGACAGTGTCCGGCGTGACCGCTGCCTCCGCCATCGCCGCGCTTCAGGAGGCAGGCTCGAAGGGATCGAGGGACATGATTAAGGGGTCCTACAGAGCCTTCACACAGATATGCAACCTCATCATCGAGCTTGTGAGACAGTTCTATGACGAGCCAAGAGCTTTCCGCATCACGGGAGAGAACGGATCGCCGGAGTATATCGAGTTTAACAACGCCGGTATGCAGGCGGTGGAGACATCGGAATTCGGCATGTCGTTCCTGACTGCGGAGCCTGTGTTCGATGTCAAGGTAAAGGCTCAGAGGAGCAATCCGTATAGCAGAACGGCTCAGAACGAGCTGGCGCTTCAGTTCTATCAGCTCGGCTTCTTCAACCCGCAAATGACCGACCAGGCGCTCGCGACCATCGACATGATGGATTTCGAGGGCAAAGAAAAAGTCCGGGAGACGATCAGAACCAACGGTACGCTCTATGAGCAGCTCATGCAGGCCCAGCAGACGAACCTCCAGCTTGCGGAGCTATTAGCCTCTCAGACGGGCGAGACACGACCGCTCGAAGCACTTCAGCAGCAGATGGGCATTCAGCCTGCACAGGCCCCACAGGCGGTTCAGAAGCAGAGCGGAGGCTCGACATATGAGAAAGCCGCTGAGAGAGCGAAGGAGGCTACGGAAGTGCGATGACTACCATCAGCATTCGACAGGACGAGAGCGGCTCCCAGTACATCCTCACAGGACACGCTGACTATGCCGCAGTGGGCGGAGATATCGTCTGCGCTGGCATTTCGATCCTTACGAACACGCTCTGCAATCTCATCAATGCGTGGGCGGAGGAGGGCAGGACGAACCTCTACATGATGTGGCCTGAAGACGAGCCGCGCCACATCTTCGTGGACACCGGAGGCGATGATGACATGAACACGGTACTTGCAGTCATCACCTCTGAGTATGTCCAGCTATCAGAGCAGTATCCCGGAAACGTGAAGGTCGAGATGATATAGGAGGCTTTATGACCATTGCAGAAATTCTACACATGGTGGACGAGATCAGACCGAATACATTTTCGGAGCTGACAAAAACCCTGTGGTTATCAGAGATCGAGAACCGGGTGTTTGACGAGGTGATCGGGAAGGGCGCTGACTGCTGCCCGTATTTCCGCTTCAGTGGGTACACATATCCGCTGAATCAGGAGACGATCCTCGCGGTCCCGGACAGATATGCAGATGTATATAGAACGTATATCTATGCAAAGATAGACCAGTCGCTCGGAGAGATCGACAGGTACAACAACGATAGCCAGCTTCACAGTGCCGCATGGACAGAGTTTGCGGCATGGTACAGAAGGCATCACTATCCCAGAGAAAGGTGGCACTTCTATGGCACGACTGCCCTTTTTGACCCCGTCCGGGGGAAGGTCACTGAGGATGATCTCAGAGCATCGTGGTCTGAATCAGACCCTCGGTGCGAGACCTGGCGAATACTCGACAATGAGGAATACATCTCACCGATTCTACCCTGCAATCGCTGCGAGAGAGCCACGGGGAACGACACAGACAGTACTGACAACCCCTAACGGCATCTACTGGAAAAACGGCCTGTTCTATGTGGACGGCACAAAGTGCTACTACAACGGGGAGCAGGTGCTGACGGTCACAGACAGTAAGAAAACCCTTGTCGGCATGGGCGCTTACATCGTCATCTTCCCGGACAAGCTCGTCTTTAACACGAATGATGGCACAGTTAAGAACATCGAGGCGACATTTACGCAAGGCTGGACGGGGCCTATCACGTTTGAGGAGCTGACACAGGACTCGGTTTTCTGCAAGATCAGCGCCACAGGGATCGACCAGGTCTTCGAGCGGTCGGACGGCGTGACATTCAGCGGAGTTAATGACGATTCCTTCAAGGTGGACGGCAAGGATGCGACCAAAGTGATCACCGAAAAAGGCGATGGTTACATCGTGGTATCAGCCGTCATCCAAAACTCCTACACCGGCAGGGTGAGAATGAGAGCGGACGGCACGAACACTCGCCTTGACGGGACCGGCATAAACGAGAAGTTCAAGGGGCATGATACCGTGAGGATCAGCGGATGCTCCGATGATGCGCTGAACCTGAGTGCGGAGGTAACATTCGCCGGGACGAACAACATCATCATTGAGACTCCATTTCCTTCCAAGGCCTACACGCAGACGGCAAGCGCGGTCTTTTCGCCGTACTACTCAGGCTCCGACAAGACCCGTATCTATGCAGAGGATCTCGGCAGCGGCTGGTCACAGGGTGATATCGTCACGATCTCCGGATGCACAAATGATGCTTACAACAAGAGCGTGACCATCGAAGGAGCCGGGACGAACTTTATCATCGTGGACGGCACTCTTGGGACGAACTTCACACAGACCTCCGGTCTTACGATCACACGGACGGCACATGAGGAGACAGGCATCACGGTAAAGCGGACGAGCTTCTACGTGCCTTCCGGAGTCACGATCAAACGGGAATGCCAGGACTTCGACTATGTCTGCGAGCATAACAACAGATTGTGGGCGTGTTCCAACGAGAATCATGAAATCTATGCATCAAAGCTTGGAGACCCCACGAACTGGCAATGCTATGAGGGGATCTCGACAGACTCCTACACTGTGACGGTTGGATCGGACGGCGATTTCACAGGATGCGTGAGCCACATGGGTCATGTCATCTTCTTCAAAGAGCATAGCATCCACATGATGTACGGTGACAAGCCGGCGAATTTCTCGCTGAACACAAGCGACATGCCGGGTGTTATGGAAGGATGCGCTGACTCCATCGAGATCGTAAACGAAACGCTCTACTACGTTGGCAGAGACGGCATATATCAGTTTGACGGGGCATTCCCCGCCAAGATATCACGGAACATCACGCAGACCGTCAGAGAGGCGGTGAGCGTTCAGGCGAAGGGATTACTGTATATCTCTTGCCTCCTGGGCGGAGAGCGGAAGGTCCTGTGCTACGATCCGAATCTCAAACTGTGGGATATCGAGAACGAGGACCGCTTCCTGTTTGCCCACTACGGCGGAGGTGAAGGCTATTTCGTGGACGAGAGCGGAACGGTCAGAACGGTCATCGGAGACGATGCAGACCGCATTGACTGGATGGTGGAATCGCCGGATATCCGTGAAAGCTTGATGAACAGTTATGTCAGCCAGCTCATGTTCACACTCTGGCTTGAGAGAGGCACGGTCGCGAATTTCTACATCAAGTGCGATGACAGTCCCCTGTGGGAGCATAAGGGAACGATCAGGGCGGAAGAGGACAAGCTCTACACGCTGCCGATCATCCCGAAGAGGTGCAGTAAGTACAGATACCGAATCGAGTTTACGGGAGCCGGGAAGCTGATCGCCGGCGGTCGATATGTGGAAGGAGGCACGGAACTGTATGGCTCAGTTTCACATGGACACCGGAGAGCTTAACGGCGTAAGGGGCGATACCACAAAGATCGAGTCTTACCTCTACAAGCTTAACCGCCAGCTTGAGTACATGTTCAACAACCTGACTCCGGAGGACAACTACTCGGAACAGGCGCGGCTCACCTACGTCTCTGACGGTGAACGCCAGGCTTCCATAGAGGTCGCGCTGGACGGCATCAAGCTGTCGTATGTCTCAAAAGATAACATCATCTCCTCCATCAATCTCTCGGAGGAGATGGTGGCTATCGAGGCATCGAAGATCAAGCTGGAAGGACTTGTGACCGTCAACGGCTATTTCAAGATCGGACTTGACGGATCTATCGAGGCTACCAACGGAGCTTTCTCTGGAGACATCACGGCGAGTACCATCACAGGCTCCACGTTTCAGCTTAACAGGGGAGCCAACGTGGGGTTTGTCGCTGACGGTACGACTTTCCAGCTCGGAGACTTCGTTGTCAACGACTGGTACGGAAGGCAGGTCCTCGAAAGCACGGACGAGGTCACGGGCATGTCCGGCGAACCGTATATGCCTGGCGGCTACTACCTTTGGGCAGGATGGTACGGATCAGATGACACCGTCACCTTCTGCGCCAAGAATGACGGAAGCGTTCGCGTGAATGGACCGTTCTATTACTACGGGCAGGAACTCAGGGACCTCATCACGGACATCTGCGAAAGCCTCATTGATGACAGTGGTGACGGCGGTGACGGAGGCAATACCGGCAGCGGAGACGAACCTATTCCAGACGGGCCTGTCGAACCGTAAGGAGACTATATGGCAAAGTACGATGACACCAAAATTACCCAGTGCCTCCACGCACTGGAGCAGATAGAAACTCACGGAGCAAACAACATGCTCAATATCCTGTTCATCAGGCAGACACTGATGAATCCCATCAGAGAGGAGGTAAACAATGCCGGTCATCAAACGAAATGCGACAGGCGCTCTGAAAAAGAAAGTTGATCTCTCGACCGTCCCTTCCGATGCGCTCCGGACACTCGCAGGAGAGGCTACGCCGCAGAAAAACTACGCTTCCGACCAGGCGATAGCAAACTCCACGCAGTACGCAGCACCTACGCCGAACATCGCTTCTGATGCGGCTATCGCCGCTTCTCAGCGATTCTCCGCTCCGTTCCCAACGGAACCGGGCAAGACCTACGCTTCGGACGAGGCACTCGCCAACTCAGTGAAGTACGATTCCCCCGTCCCGGATGCGGACGAGATCAAGGGGCGGAGCAACTACACTACACTGGCAGGAATCTCCCAGCCGGCACGGCGGACCTTTGAGCGGAGCGCGGATACGGACGAGTACTACGGCCTCATGAAGGATGCCGAAGGCAACCGTCCGGGACCGTATCAGAACCGCTATGAGGGCGCGGTGCAGTCCATTCTGGACGGCATCCTGAACCGCAAGTCCTTCGACCTTTCGACCGACAAGAACTACAACAATCTGTACAACCTCTACGCAGAACAGTACAGAGCGAACGCCGACAGGGCCATGAGGGACAGTCTCGGAGCGATGGCAGGACTCACGGGCGGCTACGGATCGACTGCGGCAACGGCGGCGGCTGGACAGGCTTACGACAGGGCGATGGAAGGACTGAACAGTCAGAACCTGGCTCTTGCGAACCTTGCCTATCAGATGTACGGCGATGAGACCGCCGACAGATACAACCGGCTCAATGCGGTGAACGGTCTTGAACAGAGCGACTACGCACGATACAGAGACACCGTGAACGACTTCATGAACGACCGCGCCTACTACGCGAACCAGTACCAGAACTTCTACGGCAACGACTGGAACCAGTACCAGCTCGATACGAACCTTGACTGGCAGGAGTATTCCGATGCGGCTGACAGGGCGTACCAGGCTGACAGGGATTACAAGGCGGACTATAACAACGCCTTCGAGAGAGCGTATAAGCTCGCCTCTCAGGGCATGGATATCCCGGCATCCTACACGGGACCGCTGGAGACAGACACGGTCGCTTCCCTTAACGAACTGGCTGAAAAGGTCAGAGGTCAGCAGGCGGCGGCGCTTGCAGGCGGCGGCAGCGGAGGCTCCGGAGGCTCTGGCGGTGGCAGAAGCTCCGGCGGCGGCAGAAGCTCCGGTGGCGGAAGCAGAAGAAGGAGCAGTTATAGCGGAAGCACTTCCAAGACGAAAGCCGGGTACGGCAATCTTACGATCGACCAGTTCGCCAACAGTCTGAAGTCCGCTATCGATAACGGAGAGCTTTCCCACGAAGAGGCAACGGAAGAGATCCGCAACTTCGTCAGAGACAGGGGCATCCAGCCGTCCAACATCACGACCATCGCAAAGAGGACCGGCGTGAACCTCGCTGGCGGCAAGGGCGAGATCAACAGGGATGACGGCGGAGCAGATACGCTTCCTGAGAGCATCACTCGCCGCGAGTACAACATGGCGATCGCACAGATCAGAAAAGATTTCCCGGACAATGCGGAAGAAATGATCCGCAGATATAACGATATGCTTGAGCAGAACGCTATCGAGGTACGTTGATATGGGGACTTACGACATCTTTAAAAAGAGATACGCAAAAGAGCAGACTGTAAAGCCTGCTTCTTCTGCTTCTAAGAAGACTGAGAAGGTCGAGACCGCAAAGCCTGAGACTGTCGAGGCTGAGAAGCCGTCTTCCGGCATGAGGTCGCTTGACTACTTCTACAACCACACCAAAGCGCCGGAGCCTGTCAAGGCGAATACCCTTGAGAGCCTGTCCGCATCTGTAACTCCTGCGACTGGAATCGTTCACGGCGGCAGAGGGCGCTCCTTCGGAACGCAGAGACCCGTGACCGCCGAAGCATCGAACGAGCCTGCACGGAAGCAGACCGTCCGCCCGGAATTCGCAGACCAGGGCATCAGCAGTTCGAGAGGCGATACGCAGATCCTCACAGGAGAGCCGTACAACCTCACAAGGGAAGGACAGTGGGCGGCAAAGCATCCCATCGCCGGCACTCTGATGTACGGCGTATCGAACCTTGTAGGCGGCGCTGAAGGCTTCATCAATACTGGTGAAGCTGCGCTTCGTGCGCTTGCAACGGGCGAGAAGATGAATCCGCACGACATCCACGCCGCACCTGTCGCACAGGCGTTCAGAACGGGAGCGGCAGAGGGATTCCGCAGAGAGGCAGAGGAAAGCCATCCGCGCATCTCGTCCGCCCTGGGCATCGACAGTGATGACGGTCGTTACACCTTCGGGGAGAAGGCAACGGACTTCCTTACGGGAGTTGGAGCAGATGCGGTTTCTTCCAGCATAAGCATGGCGACAGGCGGACCGCTTTCAACTCTGCTCATGGGCGGAAGCGCGGCAAACCAGTCACTCTACGAAACATCCAACGACCCGAACACCACTGCGAGACAGGCGGCGGAGCTTGCCCTGGCTAACGGCGCTGCCGAAGCCTTCTTCGAGCATTTCTCCGTTGAGAGACTGCTGAACTTCCAGAACCCGACATCAACGGCACAGGCGGTCAGAACCGCTCTTGCACAGGCTGGTGTGGAGGCTTCGGAGGAAATGTTCACGGAGATCGCGAACACACTTTCCGATATCGCCATCAGAAAGGACTACTCCGAAAGAGGACGGGAGTATCAGGACTATATCAAACAGGGCATGGATCCGAACGCTGCGGCTACCAACACCATGCGGAGCGCAGTCACTCAGATTTTCCTTGCCGGTCTTGGAGGCGCTCTGTCCGGCGGACTGCACACTGGCGCGGCGATGTATGGGAACACCATCGCAAACGGCATGGACCTCCGCAGAGACCTTCAGAGCGGCATGACTCTTGAGGACATTGCCGAAAGCATCGATACATCTACGGCTGAAGGGCAGAGAGTCCAGGATATTGCCAACGATATCGCACAGAGGGAAGCTTCTGGGACGAGGGCAAGCGATACCGATCTTGGATATCTTAGCAACGCTATAGCAAATGCTGCGGAGGTCGCGGAGCGGAACGAAGCAGTTGAGGGAGCGGCGGCTCCCGTTGAGGGAACAGTTGAGGGAACGCAGGATGTCGTTTCGGAAACGACAGAGCGTGAGAACACCGCAAGGCAGGCGGCTGCTCAGGCTATGAACGATGTCGCTTCTGAGACTGCGAAGGATACCGGCGAGGCGTTCAGAAACGCGAACTACTACAACAGTCAGCGCATGACCGCCGGTGAGCGTATCTTCAACGCTGAGATGGCGGAGGACATGGCTTCGACCTTCGGAGAGGAAGGGCAGAAAGCGTTCAGCGCACTTCCTGCCGAAGAAGGCGTGAAGGCATATCGTGAGTGGGCGGCTCACTACAACAACATGAGATTCGGAATGCCGATCAGGGAGGGCATGAATACCACGCTCTCTCCGGAGCAGATCAGCGCCGCCATGAGAGCTGGTGCGCTCGATGCGAACCGCGCTTATCCGCAGGACACCATGAAGGCGGTGAACCGTGCCGTCAATAAGATCAGCGTGAACGGAGTAAACGCCGGGAACACAGACCTTTCAGGCATCGACTACAAGAGCCTCACTCCGCAGCAGAAGCTTCGCGTGGACTACACCAGCACCTTCATCACGAAGGGACTTGGCATGGATGTCCGCTACGTTAAGAGCGAAGCGGTGGACGGCAAGTACAAGGGCATGAACGGCTCCTTCCAGGTCATCAACGGAAGACCGACTATCACGCTCGATGTGAACGCCGGAATGAACCGCGAGTCCGACTGGACGGGCGATATCACCGATATCAAGTCCATGCTGCCTGTCATCTCCCATGAGACCACGCACTTCCTTGAGCAGTATAATCCGAAGCTCTACAAGGAACTGTCGAACACCGTCCTCACCGCCCTTCAGAACAACGGGACATACTCGAAGGGGATGACCATCAACTCCATCATCGAAGCGGAACGGCAGCGGCTGAACGACACGATCAAGGACGAGAACGGCAAGCCTGTCCAGCACACACAGGACGATGCGATCCATGAGCTGGTCGCAAGAGCTTGCGAGGATATGCTCTCCGGAGATAAGAAGGCGCTCGATGCGTTCAACAGTCTCGATGCCAACACGAAGCAGACCCTGTGGGACCATGTGAAACAGGTCTTCGACAACATCCGGGAATTCTTCTCCCAGATGCTTTCTTCCTATAAGTCCGACTCTGCGGAGGCGAAAGCTATCAGGCAGAATATGGAGGAGTTTGAGAAGATCCGCGATATGTGGAGCAAGGCGCTGAACGGGGAGTCTGGAAACGTGAACGCCGCCGACAGGACTGCGCTGCACGATGCCGGCATCTCTATCAGCGATGACGGCAATGTTGCTCACATGGAATACTCCGTAAGGTACACATGGGTATCGGAGGAGCAGCAGGCGAAGGCAGTCGCCGCGCTTCAGAAGAGCCTTGGGATCTCCAAGAAAAAGGCACAGGCGTTCGTACAGTCTGAGATGTCCCTGACGAACCTGATCATGTCGCCCGGAAACATCGCGAGGATGGACTATGACCCGGATCAGCGGTATAGCGCCATCAAGAAGAATTCAGATTATCCTCAGGGAACCGTAGACTTCAACAACAACTGCCGCAAGCGCGTCCCGTTCACGGAAGTGTTCAACCGCTTGCAGGAGAGGAACCCGAACCGGGTATTCACCGCCGAAGACCTCGAGATCATCAGACAGGAGATGATCAAGCACAAGGTCCCTGTGGCGTGTGCGCTCTGCTATGTTGAGGAACGGCGGCAGCGGCTTGGAGAGATCGCGCAAGGCTTCGTGGATCTCTATAAAAACGATGCCCTCCTTGACAACTTCTCCGGCAAGAAGGAATTCGACAAGATCAAGGCGGCTCTTGATAAGACAGAGGGCGATGATTACCAACCGAATATCTATGACCTCATTACCTATGACGGACTTAAGAAACTGACAGCCAGCCATCCGGGAATTGCCGAAGCTTTCAAGATCTTCAACAACGCGAGGGGTATGCAGTCCGGACGGCTTGTGGAAGGCCGTGCGGAATATAAGCGCGAGCTGCTGAAGTATACTCCGGCACAGGTGAAGCGCATCAATGATCTTGGAGGACTTCGCGTGTTCTCCTACTCTGACTTTGAGGCGGTCAACCTTCTCGACCTTGTACAGATCATCCAGGACGCTGCCGTCAAGGGAATCAAGATCCAGGCATACACGAAGGTCCCGGCGTTTGCAAAGGTGGTGCGGAATACCGGCATCAAGCTGAACCGCTCATTGATTGCTCACGGTACTGGCGTAAGATATGAGAACGGACAGGCGGCCCTTGACCTTGACCCTGTCGAGGGCATCGACATCAATGACCCGGATTTCTTCGACTCTACGGATGACAGGGACATCGGCAATATCCTTGTGGGCATGTCCGATGAGCAGATCCGGCTGGCAATGGCATCTGACTTTGTCGATTACATTATCCCGTTCCACACCAGCCTTCCGGGAACGATCCTTAAGGCGAAGGGCATCGACCATTGGACAAACTATAAACTCACGCAGAACGAGCGCGATAAAGCGACCGGCAACAAGGCAAAGAACGTAAACATCTACACCGATGTTCTCCAGGCGGCTGAGAAGGAAGGCAAGCCGATCCGCACGAAGAAACAGTTCGTGAACAAGTTCCTTGAGGTCTGTAAGGAGCGGAACCTTATCCCGCGCTTCTCTCAGTTCCTTAATGTGGATAAGGACGGCAACTACGTTTACACCGAGGGATACCATAAGTTCCTGATCGACTTCAAACTGTTCGACAAGAACGGAAGAATCGTAGAACAGCAGGCCGTCCGACCGGAATTTGATGATGCCTATAACACGAAGCTTATGGAAGATTTCGCGAACGGAGTGGGATCCACGGCAATCTCCAACGAAATGTACAACGATGTCGTGAACGCTCTGAACGAGCAGAGCGGCGGGGAGAAGGTACAGTACTCTACTCGCTTAGATTCCCTTACCGACAAGCAGAAGAAGAATTATCAGTACAACGAAAAGCAGACAGATGTAGGCGAAACGCTGAAAACGCTGAAAGGCAGTGCCATCAAGAGGAGCAAGTACGGCGTTGGCAAGGAAATCGGTGGGCAGTTCTATTTCAACAAGGAATACGCTTCTGATATTATCCCGGATGCGGAACTGAATCAGGCAATATCCATTCTTGCCGAAGAATATCCGAACTTCCAATACAACTGTATGATGTACCAACCGTCTAAAAGCATAGTGCGTTTCGATGAAGCTGCGGATTTCGATACCGCCAGAGAGCCGATGACGGGCGACTATGTGTCGGTCAACATCGATACTGGCGCAATAAAAACAGGACATTCAAATTACATCTGGCATCACAAGTGGTTGTGGGTAAAGAATGATTATAAAGGATTCGATGTAGGTGAAGCGTGGAATTGGTCGAAGACATGGCTTAACACGTTAACCGAGGTCGCTGACGGGAATGGTATCGGGAGATGGGAGGCACAGCTTGACAAGTACGGACTTCCGCACGATGGAGATAAACAGTATTCCAGTAGATTGACCCGTGGGCAGAAATACACCGGTGAGGACACATCCGTCCTTCAGATTCCAGGGACCTTTACGCATTTTGAATTCCCGGAAGGGACGAGGATTCTCGACTATGGCGGAGGACAGTTCAACTTCGCAAAGGATGCTGTTGAGAAAACATATCCGGGCGTAACCATCGAGATAATGGACGCGTTCAACAGGACATCGAAGCACAATGATCGTATAAGCGATGAGTTCGATAAAAATAAAGCAGATGCGGTTACCGTAAACAATGTCCTGAACGTAATTGATTCCCGTGACGCGAGAATTGGCGTTATCGAGCAGGCCAAACGCTATCTGAAGAATGATGGCGTGGCATACTTCCTTATGTATCAGGCCGACAAAAAAGCTGAGTCTGGCGAGGCCAAAGGGTCACAGAAGGATGAGAGCAGACGCAACTACCAGACAAACATGGACCAGAGGGCATACATCCCCGAGATCAAGGAAGTATTCGATTATGTAACCGAGGTCAGGTCCGGCGGTGATATCTATCTGCTTGCATCGAATATCCCCCTTACAAAAGATATGTATAAACTTTCTGACCAGAACTCGCCACAGGTTAAATACCTGAGAAGCATCAAGGGAGACAAGGCGGAAAAAGCCAAGTACAACACACTGAGTCAGAGATACGGAGAGGCAACAATTGAAATCCTCGATTCCGAGTATGAGAATGCCGCAAATGCAGTTCTTAAAAACGGAGAGATTGGTGACACTGCCACAATCAAGAAAATCGTGGACCACCTTGCAGTCCGTGAGAACCTGGACAAGAAAACCGTCAGGGATCTTTATAAGATCAAGCGCGATGCAAACGGAAACGTAATTCCGCTTTCACAGCGAGTGGAAATACATGATGAGAACATCAGGTATTCTATGCGCGATTCTGCTGGCAACGAGCTGACAGAAGCACAGGCAGAATACTTCAAGGATTCAAAGGTAAGGGATGAGAACGGGAATCTGCTTCGCGTTTACCACGGCACAAATTCGGAATTCTATGAGTTTGATCGCAACAGGATCGGAGCGCATGGAAGCTACGAGGGGGCAGGATTTAATTTCACACCTTCAAGCACCAGAGCAGGTGGCTATAAGGGCATAGGTGGCGGAGAAGGCCGTGTGATGGAGGGATACCTCAATATCACAAATCCGCTTTCTGCCGAGAAGAAGACCATGACCGTCAGGCAACTTGCGAAACTAATTGAAAAGATCGACCCTACAGGAGATGACCTAATCTCAAATTACGCACAGGACACAAGGGATTATGGGAGGCCGTCCTTTGTCAGAAGGGAAGCTCTCTACACAGCGCGGCAGATGATGAATTACCATGACAGCGATGTCGATATTTATTCGGACCTGTCTGCTTCCGGTGCAAGCGCGAATGCCATCATCGATGCCTTCAAGAATCTTGGATACGATGGACTGATTCACTATGATGGCAATGGCAAGATAAATACGTTGATCGCGTTTGATTCAAAACAGTTCAAGAACATTGATAATGAGAATCCGACTGAAGACTCCGACATCCGCTTCTCCCAGCGCAATGCGAACATTTCCGAAGCTATCGAGAAACGGCAGCGGCGTATGGAGGAAAGGTATCTCGCCAGAATCGACAGACTCACCGCCAAGAGTGACGAGAAGATCGACAAGCTCAAGACGAAGATGAGGAATGCCGTTGGAGCCGAAAAGCAGAAGGCAAGGGACCGCCTGGACAAACTCCGCAAGGAAAAGAACGACAAGATCAAGCACCTTGAAAAAGCCTACAGACTGAATCTCGACTGGAGAATTGCCGAGATGCGGCAGGAGATGGAAAACGCCGTAGGAGCTGAGAAGCAGAAGGCAAGGGAGCGGCTCGACGCTCTCAGAACACAGAAGAATCAGCAGATCGATGACATCATCTCCGAGTACCGTGAGACGAGACTCCGCGAGAGGCTTAAGAGGAGAGAGTCAAAAGCGCAGCAGGAACTTCTGAGACGGGCGAGAAGGCTTGCAGGAATGAAGGGAGACCCGGACTTCCGCGCACAGGTCGATGCCCTGATCGGAGACCTTGACCTTGTGGCAGCCGGCATCCGTGATGATACTCAGAAGAAGCTCGAAGAGATCAGAAAACAGGTCGAAGCGCAGTCTGAGCTGGATCCCGATTACGCAAAGTATGAAGCACCGAAGTATGCGAAGCTCCTTGAAAGGCCCGGTAAGAAACACATTTCGCAGATGAGCATCGAGGATATCCTCCAGCTCACCGAGTCCATCGTGGCGCTTGAACACTCCAAGCGGACTGCGGACCATGAGATCGGTAAGGAAAGAAGGGCAACCTTCGGATATTACGGTAAGGTCGCAACGGAGCAGCTTGAGAAGACGAAGGGCATCAACTATAAGAACGAGATCGGCGCTCAGTTGGGCAAGTACAAACTGAACATGCTGAATCCAACAAGGGCATTCTCCCTCATTGACGGATACCAGAGGGGCGGCGTTTTTACCTACTTCGGGAAAGAGCTGAACGATGGTCAGACGAAGGCGGCACAGTTCCGCATGGAAGTCGAGAAGATGTTCCAGGATATCGACAATAATCCGAAGCTTGTGAACGACTTTGCAAAGCAGGACATCGAGATCGACACGCTGGAAGGAAAGAAGAAGATTTCCAAAGGCATGAGGATCGCGTTGTATCTGCACCTTCAGAATCCCGACAACGTGAAGCATATCGCCTTCGGCGGCATTACGATTCCGAACGAGAGGCTTTACTCTCGCGGGAAATATGCGGAAGCCTACGCCGCAGGCGAGACGGTACACCTTTCCGAATGGGACCCCAGTGTTCTTGGAGAATCTGTTTCCGATGCCGTAAACAGGAAGAACGATGCGGCTGCCGCTGCGGCTATCCGAAAGATCACCGACCAGATGACACCGGAGGAGCTGGAGTACGCGGAGATCGCGTATAAATTCTTCAACGAGACCACGAAGGATGCCATCAACGAAGTATCACTCGCGCTTAATGGTTATGAGAAGGCAATCGTGGACGATTACTTCCCGATCAGCACGAACAAAAACTTCCTTCAGAGCAGCTATGACGGACTGGTCAAGGACGGCACTCTCGAAGGGATGGGAATGCTGAAAGAAAGAAGCGGCTCACACCTGCCGATCTATCTTGAGGATGCATCACAGGTGGTCCTCCGTCAGAAGAACAACACGGCGCTTTACTATGGTCTTGCGGTCCCGATCAGGAACTTCACAAGATTCTATAACTACACCGGCGGTGAAAGGCTTGAGCGGAGCGTAAAGGCATCGGTCGGAAAGACATGGGGCAAGACCGCCCTTGACTACATCGATAACGTGCTTAGTGACCTTCAGTTTGGACGGCAGACTCAGAGGGGCATCACTGATACTCTGAAGAGCATTCATGCCGGAGCGACACTAAACCTCAATCTTGGCGTAGCGATCAAGCAGTCCGCATCCTATCCGTTCGCGGCATCAGTGATCGGATGGGGACCGCTGGCAAAAGCCGCGAGGCACGTTGTCAGCAAGGCGGACCGTGAGTACATGGATTCCATTACCCCGTGGGGATACATGAGGCGTACCGGCTTCTCAGGCACTGAGATGGGCGAGGTCGCAAAGCAGCGCACGGGCATCGACAATAACCGCACGGTTCAGAGAGTTAAGACTGCGCTCGACCTTATCCGCCAGGTCGATGTCAGAACTACGGAAGTACTGTTCTTTGCCTGCGAGGAGTATGTGAAGGACAAATACCCCGACCTTGAGGTGCGCGGCAGCGAGTATAACAGAAGGCTTGCCGACATCTACAACGAGACCTTGCAGAGGACTCAGCCTTCCTACGATGTGATGCAGAGGAACGAATACCTCCGCAAGCAGAATGACATCGCAAAGATTTTCGGAGCGTTCAAGACCCAGACCTTCAACATGGGCGGCGAAGTGATCGATGCCTGGAGCCGTTGGAGGGCATACTCCGAATATGCGAAGAAGGATATCTCCTATGTAAATGCGAAGAAGGAAGCTGGCAAGGCGTTTGGCAACACTGTCGCGGCAACCATCGTGGCACAGGGTATGCTTGTTATCCTGTCGGCTGCGGCAAATGCCGCGCTTCACAGGATGAGGGACTATCGTGACGAGAAGGGTGAGGTAACGCCTGAGAGCATCGCAAAGAAGATCCTTCATGACTTTGGTACTTCTTTTGCCGGAATGACGATGGGCGGAAGCGAGGCACAGGATTTTGCGCTTGCGCTTCTTGGCGATGGCAAGTGGTACGACATCGACTATCCGGGACTTACCCTCGTAAACGACTTCGCATCTGCTGCCGTTGACTTCAGAAAGGCGGCGAGCAAGGCGGTTGAGACCGGGGACATGAAGGATATTGATAATGCATCTGTGAAGATGGCAAAGCTTATCATGCAGATGTTCAAGCTCCAGGGCGTTCCGGCTCAGAACGTGTACAACATCGTCAACGCTATTTACCTGTGGGGGACGGATGTTAAAAACGGTGAAGCTGGCACGTTCAACGCAGGCGAAGGACTCTTCGGATTGCAGGACACCTCGCCGACCAAAGAACAGTACGCGAAACAGGCTATTGATGCCTACAAGAACGGCGACATCGCGAAGGGCGACCGCGCATCCAATAGGACGAGCAAGGATGCCATCAAGAAGGCGATGGGAGGCAAACAGGACGATGCGGTCCGCTTCCTCAAGGAAAGCGGTTTGGGAGATACTATAAACCGCAAGCTTTGGGAGAAGGCCGGTTGGAAATCGAATACCTACGATAAGAGCATGAAGTAACTCGCTGAAGGAGTGCGCCGAATGAGGGCGTACTCCTTCTTTTTTTGTTGTTATCTTCAGTTCATCAAGACACGCCGGAGAGACGGCAGAGGAGATCTAATGATCCGACTTTTTAAGCGTTTCACGTTACACCTCCAGCAGTTTGCTGACGGAGCTGCCGGAGACACGGGCGATACATCTCAGGCCGCCGCTGAGAACACGGGCGAAGGGGCATCGCAGGTCGCCGCTGCGGGAAACACGGAGACGAAAGCGACTTTCGAGGAGCTTATCAAAGGGGAGTACAAGGAAGACTACGACAAGGCGGTCCAGAAGATCGTGAGGAGCAGATTCGCAAAGGCGAAAGCCAATGAGGATAAGCTCGCGAAACTTGGACCCGTACTTCAGGCGCTGGCTTCCAAGTACGGGACCGAAGCAGACGATATCGACAGTATCGCGAAGTACGTTGGCGAAGACGATGAACTCTATGAAGAGGCGGCATATAAAGCCGGACTCACCGTAGACCAGTACAAGCGCATTGCCGTTATCGAAGCTGAGAACCAGCGGCTCAAAGCAGAGAAGGAAGCCGCAGAGACCCGCCGAGCGCAGAACGAATGGTTTCGGGCGAGGCAGGCTGAAGCGGACCAGTTGAAATCCGAATTCCCGGATTTCGACCTCGATGCGATGATGCAGAATGAGAATTTCGTCAGGCTCATCCATCCGCAGAACCCCTACGCAGTAGGCATCAGAGAGGCTTACCTTGCCCTCAAGGCAGACGAGATTCTCCCGGATGCTATGGAACACACCGCACGAACGGTGGCACGAAAGACCGCTCAGACAATTGCCCAGCGCGGACATCGTCCGGCAGAGGGCGGAATGTCCGGGCAGGCATCCTCGAAAGCTCATGCAGATGTCTCCAGGCTTACAGACTCAGAGATCGCAGACTATGTGAAGAGAGCCTCAAGAGGTGAATTCATTAGTTTCTGATCTCCACTTAAGGAGACAAACACATGAATAAGAACAGAAAGCTTTATATGCTGAACCTTCAGCAGTTCGCAGATGTCATGAACGCCACGACTTCTGCAACGACCGGGAACAATCTGTCCCCGGAGATGAAGACCTTTTATGACAAGAACCTGATCAGACTGGCAGAGCCGTACCTTGTCCATGACCGCTTCGGTCAGGAGAAGCCGATCCCGCGCGGCAACGGCAAGACCATTGAATTCAGACGATTCAGCAAACTGCCGAAGGCTCTGACTCCGCTTACCGAGGGCGTGGCTCCGGACGGTCAGGCGCTCAACGTGACGGCTATCACGGCGACCGTGCAGCAGTACGGCGGTTTCGTTAAGGTAACCGATCTGCTCCAGCTCACCGCAATCGATCCGATCATCACTGAGGCGACCGAGCTGATCGCGCAGCAGGCAGGCAGAACGCTTGACACTGTTGTCAGAGAGGTCCTTAACGGCGGCACCCAGGTGCAGTACGCAGAGGGACAGGTCGCATCCAGAGCGGCTCTTACCGCTTCTCATCTGCTTACCGTCAAGGCTATCCGCATGGCGGTCCGTACTCTGAAGGGACAGGATGCTCCGATGATCAACGGCTCTTATATCGGCATCATCCATCCGGACATCGCTTTCGACCTGATGAGCGATCCGAAGTGGGAGGACTGGCAGAAATATACCAGCCCGGAGCATATGTACAATAACGAGATCGGTCGTATCGCCGGCGTCCGTTTTGTCGAGTCCACTGAGGCTAAGATTTTCACCGGCGCTGGTGCTTCCGGCATCGATGTCTACTCCACGCTGATCTTCGGTCAGAATGCTTACGGTCGCACATCTATCCAGGGCGGCGGTCTTGAGACCATCATCAAGAGCAAGGAGCAGGCAGGCGGTCCGTTAAATCAGTATTCTACGATCGGTTACACTCAGGCTCTTGCAGCCTAAACGTACATCCAGCCGATCTAAAATCCCCTTTAATTGACTCGAAGTTCCAGAGATGGATAACGAGGCGGAAGTTTAAATACACCGTGAGAGACTAAATAAGGGGACCCTACGGGGAAGCAATAGTCCGCCCTCCGGCAATAATCGGAAACACAAAGAAACCGGAGACCAACGCAGAAATGAGTTGGCGCTTAACCTAATTTATATGACATACACGTTGGCACATAATCAGTGATGATGGAACGGAAAGCTTTAGACTCTGAGGCATTGATCCTCAAAGCATACTGATCGTTACGGCGCTTCTCAAGCTTCGCATGAAGACTGTACTTCTTCTCGAAGAAATCGATCATGAGAGAAAGCTCCGGGAGAGAATAGGCATTCGTACTGAGAACGATAGTTCCGTACCGCTTGTTCAAAGAACCATCATCCATGTACCACACCGCAAGAGATAACGGTGACAGGAGATCGAGCCACTCCTCAGTAACAAGCTTCTTCCCATTGGGATGAGTGAGATGGTAGAACGCAGTGATCTCCGGGTGAGAGATAGTAGCGAAGGAATGAACAGGAGCATTCCCGTGGAAATCGCGGACCATAACTCCGAACTTCTTGGTAGTTACGAACTGCTCAAAGATATCGTACTTCCATCTGAGGTATTCAAGCTGCTTCTCCCCATGAGCGAACACAAGCGACCACGAAACACCGCTTGTCGAGCGAAGGTAGCCGTCACCGAGAATAGAACCGTACATGACATCCTTCTGAATCTGAGTAAAGGGGATCGCCTTAAGCTCGTGATTCCTGGAAAAATCAAATTCGATTCCGTAATCACGGCAGTACTTGTAGATGTTCGAGAAACCCCCTTTCGAGTATCCAAGCTTCTCAGCGATCTGATACGGAGTCAGACCGGATTGAATCATGGATGTCAGCTCTTCCTTTGAAGGCTTAAGGATTTTACGGATGTTACGGGATCTTGTCATATAAACACTTCCTTCCATACAGATTGTAGTTAACTGGTTGAGAGGATTATAACACGGGTTAAGTCATCAAGCAACAGATGAGTGGAAGGCGACCAAGACCGCCGAGAGACTGATCGAGGAGTACATGGTCCGTATCGAGACCGGCTCCACGAAGTGATAACGGGGCGCTTTTAAGCGCCCCCACAAAGGAGATTACATGGCAGTAAGGAAACAGAATAACAAGGGCCTTTCCGGAGTCAAGAAAACGATTCGTCTTTTTTATGACGGTGACAAGTACAAAGATCCGCTCTTTGTCGGCATCAACGGCATGACCTGGCTTGTCCAGCGCGGCGTGGATGTCGAGGTCCCGGAAGAGGTCTATGAGGTCCTTATCCATCAGCAGGAACAGGATCAGAAGACCTCAAGCCTTATCGCAGAACTTTCAAAGGAAGCGAGAGAGATTGAGGCCTAACGAGGCAGCGATCATGGAAACCTTATCTCAGATCATCAACGAGGCATTGCAGAACGACATAATCCAGATGGTGATTCTGGCAGTTTGCATGGACACTACTTTTGGTCTTCTGAGGGCGCTGAAGCAGAAGAAGCTTAATTCTTCTTTCGGTATTGACGGCGCGGTGAGGAAGGTATCCATGCTTGCCAGCATTTCGTTCCTGCTCGTCCTCGACTCCATCGCGGAGATCAATCTTATCGGATTCCTTCCGGACGAGGTCCGGGAGTTTCTTGGAAGCCACATCGGCTCCGCAGAGTTTTTCGGAATCATCTATCTTGGCTTTGAAGCGGTATCCATCCTTAAGAACATGGCGCTCTGCGGTCTGCCCGTAAGAGGGGTCTGGCAGAAGGTCCGTGAATTTCTTGGGAGATATACCAACGAGCTTCCGAGTGACGAGTGATGTGGAAGAAATTCAACAATAACCCGGCAGGCCGCAACGTGGGCGACTGTGCCGTCCGAGCAATATCCGTAGCACTCTCCGTTGACTGGGAGACGGCATTCGCAGAGCTGGTCGCTTCGGCGTTCTTCATGTGCGACATGCCGTCTTCCGATGCGGTCTGGTGTGCGGTGTTACGGATGCTGCTTCAACCTTGCGTTGAGAAGCGTTTCGGCATCAGAGGATCCGACCGTGACTCCGGCTCCGCTGATCAACCTTTGCCTATTACGATGAGGACCCGCGCACGGCGGCTATGGGCGGCTCCATGAGAGGCTCCTATGGCAATGGCTCCTATAACAACGGCTCCTACAGAATGTCCCACAAGCGCGATAGCATGGGGAGATATTCGAGAGCGGAGAACGGAGTTTCCCGGACCGGCTACTCAAGAGGTAACAATGTAACTGATGGACTTCGTGAGATCATGTACGCTGCACCGCAGGAGATGCAGGGCGAGATCCAGAGGCTCATCAAGAAGCTTGATAATATGTGAGGACCAATATGAAGATTTTTGACTACGAAGAAGTAGTAATGAATTGGGACTCCTACACATTTCCCATCGCCGTAGGGACCCCCGTCAGTGTTGACGGGGTCCTTGCGGATAACTCTTCCGCTCACGGACTGATCGCAAGGACGGTCTTCGCAAAGCCTGATGGCGGCGATACTCTGAAGATCATGACCGGCGGCTTTATCGACATGGAGGAGATCGTTGCTGGGTATGGGCAGGAGTTAAGCTCTGATGCAGTGCAGGCGCTCTGCGGAATCCATTTCTACAAAGATGGAGTTTGCATTCCGACTGGCGGGAGCGGCGGTGGTGATGACAGTCAGAAGTGGAAGGAAGAAACTTCTACACCGCTTGTCAGTGAGACGGTGACGGCGAATGAAACATCTTTCGGTGGTATGGCGTCATTTACATATGATGAGTTTATTAATGCCGAACCGATAATTGTTACCTTTGATGGCGTAAAGTATACTTGTGATAGGAGTTTCCCTTCTAACGATAGGCGTTCTTTTTATGGTGCTACACCCGCTGAAAGTGGGTATGATTTTTCTGAATACCCGTTTAGTATTAGTTCTGCAAAAAATGAAGTCGGTACTCTAAATAGCATCGTAACTCAGTCCCCCGGAGAACACACTGTTTCTATCTCTACTGAATCCATAACGTACACCGATGCGTTCAAGAAAGGTGTTGCAGAAAATTCCACATTCTATGTAGATTTTGAGTACGGTACTGAAGATACCGTTACAACCAATCGGACTCTATCAGAGATACAAGAAGCGCATAAATCAGGTGCTAATGTTATTGGACGGTTTGAAGGGGGTTTGTATTCTCTTTCAGAATACGATGATGTAAATCTATTCTTTACCTTTATTCTTGTGTCATTATCAGAAGAAGGAAGAATCTATTTTAAATCCCTTAGAGTATCTGATTACAATGACAGTACAGTTGTTGATAGAACATCTGCATATATTGACGGTACTCTTGATTCAGGTGGTTCGGGTGGTGAAACATAAGGAGGTTCTAAATGTACATTGCTCCCAATACAAACGTAAAAATCCTTAGAGATATCAAACTGGATTCCTCGTACAGAAATACTGCGTATTGGGAGTGCTTCTCTCCAACATCCTTAAAGAAACGGTCCATGCGACCGTTTCTTCCATATATAAGGAGATTTAAATGATTGCAATCAAAAACCGAAAAATGCTTATCCCCAACGAGGAGCGGTATATAGGCACGACCTTTGACGAGAACTCACAGGTCCTGTCGTTCAAGGTATCCCGATATACCCAGAACGACATCGACCTGTCCGCTCTGAATGCCAAAGCCGATGTTTATCACTGCGCGACCGAGACGGAGGACAGGGCAGACCTCACTATGGAGGTCCAGGCGAAATATATCATCCTGCACCTCTATATCACCGCAGGCATGGTCGCAACTCCGGGAACGGTCCTCATCGACCTCAAGCTCTTCAATGATGACGGAGCAGTAAAGTGGTCGTCCTACAAGGGAGCGTTCTTCGTGGAGGACCCGCTTGCCACTCCGCAGGCAACTCTGGAAAACCTGACGGAGCTTGAGCAGCTTGAGGCGAGGATCAACCGTGCTATTCGCAAGGCGTATGAGAAAGTAGCAGAAGTCACAAGCGCATGGCTGGAAGAAAACATTTCCGAGATTGAAGGATATGTCCTTGATAAAAGTCTTTCTGTAAGCGGGGCAGCCGCTGATGCAAAGGCGGCTGGCGATGCAATCAATAAAGTCCGTGAAGCAAGTGATAACAGCGCTTCCGTTAAATATCATCATTTAGAAGAAAAAACTGATACATCCTGGATTCTTGTGAAGCTTCCGCGTGATAAATACGCGCTTGCATTCCACAACTGCAGCGGAAGCGATACGGATTCGCCAACCACGCGGATTTCGAACCCGAGGGATTACTTGTCCGAGCATCTGACCGCTGATATCGCAACAAGCTGCAATTATGGCGGCTTGGACTATCCGGGCAGGCTTAACGGCACCGACTACGCAGGAACTGTGTTTACGCGGCGGCTTTTCTGCTTCGACACTGACAATCAGGAAATTTTTATCTCCGCAGTGGGCGCGGCGATTTCGAGTATCGCAAGCAAGTATGACGTGGCTTTTGCCGTCGATGAAATCCTTGTGCAGAACGGCGCGGCGGTATCCTTTACGGAGCTGGAGCGGTACGAGCCGCGCAATGTCTTCGGATGGGATGATGAGTACTTCTATATTCTTTTCGGAGAAGGGCGCGGGAATCAGGAAAAGGGGCTTACCCTTACGCAGTGTCAGACGATCATGCTGAATGCGGGAGCGCAGAACGCCGTCAACTGGGACGGTGGTGGTTCTGTTTGCCTTGCGGCAAATATCGGCGGTACGGCGCAGAAAGTTAATCAGTATAGGGATTATGCTATCGAGTATCCCGGTCTGCGGAAAATCGGTCTTTGTGCCGTCTATACAAGGAAGGAGGCATAAAAATGGCAGTCTCTCACGCACTTGCGGACGCTTTCAATGCTTACAGGTCAGGTCCTTTTGGCTTTAAGCCGATCGATATGAACGCAAGATTCGCTACAACGGACACGACATATCTTCCTGCGGGGACACGGTACACGCCGCCGATTACAAGCCGTAATGTCGAGCAGTGGCGTATGGTCGATACGGATGAAGACTACACATATAGCGCGGACGCTATGATTTTCCCGCTTCCACGGCATCACCTCAACTACAGCCTGATCGAGGTCGAGTTCCAGTTTGAGGGACTTTTTGTAAACCCGTCCGCAAACACTACTGTCATTGTACGGCTTGAAATGTGCGAAAAACAAAATGGTGCGTGGACACCTATTGATGCGAGGGAGTTCAACTACGGCGTTCTTCCAGCCGCATCCGGGAATCCGGCGCACCGTATATGCGGTTTTGCAAAAACATTTATCAATTATACACAGGGATATGACCCGAAGCAGTACATGATCAGACCGCTTGTGATTTATAACGGGAATGAGTTCCGCATCCAGCGCGCATACTGTCGCGTATATCTGCATCGCAACCCGGTCGCAGTATAAGGAGGCAAACATGACTTTTCCCAATGTAGATACTGCCATCGATGCGCTGATCGATTACGCAAAATCTCAGGAAGGATACCTTGAAAAGGCATCGAATGAGAACCTCCAGAGCAAAACTGCGAACGCCGGGAGCGCGAACTGGACGAAGTACGGGCAGTATTTTGGAATGAACCCCGCGCAGTGGTGCGACCTCTTCTGCGATTACTGCATGGCCCTTACCTTTGGGAAAGATACTGCGAAGGAGATGCTGGGCGGCTTCTCTGCCTACACGCCTACTTCCGCTTCCTATTATAAGAAGATGGGCAGATGGTATCAGGAACCGAAGAGGGGCGACCAGATCTTCTTCCACAACTCTGAACGCATCTGCCATACCGGCATCGTGACGGGCGCGGACGATATGTATGTATATACTATCGAAGGAAATACCGGCGGAGGATCTGATGTGATCCCCAACGGCGGTGCGGTCGTACAGAAGAAGTACCTACTCAGTGACTCCCGGATCTCAGGCTATGGCAGACCGAAGTGGGAGCTGGCGGTGACATCCAAAGGCTATGCGAAGGGATGGCATCTCGATGATAAGGGATGGTGGTATGCGGACAGCACGGAGAGCTATCTGCATGACACCTGGAAGATCATCAATAACTGTTGGTACTATTTCGACAGCAGAGGCTATGCCGTCACCGGAGCGCAGCAGATCGGAGACGAGAAATTTTTCTTCAATGATATTCCCGGACATCCGAAGGAATGCGCTCTGATGATCACCAACGAGCGCGGCGCTCTTGAGGTATGGACAATCCGTGGATAATTTGTGGATAAATTTTTGTTCGAAATACCTTTAAATGATGCTATCAACGTTGCAACGATGACACTCCTATAACACGAAAAAACCACGCATTTTCAAGGCTTTTCAGCGCTTCCCTTGAATCTGCGTGGTTTCTTCATTTCGTGGAGATGACGGGAGTCGAACCCGTTTTTAAAATGCCTATAAACCGCATAGCTGCGTGGTTTTCAACATCGTGTGGATAATTTGTGGATAAATTTTACTCAAACAATTTCGACATGTGGTCCACTGTGATGCGGTCCACTTCCTTCTGCGCCTCCTCTTGGGTGTGGATGTAGATGCTCCTGAGTATCGGAGAATTCTTCGACCATCCGCCGGCTCGCTCAACGTAGGGGATCGGGACCGACAGGGCGATGGCGGCGGATGCATAGTAATGCCGGAGCTTGTGGGCAGAGAAGTGCGGAATGCCAAGTTTTGCCTGCACCTCTCCAAGAGCCTGTGATATTCGACCGGGATATCCCTTGAACACATATCCCTTCTCTCTGATCCGCTCCGCCACATACTCCGGGACTTCTATGTCCCTTGTAGATGACGGAGTCTTCCCGTGGTCCTTTATGACCCACTTCTTATCCTTATCTTGGACCAGGGCCTTTCTGATATGCAGTGTAGTCCCTTCAAGATCCTCTGCCGTCAGAGCGCAGACCTCAGAACGCCTCAGTCCCATAGCGCAGAGCATGACCGGGACTTCATATTCTGAGCCTCTGAGAGCCTCTACAACGGCTTTTACTTCCTCATCCGAAGGAATATAAGGCTCCTTCTTCTGACGGGCAGGAAGCCTCACAGAGAAGCTCTCGTCAGGTCTGTAGACGGACATGACTGCCGAAATAAAACCGTGCAGATTCGTAACGGTCTTCGGGGACCGCTTCGTGATCCGCTGCCGTGCGGTCTCATCCTTCCCGGAGGCATAGTCCGATATGACCGCCTGGACATCGACCTTCGTGATAATCCTCACGGAGAGCCGCGAGAAAGCCTCATAGCGGCTTTCAATGTACTTAGCCAACCTCACATACTCTTTTATGGTAGACTGGCTTAAAACGCCTTCTACGCTCTCAACGTAACGGCTGGCGGCTTTTGCAAAGCTGATGTCAGCGACATCCTCCCGTCCTCCGCAGCTTGCGATGTAGTCCTCGATCAGACGGTCTGCCTGCCTTGCGGACGGCTTCTTATCCACGACCAACGAGTAATATTTCCCACGCAACATCTTCCTGATGCGGAAGCGACCGCTCTTTAATTTTTCAATCGTTGCCATTATAATAATCCTTGTACTCAGATTCCCTACCTTCATTTGTCTTGTGTTGTTGTTTCATACTTTTCCTCCTTTCAGACCCCGCCAGCTCGCCACTGGCGGGGGAATAAAGTTATCCCCCCTGTTCCTGTTCATGTAAGAGAAACTTCCCTTGCATGAGCAGGATTTTTTTATTCTCTTCAGTAAGCTTGAAAACGATCTGCATGATTCCGTTTTCCAAAGATGTCAATTGCCGGGCGTAAGCTTTGTCTTCACTGTCGTGTTCCGTCATCGGTACATCCATGCCCATCAGCCAGGCAGGCTGAACGCCAAGAGCATTCGCGATCATGGCGAGCCTCTGGTCCTTTGGTTTTGCATAACCACTGCGATATTGGCTGATCGTGGATTCAGATATGCCGCATTTCTTTGCAAGGTCTACTGGTTTCATTTCCCTAATAGTTAAGGCCTTGTTCAGGCGTGTTCTGAACTCTTCGACTATCTCAATCATCCGCCCTTCCCTCCTTCACGGATAGAATATCACGGGGGAAAAGGCACTTCAAGAAATTAAAGGTGAAGATTAAAAATTTTAAAGAAACTGCTTGACATGCATCTTTCAAAATGTTAAAGTCTGTATATCGGCAACAGGCAAGGAAAGAGAGGTGAAGAGAGTGGCAGGCGGAGATTATAACAGACTTCGCGGGCGAATCATTGAGAAATACGGATCACAGGGCGGTTTCGCAAAGGCACTGAACACAACAGAACAGACGATTACCGGCAAGCTTACTGGCAAGACACAGTTCTCGCAGAGCGACATCATCAGATGGTGCGATGCGCTGGACATCACGGCGGCATCGGTCGGCAGATATTTTTTTGCCGGCAAACTTTCAAAACGGTAAAGTAAGGAGGGATGAGAAATGACAGAGGCACAGAGGGCAGCCATGAAGGCGAAGATGGCGGCGCGTGTCGCGGCAAGGAGCGCCAACATCAGTCCAGACCTTAAGGACTACCAAGCATATCACGGACTTCTCCGCGAGGCGGAGTGGTTTGCGCAGCTTCGCAGTTCCGTTGGCGAGGGAACTGGCGCTGAAAACATCTGCACTCCGCAGGAAGCGGATGCTGAGAGGGACGGTTACACTCAGCGGATCGCGGAGCTTGCTGACCAAGCAGCGGCTCATGTTGACGGTGCAAGGCGCTGGGCGAGGGAAGGAAGAGAAACACTTCCCGAATTCCCGTGGCACTAAAGGAGGGATGAATTTGCCAAGAACGAGCCTTGACAGGCTTAATCCGGAGACCAGGCGGAGGCAGTTCGCAGACGATTTCCGCAAGGTGATCGAGAGTCACAGGGTACTCGGACTGCCGTCCTACAAGACCATGTATACGCTCTTGGGCATGAGCCATGCGACATGGAACAAGAAATACGGTGCAGCCGGACGGAGCGGAGACGGGAGCTGGAGCCTTGAGGAGTTCTCGCTGCTCTGCGAACTGGTCGGGGTCACTGACCGGGAGCGCCTGGCTCTTCTGAGGAGGCGCTGATGGACTGGGACAAGATGAAGAAACTGACCTATGAGTCAGTCCAGAAGCTTCCAACCGGAAGCATGGTCGTTGAGAGAACGATCAACGACTACGGCTGGCAGGACGGGGTCCTCGAAGGGACCATCGCCCATAGCAGAGGCTTTGCAGACTTCCTTCCGAAATACGGCGGAAGGATCAGGCTGACAAAGCAGCACTTCAAGGAACACGGCTATTACCTGAGAAAGGAGGGAAAGTGCGAAAAAGAAACGGTAAGGATTATGCGTGGTGTGCGGTGAAAGCCGCGATAGGTATCGCTTTCGGAGCGGTGATGATCTGGAATCAGAGCATCGAGACTCCGGCGGCATGGAAGCCGGCAGGCGAGTTTAAGCTTACCTACTTTTGCCCTTGCAGAAAATGTAACGGCAAATGGACTGGGCAGCCAACCGCAAGCGGAGCAGAGCTGGAACCGGGAGTCACAATCGCGGTTGACAAGAAGGTGATTCCGCTTGGGACGAAAGTCCGAATTGGCGAACACGAATTCATCGCGCAGGACACCGGCAGCGGCATCAAGGGACATCGGATCGATATTCTTCTCGATGACCACGAAGCCTGCCGACAGGCAGGAGTGCAGAAGTCTGAAGTTTATGTATGGGAGGATGAGTAATGGGAATCGTACTGTTTATCGCGGTGATCGCCCTGTGGGGCGGCGAACTTCTGAGATGGTGGACATAAAAAAAGAAGCTCTGATCCAGGGCGGGGATGAGAGCTTCGTATGAAGTTGTGTCAGAGGGATGAATTCTGACAAGGGCATTATAACACATGGAGGGATGAAAGGAAATGACAACGACATTAGACTTCACGGCTTTTATCAAGGGCATGGAATCTTTTAACAACGTGACGAAGGGCGAATACAGGACATGCCTCATCGTAGCGCCGAATCTTTTCGCGCCGTTCGATATGCAGTATTCCTTCTCGATCGACAAGGTCAAGGGGACTGGAGGGGACATGACGGAAGAAAGAGTTTACACCGACTATCACATGGAAGAGAGCGGATGCGCGAATGCACTTGCAATGATGTTAAGCATCATCGAGGGACTTAAGAACGAGAAGGAGGCAGAGGGATGATGTTTCAGGAACGGGGACTCAGTCCCTACGAAGACCCACGCGAAGAGCTTGACTGCGATGTCTGCTGCATGGTGAAGATTTGGATCTCCTCGTCCGGCAAGGACGAGGAAGAGGCGAAGGCGAAGGCGTGGGATCGGCTCCACAAGGTCCTCAGCAAGGGCGATCCGAAGGCGGACATCATCGAGGACTATGACATTCAGGAGATGGAGGTAGAGGGATGACATTTGAAAAGCTTCAGGAAGCGAATAGCTTCATCGGAACGACAAACATAAAGGGAAAAGAGTACGCCCAGGTCAACCAGCGAATCAAGGCATTCCGCTTCGTATATCCGAACGGGCAGATCCTCACGGAGCTTCTCTCGGATGACGGGACACGCTGCACGTTCAAGGCAACGATCATGGATGACTCCGGTCGGGTGCTTGGGACAGGCCATGCGTTTGAATGCAGAGATGACCGCAGGAGCATGGTTAACTCGACATCCTATGTCGAGAACTGCGAGACCTCCGCAGTCGGACGGGCGCTCGGTATGTGCGGCTTTGGCATCGATATTTCTATCGCCTCTGCCGAAGAGGTGACCAATGCCATCAATCAGCAGGAAGCTATGGCGAAAGCTGATATGCCGAAGGGCAAACAGGACGATGACCTCATCGACCAGGCGAGGATCAATGTCCTCATCAATCTGCTGGCTCAGACGAACATCAAACAGGATGTGTTCCTGTCCATGAATGGCTTGAAGCGGTTTGAGGACATGACCATGAAGCAGTTTGACTTCACCTCTGAAGGACTCAGAGAGCGGATCAAACGGAAGGCGAAGGAGAAGAAACAGTGAAGACCCTGACGGGGAAGCCGGGTGAACTGATGGCAGAGGTCATCCGGCTCCTCCAGAGCCTCAAGGATGACAAGGTATATGAGCTTGTCGTTCGTGAAAAGACAAAGCGGAGATCACTCGATGCGAACGCTCTCCTTTGGGAGTGCATCGGCAAGGTCGCCAGCGCGAACCGTGTAGACAAATGGGATGTCTATCTCGACTATCTCCGGCGCTTTGGACGCTACACATACATCGAGGTCCCGGAGCCTGCTCTCGACTATCTCAAGCGCCAGTGGCGCGAGGTCGAGGTGATCGGGGAAACGGAAGAGCGGGAATGGACTCTCAAAGATGGGCGCAGGACGCGCTGCAAGAGCGTACAAGCGCTTTGTTACGTTGGGTCGAGCAAATATTCGACCAAGGAATTCGGAGCGCTCCTGGACGGCGTTATCGCTGATATGGAGCAGATGGATATCGAACCGCCGACAAGCGGAGAGATGAGGAGGGCGCTGGAACTGTGGGAAAAAAGACATGGTCCTGCATCACAGGGGACTTAGACCACTGCATCATCTGCGGAAAGCCTGCGGAAAGACATCACGTTTTTGGGGCGGCGAACCGCAGGCTCTCCACAGAGGACGGACTGATCATTCCCCTCTGCCCGGAACATCACCGGACAGGGAGGAATGCAGTCCACATGGACGGCGACACGGCTGCCCTGGTCCACATCATTGGCGAGTTGGCGTGGATCGAGAACAATAAGCTGCCTTTCGAGGACCGCGAGATGGCTATAGAGCGGTTTCGGAATAGATACGGCAAAAATTACATTTAGGAGGAAAACAAATGGAAGAACAGGTCATGAGAGTAAGGCTGACATTTCTGGAGGAGATTCTCGGAACGCAGAGTGGAGATCCCAATATCCATGAGAACTTCATCGCGGAGAAAGTGAAGGCTGGCAGAGATGCTGACGGCAAGCAGCTCTACAAGAGCATCATCCGCCCGGAGGAGGTCGAGGCGATCTCCGTTGAGGATGCCATCAACAAGGCTATGACGATTTTTCCCCGGAACAAAAACGGGGAGCCGATCTTCTGGCCCTACCAGGTGAAAGGCTTTTTCAAGTCCGCACAGAAGATGCTGAACGATTTCAATGGCAAAAAGAGCGAGGAGTACCTTCCTGCGTATCAGCGGAAGATCGACCTCGGAGTCTTCGTAAAAGCCACTCAGGACGAATGGGACGGAGGAAACACCGGCATCGTGATCCATCTGCCGGAAGGCGCGGAGATGTCGAACTGTGAGCGACCGCTCCGGGCGGAGACGATGCAGGGACCGCGAGTATCTCTCGCCAATTCTGAGACCTGTCCTGCCGGAAGCTGGATTGAATTCGACATCAAAGCTTTCGGACCGGGAATGATTATGCGAGTCATCGACTGGCTCTCCTATGGACAGTACAACGGCCTTGGACAGTGGAGGAACGCCGGAAGAGGGCGCTTCACATGGGACGAGATCGAGCATAAGTGATGGTTTAGAGAAGCAGTGAGATGGCAAGGCGAAGAACTGCTGCGGAAATGATCTGCATCGCATAGGGAATGCACTGAAGTGCTTTGGATTAGATTAGCATTGCGGAGGCATTGTAATGCGGTGCCTCGCTGTGGAAAAGCAGTGCGTTGTACAGAAAGGGCAAGGCAGGGCGTGGCGTAGCGTTGGAGACGAACGGGGACGGAAGGAACCGCAGCGGCATTGCAACGTAGAGCGAGGCGGAGGCAAAGCAAAGCCGAGCATGGCTCTGGCGTGGAGGAGTAATGATCCGTGGAGGCACTGCACCGGACTGTTACGGCAAAGTTACGCACCGCAAAGGTAATGAGAAGCGCCGCACCGGCGATGCATTGGTGAGCATGTGCAGAGCTTTGCACTGAGAAGCGATGGCGAAGACGAGCATGGAATGGCCGTGGCAGAGAAAAGCATGGCGAAGCTAAGAAGCGAATTGCAGAGGCTTTGAGTTGGCAAGCGAAGCAATGCATAGGCAAGGCGTTGCCGGACGGAGCAGCGGAATTGATCCGCATGGAAATGTTTAGGCGATGAAACGGTTTGCGGAAGCATAGCTTTGTTACGACACGCAATGGCATGGCTCAGAGGAGCAAAGTCGCGGCATAGTATAGTTTAGACCGGCTACGGCATGGAGTCGCAATGCCAGGCTAGGGCGGGGAGGCGATCAGCGATGACTCGCACTGGATTAATCAAGTAACTTCCCGCCGTCCAGAGGCGGGGCAACAAATCTGCAAGTGCTGGAAAGGAAAGTGTGTCACGACTCTTATCTATCTGGCATGGTATGTCCCCATCGGTCGCATAACCCCCACGATCGATGGGGAGAAAGGAGGAAGGGTGAGAGAAAGTTTCATCCTTTACACAAAATACGACAGGCAACTTGAAAAGCTCTCCAACGAACAGAGGGGGATCCTTTTCGCTGCAATCATGAAGCATCAGAAGGGCGAGGAACTCCCGGAGATGGACCTTGTCACTGATATCGTTTACTCAATGATCGAGGAGCAGCTTGATGCCGACACGGCGAAGTATGAAGAAACGTGCCAGCGCAGAAGCGAAGCCGGGAAGAAGGGCGCTGACTCGACCAACAGGCAGCGGTCGGCAAAAACGGCAAATGCCGAATTTGCCGAAAACGGAAAACGGCAAAAGTCGGCAAAAACGGCAAATGCCGAATTTGCCGAAATTGAAAGTCGGCAAAAGTCGGCAAATTCGGCTGATAATGATTCTGATTCTGAATATGATAATGAATCTGATTCTGATAATGAGTCTGATACTGTATCTGTTCTTCAACCCTTAAAGGGTGAGAAGAGAGTAGAAAAACAAAAAGAAAAACCAAGTAAAAAGAAAAGCACGGTCTATGACCCGGACGAGAAACTCAACCAGGCTATCCTTGACTTCATCGACTTCCGAAGGAGCGCCAAGAAGCCTATGACGGATAACGCCATCGATCTGATGCTCCGCAAGCTGCGAGGCATGGCGTCGGACAACGATGAGCGGATCGCAATACTGGAGCAGTCCGTTCTCAACGGCTGGACGGGACTCTATCCGCTGAAGGCAGAGAAGGCAAGGGGAGAACCGGAGGACCGCTTCAAGGTGATATCAGACTGGCTGAGTGGGATGGAGGGAAACGATGACATATCAGGAATTTGCTAAAGTCGCAATAACGCTGAAGGCGGTCTATGCTTCCCCAAACTTCCTCCCGGACGAGGCTTCAATCCGGGTATGGTATGAGCTTCTGAGAGACATTCCGTATCCTGCCGCATCTGAGGCGGTGAAACGCTATGTCATGACGGAGAAATTTCCGCCGACTCCGGCGGGGATCAGAGAACGGGTCGCTGACATGGTCGAGACCCATGAGATGTCGGAGCTGGAGGCGTGGGACAGGGCCTACAGAGCGATCAAGAGAGGCATCTACCACAGTGACGAGGAATTCGAGAAGCTTCCGCCTGCGGTGCAGGATGCCGTAGGAAGTCCCAAATCGCTCCGGGACTGGGCAATGATGGACTCGTCAGCCATCGAATCGACCGTACAGGCGAACTTCTACAGAGCGTATCGTTCAGTGTTGAAGCGCCGGAAGAGAGATATTCAGACGGCAAACGCGAAGGCAATTACGGCAGCGGGAGCGGTAATGATAGGGGAGGATAAATGATGGACAGAAGCGCAGAGATCGCGAAACAGTTAAAGCCTTGCCCATTCTGCGGGAAGAGGGCAATGATTATCCGTACGGACAAAGCGCCGATCGTGAATGCATTTGGGTGGAATGATCCGGTGTATATGGTCGGTTGTGTGAGTAAAAACTGCATCCTCGGAATGAATAAGACAAAACACAAAGCGCGTTTGTTTTGGGAGTGTACAGACCCGGAGATGATCGTAGAAAAGTGGAACAGGAGAGCGGAATGAAACAGATGACTCACGGCAATTTATTTTCCGGCTCCGGAACATGGGAGCTTGCGGCACAGATATGCGGGATCAAAACGCTGTGGGAAGCTGAGATCGAGCCTTTTCCTGTCAAGGTCGAGGCGGCGAGATTCCCAGATGCCATACAACTTGGAGATGTTAGCAAGATAAGCGGAGCGGATATCCCAGTCGTAGATGTCATGACAAACAGTTCGCCTTGTCAAGATTTGAGCATCGCCGGGAAACGCGCCGGTTTGGATGGGGAGCGCAGCGGTTTGTTTGATCAGGCAATAAGAATTTGCAAGGAGATGAGAGATGCTCAGAGAAAATTATACGGTGGAAGGCCAGATGTCCTTCTTAGACCTCGATTTTGGTGCTGGGAAAATGTTCCCGGAGCCTTGTCTTCGGGAACCCCAAAAAAGGGCGAGGACTTCCGCATCGTCCTCGAATCAGTGGCGAGGATGGTCCAGAAAGATGCCGTTATACCTCTCCCTCCGAAAGGATGGAGCAACGCCGGAGTGGTCGATGGTGATGGGTGGCAGATTGCCTGGAGAGTCATGGATGCCCAATTTTACGGAGTCCCCCAGAGACGTAGAAGAGTCTTTCTTGTCGCAGATCTTGGAGGACACAGTGCCGGAAAAGTACTTTTTGAGCACGACCGCCTGTCTTGGCATTTTGCGGAGATCGCGGAAACGTGGAAAGACACTTCCCGAAGTCTTGGAGACCGCATTGGTGAGGCAAGCCGGATTGTCCTCGGAGGAGTACGGAGCGAAGAAGCTAGAGTGGGCGGCGGAGTAAATCAAAAAAACTGATAGGCCCTCTCCTGTTCGACAATCATCCGGCAGATTCAAGACTGACAGGACCAGTGAATTCATGTCAGACTTTGAGTTCGCGGATGGGAACTGGGGGGGGGCAACGTGCCGATTGTGCTTACTGGATGACAGATAAGGCGGGACATCTATGCCGATTCACGAAGATAAACAAGTGCAACACGCTGCAGGCAACGGATTACAAAGATCCTCCGGTGATAGTAGTCAGAAACTGACGAGGGGGGGTGTAAGCCTTGCCCTTCGTGGGACAAAGTAGGAGCTTTATGTGCGACAGATTTCAAGTGGGTGCAGCAGGAGCAAGTAGAGCAGGGGAAGATTATCCCTGTTATACGCTGAAGATACGCTCCGGATGTGAGGGGGGGGTAAAGGTCCATTGATACAGACAAACAAGTCGGCAACACTATCATGCAACAATGACCAGTACCTCTTCGCTCTGGTGAGGGGGGGTGTTACTCCATAGACGAAAAAATGGGACAGACATATGTCTGGCATGAGAAGGCGAATACCCTTGCCAGCAGAGACTACAAGCAGCCGCAGGCGGTGCTTGTACTGAACGACCAGGGGGGGGCAGTGATGGATGTCAGCTATGACAAGACGGGAACTCTCAGAGCGCAGATGGGCGGTCATCCCCCAATCGTGCTTTCAGTAGCGGAAAACCAACAGGCCTGCGTGACTCTTCGCGAAGAGAAAATCAATGCTCTTTCGGCAGGGGGGGCAAGCCGGGACAGGGATATCCATGTGTCTTGGTGAGAGATGAAAGAGAAGACTAAATGCTACGGCATCTGTTCATACGCATCGAATGCGATGAAGTCAAGCAATCCGCATAGCGGAATCTATGAGGCAAGGACGGCACGGACTCTCGACCTTAACGGTGGTAATCCGTGTTGTAACCAGGGGGGGTACTCATCTTGGTGAGAGATGAAAGAGATCAAAGTGATAGCAGCCATTGAGGGCAACGGCTCCCGTCCCTCTCATCGAGGTATGGGTATTAACGATGGAAAGGTTATGTATACGTTGAATAGCGTAGAGGTGCATGGAGTGGTGTGCAGCAACGACATTTTATTTGATGCATACAACTCCGAAGTAACGGGGGGGTATCCAAAACACTGACACTCCAAAGGGTTGATGTGTCGAATATCCCAATTGTGTTTCAGAGGAAAACGGATGAGCTACCAAAAGACAACAGGACCGCTGATGGCAAATAGTCATCCGGGATCATACTGCGGACAGGACGCGTACTCCGATATGCTGATAACTGAGCCGCAGAGAGAGAGAGAGAGAGAGTATGGGCGATGACCACAGAGAAGAACTTTGTGCTGATACAAGGGAGGTCCCCGGCAATACGGGCGAGGGATTGGAAGGATCCGAACATTGTGTTTACGCCGCTCGGAGACTGACTCCGACAGAATGCGCTCGGCTCCAGGGATTTCCTGATGACTGGTGCAGTGATATCCCGCATACCGACTCCGCTGAGTACAAGATGTGGGGCAACGGGATCGCGCTGCCGTGTCTGCTGCCGATGATGAAGGCGATGCACGATGTGCTGGAGGAGGAGTATGGTATGGAGTAAGTACCACGCAAAAAAGACCACGCTCGATGGCAGGACCTTCGACTCCCGGAAAGAAGCGCGGCGGTTCGCGGAACTCTCGCTCCTCGAAAAGGCCGGAGAAATCTATGGCTTGGAGTGCCAGGTGGAGTACGAACTGATACCTCCGCAGAAATACCGCTCAGAAGGGCGCTGGAAGGCTCTGAGAGGCGTTAAGTACATCGCAGACTTCAGATATACGACTAAGGACGGAGAAACGGTCGTAGAGGATGTGAAAGGCTTTAAAACCGATGCCTACAAGATCAAGCGTAAGCTGATGCTGCAGCGGTTTGGAATACTGATTAAGGAGGTATGATGATCAGGGTAGAAAACATCGAAACCTTTGGCTGGGAGGCAGCGGCAAGGGGGATGAGGAACCCCATGAATTCGTGGCAAAAAAATGCCACTGGACAAATCCGCGATGTTGTGAGCATCGGTGACGCAGATCTTGACCTTATGAAGCGCCTGGTCAAGGCTGGAAGGGAACACAGGAAATTCATGCGGATGATTCACGTTCAGATGGATATCACGGGTCCACTTTACTGGTGGAAAGAGTACGATACCTACAAGATCGGTACGGTGGCGAACTCCTGCTCGACCATGCATAAGCTGACCTCCAGACCCCTTACATGGGATGATTTCAGTACGGAACATCTTGGCGGGTCGAAATTTTATATGGAGCGTCTCATAAGCGAAATCAATGCGTGTATTCAGCTCTACAACGAAACGAAAAACAAGGACTACTGGTACGCAGCAGTCCAGCTCCTGCCGTCTTCTTACAATCAGCGCAGGACCGTGGATATCAACTACGAGGTGGTCATGACCATGATCAGGCAGCGCACCGGACATAAGTTGGATGAATGGAGAGAGTTTCTGGAAGTCCTTGAGGACCTCCCCTATGTAAAGGAGATGCTGGAATGATCGCAGGAATCATCGTAGGACTTGTTATCGGAGAGATCGTAGGCGGAATGATCGGATGGAACATTGGGTTTGGTGCCGCATATAAAGACCTGGACGAGATGCTGAGCATGATGGATGGGAATGATTTGCTGCGTGTCGATGTGATCCGGGGAATCCTTCAAATTCAGAGGAGACTGTGACGAATGAGAAGACAGGAACGGAAGGACGGTGGCAATGGACTATAAACCATCGAGAGGATTCATTGAGGACATCGTAAGACTCGCCTGTATTTGCGATGAAAACGATACGGACAGTATGGACATTAGCTTCACGCTGAAGGATGGGAGAAGGGCAATCGTGGAGATGACCTTCAGAACGGAAGACGGTGACAACCATGAATCATGATTATGCTCACTGCATTGCCGCAGACAGCAGATGCCCGGAGGACTGCTTCAGATTTCAACTTACCGCTGAACTGTCAAAAATGTGGTATCCATTGCCCGTGACATGGAGCAACTTTGAAGGGTCGGAAGAGTGCAAGCGGATGAGAAAGGACGGTGACCGCCATGAAGGATGATACCATTTCAAGGCGGGCGGCGTTGGATGCGCTTGGAGAACGACCGATGCTTTGGGTGGACGATGATAATTACACGCTTGGCGCACGAAATCAGTACGACAGCAACAGGCTTGCGATAGAGACTGTGCCGTCCGTGGATGCTGTCCCGGTGGTGCATGGACAGTGGATTATAAAAGATAATCCCGGGACTGGATGGTATCGGGTAACGTGTTCTGAATGCGGTGAGGACGTTACTTCTGTTGCGCCTGTTATTGGATTTTTTCCAAAAGCAAAGGTAACATGGGATTTT
>Ga0326513_10000302_pt1 | contig 40797 bp, 59 predicted proteins | sample 2_2465_0518_D_FD_203654 | JGI IMG/M metagenome (GOLD analysis project Ga0326513, IMG submission 203654) | Bovine rumen microbial communities from UC Davis, California, United States - 2_2465_0518 | ecosystem: Host-associated > Mammals > Digestive system > Stomach > Rumen | place: USA... | reverse complement strand
TTCATCATCTCCACCTTTATAGGGTAATTCAATACCCTCAATTTCATACACACCTTTTCTTTTAAGGTCCTCATCTGATGTTCCAAAGAATATGGATTTTAAACTGTGTAACCATTCTACAGTTACCACTGATACTCCAGCTTCGCTTCTTTGTTCAGCAAAATTATAACTAGAAATATATTCTCCATATTCATCTTTTATAGGACATCCAATCCTATAAAATGTTTTTATTTCAAATTCAAAATCAGGATTTCCAAACCCTGTACTTATGAAACTTTGTTCATAAGCACTTGGATTTTCATTAAACTCATCACTATAAACATATCGTTCATAGTCATTATTGTATTTTTGAGACAACTTTTGTCCCTTTTTTATTAATTCTATTTCATTCATATTAATCCTCCTTTTTCTGCCCGTAACCGTTAGCACAACTTTTTTGTTTTATTTACTTTCTAATACAATTATATCACATTGTATATGATTGTCAATACAAAATATTGAAATGTATTGTTTTTTTACAGGTACAAGGGTGGTAACTAAGAATCTGTTCCACCCATGTACCTATGATATTATAACTTGAATTCAATTTCTATTGTTGAAGGCATGTTTATCCAGCCTCTCATTTTCTTTGCGCCTTCTGGTATTTCTATGCCTTTTGTGGCTCTTATGTTCTTCCCAGGTATTACAGTGATATGGTCAATAATAGCATGGTAAACTTGATTTTTGTCTGTGACAGATGATTCTGTACTGTTTAAGATTTTCTTGTATGATTTTAACTGTTTTATGTCGATTGTAGTTGTGCTTTTTTCTTCATATTGCTTCTTTTTCTCTAAGAGGTCTTCTCTCTGGGAGATGTACTTGTCTTTCAGTTTAACAAATACATGCTCTGGCATTTCCATGTTGGCTCTTGCTTCCCACAATGCTACTTCCTTATCGTCAATCTCTGATAGTCTTGATTCTATCTTTTGAATCTCTTTGGCATAACGGTTATTTTGAGCCTGAATCTGTTGAAATTGTACCTCAATATCCTCTATCTTGTCAATAGCTGATGCATGAACCTGTGAGAGTAGTGCATTATAATTAAGGCTATGCTGGGAGTTCTTGCAAGCTGTGTTCCTGCATCGAAGCCTTGCATCGCCTCCGTCATACTTAAGCGACATAGCATGACCGCAAGGACAGTATACAAGTCTTGCAAGTTCGTTCCTTGGTACTTTGTTTGTCGGCTGTGCTGGGAGTAACTTTTTGCGTTCCTGTACTGCCTCAAAAAGCTCATCAGATATAATAGCCTCGTGTTTTCCGTCATATATAAGGTAATCTGAGTGCCTTGGTCTTGTGATTTTTAGCTCGCCATTTTCTACTGTTCTTACTTCGGCTCTTCGGTTCCAAACTACTTTACCGATATAGTGCTTGTTTGCAAGCATATCTTTGATGGTAGACATGTGGAATGGTCTGCCTGTAAGTGCATACATTTCCTTTGTGATATTGTTGTAACCAACTCCAGAAGCATATAACTCAAAAATCTTTTGAACAATCCATGCATCTTTATTAGGTTTAAGTGTGTGGCAAGTTTTTTTCCCTTCCTTAATAAGGACTTTGTCGTACCCTAATGGTGCTGTATTTCCGATAAAGTTCCCTTGCTGAACTGACACAAGTCTTCCTCGCAAGAGTATCTTTTTGGTATACTCAAGGTATTCATTGCCTCTTTTTAGCTCTCTTTCAATCATATCTTTATCATATTCGTCGTACAAGTTATAAGCTCTCTGTGGGGTTATAATGCGTGTGTTGGTGTACTTAAAGATTCTTACTATCTTTCCTATGTCTTCTAGATCCCCTCTGGAGAGTCGCTGTGGTTCCACTACGAGCACTCCTTTAATTGATGGATTCTCTATAGCTGCCAAGATATCCTGCATCTTAGGTCTGTCTGCAATAGTTTCGCCCGATACTACTTCTCTATATATGTTTGTCTCTTCGAGCTTTCCGTCTTCCAAGTGTACGGATGCCCAATCCCTTAATATAGTCTCGTGTTTTGCAAGGACTTCTTCTACTGTCTCATAGACATCGTCGGCACGAGATTTCCTCAAATATACTAAAATTTCTTTTGAAAACATTTACTACTCCTTATTGCTTTCCTGCTATTAATGGTGTATAATAGCAGTGTAGAATATCATATTAAATTCTTTTTGTTTGCTCCCTGCCTCTCTATGAGTGGCGGGGTTTTTATTTATGCATCTTCTGTTTCGTAGATTTTCTTTTTTTCAGTAGAAGAATCAGTTTCTGTTGCTACAGCTTTAATGAAATCATATATAGCTTCTCTTGTATCTTCTGGCAAATCTATGTATGCCTTTATAATTTTCATTTCTATGTCGCTAAGACCATACCTATCACTTAAATCGCAAAGTTCACAAAGTTCTTCGTCAATAAACATACTTCCTTCTCCAGAACGAAGCCATTGCTCATTAACACCAAATGTTTTACATATTAATTTGTATAATGTTTCTTTTTGATCTGGTCGAGCCAAACGACCGAGTTCGACGTTTACTATGACTGAGCGTGATACTCCAAGTTTTTCGCCAAAATCTTTTTGTGAATATCCCAACTTTTTCCTTATTTCTTTTATTCGTTCGTTCATATTTTGCATACTTCAACCTCCTATGTTCCTAGTATAGAATTTAAATGTGTTTTTGTCAACACATAAAATTAGAAAAAAATGTAAAAAAAGGTATTGACAAACACATTTATTTGATATAATATGTATCTATCAACAACAATGTTGTGGATAACACAGGGAGGTGTGGTGATGAGCAAGACGATAATAGAAATCATGAAATATCTTGCAATGATGAACCCTGAACAACACAAATGTGTGTTGCATTTTATTAAGGGGTATGAATTAGGACTTGAACGCAAGTCTGACAAGCATAAAGCATAGAATTAAGAATAAGAAAAGGTATGCTATCTATATTGTAAAGGAGGAAAAAGACATGAAGTACAGAGTATCGATTACTGAAAGAGACAATGGCTATGGCTACACTGGAGAGTGGGATTCAGATACATTCCAGGATGATATCGAAGCTGAGAGCCCAAGCGAAGCACTATATATCGCAAAGGGTTATCTTACTGAGAATGGTGTTGATTCAAGCGACTATATTTTCAAAATCAAGGAGGTGAAGTAAATTGGAGTACACAAGGGAAGTAATTAAGACAGACGGTTGCACGCTGATAATCAAGCGACCGATTTTGACAGATGAAGAACGTGAAAAGCGTATCGAGGAAGTCAGAAAGACTATCAGAAGAGTGAACGAGAACAGGAGGATGAGAGCGCTTTATGAATTCTAAAGAAAAAAAAGCTTGGCAAGGTCTCATGGCTATGGGCGTAGCCATGACGACAACCAGTCTGTTGTATTCGCCGTACATGACGACAACGACAAAAAATTACCAAGCGATGAGGACAGCAAGAATGTCCTCTAAGAATATTGTAACATCATCTGACGTTACAATCAATACCCAAAAACCAATAATTACTCCTACAGTCGAGCCTACAGTTGCACCAACATTGGTGCCGACTATGGCTCCGACATTGGAGCCAACATTGACACCGACGATTGAGCCGACACCAGAACCGACACTGACACCAACTGTGGCACCTACACCAGAGCCTACAGTTGCACCAACAGAAGCTCCTAAGTCGGACAAGTATGACTTTGATTCGAAGTTCTTCCAGGACTTCGACAGAGACGAAAGATTTTGCCTTTATAGAATAGTAGAGGCGGAGGTAACGGACCAGACATATGAATGCAAGAAGAATGTTGCAGCAGTCATATTTAATAGAATCAAGTCGGGAGAGTTCCCGAACACGATTCATGATGTGGTCTACCAAAAGAAACAGTTTGCTCCAATATCTGACGGAAGATTCTGGCAGGTAACGATTACGGAGGAAACGAAGCAGGCCTGTATAGAGGCTTATAACGAAGGCTATACAGCACAAGACGCCTTATATTTCGCAAATATTGCGGATGTAAAGGTTCTAAGGACCAAAGAATGGTTCAAATCATTACATTATCTGTTCGGAGATGACTCTGGGCATTCGTTTTACAAATAAGAAATATGAAGACACGAAAGGAAGGACATTATTATGGTTATAAGATTATTTGTTATTTTGGTGATTCTACTAATATATTCTGCATGGATTTATAACAACGCATTTGCCAATGGATATGATGAAGGCTGGCAGGACAAGCGTTTACAGAGAGAGGGAAAGCCTCTTAATCACAATAGAAGACATAAGAAGGAGGAACATATCTAATGAACGAGATTACTATTAATGTTCACCAGACTGTTGCCACTATCGCAACTAACTTTGAAGAAGTGAAGGAAGAGCTTGCAAGCATTACAAAGGCTTATGAAGGACTTATATATTCAGATGACACTATGTCATCTGCAAAGTCCGACGTGGCTACGCTCCGCAAGATTAAGAAGGCAATAGAGGACAAGCGTAAGGAAGTCAAGAAGGAAAATGCAATACCTTATGAAGAATTCGAGAAAGGATGCAAAGAGCTTGTTAAGATGATTGACGACGTAATCAATCCAATAGACAAGCAGATTAAGGACTACCAGGAAGAGAAGAAGCTTAAGAAGAAGCAGGAGATAGTGCTTTTATGGGATGAAATCAATCAAGAAAAATGGCTTCTTTTGGCTGATGTATGGAAAGACTCATGGTTGAATGCATCTGTAAATCTCAAAACAATCAGAGAAGAGATGCAGGAGTTTATTGCCAACAAGTTATTAGACATAAAGACAATCATGTCTACAGAGAGCGAATATGCTAAACAGGGTGTAGCATATTACAAAGAACATGGCGATATGGCAGGAGCAATCCGCAAGATTCAAGAGATGGAGAGACAGAAGATTGCCATTGCAGAGGAACTTAAACGACAGACAGAAGAGGCTAAGAAGCAGGAAGAACTTAAACGACAAGAGGAAGAAACTAAGAAGCAGGAAGAAGAAGCTAAGAAAGCAGAAGAAGAAGCCAAGAAGGTGGAGGAAGAAGCCAAGAAGGTGGAGGAAGTTGTAGAAGAACCTGTAATGGCAGAGCCAATAGTCGAAGGCTTTGAGATTGAGACATCATCAGATGTTGACATTCAAGGATTTGATGTTACTCCAGCATACAAGGCAACTTGCCACGTAACAGTAGAGGATGAGAATATGGCAAGCATCCTCAAAGAATTCCTAAACAATTATGACTTCAAGTATACATGGGAGGAATAGCATAAATGAACGTATACGAAAAACTCAGAACGGTGCAACAGTCGCTGATTGCACCAAAAAACCAATATAACTCATTCGGTAAGTATAATTACCGAAGTTGTGAAGATATACTAATTGCATTAAAACCGTTGCTCACAAAGGTGAATGCAACTGTAGTAATGTCGGATGAAGTAATCATTGTGGGAAGTCACTTCTACATTATGGCAACAGCCGAATTTATTGACTGTGAATCTGGCGAAAATGTAAGTAACAAGGCATTTGCAAGAGAATCGGAAAGCAAGAAGGGAATGGATGAATCGCAGGTAAGCGGAACTGCATCCAGCTATGCAAGGAAGTATGCTCTCAACGGTTTATTCTTGATAGATGACAACAAGGATGCTGATACTGATGAGTATCATAATCAGCAGACAGCAGCTAGTGCAAATGTAAGCAAGTCACCTGATGAAGTCTTAGTAGAGAAAGCGCACATGCAGCATCTTGCAGCTGAATGTAGCAGAACTGGATTCACTATGACAAAGCTTATGGCTTTATATCAACTACAGGATATAAAACAGATGACTATGAGACAGTACATGGAAGCAGTAGCAAGATTTAAGAAGACACCAAGCAAGGAGGCACAGGCATGAACAAGCTAATGTTAATGGGTCGATTAACAAGAGATCCAGAAGTAAGATACTCACAGGGAGCTAATCCAATGGCAATTGCAAGATTTTCAATTGCGGTAGACAGAAGATTCAAGCGACAAGGCGAACCGGAGGCAGATTTCTTTAACTGTACTGCATTTGGAAAGCAGGGAGAGTTTGTAGAGAAGTATCTGAAGAAAGGTACAAAGATGGTAGTTATCGGCAGGTTACAGAACGATACCTACACAAACAAAGAGGGACAGAAAGTTTACGCAGTAAACGTAATGGTAGAGGAGTTAGAGTTTGCAGAAAGCAAGTCAGCATCTGGCACAAGTTCCAGCAGTGCCACTGACGTTCAAAATGGGGGATTCCAAGGAAATATAAATAATGATGGCTTTATGAATGTTCCGGATGGATTGGCGGAAGAGCTTCCGTTCATGTAATGTTAGCAGAAGACGTCAAACAGAGGTACAGTATGGAGTCTGTACTCAATATGTACGGACTCCAGGTTAAGAGAGGGTTCTGTCAATGCCCTTTCCATAAGGGAGACAGAGAGCCATCAATGAAAGTATATAAAGATTCATATCACTGTTACGGATGTGGGGCGAACGGAGACATTTTCACATTTGTGCAGGAATATGAAGGGGTAGATTTCAAGACTGCGTTCCAGAAGCTAGGAGGAAATTATAGGTATAAGTTTTCCGAATATCGCAAGATGGAAGCTGCAAGGAAGCAACGATTAAAAGAAAAAGAAGAATCGGAAGAAAAAAATAGATACAAGAAAAGACTTGCGGAAAAGATAACATTGTTCCGCAGGGCATTAACCTTATTAGATCCCACAGATGATGCATACTGGTATATCTACCTTAAGAACGAGATAGCATTGTATGAGTGGGAGGAGGTGGACTATTGAATATTGAATCAAAAACAATTGATGAGCTTGTAGACCAAGAGTTCTTGCTTCAGGTGTTTGATGTTGAGGATGATATTGACAGAGAGCAGTTAATCGCAAGAATCAGAGTGAGAGCCATGCAATTGAAAGCAACAAAGATTGTAGACCATCTGCTTGCAGCCTATGCAAAGCAACGCAAGAAGATGGAAGTTGTGGCAACCAAGACAACATATCAGCCTCTCCCAGATGCAGAGATGGAGTTCTTGGGGCAGACGTACAGTACGGGCGTCTGGATTATGAAGGGTGGCAGAATTATTACACTAAGAGAAACAGGCGAAAGCATAGCATGTTATCATCCAATCTTCATCAGCAAGATTTACAAAAACCATCAGACTGGTGAAGAGAAGGCGGAGATTAAGTTTCAGAAGAGGAACCGATGGCAGCATATAAGAGCTGACAAGAGCCTTATTGCTTCTGCGAGCAAGATTGTAGCGTTAAGCCAGTATGGCATAGCGGTTACGTCGGAATCAGCCAAAGACCTTGTAAGATACCTTTCTGACTTTGAGAATCTTAATATAGATCTTATTGATGAGATGGTATCTACAAGCAAGCTAGGCTGGATAGATAAGGACTTCGTTCCTTATTGCGATAATATCGACTTCGATAGTGAGACAAGGTTCAAGGATACATACGAGAGTATCACGCAAAAAGGAAGTTTTGACACGTGGCTGAAGCTTGTAAAATCTATCAGAGCAAAGAGACAGCCAGAACTACATATATACCTTGTGTCAGCATTCGCAAGTGTATTACTGAAGAAGCTTGACGCACTTCCTTTTGTCGTGAACCTGTACGGTGCGACAGGAAAGGGTAAGACAGTAGCATTAATGTTGGCGACATCCGTATGGGCGAATCCAGACGGAAATACCTATATTGCTGACGCAAAGGCTACCAATGTAGCTTTAGAGCTTAGATTGGACTTTTTGAACCATTTACCATTAATGCTAGATGACCTATCGCAGCTGGAGAACAGATATGATGATTTTTCATCACTGATATATCTATTGTGTTCTGGCAAGGGCAGGGACCGAAGCAATATTAATCTGGGGCTTAACAAGGCTACTACATGGAAGAACATTATCATAACCAACATGGAACGAAGTATAACAAGTGAAACTATGAAGGGCGGAGCTGTTAACAGAGTAATTGACATTGGTTATGACTCTGATGAGATGTTGTTTGCAGACGGTCATGGAGTTGTCGAGGTCATTAAAGACAACTATGGTCATGCAGGTAAGATGTACATTGACATTATTAATAATATGCCAGATGGAGAGCTGAAAAGAATGCAAGCTGAAATGTTCGACGTGGTGAGCAGAATTAACAATGCTCTTCCAGCGGACGAGCAGAAGGAAGAAAAGCAATTACTGCCTCTCAGCATACTTCTTGTTGCTGACAAGATATGTGAGCAGTACATATTCAAGGACGGAGTTCTGTTGGAGCCAGCCGACTGCTTCAGGTTCCTGAAGAGTAAGAAGGAAGTTGATGAATCGGAGAGAGCTTATGAACTGATATGTTCAGATGTAAGAACGAATATGTATCTTTATCAAACAAAAGATAAAGATGGCAAGGAATACGGTAAAGTTCTTGGAAAATATGATGAGCAGAACGGAATTGTGTACATTATGCTTGTAGAATGGAGGCGTATGTGTGAAGCTTACAACTTCAATGAGAAAATCTTTTTTGCATGGGCGAAAAGAAAGGGGTTGTTGATACACGATGCTGGTAAGAATCAAAAGAGAATACGTCTGCGTGGTGAGGACGATACAAGACCATATACGATAGGTCTTAAAGTTTCGTTTAGTGATGATGGATTCTATGGGGTCGAAGAAGATGACATGCCATTTAATTAGAGGGACACAGTGGGGACAGTGATAGTGTGCGAACCCTTATAACTAGAGGGTGTCCCCTAAAACCCCTGTGTCCTACAAGAAAATAATATATATATATAGAATATTTTTCTCTCATTTTTATAAAAAAAGAAAAAACGTCTATACGCGAGGAAAGTCGAGGGGACAATGGGGACAGAGGGAACAACCGCATAAATAAAGCCTTAAAGCGTTCCCACTCAAAACTCACGAGTGGAGACGGTGGGGGACAGAAAGGAGGATAACATTGTTAAAATTAAAGTTAGGTGAATTGTATGGATTCGATAGCATAGAAGAATTGATGGAAGCAATAGACGCACTTCAGGACATGGGAATGAGTGATGAAGAGTTGAACAAGATGTTGGAACGAAGCGAGCAAGGAAAAAAGGAGAGTGAGGAAAAGAATGACAAAAGAAACATTTGAAAAAGCCAAAGATATATTAGCAGATATTGGCTCTTTAAAGAATATAAAAAAAGAATATAGCGACAGACATTGGATTGCATTTTATGGTGCGTCAGTAAAAGAACAGCCAATTAGTGACGGAATACTTAGAGAGGATTTGGAAAAATTTATTGATGATGAAATTGCCAAATTAGAAAAAGAGTTAGAAAAATTATGATGCAGAAAGTGAGGAATAAACATGACAAGAGAGCAAAGGTGTCCAATATGTAATAATAAAGAATTTGCGATTGAAGCACTAGAGCAAGAACCTTGTGAAGATACTATCAGCAGACAAGCGGTGTTAGAGGGAAAAGTAATACACCAATCATGTGATGGAGTTGAAATAATTAACAGCTATGCTGTTCCTGTTGAATATATTGAACAGTTACCAGCTGTCACACCGCAGCCAAAGACAGGGCATTGGATAAATGAAGGTTTTTTATCTTCCAAATGTTCGGAATGTGGGAAATATGCTATTATTGCAAATTGGTCGAAAGTATTAAGTAATTTTTGCCCTAATTGCGGTACAAAGATGATTGAACCACAGGAAAGGAGCGAATGAATGGCACATATCAAATGCAGATATACTTTACCGTTTTGCACAGAATTTGACAATATAAGGTTGAGCCATAGTTCTTTTTGTTTTTGTGATGGAATAAGTGACGAATGTCCAGACGGGAGAAGATACAAAAGACCAGAAAACGCTGACCCTATAATGGTAAATCCTCAATGTGTCTATTGTAAATACAAAAGCGGAGAATTTGAAAAAACCGTGAAAAAATATGAATACTACGATGGGGTCTTAACAGTAGAGGGAGATACTTTTGATGCAAACGAGATCGATTATTTAGAAATTGATGGGCGTGTATTGGTTGAGCCAAAGGAAAGCGAGGAAGCATGAAACGCTTAATGCATAACATAAGAATAAAGTTAGGGCTATACGATTTCAGAAAAGAAGCTGCAAAATGGGTTGCGAAGAATATCGGAGAAGATTATGTCGTGGAGTTTTTAATAAAATATGATGATATAAATAGAGGTGTTCCTATCGGAGGCTTGGCAGAAACCATAGCTTTTCTGGATATGATAGAACAAATAAAAAAGCAAATATAGAAGTGGAAAGCGAGGAAAAGAAATGAGCGACAATCTGAAGCCGTGTCCATTTTGTGGAGCAGAAGCCTATATGTGGTCGTGGAATTATGGAGTAGGGATACAGTGCAGTAAATTCAGATTTGACATACATTTGATAGAGGTTAGGGGACAGACAATTGAAGAGGCTATTGAGAAGTGGAATTCAAGGGTTGAACCACAAGAAAGTGAGGATTAGGAATGAGTAACACAGACATAATTATCGAAATATTATTAAAATATACAGAACCTTATCTTGCGATAGGAGAAACAAATTATGATGAGAAAGCCTATCTCAATTTGTTAGAAATCTGTTACATACACGATTATTGTTATGACCTTATCAGAGAAAATGCAGAATTAAAAGGGAATGAATATTCAGTAGTTAGAGCTAGAGAAAAGGCAATTAAACATATTAGTGAGTCAATAGCAAATATGCAAGAATTATTGGATGATTTACAGGTACAAAAGGAGGGTGAATAATGGACATTGGATTTTCTGAACTATTAACAGTAGCATTGTTGGTATTAAAATTAACAGGAGTGATAGAATGGAGTTGGTTTTGGGTATTTGCTCCAGTAATTTTTAAAGCAATTTTAATTGTGATTTTGATTGTGCTTAAAATATTAAGTGATGAGTAAGGAGATTGTGTAATGACGAATCTAGAAAAGGTTATTAGAGAAAATGCTGATATATTGGCAACGCAAGAAACTATGTTAGATACTATAGTTAATACGTTATGCGTGAATAGTAGCACATATAAACACGAATCGAGTTTTAATTGTTATGATTGTGAATTTGAGGACAAAGGTTCGTGCGATAATAGATTTAGGACGTGGTTACAGAAAGAGGTGGAAGAATGACAAACCAAAATGCAATAGATTATATACTATCACATTGCTTCGATTGCGAGTATATGCAGGAGGGAGAATGTGTGACTGATAATCAGTGCTTTGAGGCTAACAGAATGGCAATTAATGCGTTAAGAGAAAGACCTAAAGGCAAGTGGCAAAAGCCACCAAGAGCTAAGGCATATGGCAGGTTTTGCACAGTGTGTCATGCTAAGTGCTGGAATGTATTAAGGAATGAGGAATATAACTATTGCCCCAACTGTGGAGCAGAAATGGAGGGAATGGTAGAGTGAAGATAGTAATTGACATTGATAATGATACTTGCAACAACATAGTTAAAGATTTTCCAGAGATGTTTTGGAGTTACAATATAAGACAAAGTATTAAAAATGGTATTTTACAAAATCCAGATTGTAGATTGATAGATGCAGAAATGCTAAATGAGAGAATGTATCGAGCGGTTTTTGAAGAAGATACTGACCTGGTTAGGAATAAGTCTGGAGTATGGCTAAGATACAAGCTATTCGAGCAAGTTTTAAGTGAAATACCAACAGTAGAGTGAGGATAAGGAGGAATAAGAAATGGATTGGTTTAATACGTGTTTAGATTCTTTAGTAACAAGAGAAGATGCCATTAGATTAGCATTAGATGGCGAGAAAGTATATATGGTGGATATTGCAAATCTAGATGTATATCCTGTTGCAGGTCTTACCATAAGCAAGTTAAAACCTAACAGTTCTAAGATTTTTTATATAAGGGTTCTACAGGAGGAAAAAGATGGCGAGTGTGATTAAGGATAACAGCAAGCTAGCACACTTTGTCAGATTGGACTCAGGAAGAGTCTACTACATAGAGTCTAGCGACCTGATAACAGACATCTATTACATTGGCAATGATAGATGTGAGTTCACCAAAGAGTGGGCTCCAATCTATCAGAGAAAATCGGATAACGTGTGGAAGATGTGCCAGGAACATTATGGTGCATTGCACGATATTGAGAAGATAGTAAGGGAAGCGAGGGTAAGATTATATGACTAATGTTAAAAAGATTGGTAATGATTTTGAAAAAGAATTTGCTGACAAGTTATTTTCCAAAGGCTTCTGGGTGCATAATTGCACTCAGGGGAAAGCAGGTCAGCCAGCAGATCTTATTGCTTGCAAAGACAATACAGGCTTTCTGATCGATTGCAAGACATTGGAAAATGGGGCGTTTCCATTTACAAGAATAGAGCCAAATCAGATTACAGCAATGAGATTATGGCAGGACAGAGTGAATGACGAGTGCTGGTTCGCAATCAAGATTGATGAAGATGTAAGAATGCTTGATTATGCGCTGTACACAGCCTACAAGATGAAAGGGTATAAGACGTTAGGGGTTGATGAATTAAGAAAGCTTCCTTCCTGGGAAGAATGGGTTGATGGATGGCAAGCAGCATCCTCATATCCAATGAAATAACTGTATTCAATCCTTCTCATGAACAAGTGAAAAGGATTGAGAACGAGTTATTCGTAACAAATCCTGAATATATCAGAAGGGCAAGGCTAGGATTATGGATGGGGAACATATCTCAGTACTACCTTCTATACAGGATTGATGGAGACAAGATAATTATACCGACAGGAGCTGGACATCTTCTTAGAGGAACATATGACAAGTCGGATATAGCCATAGATTTGGCAAATAACGGAGTTATAGATTACAAGACAAACATTCCATTATATGATTATCAGAAAGATGCTGTGGAGGCAATTGCAAAGGTTTCAAATGGTATTCTGGTTGCCCCATGTGGCAGTGGAAAAACCATGTGTGGAATAGCCTTAATAGCGAAGCTAGGACGAAAGGCATTATGGCTCACGCATACCAAGGATCTGCTTAAGCAGTCATATGACAGAGCTAAGCAGTATATATCTGAGGATATGCTTGGAACCATCACAGATGGCAAGATCAATATTGCTAATGGAATTACATTTGCTACAGTTCAGACTTTATCAAAACAGGATATGAGCATGTACAAATACAGTTTCGATGTTATCGTCGTAGATGAATGTCACAGATGTTCAGGAAGCATGAGCAAGGTGGGAATGTTCAGTAAGGTCTTATCTGGATTAGCTGCAAGATATAAATATGGCTTATCCGCTACAGTTCATCGTTCTGACGGATTGATTAAATCAACATATGCATTAATAGGCAATATCGCATATACAGTTCCGGAGGAAGCAGTGGCAGATAAGACTTGTGGGGTAGTGGTTAAGAAGGTTGATACTGGTATAGCAGAATCAGAAGCTTATCTAGGTTCTGATGGAATGTTAGACTTCCTGGAACTGATAAGATACCTGGTGCATAACGACCATAGGAACAGTCTTATAGCACATAAGATAGTTGCAGATGCAAGCAGTTCGCAGATTGTATTATCTGACAGAATAGAACATCTGGAGATACTGAGAGATAAGCTTATCGAGTATGGCATGGATGAATCGCAGATAAGGATGATTAATGGCAAGATGACATCCAAGAAGGCTAAAGCTGAAAGAGAGAATGCTATCCAAGATATGAGAGAGGGTAAGGCAAAGTGTTTACTTGCAACTTATTCTTTGGCTAAGGAAGGCTTGGATATACCAAGACTGGAAAGACTACACATGACACTGCCTAAGAAGGACTATGCGGTTGTTATACAGTGCATAGGACGTATTTCAAGAACTGCAGAAGGGAAAAATAGTGCAATATGTTATGATTATGTGGATAACATAGCATATTGCCAGAAGGTATTCACAACAAGAAAACGCTTTTACAAGAAGAAAGGGTGTAATATTCAAGATGAAAGGACTTACAGCGAATCAGACTAATTGGGTTATGACAACAGTTAAAAATTTCGTTGATAAGTGGATATCATTATCTCCGCTTAAGGAAGAAATGTGGAAAGATGTTGCAAAGGAAGCTGAGGATATAATGCGAAGGGGAAGGGATGACAGACTGCTGCTAGATATGATGGTCGCAGGTCTGTCATACATAGAGTATATTAATAAAAATTAATAATGTCAAGGAGAGAAGAAGATATGAAGAAATGTGGAAGAGACAGAAAGCTTGTAGAAGCTCAGATGGAAGGAATGTGCAGAGCCTATACAATTGTTAAGAGAGGAAACGAAGAGGGCAAGAACGGACTTGACGAGCTGGAAAAGGAGATTAAGTTCAGAAACGTGACTTATACTCCGCTATGCTACAGTATGGACATCATTATGGAGTACTTAGAGCATATGAGTGAGAACATATTAACATCTACACTACTACTTACTTTGGTAGTGTTAAGAGATGAGTTCGGATTTGGTCCGAAGCGTGCGCAGAAGTTCTGGGAGAGATACACTCTTAAAACTGAATGTCTGAGAGATGATGTATTAACCAATCTCTCTTGGGAGGATCTAGCGGACCAGGCTAAAGAAGAGTTGGGATTCGATATTACATTAGACTGGTCGGCATGGAGAAAATTAGACTTCTTGGAAGACGAGAAGCTGATGAAAGGAGAAACAAAATAATGAATGTAGTACAGGTATCAGATGAGGTTATTGATGATATTGCAGAAAGAATTGCAAAGAAGCTGAAAGATGAAGATTGTATAAGCAAAAAACAAGCATTGGAAATGTTTGCAAAATGTTGCAAAGCAAATTGTGTATGGTTAGATGAAGGTCATATATTCGTTCCTGGCGAAGGGGACCATTGCAAATGCTGCATTATGGGAGAAGCTTATGACATAATCGAGAGCATGTCTGGGATAGGAGGCAGTAATGGCAAGAAAGAAGAAAGTTGAAGATGAGGAAAAGTGGGTATTAACAGAGTGGGGATGTATGGATGTTACATTACAGGAGTATGGATTCGACACGAGCCATATTCCTGGAAAGGTCGGAAAGCACATGGTTGAGGACTTTATGGAACGCATGGTACGAGCTGGATATGTTGGAAAGAAGGAGGATAAAAGCAATGAAGAAGTGTAAAAAATGTGGAAAAATTATCAAGATGTTTCCGCCACGTCGTGACGGACTTCCAGCAGGAGTTGAGATGTTGACAAAGGACAGAGGAAATATAATGCTCTGTGTGGACTGCATAATACATCTTGGAACTCTTGATGAGAAAGACAAGGAGCAGTTCTGGAAGGAGGTATCTATACTCTGATGGAAAGATACCTGGCAGGATTCAAGAAGCTTATCTATGAGGAAGAACTGAGAGTTCTGGGAGAGATTAAAGAGGTTATCGCAAATGATGGAAATGTTGAGGGAAAGGTTAATGAGATTGAGAAAAGAATATTAAGACTTATGGAGGATTGATAACATGACTGACGAGAAAGCATTGCACAAGGTTATTAAACGATACTGGGATGCAAGAGAGGCTGTTAAGCTTGCAAGAGAGGAAGTCCAGGTTGCTAAGGATATGGAGTATGCAGCTCTTGATGTGAGAATTGTTGATGACATGATAGAGAGTATGGCGAAGGCATTAGGAGTTGACATTGATTAGATGGAGTTATATGTGTTAAAACTGATAATTGTAGAGATAATTGTCATTATATTAATTTATCTTTTTAAAGTTGATGACTTGTAGGAGGCGATTAAATGACAGACAAAGAATCAAACAATCTAAAAAAAGAGTACCTGTTCCGATATCGAGAACTGTGTGGTGTAAGTCAGGCGATATCGTATCGCATCAAGGCTCTGACAGAAGCAATTGAAGCAGCAAAGACTCAGCAGATAACTGGAATGCCGACAGCACATGCAATGAAGGATTTGTCTGATTATATAGTGAAGCTGGAAGCTCTACAGGAACAGGCATGGGATAACCTTACTGCCAGGTTGAAGATGCAGGTTGAGATTGAGACAGCAATCAACAGGCTGGAACCGACGGAATCAGCTGTCATGTATAGCAGATACATAATGCTAAAGTCATGGGATGACATAGCGGATATGATGGGGTATACGAAGAGACATACGCTTAGAATACATGGTTCGGCATTGCAAAAATTAAAGATGTCACTAGATGTCACTTGAATGTCGCGTCAACCTGTGATATAGTGTATACTAGAAGTATTAATGAAATATAGATTTATTTCAAAGTACGCTCCTTTCGGAAGGAACAGCCCCCGATTGTTCCTTCCAAAAGCAAGAAAAAAGCTTATACAACTTGAATGAATAGGCAATGACCCAAATGAGGCAGTATTTATTCCCTTAATGCTGCCTCATTCTCCACAGGATAATTCTACTATTGTAGATTAGATTAGATTAGAATTACCTCGGCTCGTTAAAAAATTCAAAAAGAAAGTGACAAGAGAGGGCTTAAGAGATTGAGCCTTCTCTTGTCTTTTTCTATACCAGATATGGTTATCTCCTTGAATAATTTTACACATGCAGAAAGGGGGAGTTGGCATGACTGACAAACAGAAAGCATTTGCGGATGAATACCTTCGACTTGCAAGCTTAGGATGCAGAAGCATACAGGAAGCCTATAAGAATATATCGCCTCAGGTCAAGAATGACAACTCCGCCAATGCTGCGGGATGCAGAATGTTGCGAATACCTGAGGTTGCAGAGTACATAGCAGAACGAGAAGCAGAAGTTATGGCTCGAATGGATGAAGCAGCAAAGGAAGAATTGACAAAGAACAAGCTGATGGTTATACAGACACTGATGTCTATTATCAGCGGAAAACATATAGCAGAAGAGGTAGTACAGGGAGGAAGAATCGTAGAAAAGACACCAGGCCACAAGGAAATAATAGATGCTATAAAAATAGCAGTATCAATCCTTGGTATGGCACAAGAACGAAAGAGCATAGAAGTCAGTGCAGTCGCTGACGAGCAGAACAGTCTGCAAGATATATTAAGACAGATGCAGGATGAATAATGAAACTGATTCTGTCCAAGAAGTATATACGCTTCTTGAAGTATAATGCTCCTGTTGAGTTCCTGGAAGGTACGACTGCTGCAGGAAAGACAACGGTAGGAGTAGTAAAGTTCCTGTTCAAGATAGCGCAGAGTGAGAAGAAGTATCACATCATTGCAGCTAAAGACGTAGGAACAGCAGAGAAGAACATTATCAACAAAGACTTGGGGATAATGGATAATTTCGGAGCTCTTGTTCAGTACAATGGTAATGGAACCAAAGACGAAAAGATTCCTCACATTCTATACAAAACAGGCAAGGGCGATAAGGTCATATACATAATGGGTTATGGAGACCAGAAGAAGTGGCAGAAGGCGTTGGGCGGTCAGTATGGTTGCTTGTACATTGACGAGATTAACACAGCCGATATTGACTTTGTTCGAGAAGCTGCAATGAGATGTGATTATTTCATGGGCACGCTCAATCCAGATGATCCGAATCTGCCAGTATATGACGAATACATAAATCGTTCAAGACCATTGCCAGAGTACAGGAACGATGCACCTGAGGAGATTAATGCAGATCTTGAGAGGGTACAGCCCAAAGAGAACTGGACACACTGGTTTTTCAGTTTTGAAGATAATGCAGGGCTGTCAGAAGCAAAGATTGAGCAGATAAAGACAAACGTTCCTCAGGGCACTAAGCTCTGGAAGAATAAGATACTGGGTCTTAGAGGAAAAGCAACAGGCTTGGTATTCTCCAACTTTGATAATCTTATACACATAAAAGACAAAGCATGGGCGAAGAGCCTGAACTTTGTAAAGTTTTCAGCTGGACTTGATACAGCCTATTCGACTGCAAGTCCAGATACGATAGCTATGTCCTTTCTTGGATTTGCGGAGAATGGGTTCTGTGTGCTTCTTGATGAGCGAGTATATAACAATGCTCAGCTGGAAGTACCGCTCGCTCCGTCAGATACAGTGAAGAACTATATTGATTTCCTTGAAAGGAACAGAGCAGAGTGGGGATTTGCAAAGCATACATTTATAGATAATGCCGACCAGGCAACGATAATGGAGTTTAAGAAACACAAGAGGCTTCATGGAGACTGTCAGTATGTATTCAACAATGCATGGAAGAAGATGCCTATCATTGACAGAATCAATACACAGCTTGGCTGGTTAGCACACGAAGACGGTAAAACACCGTCTTTTTACGTTTTAAGCCACTGTAAAACAGCAATAAGCGAGTTCAACGTGTACAGCTGGAGAGAAGACAAAGACAATACTCCAGAGGACAAGAATGACCACATGATTAATAGTCAGCAGTATGGATGGATCCCATACATAAAAGATGTAGGAGGCAGGTGTGATGAGCATAATGGATAGATTGAGAAATGGCATAAGGTCATGGTTAAGGATACAGCCAGCTATGGTAAGCATGATTAACATACAGGAAGTACTTGACTTTGAGGGAAATGCTATAAAAAATAGAATATGGTACAGGGGAGATTCAGAAGAGATATCTCAGCTCTATGCACAGCTTCCAGGAGACAGAACAAGATTCTGGGCAGCATCTTCTACAGCTGGCATGGAAATACAAAAGAAACATATAGGACTTCCGGCTATAATGGTGGATATAATGGCTAACGTAGTCATGGCAGACATGAATGATATAGTAGTAGACACCATGCAGTTCGAATGGGACGAGATAGCCAAAGAGAACAAGTTTAGTGATATAGTTGAAAAGGCTATTGTTGATACTCTTGTAATTGGCGACGGAGCATTCAAAATAAGCATGGATGATACACTAAGTCAGTATCCAATATTGGAGTTCTATCCTGGAGACAGAATAGATGTTAAGAGACGCAATGGCAGAGTACAGGAGATAGTCTTCAAAACAGTGTACCGCCACAATTCAATAGAGTATGTGCTCCATGAAACATACGGACATGGTTATATAACATATAAGCTATACAAAGACAATGCGGAGTGCAGTCTTGCACTGATACCTGAAACAGCAGGGCTTGTTGATGTAGGCTGGCACGAGAACTTCATGATGGCTGAGTATATTTCGTTCTATCCATCAAAGAAATGGGAAGGACGAGGAAAGTCAGTATTCGACTCCAAGATAGATGAGTTCGATTCACTTGACGAGACATGGAGCCAGTGGATGGATGCATTAAGGGCTAACAGAACTAGGCAGTACATTCCTGAGGACATGCTTCCACGAAATCCTAACACTGGAGAAGTGCTTGCACCTAATGCATTTGATAACAGATATATACAGTGCGACTCTCCAATGCAGGAGAATATTAATAACAAAGAGATAGCATTAAGACAAGGACAGATTCCTCATGAATCTTACTTGTCAACATATATAACGGCGCTAGACCTCTGCTTGCAGGGATTCATGAGTCCAAGCACACTTGGAATTGACGTGAAGAAGCTTGACAACGCAGAGGCACAGAGGGAAAAAGAGAAAGCTACCCTTTACACGAGAAACAATATAGTGAATGTCTTGCAGGAGGTTCTTCCAAGGTTTATTGGGAACGTCCTGAAGACATACGCAGAGATGACATACTCTCCAGTAGAGGATATATCGGTTGAAATACCTTTTGGGGAGTATGCGAACCCAAGCTTTGAATCAGTGATTGAGACTGTCGCAAAAGCAAGAAGCTCGCAGATTATGTCTGTGGAAGCAGCAGTTGAAGAGATGTATGGAGACAGCAAAGACGAAGAATGGAAGTCTGAAGAAGTGCAGAGAATCAAAGCCGAAGCTGGCATTGTAGAACTTGACGAAGTGTCAGTTGGAGATGATGTGGATGCAGCAGTATGAAGATGAATGTTATGATATTACGCAAGCTATAAGCCGAATAGAAGAGGAGCTTATAGCTTCTTTTATGCGTAATTTTAAAAAACATAAAGCAGAAGAAACAGAACTTGGATATAACTGGTCTGCATGGCAGGTTGAGATGTTGAAATCTTTGGAGGAATATTCCAGGGAGAACAGGAAGAAGTATCCGAAGATCTTCAGGAAACTGAATGACAGAATAGATGCTTTGATAGATATGGCTCGTGAAGATGGACAAGGCGAGGAAGAAGAAAGAATACTTAAAGCCATTAGGAACGGTATACATATTGAGAAAGCGTCAGAATCCCTCACAGGAAGTTTTTTTGCATTAAACGACAGAAAGATAGACGCATTAAAAAAATCCGTCAGAAACGACTTAGAGAAAGCAGAAATAGCAACTCTAAGACGTGTAGATGATGTGTATCGAAAAACAATATTTGATGCACAGGTATATGCCAGTACCGGAGCAGGAACCTATGAAAAGGCTGTAGACATGGCTGTTAAGGACTTCCTGAGTAAAGGGATAGATTCTGTTGAGTACAAGAACGGAACTCGTCACAGCATATCAGATTATGCAGATATGGCTATTAGAACAGCAAGCAAGAGAGCCTACTTTACAGGAGAAGGGGAGAAAAGAGCCCAGTATGGAGAACATCTTGTTATAGTAAACAGGAGAGGTGCTGGAGACAGTCATTCAGGTTCTTCGGTATGTGGGAAATGTGCAAAATGGGCTGGCAAGGTTCTTATTGACGATGTATGGAGCGGAGGCTCAAAAGCAGATGGCGATTATCCGTTAATGTCTCAGGCAATAGCAGACGGACTTTATCATCCACGTTGCAAAGATGCACATACTACTTACTTCGACGATGGATTTGATGCAGAGTATGATAAAGAAAAACAGGCTGAGGAACAGAAGAAGATTGTTGAAGAACATAACGAAGAAGAGAAAATAAGGTATGCTGAAAGGCAGTTCGAGAAGTATGACAGGCTTGCAAGATATGCGCTAGATGATGATTTTCGTGATGAATATGAGTACAAAAGGGATTCATGGGAAAGGCTGAAGAATGAAAAATTTAAGCATGTACACATGAAGACAGGAGGAAAGGAAAGTCGTCAATATGTAGAGGATTTGATGTATCAAAATGATACTCTTAGAAGTTTGCAAACTCAGTTTGGAAAAAGTAATTCAGATGAAAAGATAAAAAGACTGTATGAAGAAGCTGAGAGATGGGAAAAATCTTTGAACATGTATGAAAAAACGTATATTAGAAAATACACGTTTAATGAATTTGATACAAATAAAAGACCTCATGAAAGATTTTATGCAAGAGTCAATAAAGCACTTAGAACTGGCAAAATGACTGAGAGGGCTTTAGATAAAAAGATTGAACATATATCATCTGGATTAAAGAAATTTAATCTTGAAGATGACCTTATACTGTATAGGCGAACTGATGATAATTATATGGCGGACAAGCTGTTAGGAGACATTTACTATGAACCAGGATTTATTAGTACCTCAATAACTGAAGAAGGAACGTTGAAGGGCGAGTATTTGTATATAATATATGCTCATAAAGGTGTTCGAGGAGCACTTGTAGAAGGGCTAAGCAGATTTAAAAATCAACGTGAATTTTTAATTGACAAATCAATACAATATAGAGTATTATTAGTTAAAGATAAAGTTGTTGTAATGGAGGTAATAAACTAGATGGGGCAAATAAGTGAAAGTATAATCAGAGAGTATACGAGAGATAGGTTTAATGAGCCTATAATTCCACGTCCTGTAAAGGAAGAGGATTTTTACAAATTAAAGAATAAAGGTTATGTTCAGGGAACATATGAGGAATATCTTGAGAGAGTTCAAGATAAATTGTCTTATTTAAAAAGATCATGATTACATGGTCTTTTTTTAATGCCCAAAACGTTAAGGCATAAAACTGTCGGAGCTAGCTGACGAGCATAATACGGAAGGAGATGTCAATATGGCAGATAATAACGAACAGAATGTTCCAGGTGGAGAGAACAGCACACCAGAAGGAACAGGAACACAGACAACTATTGATTATGATAAGATTCAGAAGATAGTTGACAATGCAACAGCTAAGAAGGAGAATGCAGTGCTTAAGAGCTACTTTCAACAGCAGGGATTAAGTGAAGAGGAAGCAAAGCAGGCAATATCGGACTTTAAGGCAAGCAAACAAACAAAGCAGGACGAGGCTAATGCTGATATCACAGCATTGAAGGAACAGATAACTACTTCCACTAATGACCTTAATAATGCCAAGAAGGAATCCTTGGGATTGCAGGTAGAATTAGCTGCAACAAAGGAAGCAATGAATCTTGGTATATCAGGCAAAACATTGGAATATGTGTTGCGTATGGCAGACATGAGCAAGGCAGTAGGAGAAGACGGTAAAGTCTCACAGGAAGCAGTTAAGGAATCTATTAACAAGGTATTGGAGGATATTCCACAGCTTAGACAGAACCAGGGTAGTGGTATACATAAGCTCGGAGCAGACTCTGGATCTAATAATGCACATCAGCAGAATCAGAGGCAGGTTGCACAGAAGCGCTGGAATAGATTCAATTATTAATCAAAATGAAAGGATGATGAAATATGGCAAGTTCAAACAACTATGCAGAAGTATGGGAACCACAGTTACTAGAAATTCTCATGCAGGAAACATTAACAAGTCCATTCCATACAACTAATGTAAGATGGCTTGATGCAAAGACATTCCACTTCACTCAGATGTCTACAACTGGTTATAAGGACCATAGCAGAGCTGGTGGCTGGAATACAGGAGAGTACACTCAGACAGATGTACCATTCACATTAACACATGACAGAGATGTTGAGTTCATGGTCGATAAGGCAGATGTAGACGAAACTAATCAGACTGCTTCTATCCAGAACATCTCAGCAGTATTCGAGCAGACTCAGGCAGCTCCTGAAGCAGATGCATTGTTCTTCTCCAAGGTTGCTGCAAAGGCTAAGGAAGTTGGCAACAGTTCATCTACTCCTAGAACTTCTACAGGAGCATGGACTAAGAGCAATGTTTACAGCAAGCTTAAGACTATTTTACAGCAGAGCAAACTTAAACTTTACAAGTCTAAGGGTGCTCTTATTTTATACGTTGACAGCTTCATTATGGACTTGCTTGAGCAGGCTACAGACTTCACAAGACAGATTGAAGTAACTCAGATTGCAGAGGGTCCAACAGGCATTGAAACAAGAGTATCATCAATTGACGGAGTGCCAATCATGGAAGTTATAGATGACGAGAGATTCTATGACAGATTCGACTTCAATCCTGCTAATGGTGGTTTTGCTCCATCAGTTGCAACTTACGCTAAGACTACTGATACAGCAGTTGTAACAGGAAAGACTTACTACACTAAGAGCGGAAGTACTTATAGCTCAGTAGCAGAGCCTGCTACAGCAAATATAGCTAACTACTATGAGAAGACAGATGGAAGCCACAAGATTAACGTTCTTGCAGCATCTCCACTTACTTGTAAGTATGTTCCAAAGATTAGCTCTATTTACTATTTTGCACCAGGTGCTCACACTAAGGGTGACGGATATCTCTACCAGAACAGAAGCTTCTCAGATGTATTCGTATTCCCTAACGGAAAGAACGGAGCTATTGATTCCATCTATGTAGACCTTGATACTGTAGAATATACAGAGTCTTAATTAGGAGTGATGACATATGGCATATGAACAGTATGTTACTTCCACTGACTATACATGGATGGGGTATAGCACGATAGAAGAAGATCTTGATAGAAAGCTACGAGAAGCAAGCAGAAAGATAGATGCCTTGACTTATAACAGGATTGTAGGTCAGGGCTTTTCTAATCTTACTGAGTTTCAGCAGGACATCGTTAAAGAGTGTGTCTGTGAAGTAGCGGACTTCTATCAGGAGTTTGACGGACTTCTTGATAATGTGTATACGTCGTATGGCATTAATGGAGTGTCAATGTCGCTCAGTTCCAATGGAGTTGTTAAGATGGCTGGAGTAACCTTAAGAAGAGGTACATATCAGAAGCTTATATCCACTGGACTATGCAGGAGGTGTGTAAGATGAGTGCTTATCCGAAACTCGTTCTGCCTGCCTTTTGCAAGACACCTATTGATGTGTGTATTGAACTTGAAGAGCTGAATGTATATGGAGAGCCTACTCACCTGCAGCTGGGTAGGCTCAAATGCAATTGGCAGGACAAGGCGGTACACAATTATACAGAGCACAAGAAAGAGATTGTTGCAACAGGAAAAGCCTTATTTGACGGAGATATATGTCCTAGTGTATCTAACATATCAGCTGGCTATGTTACTGTTTTTGGAAGAACAAGGAACATTGTCAGAGGAACGAAGGCTCGCAATCCTGATGGAACAGTCAATTACACATGTATTGAGGTGGAATAATATGGCAGTGAAGGGAACAGTTAAGTTTGATATGAGACAGATAAACAGGCTTAGTGAGGCAGAAAAAGATTCGTTAAGAAAAACAGCTGAAGCATTAAGAACTCGTGTCGTACAGGCGCAGGTGGTTCCCTTCAGAACTGGTAATCTTCAGAACGAATCTGCATTTGTGGATTACTCGGACCTTAAGAAAGGTCAGGTCCGCATATGCCACTCAACTCCATATGCACGAAGGTTGTACTTCCACCCGGAATACAACTTCTACAAAGGGGAGAATCCTCACGCACAAGGCAGATGGTTCTCTAAGTGGCTTAAAGGCGGAAAAGAAGCCGATTATGCCGAAAAGAGATTTGCTGCATTCATGAAAGGCAAGGTGTGATATGGTAAGTGTTAAAGATATTCGTGACACTCTCGCTACTCGTGGATGGTGTTCAGCGAATAAACTATACTGCTACAAGATGCCAGAAGGGGATAACCTTATTGGCATATATAATTATAACGGAGGAGACAAGACTCCATTACCAATGGGCGGTGTGGATAACAGAGGCTACTATGCCAAACATATATCCATACTCGTACACTGGTCTAAGAGTGCCACAGAGACAGAGCTTAAGGCAATGAGCGTATACAATGATTTGCAAAGTTTACGCAATGTGAATGTAGGCTCTGACAGGCTGATATATGTTGACATGATACAGGATGAGCCTGTAGATGTCAATACAGCCGATGACGGTACGTTTGAATATGTGATAGATTGCAAAATGTATTTTGAAAAAAAATAAAGAAAGGATGATGAGGTATGTCAGCAACAGCACAGTCAGGATTACAGCCTACTCATGCTACTGAGATAGGTATTTCTACGACAGGTGTTCCAGAGACTCTTGCAACTGGTACATACTCTACTATACTTGACCTCGAAGGTTGTAATGTATCAGTAGACGGAACTCTTCAGGAGTGGTCGGCAATGTCTGATAAGGGCTGGGGTTCAGCAATGATGACAGGTAAGAAGCTTACATTAAGCTGCACAGTCAAGAGAAGATATGGTGACACAGTGCATGATTATATCGCACAGAAGTCAATGCAGACTGGAACAAGCTGCAATACAGCTTATAAGATCACATTCCCTAATCTTGATACATTGATAGTGCCATGCGTTATCAATTTCAAGAGCTTTGGTGGAGAATCTACTGACGTAGATGCAATGAGCTTCGACCTTGTATCTACAGGAATGCCAACTTATACAGCATATACAACATAATTACAGGGAGCTTAAGGCTCCCTTTTTTGGAGGGCAAATATGGGCAAATTTATTGATATATCGAGCAGGATATCCAACGAGCTTCCTACTCTTAAGATTACAGATGATATTATTGTTACGGTCAATAACAGAACGAAGAATGTCCTTCTTGTACAGGCGTATCTGAACGAAAAAGAGAAGTCTGACATGGAAGAAATGGATAAGATTAATGGTGCGTTAGGTATTCTTATTGGACAGGACAAGGCTGACAAGATTAGAGATCTAGACCTTCCTCTTCCTGAATACCAGGATGTATTCAATACAATCTTATCAATTGCGACAAACACATACCAAGAAGGCAGTGATACTCCCAGATAGGGAGTGTTCAAAAGCCTACTATGACATTATAGAGGATTGGGATTTGATAGATGCGAGCTTTAGAACGCAGTATGGCATAAGGCTTCTTGACGTGATAGATGAAATGGCATGGCAAGAATTCGCAGCTTTGCTTGGTGGCATTATGGGAGACACTCCGCTTGGACGAATTGTTGAAATCCGTTCAGAGAAGAATCCTGAAATGCTTAAGAATTTTTCGTCAGAGCAGAGAGCCATAAGGAACAAATGGGTAAAAGCTCATGGAGGTGTGTTCTCGGAGCTTGAATCTATGCAAGCAAATCTCAAAGCTATGTTTACCTAAGGAGGTGAATGATAGTGGGTACAAGTGTTGGTGATATATTCTTGGGGCTTAAACTAGACCCTAAGAATAACCTTAATAAACAGCTTGATAAGGCAGGTAAGCAAGCTGAAAGCCATATACCATCCGCCTTTGGTGGAATGGGGAAAATGCTTACTAAGGCTTTATCAATTGCAGCAGTTGGGGCGTTCACTAAAAGCTGTCTTGACCTTGGAAGTACTCTTTCAGAGGTACAGAACGTGGTTGACGTGGCATTTGGTGGAATGGCTGACCAGATAGACTCATTTGCAAAAGATGCAATAACCAACTTTGGCTTGTCTGAATCAGTGGCTAAGAAGTATGCAGGAACTCTTGGAAGTATGGCAAAGTCATTTGGCATAACAGGACAATCAATGGTTAATATGTCAGAGAACCTGACAGGATTAACTGGCGATATAGCATCTTTTTACAATATGTCTACTGATGAAGCATTCACAAAGATAAAGTCTATTTTTACAGGCGAGACAGAAGCTCTTAAGGAGCTTGGAGTTGTAATGACTCAGACAGCTCTTGACCAGTATGCACTTAACAATGGCTTTGGCAAGACTACTGCTGCCATGACCGAGCAGGAAAAAGTATTACTCCGCTATCAGTTTGTTACAAGCAGATTGTCGGATGCGCAGGGAGATTTTGCGAGAACCTCAGATAGCTGGGCTAACCAGACAAGGGTTTTATCTTTACGATTTGACGCATTAAAGGCAAGTATAGGACAAGGTCTTATAAATGTATTAACTCCCTGCATAAAGCTTCTCAATACCCTTCTTGCGAAGCTACAGGTGGTTGCAGATGCCTTTTCCAAGTTTACTTCTGCTATATTTGGAAATGCAGGAGGCGGAGGAAGTGGCAAGAGTGCCATTGCAAGTGCAGCAAATGACATGTCTGCTCTTGGAGATTCGGCGACGGATGCAGGAAAGAGCACCGTAAAGGCTGCGAAAGAGATTGAACGTTCTCTTATGGGATTTGACAAGATTAATAAGTTGTCAGAGCCTTCATCAAGCGACAGTTCTGGCGGTGTTGGTGGAAGTGGCGGAGCTGGAGGCATTGGAGCTTTCAATATTGACAGCTGGGCTAATGGAACTACGAAAGCAGAACAGAACCTTGATTCCCTGAAAGCAAAGATTAAGGAATTCACAAAGGATATTCCTAAGCTTGAATTTCATGCTGATTGGGACAAGATGAAGACGAATATGCAGACGGGGCTTTCCGGCTTCTTTGATGCAATAAAGGAATTCGTTAAGACAGATATAATTATTGGAATTAGGGTAGCTAATGATTTGGATCTTGGCAGACTTGCGGAAGGACTTACAGATGTTTTTGCTTCTGCAGGGCAACTTGCAAAAAAGATATCTGATGTAGTAAATCCTGCTTTAAGAGATTTTTACGATTATCTTTCTCCAATTGTTAAATGGGTTGGAGAACTGTTAACAGATGCGATTAAGACATGTCAAGAGTATCTGGATGACTGGGGAGATTGGTTTACAGACTGCGGACCAATCATTCAGGCATTCATTGACAGCATTGGTAGACTTATAGGTGTTGCATGGAGACTGTTAGAGCCATTGGCTTCAGGAATATGGAAAGCATTTAAGCTTATATTGATTGGGATAAGAGAGCAGTTGCAGCTCAAAATACAGCAATTCATGCTTTTCTACACAGTTATGAACAGAGTTATAGCTGGTGCAGTCAATGTGGCAATTGATGCATTTGGTTCTCTTGGCAAAAAGATTAAGAGTGCCGGTGGAGAATCATTACAAGGATTTCTGAATTCGTTTAGTTCTCTTGGAAGCAGAATGAAGAGTATATTCAGTTCTGCCTGGAACGAAGTCAAGAAGGTATTCAGTGCCGATGGATTTATATTTAAAGGAATACAGGATGGTATATTTAACTCATTTAAAAATGTAGTTAACAGCCTTATTACTGGAATTAACAAGGTTGTCAAGACTCCATTTGAAAAAGTAAATGGTGTTCTTAATGATATCAGAAACACAAGTATCTTAGGAGTCAAGCCATTTACAGGACTATGGAAGCAGAATCCAATAAGCGTTCCTAAGATTCCAATGCTTGCACAAGGCGCTTACCTTGCAGCCAATACTCCAAGGCTTGCGATTGTTGGAGATAATAAACGATATGGCGAGATTATTGCTCCTGAAGACAAGCTTCAGGAAATGGCATACATGGCAGCTTCAGCAAGTGGTGGAGGATACTCTAAGAGAATGGTAGAATTGCTTGAAATAATATCAAGGAAAGACCTTAATCTTGACGGTAAAAAGATTACAAAAGCAGTGGTTGACAATATTAACAGTGATACGAAGAGCACAGGCAAGTGTCCTGTAAGAGTTTAGGAGGTGTGATAGATATGAGTTTGGTACAAAAAGGAAACACACAACTGCCTGATCCAGTGTCTATCACATCGGCTTCGGAGATTATATGGTCACCGAAGACAGGAAGAACTGCATCAGGAAAAATGCTTGGAGATGTTATAGCAACGAAGAGCACGTTTACGATTACATGGCAGATGTTATCACAGACAGAGGTTAACACAATTACATCTGCTCTTGTTGGTGGATTCTATAATGTAACTGTAGCTGGAACAACTGTTGCGGTGTACAGAGGCACAATTCAGCTGGAACATCTTGGAACACTGAGTGACAATGTTTATTATTATAGGTCAGTGAGAGTTGACCTTGTACAGCAGTAGGAGGTGGAAGAATGAAAACAGCAACTACAGCATTTACAAATGCATTAGTGTTAAATGGAAGAAGTATAACTGCAAGGCTACTTAATACTTCCAATACAGAGATAACTGCTGACATTGCTACTCTGACGATTGAAGAAAGCAACTGTGATTCTGAAGGAATGAAATGGGGCGGAGTATGTGCCTCAAGAGTGGAAATGGATGTTAAGGTCAGTAATCTTTCTGTCTTCGACAGTGAGTTCATTGTTCAGCTTGGACTCTATGTTGGAAGCTCATACACATATGTCACTATGGGAAGATATCTTGCTGATGAGGTTACTATGGAGGGCGGTACAGCTCATGTAGTGGCTTACGACAAGATGTTGAAGGCACAGTCTTTATATGTTCCACCAGATACAACTAATGGCCATATATTCTCAATATCCAGCCTTATAAGTGGTATAGCAACTTCTCTGTCAATAACGGTCACATACGACGACAGCGCTATACAGACTCTCGCAGGTAATCTTACCATTGATTCAGTAAACACAAACATAACAGGATATACGAAGAGGGAAATGCTGAGCATGTTGTCAATGTGCCTTGGCGCCTTCTGTTACTTCGGAACTGACGGTTATCTGCATATTGCACGATTCGGTTCGGGAAGTACTTTTAGTGTATCTGAAGACATGGTATATGAACGCAACATATCAAGTACTCTTACTGAGATTGATGGACTTGTGGTTGATACAGATGGCGGAGAGCTGAGAACAACAGGCTCTAATGCGGTTCTTATGAGCTTGTATTGTCCGATTATGAGTGAGAGTATATTCAATTCGATATCTTCTTTGGCTTCTGCAATAAGCGACTATCATGCAGGTTCTGTGACGTTGCAGGGCAACATGCTTTTAGACCTTAGAGACAAGATATCATATGTCTCTACTGTATCTGGAAACTCTGCAACATATGTTATGTATCCTCATCTTATACAGCATGTGTATGATGGAGGATTAACTACATTGGTTGAGTGTTATGCAAGAACTGATGTGGAGTCGGAGACGAACTATAAAGGTCCTGAAATGCAACGTATGGAAAGAATGTATGCGGAAATTGCAGCAATCAAGAATCTGTATGCCAATGCAATATCAACAGATTATCTTGATGCGAACTACGCAAAGATTAATCTTGCAAACATTGAAACTGGAAGCATAAAGACAGCCATGATAGATGATGCTCAGATTACATCTGCGAAGATTGCCAATGCAGCAGTAGGAACAGCTAAGATTGAGACAGGAGCCATAACGAATGCATTGATAGCAACTGCTGCAGTAGATACAGCACAGCTTGCTGATGCATCTATTACAGACGCAAAGATTGTATCTCTTAGCGCTAATAGAATTACATCAGGTACGCTTGCTACAGAGCGCCTTATACTGACAGGAAGCAATGGAAGTATCGTATATGCCCTTAACAACTCCGGAGATCTTGTGAGCCAGTCTGTTGACACTATAGATGGAGATGTAATAACTGATAGAACAATTACTGCTGACAAGATTGTTGCAAGCTCAATTACATCAAATGAACTTGCTTCCAATAGCGTTACAGCCAATAAGATTGTAGCTGGGGCGGTAACCACTGACAAGATAGGTGCGAATGCGGTAACTGCTGCAAAGATAGATGTAAGCGACCTATTCTCTCAGAATATTACATTCACAGGAACTCTTACAGGTGGTAGCAGTGGAAATGGTGGGATCATCAAAGGCGCTGACACGACTTATGTGAGAAGCACTGAGACGAGAAACAACAATGCTAATAACTCAACATACTCAGCAGTTCATTATGTTACAAGCAATGGCATGTTGCTTGACTTACAGAATTCATGTTTTGCATGTTCCGGTCTCTCGATAGACAGTGACGGAAGAAGCACTTTCTCAGGGGATATCGTATGGGCATACTATTCGAGCTCTGAAGACAATGGCCATATGGGACGTAAAGACCCTGGAACGTGCATGAGATGGACTAATGTTCAAACAAGAAATAATGTTAGTAGCAGTGTATATGATGCAGCATATGTGAGTATCGACAAGAATCTTTATAACGTTCACTCCAATCAAGGTGTGTGGACTAATGACGGAGATTCGCTGAACATGTATGTCGGCGCTGGCTCAATTAGTCTTATAGCAGGCATCAATGTTAATTCGCCAGGAAGCGGAGATGATATGATAGGTCAAGGGAATATGTATATGAGTCCTACTAATGTATATTTTTCCCGCGCTGTTGCGGAGAATCCTTCCAATGCTAACAGCCCATATACTGCGACTGTTATGACTGTGGGAACTGATGGAGACTTTGTTGCTGATAGATATGTTGAAGCAAATCAAGGAATCAGAAGTCATGGAGAATCTCGCTTTGATGCTTCTTATGGTGGTGGAAGTAATTATAGTGACCCATTACCTAACGCTGTTTGTGCAATTAAGGCAACAGGAGACATTGCAACAACAGGAAAAGTTTACAGTAATCAGAAAGAATGTGTGGTCGGAACTGGCGTTCACGAATTAACAAATAGCGGAAATGTGAATCTTCTCCTGGCATTAGACAATAACTTGACCGGATCAATTCATTTCGGGGACGTTACGTCTGATATTAGATGCAAGAAGAATGTTGCTGATACAAAAGTATATGCGACAGACTACATTGATAGGATAGATATTAAGTCTTTTGATTGGAATTATGACAGGTCAGATGGTAGCCATGTAGATGCTGGATTCATTGCACAGCAACTTGAGGAAGTTATTCCAAGGGCAGTGTATGACGTTCCTCAGCAGGATGGAAGCACTTTGAAGAACATTAATCATTTTGCGCTTATACCATATCTTGTCAAAGCTCTTCAGGAGCAGAATGAACGAATTGAGAAGCTTGAAAAAAGAATATCAGAACTTGAAAAAGGAGAGTGATTGCAATGGAGTTCGAGATTAAGAACAGAAGGTGCGTATGCACGAATGATATTAAGCTTGTTGGCGATAATGATGACTATACTGCAGTATTCTCATTCGACAATGAATGGAATAACGTTACCAAGACAGCACGATTCATAAGCGACAGAGGATATCATGATGTAATCCTCTCCAATGATTCTTGCACGATTCCAGCTCTTAAGGAATCAATCACAAAGGTCGGTGTTTACAGTAGCCATATGGCTACTACACCATGCAAGGTTTACATAGCGCCTTCTATCAAGGAAGGCAGTGAACCAGCTACTGTAAGCGCTGATGTATACAGCCAGTTAGTTGACAGGCTCGACAGTATTGAAGCCGGCACTGTAAGTGATGAGAGACTAAGCAGTGCCATTGATGATTATTTTGACGAGCATCCGGTACCTTCTTCAGGAGGTTCGGGGGCTTTGGCAGGAACATTTGAGATAGTAAATGGTGAGTTAATATACACATATAGCGAAGATGATGCAACATTTGAGATAGTAAATGGAAATCTTATAATGACTTATTAGGAGGTGCAAAGAATGGCAAGTATTAATCTGGGTCGTGTACAAGGCACGACATTCACTCCAGCGGTAGACGCAAATGGAAATCTCTCTTGGACTAATGATGGAAATGCGACTAATCCAGCAAGCGTTAACATTAAAGGTCCAAAGGGTGATACCGGCGCAAAGGGTGATACTGGCGCAAAGGGTGATTCTGGTTCAAATGGAGTAAGCCCTGAAGTATCAACAACATCAATCACAGGTGGAACAAGAGTGTCAATTACTGATGTAAATGGAACACATTCGTTTGACGTTATGAACGGTTCTGATGGACTTAATGGCGGACAGGATGGCGCTGATGGAGAATCACTTGACTTTAACTGGGATGGTACAAAGTTAGGTATTAAGAAAGAAAGCGATGCTAATTATACCTATGTGGATTTGAAGGGTGCAACAGGAGCAAGTGGCAGTGACGGAACTAATGGAAATGACGGAAATGACGGTGTATCTCCAACAGTTTCAACTACATCTATTACAGGCGGAACAAGAGTATCTATCACTGATGCAGCAGGAACTTCGACTTTTGACGTTATGGATGGCACTCAAGGAGCCAAAGGAGATAAGGGCGACAAGGGTGACACAGGCGAAGCAGGAGCGAAAGGCGACAAAGGAGATAAGGGAGATACAGGAGCGACAGGTGCTAAGGGCGACAAAGGAGATAAGGGTGACAAGGGGGATCCTGGAGACGGAACAGTCTCTTTTGTCAGAGTTGCTGGCAAGAAGTTTTATGATGGAGATAAAGAATTCATCATAAAAGGTATGAACTTTGACAACTGGGCATGGTTCAATCCAAGCGTGCCAATGGAATGGTACTGTAATGAAGCTACATATGCAGAACTTTCAGCAATGGGGGTTAATACCATAAGATGGTACCTAAATTATGCGTTATTAGAGGATGATGCTAATCCAGGAACATACAAGACTACTGGCTGGAACTGGCTCGACCAGAACTTAGCCTGGGCGGAGAAGTATGGTATTAGAATCATCATTAATATGCATGTGCCACCTTCAATGGCTACAGATGACTGGGACGACTCAAGAATTGAGACATTGCAGTTATGGGTTGGCGAAAATGCTACAAGCAACATTAACAGGCTTAAAGCATTGTGGCAGGCTATAGCAACAAGATATAAGGATAATCCTACAGTGTTAGGTTATGGTCTCTTAAATGAGCCTAGAGTGCCTTATATTAACAACAGCATATCTGACAGTGAGGCACAATGGGAGACTCTTGCAGGACAGCTTAAGACTCTCGTAAGAGCAATTGACACTAATCATATCTTATTCGTAGAGCCTACTACTAAGGTATATGACACTACGAACCAGGAAGACATTGTTACTGATTATAGTGAGGCAATGTTTACGCTTGACGATAGCAACTACGCAATGGAAGTGCATATATACGACCCTCTAGAACTCACTCATCAAAAGGTCGATGGAGGTTATACACCAGGCGCTATGGTATATCCTCAGGATGATGTAATTGCTCTTGCATCTAATACATGGGTAGACATGACGGAATATACAGGAACAAATGCTACTCCATACAATCTGTCAACTGGAGGATTCCAGACTGTGGAATCTGACAAGTATACAGTAAGTGATGACAGCACAATCAATATTGCATATGTGTTGCTTGATTGCTCAAATGCAGGAAGCGGAAGTACAATATATTGGGATAATGTCAAGATTGCAAAGTATACTAATGATGGCACATTAGTTGGATATGTATGCGAATACGACTTCTCGTATGCAGGAAACTTCCCTATAGCGCCTACATATTGGAACAATAATGTTAATTGGAGCTCTACAGGCGGAGTAAGCAATGGTGGTTGTCTCGTAGTTAACGGAACTACAGGCCAGCTTCATGTATCACAGAATAGTGACTTTAAGTATGTCGCTATAGAAAAAGGCTACAAGTACAGCGCAGTAGCAACAGTTAAGATTGTAGACTCTTCTGCAACTGCAATACTCCCTCATATAGCATTTGCTCATACTGATAGTGTGCATGGGCTTAATAAGGAATATCTGAGAGAAGTAATTAATAGATATAGACCTTATGCTAATACTAATGGAGTTCCATTGTACATAGGAGAGTTTGGAGCGTTCGTGGATTCATTCCCATATGGTGGAAGAAGATGGACTGCTGACATGCTTGACCTGTGCAAGGAATACGGACTATCAGCCTCATTCCATGAGTATAAGCCAGGACTGTATGAGAGTTACTACTCATCAGTAGTAGACAGCGGCAATGTAACGGTTACTGAGGGAACAGATGTTCTTGACAAGCAGTTATATGAGATATTCAAGCAGAGATGGAAACCTGTCGAGATGACGAATACTTCGCTTGTAGAACCTTTCCAAGTGCCTAGAATACGAAGTATGAGCATAGGTTATAACGTATGGAGTGCCTCGGATCCTACGCTATCTAGTGGCAGCAATGATATGACCAAGAATATAACTGCGGAAGGTTTCAAGGAACTTGCTTCTCTTGGATTCAATTCAGTCCGATTGTATCTGAATTATGGCACTTATGAAGATTCATATGATTCGACAACTAAGGTTACTACATTCAAGAATTCCGGCTGGGAATGGCTTGATTTGCAGATTGCTAGAGCTAAGGCAGCAGGATTAAGGATTGTATTAAGTCTTCATGTTGCGCCGGATGAATTCATGAAAGCAGGACACTACGGACCATTCAGAGAAGGTCAGGTTCCTTCAGATGACAATACGGGACGAACAGATACAAGAGTCAATAGACTACAGAGAACTAAGAACATATGGGTAGCTATTGCTGCTAGATATGCAAATGAGCCAGCTGTTGAAGGCTTTGACCTTCTGAATGAGCCATATCTTTCTGGAGCGAATTCGAAACCAGAAGGCTTGGATTTATACTATGGATTCATTGAAGAACTTATCGAAGCAATTCGAAAGGTTAATACATATGCATATTTCGTTATTCAGAGACCTTTTATGATTAATAGCTCAGAATATGGAATGTTAGAGTCCTTCAGGCTTGTTAGTGACCCTAAGGCATTGTATGACTTCCATTGGTACTATTGGCTGAAGTATACAGAGCAGTTGTATTACAATGATCCAGATAAGCATCCTCTTTTCTGCAAATATCCTGACGAAAGCGTTGCTGCCATGATATCTACAACTGATAGTAACTATGGAGGACCTCTATATGGAGATGTAACCTTCGATTACAGTTCTTCAGATTGGCAGGCTATTGAATCATCATTGATTGACTGGCCTGTAGACCAGGGGAAAACTTATCCTGCTGCATCATGGATGATGAAGATAGGTAACCTTGGAAGTAATGGTGTAGTATATATAGATGATGTATATGTTAAAGAGTATGATTCTGAAGGTAACTTTGTAAGAAACCTTATGATAACTCAGGATTTTGAATTATCGGAGAATAAGGACGGACATGCAAGTAGCATGTCTTACTTTACTACCAATAGTGCTACTGGTTTCAGTATCGTAATTAGCGATGACTACAATACCACTACTAGTGGAAGCAATTCGCTGAAAGTAACAGTTGCCACAGGTGATTATCATATCGGAAACACGTCTTCTAAATACTTCCTTCCATATGGTGGTGCAGGTCATAAGTACAAAGTTGGTTGCAAAATCAAATTAGTGGATTGTGAAAGCACTACTGCGATTAAGATTGGACTCAGAAGCCCTAGGGTTAATGATGCCTTCAGATGGACTAAGGAAGATTGCTTAAGACCTATATTGAAGAGATTTGTGGATTGGGCTAAAGAGAATCATGTCGGATTATATTGTGGCGAGTTTGGATGCATTGGCAACATTGTGACGGATTCATGGGCTAATGGCAAGGAGTACTTACAGGACGTGCTTGATTTGTTTGATGAGTATGGAATTAACTACTCATTCCATGATTACCACAGCTCGACATGGGGATTTTACAAGGATTCCATGAGCTCTTATCCGGCAACTAAGGTAGCCAATACTCTTGACGTGTTCGAGAACTATGTAGAATAGGAGGCAGACAGATGATAAAGGTTAATAACGAAGTTTACGCTAATAAAGTAACTTTAGAGGAAACAAGGAAGTCTTATATCGTCATGATCGATAATGATAGATATGTTATACCAAAGTCCAGTGGCAGTAATGCCACTGGCACAAATGGTCAGAACGGACAAGATGGAGTGAGCCCTACTATCACTGTATCTTCAATAACAGGCGGAAAAAGACTTACTATTACAGATGTTAATGGAACTCAAACAGTAGATATCATGAATGGAACTAATGGTACGAACGGAACTAATGGAGTGTCTCCAACGATTACATCAGCATCTATAACAGGTGGTCACAGACTTACTATTACAGATGTCAATGGAACGAGTACGGTAGATGTAATGGATGGCGCTGACGGAACTAATGGTTCTGCTGCCGCAGACGTTTTCGCAGACAAGAAGATTCTGTTCATGGGCGACAGCTTCATTCAGGGTTATGGAATTTATGTTGCAAACAACAATAGTAATGCTGGAACGTACAACTACACTACTATGAGTACAGTAGACTCGTCCAATGTAGCATGGGCTAAGTCATTCTATGATAGACATCCTGGAGCCACTGTTCGTAATATCGCTATGTATGGAGCAACGGTGGCTTATTCGACATTACAGAATAAGCCTAACTTCTGGGGAGAACTATACTATCTAGGACAAGTCGCAAGTGGGTACACTCCAGATTATATCATCTTAGATGGTGGTGCCAATGATGCCTTCAGGAATGCTACTAATGCATCAGGTGAATCAGAGTATATCGATATTGGAACTATGACAAGCGATACGTATTTCGAGTCATTCATGTTTGAGAATATAGCAAATTCAGGAAATGTTCCAGAGTACGAGTTCAATAAAACAATTCCTTCTCTCGAAGCTCTGTTCTCGTTCTTCTACAGAAAGTATCCATCAGTAAAGATTATTTATGTGGAAGAGCCTGAAATCTACGAAGGAAGTGCGATAACAACTGCCATTAAGCTTAAGATGATGAGAGTTAAAGCTGATGTTCGTAGAGTATGCGATAAGTGGGGAGTATCTTACACGAAAATACTTGATAGAGGTAGTCGCAACGATTTATTCTTCGAGAATAGTGATTACTATATCACAGGCAATAACGCAGATCCAATGCATCCGAAACAGAAATTCTATGACGAGACTATAGACCAGATTGAACAGGCTATGTTAGGTGAGAAACAGGAACTACTTGCTATGTCTACTAACGTTAAGGGATTGAGATTCTGGAATGTCTCTAGTGCAGAGTATCAAGCACTTGATGATGCTGTCAAGGCAGATACAAGAAACTTTTTTAATGTATATGACATGCAGGTTAATGCCGACACATCAATAGATACGGAAGTTGTTAATGAGAACAACCTTATCGACGAGGATACTTTATATGCAGACCTGACAACATCTAGCAGTGTACAGATAGATGATGAGGACACATATGTATTGTCTCCAGGCACAACACTTAACTTGTATAATGCAGCTCCTCCAGCAAGCAGGAAGCTCAGAATCAAGGTTAATGTGAAGGTGTCTGCATATGATGGTAATGATTGGTTCGGAAATCTTCAAGTAGTTCTTAGTGATGGAACAAATGAAGAGTACAGGTCGCAGATGCTTTATACGACTAATAACTCAGAGCTCACAGAGACGATTCATGTAGGCTCCAATGTAACAAATGTTACTATTCAGCTCAGAGCTTCATCAGCTCAGACTATGTACTTCAATAAGGCAATACTTACAGCTGGTGTATGCAATCAGAACTACAAGCAATCTGAGAGATATCTTGCAGAGCTCCAGAAGAATGCATGGTTTGATAAAAACATAGTTGCGTTCGGTGATGAGATTATGAATGGAACTGGGAATAATGGCAAGGGCTTCTTCTCATATCTCACAGATTACACTACTAATGCATGTGGATTCGTTGACCAGACAGTGGGTAATACTGTTATACCTTATGATGCCAATACTACTGCGAATAAGCTCATCACAAAAATGCAGAATTACTTTACATGGCTTGATGCAGATATGGTTGTTTTCAACGGTGGATTGCTTGATGCTTGGAATAACTCTACGCTTGGAACAATATCGTCTGGCTATGATGACACGTTAGATACTTCTACTTTCTGCGGTGCTTTCGAAGAAGTATTAAGATATTTGAGAGTGACAAAAGGAGTTTATACAGTATTCATGACTACATACAGAATTCCATCTGCTTCTAATCTTGGTACATATATGGATAAGGCATTAGAGATTTGTAGAAAATGGGGAGTGCCTGTAATTGACTTTTATTACAGCGGTCAGATTCATGCAGGGCTGGGAACTGCTGTTAATGATGCGTACTTCCAAGAAGTAACTGATTCATCCAATGCTCTATACGGACATGGTAATCAGACATATCTTAATGAGGCAGGATATAAGTTCTATGCTCCTCAATTCGAATCTGCATTATTGGCTGGTGGATATACAGCAGGAATTCCAAGCTAGGAGGTATATGTCTATGGAGAGAGCAATTAATATGTTCAGTGCATGGGTAGGATGCGTCGGAGGAATTCTTGTATACTGTCTAGGAGGGATTGATAAGATGATGAGAACTTTATTAATATTAATCGTCCTGGATTACCTTACAGGAGTGCTTAAGGCGGTTTATCAGAAGAAACTTAATAGTGCTATAGGATTTAAGGGAATAATAAAGAAAGTCATAATGCTGATTGTTGTGGCAGCATGTGTAGCCTTACAAAATGTCCTTGATATGCCTATACGAGAGATTGTCATTACATTTTTCGTGTGTAATGAGGGACTCTCGATACTCGAAAACTCAAAAGAAGTTATTCCACTTCCTCAACAACTGATTGACCTCCTGGATAAGACAAAAGGTAAGGAAGCAGATAAGCTTGAAGATAAGGAGTGATTATATGTATACTATTAACACTCTTTCTGCGTGTCGTGTCAACTACGGCACGCAAAGAAAGAAAAATGATATAAAATACTTCGTGGTACACTATACAGCCAACACAGGCGATATGGCAGTAAATAATGCCAAATACTTCGCCAGAGAGTCAGTATATGCTTCTGCGCATTATTTTATAGACGAAAAAGAAGTGTGGCAGTCGGTTCCTGACGATTACATAGCATATCATGTAGGCTCTAATAAGTACTATAATGCATGTCGCAATTACAATTCATTAGGCTTTGAATTGTGCAATAGTGTCGATTCAGTTCCAGGCGCTACAATGAGACGTGCAATGGATCTGATTAGTGACAAGATGATAGAGTATGGAATATACAGCGACGCAAGTCTATTACGCCACTATGATGTGACAAGGAAAAAATGCCCTGTCTATTACGTTCAGCATCCGCAGGAATGGAAGGAATTCAAACGAGGGGTGCAATACCTTATGTTTGTAAAAAGACTTCAAATTTGTCAAAATATAACGCTTGATGGTATAGCAGGCAATCAGACACTAGGGGCTACAGTTACAATATCTCAGACTGTTAATAACAGACATCCACTGGTTAAGATTGTACAGGATTATCTTAACGGAATTGGATATGATTGTGGATATGCTGATGGAATAGCAGGTCCTATGTTCGATAAGGCGATAAAGAAGTTCCAGAAGGATAATGACTGTATTGCAGATGGAGAACTTACAGCCATGAGAAAGACATGGCAGAAACTTCTTAAACTTGCATAAAAAAAGAGGAAGCAAGTGCTTCCTCTTAAAAAAGATTATACAGTTCAACTATCTCTTTCATGAGTTTTACAATAGCAGCTGCAGTTGCTATCCTCTTGTCGATAGTGTATTCAGTATTCTTTTTTCTTTTTTGCCTTTTCATAATAAAAAGCCTCCTTTATATAATTTTAATAATTATCAGCGGAGGCTTTTTTACTACTTATGAACTTGTTTGATTAATTTGCTTCTGGGTGCCTCCTTTCATACTCCTGCCTAATCAGGAGCTCAATAAAATTGCTTAATGATCTCATATCTTCTTCTGCTAATTGCTTAGCCTTTTCTTTAAGCTCGTCGCTGACTCTAATTTGAATTTGAGTATCTTTCATAATTACTTCTCCTTTTCATTTATATATATTTATTTATATTTTTTACTGCTTTTTCTAATCCCTGTCTAGTTCTGATTCTAGTCTTTACAGGTTCTCCAACCACTAATATTAATGGTTCATCATCTCCACCTTTATAGGGTAATTCAATACCCTCAATTTCATACACACCTTTTCTTTTAAGGTCCTCATCTGATGTTCCAAAGAATATGGATTTTAAACTGTGTAACCATTCTACAGTTACC
>Ga0326513_10000301_pt1 | contig 40828 bp, 70 predicted proteins | sample 2_2465_0518_D_FD_203654 | JGI IMG/M metagenome (GOLD analysis project Ga0326513, IMG submission 203654) | Bovine rumen microbial communities from UC Davis, California, United States - 2_2465_0518 | ecosystem: Host-associated > Mammals > Digestive system > Stomach > Rumen | place: USA... | reverse complement strand
AGAGAAAGAAAAAAGGCAATGAAAGCTGCTGAAGCTGAAGCTAAAGCAAAAAAGAAGGCTGAAAGAGAAGCGAAAAAAGCAGCAAAAGAAGCTGCCAAGATTGAGAAAGAAAATGCTAAAATTCAAGCTGAAAAGAATGCAAAAGACATTGCAACTATTACAAAGAAAATGAAAATTGCTTCGGATGCGGCATTCTATCCTGACAAAAAAGAAGTTGAAGTTATTCACTCATTGTTTAATGAAAAAACAACTGAGAAAGTTGACATCTCAAAAAGAATTGTTTTACAGTATTATAAAAATCGTGAGTTTATGATTTATGAGATGAATGGTGATGAATACACTTTTAGGCTTGAGTCTGATGTATATTTCTTCAATAAGAAAACAAACTTTATAGTGTGCTTTGGACCAGTTTTCACAAGTGCTCTTACCAAAGAAAATACACCATGGAATTATGAAAAACTTCTAACAGTTAGAAAGAAGAAGACAAGTTAGACTCATACATTTTCACGAGCTTTTCAGCGATTTCTTCTGAATATCCTGTCAAGCTCGCAATTTTTTCTACATCACCTTCAATAATCAATTTACGTATCATTGTTCCAGACACATTATTTTCACCTCTGTCTGTAAGAACATTTTTCTCAGGGAAAGTTGTGTTTAGGTCTGTGTTAAAGTCTGGATATTTACTAAGCATGTCAGCTCTATCAGGACCAACTACGAAAACTGGACGAATCTTATTTCCAAATGTGTCAACAGCTGCTTTCAAAACTGAAACACACATTCTGCTTGGAGAGTCTGGACGAATAAGAACGGCCTTTCCTTCAAATTCATTTTCTTTCATGAAGTCATTGATAATTTCAACACGTTGCTGAGGTGTAAACATATTTCTGTCTTTATCGAAAGGCTGCTTGCTTTCTGGAACTCCAACTATAAATTTATTTGTTAGGCCAGTCATTGCTGTAAACATTCTTCCATGTCCTTTTGGACCAGTGAATGGCGCAAAATGTCCCATCAAACATGCAACTGGTTTGCAATCTGGGCCAATATGATTTACTAAAATTTCACGAGCCATATGCTGAACTGGCCAAACGCCAGTTTCTTCAGGAATAGGAATATCATCACCTTTTGAGTTAAACTCAGCAAACTTTTCCTTAAACTTCTCAGAAGTCATTTTGAAAGTCATTCCATTTTTACAGCTTACTACTAAACCTTCATAGAAGTCACCATATTTTGATGATGTAAAATGGTCTGTCAAATATGCTTGCAATGCTTGCTGCTTTTCTCGAAGAAAGGCAATAATTTCTTTATTTTTTGGGTTGATAATACCAACTTCATCTGTATAATTTTTGAGCTCACTGTCAAACTCGCTGATGAATCCATTTAAATTGATTGGCTCAAAATCAATTTTAGTATCTGTGATAGGACGAACAATAAACTCATTTGTATCAAGACAAGCACAACATTCTTTCAAAAGTTCAGCTTGATTTGGAAGTGGCTGTAAGTCATCACCAATAACGCGAACAATAAATGCTCCGCCTTTTGAGCCAAACATTTCTTTTTTATATGGGACTAAAATAACTTGTAAGTCTTTTGAAGAGCGTGAAAATTCAGCAAGAAGCATTTCAATCTGAACACGAATGCAATTTTGCTTATATTTCTTTCTAAGTTCATCGAGGTAAGCTGGAAAAGAGCCATTGTCAACAATCTCTAAAAATGCAGCCGCTTTTCCATTTACGCCTTCTGCATCATTTTTTCTAAAGTTTTGACTGTAACCACATTTGCTTACGAAAATACCTTCATCGTCATAGCCAACAACAGTTGTTGAGCCATCGATTTTTTCAGATATGTTGAATGCATCTTCTGAAAAGACATTTCCATTTTCTTTGATGTAGTCTATCAACTCAAGAAACTCAACTGGCTTCATTTGTGTAGACTTATTGAAATTAAATAAATGTGAAAGATGTGTTTTTCCAGCTGTAGCCATATTATTCGTCATCCTCCATAAACTTCATAATTCTATCAGCATGAGCTGCCCAATCAGCTTGTCGTCTTTCATTACGAGCACGCTCTTTTTCTTCCTTTTCTTTTGCTTTTGCTTCAGCACGTGCAATAGCGTCTGGATTTTTTAATTGGCGTTTTGCTTTTGGAGCTGGTTTTTCAGTCAAGACAGTTTCCCACCAATGCTGACCACCATAAATTGGAGAAAGTCTTTCATATGTTGCGAGGTCTGGAGTCCAAGATGGTTTTTTCTCATCAGTTGTAACATCAAAACCTTGCAAGCAATCATCTTGGATTTCGCAGCCAATTACACGAGCTGTGCCATCAAATTTTGTATGAATATGTGACATTTCTTCATCATTCAAAATAAGGCCAGCAAGCTTAATGCCACTTGTACATTCATTTGGATAGAAGTCTGCAGGAATATCATGCAATTGATATGAGCTTCCAGCTTCAGAACCAATTTTTACACCTGCATCGAGTTTGTTGATTTTGAAACCAATTCGTGTCAAAGCTTTCAAGAATGGGTCATTTGGTGTAAGACGCAAGAAGTGCTTGTAGCCATCAACTTGTGGCAAATTAGAACGGAAGCGACAATCAACTGTTTTGTCATCATGGATAACAACATTACTGAATACGCCGCCAGACATGCCTTCTGAACCATCATCAGCTGATGAGAACTTTGTAAACATACGATAGATGTACTCTTTTGCTTTTGTTTTGTGGCCATCAAAAATGTCTTCAGCATCATCACGGTTGTCATCAACTCTTGCAATATAGTCTTTATATTCTGGCGAATTTTTATCAACCTCTTTCCAAGTTTTTCCTTCATCATTTGTGAAACGATTTGGAATAAGAGCATAAGAGTCCCAACCAACATAAGTGCGGCCGTCATTTTTTCCTTTATAAACAAAACCAGCACATGGACAGTTGATTGAGCCACGAGCATTTTGGTAATAAATACGGCTCATAAAACGATAGAAAGCTTGAGCTGAACGAGATGAGAAACTTTCATCTTCTGCTGGCGTCAATTCAACAAGCTGTTCTTCTGTCAAAAATTTATCAATTCCGAACTCTTGGAGCTGTTCACGAATAAACCATTCACGAGGCGCACCTTTTCCACGTTCAGTTTTAATGTAGTCATCATATTCGAAGAATAAAACTTTATCAGTTGGAATAATAAACTCAAAACAGTTTGAGCCATACAAATTGTTACGAACGCCATCTGAATAACCAATTTCGGCAGCATCTTTATTGTCAAATGGATTTGACAAAATCGCATAAGTTCCGAAACCATAAGCTGAGCCTGCATTCAATCCATATTTGATTTCACGATTGAAATAATATTTAAAAATGTCTTGTTCTTTAGAAGACGAATAAACATACAAGTATTTTCCATCTTCTGAAACTTCTTCTCTTAATTTTGTAGCCATATTAAATTAGTAATTGTTCATTAATATTATATCCATGGTAGAACATAATATTTATGACAAAGAACATTTAGACAGATTTTGTTATCTGTCATCAGGTTGGTTTAAGGACAAAACTCCAAATTCACAGGATGTTAACGCTCAGGAAAGAACACGTTTAACAGTTTATGCAGCCCTTGCAAAGCACAAGATTAACATTTTCAGCCCAAAAGATGAGGCTGTTGTTGGCGAGCCAGGCGCTCCACTCGGTAAAAAGATTCTCGATGCAAATGTCAACGCAATTGACGGCGCAACTTTCTGCATTGTAAATACTGAAGGTAAAGACATGGGAACTCTTTTTGAAGCTGGTTATGCATATGCAAAGCATGTCCCAATTATCTATTATTGGGAGCATGCTAATCCAGATGACAAGTTTAATCTTATGCTCGCTTTCAGCGGCATTACTGTTTGTTCATCTGAGAAAGAGCTGAACGAGTTCTTGGATTTGCTCGTTAAAGAAAACTTTGATTTCACAAAATGTGAAAAAGAATTCGAAGGAAATATCGAGTAAAAATTTTTGAACTTCTCTGAATGTTTTCATATATTATATATGTAAAAAACATTCAGAGAGGTAAATTTCATATGAGTACAGTAACAGACTTTGATATTGCAGAGTGCAGACTTAACATAATTCTTTCTAAAAATAAAGCACCAGTTTCTTGGAAAGACGCTCCATATTATGGTAAAGCTTCAGTTGACACTGCTGATGGTTGGTGTAAGATTGCATACAATTTCCGCCTGCCAAAGAAGAATGGCTTTGACACAAAAGCAACTGATCTTCTCATCTACATCGCCTCAAATCATGGTGAGACACCTTCAGAAATCCGCAAAGCTCTTCAAATTGAAGAAGGTTATTGTTCTTCATTGTTCACAAACGCCAAGCTTTGGATGCTTATCAAATCAGAAAAAGGAAAATATTATATCACAAGCACTGGTCTTAAATACCTTGAAAAAAAGGTCGGTATCAAATACTATAAAGTAAGGTATTATGATTGGGAAGAAGGCCATGTTCTTACACGTTTCCAAACAAACCTTGATACACCAGAAAGAGAAGTTCGCTACACTTACAGTGATGGTCGCGTATCATTTTATGTAGACAAAAATAACAACTTTTCATTTAATGAGAATACAACTGTTGCAAAAGCAGTTGCAAATGACAAGAAAGCTCAGACTGCAATTGCTGATATGACTTCCGTTGACACTAAAGCAAAACAGAGATATGAAGAAATTGGCAATGAAATCAGTAATCTTCATAAGCAGATTGCTATGCTCCAGAAACAGCGTGAAGACATCACCGAAGAGCTGAAACGCGGCCGTTATATCAAGTTAAACCTCGATGGCCGCTACAAAAAAGAAGAACTTGAAAAAATCTTCAACGATATTTTAGATAACTATTAATCTAAAATACATAAAATGAGTTTCATTTTCAGCACGGAAAATAATTCCGTGCTAATCTTATCTTAAAAAGGATTCTTCAAAAATATGGAAAGAGAAGTTATTGAAAAATTACTCGCCAATGAAGACCTTACACATTTTGCAAAATCAATTGACAAATTGCGATTTATTACTCGTTATGCAACAGCGCCACGTTCTTCTCGTGAGTCGGTTGCCGAGCACTCATATTATGTCGCAGCTTATGTCTTGAAACTTGCGCAATATTACGACTTTGACGTAACAAAAGCGCTTGCACTTGCTTTGATGCATGACTATTCTGAAGCTTATATTTCAGATGTTCCTCATCCAATTAAAGCGCAAAATCCAGACTTAGCAATTGCACTTGAGAAAGCAGAAGAAAAGGTTGTGAAAGACCATCTTAGTGATATGATGGCAGAAATCTTAGGTGAGTTTAACGCACTTAATGGGCCAGAAGGCTTGATTTGTGTATTGGCTGATGTAATGTCAGTTGTGTCATACGCAAAATATGAGATGGAGCTTGGAAATAGCTCTTACATGAAACAGGTTTATGAAAAGACAAAGCCTCGTTATGAAGCAATCCTTCAACAGCTTTTGAAATATGCAAAAGGCGAAACAGAAGCAAAAAAGAAAGAAATAAACATTTACATTCGCGGTCAAATCGACGATATTTTCATCTCAAGATTTGAAAATAATTAGGCTTCGTTGAAGTCTATAAAATTTACAACATAGCAAAGGAGAAAAATGCTATATGGTTATGTATGAAAGTGATGGTTCAACACTCAATTTGAATTATGGTGAAACAGTTCCTGGAGCAGCAGAGGTTATTCGCGACATTCTTGAAGCTCCAATTGACCATGATATTAAGGCTTCTCGTAAGAGAGTTTCTTTGGATGAAACTACACTAACAGTTTCAGCTAAGCTTGGAAAGAAAGCTCTTGAAGAGGTTGTTGAGGCTGTTACATCAAAAGGTTTTAAGAAGATTGAAAAAGCAAAAGTTTTGTCATTCTCAACTCCTGATGTTGAAACTTCAGAGCAGACATCTTTGATGCGTTAATATAATAAAAGGAGAATTTTTATGGGAAAATTTGTACCTGGTTATGAAAGCATCAAAGTTAAGCTTTTGTCATATGCTGGAAATGACCTTGGCCGCCAGTGTTGTGAGTTCGGCCAGAATGCAGAGTTTTATGTACCATTGAAAAATGGTTATTCACCAGATGACCCTCAGTGTAAAAAAATTGCACGTCAGATTACTGAAGGAATGACATTCCCTAAGTATGCTTTTGAGGGCACTAACATTTCATTCCAGATTGAAGGAATTTCACGTGTCAATCTCGCTCAGCTTACTCGTGAAAAAGGCTTCTTCTGTTCTGCTTCAGGTGGTGTTCGTCCTCTTACACAGGAATTCGTCACACCTCGCTTTATCTACAATCATCCTGAATGGATGAAACGTCTTGAAAAGATTGAAGACGAAATTGAAAGTCTTTATGTTGATATGATTCAGGGTGGCACTTCATATGTTGATGCGCGTTATTTTGGTTTTCATGCACAGACAATCAATATCACATACTGCTCAACTTTGAAAGACTTCTTGATGTGTGTAAACAAACGCACTGAAAACAACTTCGCTGATGAAATCAACTACTTGTATCGTTTGATGTTCAAAGCACTTCGTGATGCAATTGCAAAAGATGTAACTGACCCACTTTCAAAGCAACTTTGGGATTGGCTCATCAAAATCTTCGCAATGCCAAAACGTATGTGCAAAAACTTCACATACAATAACGACTTCAAACTCGTTCCTGAGCCTGAAGGATTTAAGTTTGAAGAGCCTGCACACAATGACTGGACAACATCATCTTGGAAACTTGAGCTTGAAAGAATGTACAAAGAAGAGCCTGATTTGCTTTTCCCTGGCGAAAAAGAGATGATTGAAAAATGGATGGAAGCTGAAAAGAAAGGCGAAAAGTTGCCAACAACTTATGACCCTAAATTTGAGCTCTCACCAGTACAGCTCATCAAGAAAGCTGACTACTTTGACAAAGGCACTGTAAAAGAAAACATTTACGGTGTATAAATGAAAAAATGGGAGCTTCGGCTCCCATTATTATTTTATAATGTATATGGCACAAAAATAAGTTGAATTAAAAACTTTAATAACTCAAAACTGAACATAGCCGCAACAGCTAATAAAGAAAGAACTCCAACAGCAATTCCAGAAATTATCAAAATTTTCTTTTTAGTCTTAGTCATAAACAGCACCTTCATACAAGTCGCGAGCTGCATCCCAAGCTGCCTCGTCAGCTTTTTCTTCACTCATATTTTCATCAAAATAATCTTCAGCAGTAGTTGAATATCCATCTTGTATCTCTACATCTTCAGCGTCCATTTCATCAACTAAGTCATAAAAATGATCTTTGACTAAGTCACAAAAAACATTAAAGTCAAGCATATTAATATAGTATACATGAAGAAATATTATACTGTTATTTTTGAAGGAATAGATAAAACTGGAAAAGACCAGCTCGCTCGTTATGTTGATGAAATTTGTGGACACGGTATGTGTCTTCCACGAAGAGGAATTGTATCAAATGTTGCGTATGCAAAATTATATGGCCGCGAAGCTCCAGAATATGACTTGAACAACCATAAACATGAGATTTATGTTCTTTTACGTTGTTCAGATAAAACTGACTGGAAAATGAGATGCAAGCTTACAAATGAGCCAGCAATTGACTACGAAAAAAATGTTGAAGTTTTTGAAACAACTTGGGATTGGTTTAAGACAGTGCATGACCCAAAACTTTGTTTTGAATATGACACATGTAAAATGACTCCAATTCAGATTGCACGTGATATTGTTGCTCGTGTCAATATGCTTAACGGCAATAATTAAGAATACTTTCGAATAGTTTAGACTCTTTTACAGGCTGCGGATTTTTCTGGCAGCCTAATTTTTGCAATATTTCTGGTATGAAGTTTTTCAAATTAGAAGCTGCATTCCAAATATGCTTACACATTTGTTGACCGATATTTCCACCTGCATTTGCATGGCGAGCTTGCCATGTCCCTTTTCCATGTGTACCGATGAAGTCAAAGTATGAAGTCTTTTTATAATCATCACCTTCATGCATTCCTTGCCAATAAAAAGCAGGACAGTCACAAGAAACCTTCACGTCACAATTTTTGAAAATTTGTGACATGTATTGTTGGCCTTTCTGAAGACCTTGGGTTTTCCAGTCTTTTGGCAATATTTTATCTATATTAGAAAATGAAAGACGAACAACATATTCTCTTTTCAAGAATGGCTGAGGATTACCTTTTAAGTCTACGTGTTTATTTTCATTTTTAGATGACTGTACGCCAATAATCAAATCAAGTTGTTTTCCATTTTCTGAAGCTGAAACTAAAAAAGCGCCTCCAAGTCCATATTTATTCATAGCACCCATTGTGATGCCTGAAATACTCATTTGATTTAATGTATATTCACGTAAAGTCATAAATATTTAGTTTCGTCATGCTATTACTATTTATAATGACAACAGCGATTAAATGCTGTTATATAGGAGAAACATGCATATATGTTAGCAGATGACATGATTACCACTGATATGTGGGAAAAAACCTTTCAGAAAAAATTTTCTAATTTCTGTACAAAATCACCAGTTCTATTGAAAATGTCTATTAGAATTCAAGATGGAAATAAGGGCGTGCTCTTAAACCATGTTAATTCAGATAGGACATATTTCTTCCCATTTGACTATGACGCAAATGTAAAAGACTTCATTGCAAACATCAAGCGTCTTTTAGTTGAAAACCATTATCCACGCTTAGTTCAAACTTTGTATGAAAATCACAAAAAGACTAATGAAGAATTAGCACAAGAACTTGAGAATGGCGAAAAAGTTGACTCTTTGACACAATACTGTGTAAAGAAAACTGGCGAAAGAATGTATCGTATTGACAAAGTTTTGCCTTGGAAAAATATCGCAATTATCGTTCTTGAGCAAAGTTCTGTTCCTGGTGACAATGTTGGAACAGTTCTAAAATATTCATATCAAAAGTCTTTGGTTTTATACTTGAAAAACTACCGCACTGGAGTTTTCAAAAATATCGATGAAGCATCTGATGACTTCTTCAACAATAGTCTTTTAGTTTCTGAAATTACTGTTAATCCTAATAATAAAGAGGACTAAGATGGAAACCATTATTTCTTTTATATTTTTTGTTATTATTGGGATTTCATGTTTTTTAATTTTGAGAAAACAATCAAAACTTGAAGACATGCTCAAAAAGCTCACAGTTGCTGGTGAAGAAATCTTTAATGATAATGAATTGAATACAGTTTTCATTCAGAAAGCTTTGGACACTTTATCTGAGGCTGGTTATGAACCTGACATCAGCGTTGATGAAAATGGCCAACGCTGGATTACAGCTAAAGTTGCTGAAAATACAAATGTAAACACAATCAAACTTTCAAAAGAATTATTTCAGTCTAAAAACTTTGGCCCAATCGAAAAGATTTTGAAAAATGAAATCAATGAAGTTTTGCCTTCATTTGTTGAAAAAATTAAAGGAGAACAAAATGCTAAAAATTAAGAGTGTCACATATGACATAATGGACCACGGTCCTGCAATTGCACACCCAGTTATCACAATTGACTTTGAGCCTGTTGAGTCTTATGATGGAGACCTTTTTGAAGATTTGAAGAAGAAGATTACTGAAGCCAAACTCGATGATGTTTATGCTGAAGCAATCAATTACAAACAGATTGTTTATTTCTTGTTTAAAGGCCGCATTTTCCAGAAAGAAAACATTCCAGTTTATCAAGATTTGTTTGATAAAATTTCACGTGAAGCTGCGAACATGCAGAAGCCTCTTATGGAGTCACATACAATCACAGTCAACCAGATGAAGCCACCATTTTTCATGTGGGAAGGCTTGCCACAAGATTTCACAGGAGTAGAAAGCGCATACAATGACTTCAATGTTCCATATGCAATTCTTGATGGAAGTTCAGAATATTCACCAATTGCTCTTCAGCAAATCATGAACCACCCTTACGGAACTGTTTTCATCGAATGGAACAGCAAAGCAAAAGAGCTTTACAAAGAAATTGAAGAGACTTTCCATGGTCTTAAGAGCTTCTTGATTGCAAAAGCTGGTTATGACTATAATGAAGCGAAAAAGTTTGCGCTTGAAAATAAGTGCTGCTTGTATATGAAAAGTAATTACTAAAAAAATAAAGGGACGCTTAAGCGTCCCTTTTTATTATGCTCTTTTATGCATTATTAGTTTACATATGCATTTGGGTCATTTGTCCATCTAAGTGAGAATACTTCACCCTGTGCAATACCATATGGATTATCAAGTGAGCAATTTTCTACTGTCATGTTCAAACCAACATTTGAAGGTCTAACTGAAACAGAGAATTCCCATTGTTTATCAGCTGGCTGAGAAACTGCTGGGTCAGGAATAAATGTGATTACACCTTCACCTGTAGACTCATCAATAGTCTTTGACTGCATTACAAAGTAATATTCACCAATGTTAGAAGCAACAAGAACAAGACGGCCTGGGTACATAGAATACTTATCGAATGTGAGGTCGAATGTCCAACCACGATAAGAGTCAATGTAGCGGCCATTTCTGATTTCAGGATTGAACTCATATTTAGCATAGTAAGAAACCAATGTTGAGTATGGGTCATAAACATCGATTGTTGACTGAAGTGATTTAGAAACAAGCTGACCACCATTGTCAGGGTCACCTTTATACCAACCAACAAATCTCCAACCAAATGGCTCGAATGCAGTGAAGATTACATCTGTTCCGTTCTGAACTTCACTATGGACTGGAGTTGCATAAGCGCCTGAGTCAATAGCTCCAGATGGAGTAATGAATGTGTTGAAACCAACATTGTGAACTGGAACTGAAACAGCAACCATGCCTTTTACATATTTGATAGTTGTTGGCTCTTGTGAGTCTTGGCCAAATACACCAGGCATTGTAAGGATTTTTGCAGCTTCTTTGATAGAGTTAGCTACAACTGAAACAGGATAGTCTCCTTCATCTGTTGAGAAGTAACCTGTATACTGATTTAAAGTTCTAACTTCCTGGCCGCGTGGACGTCTACGTGCCATATCAATATCACGCATTGTTACGTCAACTTTTCCGTCACCATTAACGTCCCAACCTGCAGGATTGTAAGAACCTGGAATAAATTGTGGTCCCATATTAAAATCTCCTATAGATATTAAAATAGTCGCTATATTCAAAAAGACAAAAGTTTATTGTAAAATTACCTTTTATTAGAATTCTTATTGTAAATTTACCTTTTTTCGATACCTACTAAATAATTACTAAATACTATGAAACAAAGGAGACTACGAAGTGAAATTATTGACCTGAATACTGGCCAAAAATATCACAATGAAACAGAAGCTGCTGATGCAACCGGAGTTTCTCGCTATTTGATACATAAGAGCATAGAGAAACATAAGATTTGTAAAGGTGTTGCTTTTGCAGCATATTATTATGGAATTGACATTGAGTTCATGAAAAATATGTACAATGTTGATATTAGAAAGAAAAGAGACTTCGAAGCTGAAGTGAAAAATAGAAAGGAGAAAAAACTGAATGGCTGAAGAATATGGCACAAAAATGACAAACCCAAATATGGTTAGTTTTGAAGATGCACAAAAAGTTTATGAAGAGGTTAGGAAAGCACCACCAGGATATGTAAATATTAAGCTATCAACTCGTGGAAAAGTTGGAGCTCCAGAAAGTTTTTGGATTCGTGACTTCATTCCAGAAGATTTGGCAACTATGGCAACAACACCTGAAAATGACATGCCAATTAAAGTTGTTGAGATTTTGGACAGTATGATTTGGAATCCAGACCCAAATAATGTTATCTCTGTTAAAAACTTTCATGAAAAAGAAGTTATCGAAACATTGCTTGACCTTTATGAAATCTTTTATACAACAATTTTCCCAGACCAAACTTGGACACCAACTGAAGATGATATTGAATATTTAGCAAAACAATATGGTGGTAAAAATTCAGATGCTTTTAGAACACAAATGCGTGCCCTTGAAGATGGTGAATGGAAACCTAAGTTTGACCTTGATATTTCAAAGCTTGAATATTTTGAAGTTCCTGATGACTTCAAAACCTCAGTTCGTGTTAAGAAGAATATTGCTGGTGAAGATGTCAACATTAAGTTTTCACTTCCAAAATATGGAGACTTTATCACTTTGAAGTTCTTCATTGATGAAATGTATCGAAAAGAAGATAATCGCTTTAGACGTATTGGAGAAATCATTAAGTTCCGTGAAGACGCAAAACAGCGTATTATGAATAATGAAAACATCAACTTGGCAGGAATTCCAGATGTTCCACAGAACGAGTATGAGGAATATAAAAAATATGAAGAAGAAAAAGTTGCTTTCACAATGACTGCAACAAAAGCTCTTTATATTGAAGAATTCCAAGGTGTTTCTCTTGCTGGCAAAACTCTTGCTGAGAAGATGGAAGTTGCTCGTGACCCACGTATCACATACAGTTTGTTCCAGCAGGCACAGACTCTATTTGACAAGCTTAATTTTGGATATAAAGAGGAAATTACTGTTTTTGACCCAATTCAGCAAAAAGTCGTAAACAGAAACTATACGTTTCAGCTCTCTGATTTGCTTCAAGCCATTTCAAATCCAAGAGATATTGAGGCTGATCTATCTTTTGAGTGAGGATACGGGCTTCACATTTAATGAACTTTATGGCATGAGTATGAGTCGTCTTTTAATGATGAAAGATATTAAAGACCAAATCATCGAAGAACGCAATAAAGCTCAAGAAGACGCTCAAGAACAAGCGAAGTCTAATCATATTTCGCCAAGTTCTTTCAGTGCTTCTTCTATAAAGTCACTCGCATCAAAGTATGGCGTTTCAATGCCTTCTGGTTTACATCTATAAAAATTATTAAAAAGGTTCAATTATTTTTGAACCTTTTTTTATTTTCTCATATATTATTTATGTAAATCGACAATAAATACAGGAGATACATATGGTAAACCAGGTAGAACAGTCACAGGTTGAAAACAATGTTGGAAAATCACAGAGCTTTTCAATTGCTCAGAACATGAACATTCTCGACATTCTTTCAAATAAAATGTATGAACAGCCAATTGAAGCGATTGTTCGAGAGGTTTACAGCAACGCAATTGATGCAAACATCGAAGGTAAAACTTCTGGCAAAATTGATGTTGTCCTTCCAACTGAGCAAAATCCTGTTTTCAGGGTAACAGACCATGGAATTGGTATGACCGATGAAAAAGTCAGAAAAGTTTACTGTGAGTACGGTAACTCGACTAAAGGCGATGACAACTCACAGATTGGTGGTTTCGGAATTGGTTGTAAAACACCTTTCGCTTACACTGACCAGTTCACTGTAACAACTTCTAAAAACGGAAAGAAAAACTCATATGTTGCCTTCAAAGGTGAAACTGGTTATGAACTCGTTCCTGCTTCAAGTTCAGACTGTGATGAAAGCGGAACTACAGTTGAAGTTCCAGTAAAGCCTGAAGATATGGAAGACTTTATCACAGCTGCTGTTAAAGTTTTCTTCTTCGCAAAAGAGTTCCCGAACATGGATGAAATTTCACTTGGAGCTTTTAAGACATTCGTTCGAAGACGCCTTTTTCTTGAAAATGAAGACGAAGCAATGAAAGTCTATATGATTGAGCGTGTCAGAATGCAGAATGGCTCATCATATTTCAAGAAGTTTCAGTTTGGAAACAATCTTCTTGCTGAAATTGGTGGTGTTGCATATGGTATTGACAGCAATGTTCTGAAAAATGACTTCTTCTCAGGAACGGTTGTAATGCACATTCCTGTTGGTAAGGTTTCAGTTCAGGCATCTCGTGAAAAGCTGAACTACAACAAAGACACAATTGCAAAGCTGAAGAAATACTTCTTGGAGTCACTCAGAAAGTTTGAAAAAGAAGTTGATGAAGTTCTTGAAGACAAGTCACTCAACTACATTGAAAGACATAACTTCTGCAAACTCATCAATGTTGGACGCTATGAAGATGCTGTAGACTTCTGCTGCAGATAAAAGCTGGTTGCCATGTGTTAATCTATATCATATGGCAAACCAGATTTTAATAAAAGCAAACGAGAAGGGCGAAAGAGAAATAAATATCAAACTTGAAAAAACAGTTGATGCTTTCGATTTCCGCCGCGTGCTTGAGTTGGTTCGAAACTCATGTATAGACTTTGAAGAGGGAGTTTATACTTTCAGCTATAATTTAAAAAACAGTGACTTAAATATTGACTCTTACACAGGAGCATATTGATGGCTGAGACAAAAGCAGATGAGCGCACAAAGACAATCACTATTCTTGGTGAAGAATGGCTCATTATTTATAAAAAAGATGACCCTGTATTTGAACATGCATTAGGTTATACAGTTGATGTTGACAGGACAATCATTGTTCAAGACATTAACGAAAACTTTGATGAAACAAATGCTGAGTTCAATGTTGTTCAGCAACATGCCAACCTCAAACGTGTTTTGAGACATGAGATTGTACATGCATTTTTGATGGAAAGTGGCCTTGATGAAGACTCACATACCTATGATAAAGGTTGGGCCACAAATGAAGAGATGGTTGACTGGTTTGCACGTCAAGCACCAAAAATCTATAAAGTTTACAAAGAACTTAAAATCATATAATCTTGGAGGTTGTTATGCAGAACAATGAAGAACTTCTCAACATCGAGTTTGAGAAATATTGGAATGTTGTAAAAAATGAAATTCCAACTAACAGCATTAAAGAGATTGCAAAAATGTTTTTCATGCAGGGACATGTTTGTAATGTTCCAGCTAGCAAAGAACTTTCAAAGAAAGAGTTCGAAGACTTCTGTTTCATGTCATTTGTCAAGGATTGTATTGAGCATCCTGAAGATATGGTAGACCAGACTGAGCAGACCGACTTTGTTGAAGTTACAGCGCCTTGTGGCGAACAAGAAAAATGTATTGCTTTCCCAGACCGTTGTGAAGATGCAGGTTGTGAAGCTCCAGGCGTATGCCGCCGTTACATTAACATCTCCAAACTTTGTGGAGTTGAGAATGCTGTTGTAGTAAATCGAAAAGACATTCTTTCTAAAAAAGAAATTGACGCACTTGCTGAAGCGCTCACAAAAGCTCGAGGTGAATAAAATGAAATTTGATAACCAGATAATTTATGGCGCTATTCTTGGTGATATTGCCGGCTCAACTTTGGAAAACAAGTTTCCAGATAAAACTGAACCTTTCCGTGAGATGGTTAAAAAAGGACATTTTACAGATGATACAGTCTTGACAATTGCAGTCCTCGATGCTCTCAAACATGAAAGAAAAATGGATGAAGCTTTCAAAGATTGGGGCTCACGCTATTTCAATGCTGGTTTTTCAACAAACTTCAAAGAAAATATAATCTATCCAGAAGTTCCAAAAACTGGTGAATGTCACAGCAATTCAAATGGCGCTTTGATGATGCTTTCACCTTTTATTGCTGCTCATAAAAATGACAATGACTACAGGCAGCTTATTGACAGAATGTATGAAGCAGTCAAAGTTACTCATAACTGTACTGAATGTAGAGAACTTGCATATGAATTTACTGAACTTACGTATGGAAACCCACGTGGTTTCGCATATGAATGCTGTGCGCGATATGCAAGTATTGGAACATATGAAGAAATGCTCAAAACACGAAAGTTTGATATTTCAGCATACGGAACTATGCGCGAAGCAATTATTGTAAAGTCCATCTCAAAAAGCTTTGGTGAAGCAATTGAAAAGTCTCTCATTCTTGGTGGTGATACTGATACTCGAACTTGTTTGGTTGGCATGTTGGCGGCTGAAGCATGGGGAATGGACGAAGAAGATATTGAGCTTGTTCGTGATAAAATTCCTGGAGAAATGTTAAAAATTATTGAACTTTCTTAAAACTTTTCATATATTATTTCCGTAAAGAGGTGAATATGAACTTAATTGAACTTTCAAAAGCACATAACTGGGGTCTTCCAACTGTTTGTCCAAAATGTGGCGAAGCTCTGGTTCTTTCAGAAAATCATAAACAGCTTTATTGTGGAAACACAAACTGCAAATCTTACATCAGTGGTCGTTTGACGAAATTTACCAATACTCTTGAAATCAAAGAGTTTGGAACAGCAACTGTCGAAAAAATTGCTGAAAAATTCGATAATGTCAGCTGCATTTACAAAGATGAGGTTTATGACTACCTCAAAACTCTCGATGGTTATGGTGAGCGCTCAATCGCTAAAATGCGAAAAGAAGTTGCTGCTCACAATGAGATGACTCTTGCAAAGTTTATCGCAGCTTTCAACATTGAAGATATTGGAGAAAAAGTTGCTCAGAAAATCATCGATAACGTTGGAGCAAAAAAACTCTCAGACCTTCAGAATAGAGACCACAATAATTTTGAAGGAGATGGAATCCGTAGATTGACTGCTATGAAGTTTACAACTGGAATGGCAGCCTTAGCAGATGACATGAAAGAAGTTTTGAAATATGTCAAAATTGTTGATGTTGAAGAGCCGGTTCAAGGTAATCTTGGTGGTAAGTCATTCTGTTTCACTGGAGCTGCTTCTCGCCCACGTAAAGAACTTCAGCAGATGGTAAAAGATAACGGTGGTATTGTATTTGACTCTTGCAAAAAAGGTCTTGATTATCTCGTTCTTGCTGACCCGAACTCAACTTCTACAAAAGCTGTAAAAGCTCGCAAAGATGGTGTAAACCTCATCAGCGAAGAAGACTTCATAAAAATGTGTGGAGGAAACTAAAAGATGACACGAAATAATACAAACTTTCCAATTCGACCTTTGAGAAATACTTTTGGTATTTCTGCAATCATCGCTCCAGTCATCTATCTTATCATGAGCGCATTAAACTTCAAAACTCCAAATGAAAAGTTTTCAGCTTTCATCATAATGACTGGAATTGTTGAGCTCTTCATTTGGTTCATGTTTAATTTCTTTGGTGACTGGAGTAAAGAAAATGGATATTGATTGGGGAGACATTCCAAACGAAAAAGAAGAACACAAAAAGCTTCTTACAGATTGCGAAAGAGCAGTTAAAAATGAGCCTGAGCTTGAACATGATATTATCGTAAGAAAGACTTGGGCAGAATATGCAAAAGACATCAACAGAATGCGTGCTCAACTTCGTTATATGAAAAAGTCTGTTGGTTATCGTGGAGGCTGTTACTCACCATATGAAAGTCAAAGAGACATTATTGACTGCGAAAAAGAAATTAAGCGACTGTGCAAACTTCGAGATGCGGCTAAAGCAATAGAAAAAAATGGCAGGCCATAGGATGCTAATAAGTGATATATTTGGAGTAGTTGCTATTGTGCTTCTTCTCATCACAATATTATGTGCTCTTAATGCAAAAGTGTTTGATATTGAGATACTTTACAAATTATCTATTATTTTTGCGAATATTGCAATTATTTGTTTTATATTTTTTGTAGTATTAAGCGTAATTTAAACATTTTTCAAAAACTTGTAATTTTCTAACTTTTCAATATGCTTAGAATATGGTGGTGAAAAGCGGTTTAATTCAGCTTCTGCTAAAGAATGGAATGGGCCATAAAATGAGCCATCTTTTTGTAAGTAATAACCATTTTTTGATGTAACAATTTTACTCATAACTAATTAGTTATGGAAGATGAAGAGACATTTGTCGAAGTACCGACTGAGCAAGATGACTATGAAGACGACCTCACACTTGGTGACTATGGTTTTATAATTTTTATAGTTGTTTTATTTTGTGCTGTTTTTGCTTTTGTTACCAGAATTATAAGTAAACATCTTAAAAACATTAACCTTAAAGTTGGCAATAAAATCGAGATTGGCATCGAAAGTAAAGAAACTGAGGTGAAAAATAATGAAGTTTCCGTTCAAAATCAACACAAAGAAAAAGGAAGATTGCAGTAAACTTTTGCTCTCAACATTTAGTTTTATTGCAAATTCTTCTGGTGATAATAAGCCACAAGAAGTCTTATTAGAAATCGATGGTATTCCAAAAACTTTTACTGTAAGAATAGTAAAATAAAAAATGGGAGCTTTCGGCTCCCATAACTTTTTTACCATCTTTTTGTTTTTTGCAATAGGACAAAGAAATAGTCTAAACCATCTTCTTCTTCCACAGGTTTGAATGTTCCTAAAAGCCGCGACTCAGCAGTTTCTTTAAGCTGTCTTACAAGCTCATCAGAATACTTAATTTTCCTGTCTTCAGAATAATTGCTTGCAACATCCTTTGCAACTTTCAAGAGAACTTCTTCATTTTTAAGGTCTTTACGAGCAGCAACAATCACAACAGCAATGTTACCAACTTCATTAAAGAATTTGAATTTAAATAAATTAAACTCATTCATAGGCTGTTCTCCTTATCTATAAAAAATAGATTAATACCATGTATATCGTGGCTTTTCTTCACCATAGATTTTCCATCTTAGGAAGTCGTCAACAATGATACTTACAAAACTTAAGACTATCCATAGAACTGTAAATTGTGGACAAATTTGGCCCATAAAATTTCCAGGCAACATCGAATAATCCCAAATAAGTGGCTTATCTAACAATGGGCAAAGCCACTTATTCATAAACAATCCTACAAAAAATTCAGCAACTGTAATACCAATTCCACCAATCAACGCTTGGACCCAAATAGGAATTGACCAAGAAAATTTTTTGTTTATTTGACCAATTAGAAGAATTGCCAAACCTCCCAAAATACCCATTGTGAATGACTCAGCACCAACAAAAGCTTCGCATGGTGGAAATGTTTTCCATATGCCTTCCATTGTCTGATACATTGTAAAGCCAACACAGAAAATCATAAAGTTTTTAAGAATTTTATTTATCATATTATATTAGTAAAAAAGGGGACCATGCGGTCCCCTTTACAATTTTTAATTTAAGCTATCTGATAGAAACCCACCCTCGAAACTATCAGCTACCGAAGTAAGGCCAAAACATTCTGTGACTGTGAGTTAGCTTGTGCAAGCATTGCAGTTGCAGATTGCTGCAAAATCTGGTTTTTAGTATATTCAACCATTGCTGTTGCCATGTCTTCATCACGAATAACAGACTCAGAAGATGTGATATTCTCAGCAGCAACATCAATTCCTTTCTTAGCTGTTTCCATTCTGTTCTGCACAGCACCAAGATCTGCACGCTGCTTATTTACTGTTTTCAATGCTTCATCAATAGTTGCGATTGTTGAGTTAGCTTCATCTGCAGACGCAATTGAAATTGTGTTTCCTTCCTCGCCCTGAGCTCCAGTCAAACCAAGAGCTGAAGCAGTTGCTGATGCTACATTGATTGAGATATTCTGGTCAACATTTGCACCAATCTGGAAACTCATTGCAATACCGCCTTCTTTTGCAAAGCGGCCTGTGAGCATATTCATTCCATTGAATTGAGCTGAAGAAGCAATGCGGTCAACTTCAGAAACAAGCTGTGAAACTTCTACCTGAATTTGCATTCTGTCTTCATCTGTATACAAACCATTTGCTGACTGAACAGCAAGCTCACGAATACGCTGAAGAATATCACCAGTTTCTGCAAGATAACCTTCTGTTGTCTGAATAAATGAAACACCATTCTGCACATTTCTTGAAGCCTGATTAAGACCACGAATTTGTGAGCGCATTTTTTCTGAAATAGCAAGACCTGCAGCATCATCACCAGCTTTGTTGATTTTCTGTCCTGATGAAAGCTTTTCCATTGATGATTGAAGAGCATTTGTGTTCAAATTTTCCATTCTTGAAGCAAAAATGCTGCTCATGTTATGATTGATAACCATTAAATCCTTCCTTGGAATTTTTTCGACTTTCCATTGTCTATATTATATATTATCGGCATAATTTAACACAAAGTTTAATGTTTTTTAAACTAACAAATCAATTTTGCTTTGTGCCTCTTCTTGTGGAGTTTGAATGCTTTCAATAGCCTCAGTTGCGTGTTCTTCTGTACGTTCTTTAATAGCTTCCTGAGGCTTTCCTTCTAACTGCGAAACCAAAGACTGTGGCTTTACAATAGCTGAAACTTCCATAAGCTGTACCTCTTATAATATATATAAGATTAATTATTAAAACTGAAACTCATCTTTAAGTGTCTTTCCAAGATGAATAATAAAATTGTATGAGAATTCTGAGTCATTAAGAGCATTAACAATTACCTGTGACATTGACTCATAGTCACCATCTTGTTCTATTTCATTAAAGACTCCAGTAAGCTCTTTGCAAAGCTCAAGTAACCTCTCTTCAGAACAATTTCCTTCTTTCAAAGTAGACTCATGCAATGGTGAGTTAAAAATATCATCAACAAGAGCCTCACCTTTTCGTGTAAGTGTATAGCTGTTTCTTTCACTCATTGTTGTGTCAAGAAGATCTGTTTTCTTCAATGCTGTGAAGAAATTGCTAAAATAATTTGGTGGCAAACCGATACCATCAAGAATTTCTCTACGTGTGCATCCTGGATGCTCAGCAATAAATTTCAAAGCTTTTGCGCCACGCATGTTAGGTTTCATATTTGTAAAGTGGTATGCTTGTGAGCCCCAAGCTCCACCTAATGCAAGTTTACTATCATTTGCACGAGAAAAGCTTTTTGGGTGTCCAATAGATTTTACTTTTCCATATTTTGCAACAGTTCCCCATTGTGTATAGCCAACATTATAACGGTTGTCTTCAGCAAATATCTTTTCAGGTATCATTCTAATAAATTTCTCCTATATGTATTTAAATTAGTAAAAGACACCTGCAACAAACAGGTGTCTTTTTTAATTAGTCTTCTGCATCAGAAGTAGCTGCAGGCTCAGTTTCTACATGTTTTGGTTTACTTTTTGTCTTTTTTGTTGATTTCACAATTGCAGGTGTGTTCTCGATTTTCTTGAATTCTTCGCTCATCAATTTCTGATACTTATCAACAATTTCATTCATTGCGTCCTGTTTTGCCATAGCATCTGCCTGGAAATTATTAAGACGCTGAACTGTCTCTTCAGAAGAGAGCCAATAGTCTTTGCCATTAAGACAAAGCTCAATCTCATCTGCAGTCAAAAAGTTTTTGTAAACTTCACGGAACTGCTTTTCGAAAACGCGCTCATCAAATTTCAATTGTTCTTTCAATTCATTCCATTTTCCATATGTGAATGTTGTCCAAGCATGGATCATTACACGTGAATGAGGATAAACTTTCCAAGTATCTGCAGCGAGCATAATCATTGTTGCAGCTGAAGCACACATACCTTCAATCCAGAACTCAACATATGCGTCTGACAAATGAAGTGCATCAAAAATGTTCAATGCAACATTTACATCACCACCATAGCAATTGCAATGTACACGGATTGTATCGTCTGCACGAGCGCTTGAAACTTCACGCAAAAAGTCGATATAGTCCTCAATTGAGTCAATTTCTTCAGTCAAGAAAAAATCGATTAGTTTTCCTTTATCTGTCTCAGATACACGAAGAACATCATTTCTAATATATTCTTCGTCAGATTTCATCTTTTTACAATTGTTATGAATAATTCCCACTATTATTATCTCCTTTAGTGTATATATACATAATATATTAATAATGAGAAATTCAGTATTTCTATATTACTATAATTTAAAATCTATAGGGTTGTTTACTTACCCTTTTAAAGATTATTTAAAAAGGTAAGCAATTCATTGTAGTTTTCTCTATTATAAATAAAGTCTTTTTGTGGGTCGTATAGTGTGTTCCAATTTATCATTGCATCTGTGAAAAAGTCATTGCTCTTAATCATGCGCATAGCTTCATTACGTTCTTTGTCAATAAATTTTTCATCAATATAAATTTTCTTATAGTCAACGCCTTCATTAAATTTTATGAATTTGTCAGAAATAGAATTGATGATTATTGTTTTTCCATTGTAATTTTTAATTTGTTTTTCAACATAATTTTCCATTATTTTATAAGAAGAGTCAAAAGACTTATCTTCTATAATTGACATCCTTCCAGCTATTTTGTCATAGTCATAAAATGAAAATTTATCTGGAAATTCACGCATTATCATATTTGATAGAAAAGACTTCCCAGAACGTGACGGTCCAACAATAATTAAAAGTTTAGGTTTCATTGTTAATATAGTTATATTATGGGAAGAAGCAAACCAGTCTTTTATGAAGACACTCCAGACGAATTATATACAGTTGAAAAAACATATTCAGAAGCAGAAGAGACACTCATAAAATTTGTTGAGAAGAAAATTGCTCAAATGAATGAGTCTCTTTTATTCAATGGTGATGATACACCTGGTTTTGGAAAATTAAATCAGGCTTTGATGGAATATGAAAGCGTCATGCTTGGTCTTTTAACATTACATCAAGAAGCTCGTTTTAAAGCTTCAGTTGCTCAGGAAAAATATGATAATTTCTATGCTGAGAAATTTATTGAAGTTAAGACACGTGATGCGACATTAAATCCGAAGAAAATGATGGCTGCAAAAGAGATTGAAATGGCTGTTCGTAAAGAGAATATGACACAGCTTGCAAAATTAAAAGCTGATGTTCTCGAAACAGAGAATGAATACAATTTTATCAATCATCTTGTTGAAAGTTGGAAAGGCTATCAGTTTATTCTTGGAACGTTGTCACGCAATTCACAGGCTGAAGCAGCTGCAACTGGTGTAGCATATCAAAATCCTTATGATGGAAACTAATAAAATATATGTTAGTTCCAAATAGCTTTTTTAATTCAAATTTAGCACGAAAATATTTCATGACAAACAACATGGTGGCACTCAAAATAACGAATGAGTGTCCATTAGCATGCGCACATTGTCGTGAAAATGCCTCAATGGATAACAAAGGTGTTATCTCAAAAGAAGTCATCGATACTGTTATAAAACAAATTGTTGATGCTGGTGATGCTGAAGAATGGGTTGTTTGCTTACAAGGTGGCGACCCATTATTATATCCAGACGTTTGTGAATATGTAATTAAAGAATGCCAAAAATATAACATCGCAACGAATGTTTATACATCAGGTTGGTGGTGGAAAGAACACGAAAAATACGTTCCTATGATTTTAAGCTGGAAGCCAACAATCGTTACAATCTCAATAAATGACTGGACAATTGAAAAAATTGGTTGTGGTTTACAATATGTTGACACAATCTCAGAGTATTTTATAAATGATGATACTCCAATCTTATTGTATTCAGAAGTAAACTTAGATGGCGGAAAATGGGGCCAACAATGCAAAAATAAAACTTGTACAATTGCATATGAGCTTGCGCAAGTCGGCCGAGCAAAAGAACTTGTTGGAACATACAAAGCTGCTGGTAAAGAAGAACGATGGATGGGAACAGACATTTGTGTTTTAAGCGGTTTTGAAATTGGAGTTGATGGAACTATATGGCCAAATTGTTGTGCTGCCTCTGGTGGTCCATGCATGTTTGGAAATGTCTTAAAAGGCAATAAAGTTCCAGAACTACGTAAAATATACAGAATGTCTATGAAATGTAAATTGCCATCATAAATATAGGTCTGAATATTTTAAATGCGTACATTTAAACTCATAATTATTATTGAAATTCCATTTTCTAACACCACTTGGTAATGGGTCACTTGTAGTGCAATTAAACTCTGGATGCTCATCACACCATTGTTCAGTTGGAAACGTATGATAATATTCAAAATGTTTATAAACTTGAGTTAAATCAAAATCTTTATCAAAAACTGATCCATAATTACAGCTATTGCGCATATCGTGACAACAATCAAAGCCAATAATACCGTTTGGTTTAAGCGCGCAAGCTGTTTTATTACAAGCGCCATAACCTTTATTTACAATTTGTTTATCTTTGGTCTCATTTTCATAAGCTCGCCCCATGTCTAAAACAGCTTCATCTTCATGTACTTTAAGGTCTGGATATAATTTTTTAAGATTCTCTAGTTTAGAATGGCCTGCAAATCCACAAGGAATAACATGTGAACAATCTTTAAAGTCTTCTATTATTGGAATTATATCATTTTCAAGACTATTATCATGGTAACTATCAACTGAAAGCATGATAACAAAAGGCTTAATATTATCATAAATTCTTTTTCTTATTGCTGGATTTGAGCCCCACCAGCCATTAGTCCACATACTAACAGGAAATCCTAATTCATGAACTTTTTTTGCTAAATATTCACATTTATCTAATTCAAGAGTTGGCTCACCACCATATAAACAAACAATAGGTTTAATATCAGTGTTTTTATAAGCTTTAAGCTTTTCAATAAAAGCATCTATAACTTCATAAGTGATAGTCCATTCATCATCACATTTATGTGTACATGAATATGAGCATATCGAACAAGAATAATTGCATCTAATAGTCATTACGGCAAAAATACAATATCCTTTAGTTGCGTAAGCAAAATGTTTTCTGTAAGCTTCTTGATTTTCTTTTAAAGTAAACATATTAAATTAGTAACTAAATTTTTATGATTGACTTTAATTTTAATGATATGTATGAGTTGGCCTTAAATGGACTTAATAGATATACATTTGAAATTGTAATAACAAAAAGATGCAATAGTAATTGTCAGCATTGCTATATTGGAGGAAATCAAAGCGGAACAATTTCTAAAGACATTATAGACATAGCGTTGGAAAAATGTAAACAACTTAAAAGTGATAATTGGATTGAATTATTTGGCGGTGAACCTATGCTTGAACCGGACTTATGTATATATGCTGCCCAAAAAGCTCATAGTATGGGACTAAAAGTGTCTATGTATACAAATGGATATTGGGGTAATTCAGAAAAACTTATTAAGATTGTAAGTGAAGAAATAAAACCAGATTTTATTTTAATTTCTGTTGATGACTATCATACAATTCCATATGAACATATAATTAAAATACTAAAATATTTTGATAATAATAATACACCAAAAGTAGGAATATCTTCTATTAAAAATCATAATTCAAAACTGTATGAAATAATTTTACCAATTTTTCCAAAATTAAATATTTATTCTCTTCAATTACATGGAGTTGGAAAAAGTTTAGAATATGAAAAAAATGGAAATGACTTTTGTAGAATGGAAGGTTGGCTAATTTGTCCAGATGGTGATGTTAGAATGGCTTGTGAAATTGGCTATAACGCTTGTAAAGCTGGTAATATAAAAACTTTAGATATAAATAATGCTTTTAATGAAATTAAAGATAAATTTTTAATATTTAAAAACTCATCACATTTATATGACTATTGTAACAAAAATAACATAAATATTTTTGATGATAATAGTTTAAATAAATCTGACATTGAAATTGTGTCTTTATGTGAAATTAAAAAATATAAGCCTTTAAATTTAACGCATTAGAACTAATTAATCTATATTTTATGGGAGAATAAGAAACTCACCCTTGACAGGTGAGTTTTTTTATCTAAAGTGAAGATGAATAAAAAAGTTTATGGTTATTTAATCGTAGGTGTTGTAGTTATCTGGTTTTTAGTTGTTGCTTTGCTATCATGCGCGTTTGTTTCAACAAGTGAAAGAAAAATTGAATTAGAGCCAGTTGAAATTGAACAGGCATTAGAAAGGTCTCGACTTTCAAATGAATATTTCATTGGAACTGAGCTTGCAGAATATGCTTCTAAAATCGTGCGTATTCGTAATATTGAATGTGAAGATTACGACTTTACGTTTGAAGACGCATTTTCAATCTTAAATGCAATTTCATATTATTCTGATAAGCACAATCTTTCATTAAAAGATGGAATTATCATAGTCCATGTTGAAAGTGACTTTAAGGTTGATGCATACAATCGATGGGGAAAAGCATATGGACTATGCCAAGTTACCAAGCCTTGTTTAGAAGAATACAATTGGAAACATGGAACTGACTACACTCTTGAAGATATGTATGATGTTAATCTTAATTTAGAGGTTGGCTTTTGGTATTACAATAGAATTTTAACAAATTATGACAACCGCTATAATTATATAACAACAACATCAGATGATAAGAAAATACGTGATGCTTACATTGCATATAATATTGGCGTTACAGTTTTTGATAAAGTTGGACGAGATGGAAGAAACATGCTTCGTAATGGAAAATTTCCGATGAATGCATACGGTTATAGAAAAGGTGAAACTTATAGGCCAGTTCTTCGCCTATATGAAGTTTTAGATGATTGGGATTATTACTCATGAAAAAGCCTGACTTGATAAAAATTATTTGTACGACTATTGGTGAAAAAGCTTCGATGTTTGTTTCACATTGGGCAACAGACAATGATACTTATAACGTTTCTTTTGTAAAAGAGAAATATGCACATATAGAAAAACTTCAAAAACTTGACACTTTAATCTTGAGTGGCTGGAAATTGCGTGATCTTTGTGAATGGGTTCTCAATCTTAAAAAAGGTGAATGGGACTCAAATGACTTTTTTTCTTCTAAATGCAGCTTAGTTCTCGAGTGCAATTGCCATAATGAAATGCTCATCACACTTTATGATTATGAAAACGATGTTATATATTTTGAAATTTTTGATAATTATTGGTTAAAACGAAAATATCGTAAAAAGATTACATCTGAGTTTTCAATTTGTAGAGAGGACGCACAAAAATCATTTCAACTTCTTTTGAACATTCTCAAATAGTTTCATATATTATTTACGTATGATAACAGCTGAAAAGAAAGCAGAATTATTGAAAAGAGCACGAAAAAACGGTTTCATAAAAGTTTCAGTAAAATATGAAAGGGATGTTTCAGGCGGAACAGCTAAAAGAAAGCTCAATGGTGAAGCAACTTTCATCATCAAAAAGTCTGATAAAATTGAAACTGTGTGCCGTGCACTTATCAAAAAGTTTAGGGCAAAGTTTGGACCAGGATGCATAATTTGGTTCAAGCAGAATGATGTCAATGTTGAGCCAGCTGTTGAAGGAGTAGACTACGAGTTGGCAATCACGAGCAGAGCAAAACGCTTCAAAGCACGCAATCCGAAGGTCAAAAAACCGCAGACGAACTATGAAGTAGTCGCAAAAAGAATTGTCAAGGAGCAGGCATAATGTATTTCAGAAAAAGAAGAAAGACATTGAAAGAACAAGTACGAAACTATTATTCCGAAGAAGCTCGACAAAAACGTAAGCCTATGAAAGTGCCGTTTTATATTCTTATTGACGACACCGACGGAAAAGTAATGACGTTCCACAATCAATATTACAACCATTATGCGAATGACAAAGAATTTTGCAAACTTGCTCCTCGTAGAATGAAGTATATTGAAACAGCAATCAGGTTTAAGAACGAAGTTTCAGAGGCTGAAAAGAAATACAAAAACATCAAAATTGTTCGTGTTACAACAACAATGAGAGCGGTTCTTGAAGCTGCATCGCAAGGTTTGTTGAAGCAGAACAATATTCAAGAAATTTTTTGGGAGTTTAATTAATCTAATATAAAAATATGGAAGAAATCAAGTTTTACGGTTGGACCGACTTTGATAACTATAACTATCTCGACTTTGAGAAAGAAAACTTTCCAAACTTGAGTATGGACCAACTCATGGAATTAAGCGAAAAAATTCGTCATGTAGTTGTTGACCATATTCGTGAGAAAGGAATTAAGTTTGATGGTGGTTATCATCAAAATGGTGATGATGGTTGTCCACTTGTTCAAGTTGGTAATAAAATTGTTCGTGAAACTTGTACTTTCAGATTTTGGGGTGGAATTGTAGCAGATGCAGGTTATGGTGAGTCTTATATCGATTGGGCGTGGAGTAATGCAGAAGACCCGGTTTATCCGCATTGCATTAAAGGAGAAAATATCATTGTTCGGGAAGACTTGTATAAGAAGAATGACAATCTTTGAGAGGATTATTAAAACTAACCTCTATCGTATTTATTGTCCAGAATGCTCTGTCAAAGATAATAAACCGACTGCGTCATTGCGCCATGTGTATGATAAAGTTTATAAGAAAGATAAATTTTATCTAAAGTGCAATAAATGCGGATTGACAACTCCAGCTTATGAGAATGACAAAGAAATCTTTGAGCATTGGGATTATTATTTCACCAAGAAAGAAGATAAGCTCTTTGAAGATGAGGACTAATCATGGAAGATGAGACAATTTTAGAAGCGTCACTTGAAAAAATCAAAAACTCAGAAGGTTGGGCTCGTGCTGATGAAATTGCCTACCTTATCAAGGCGATTGATGAACGTCCAGGTATTCTTAGAAAAGCTATGAAGCGCTACCCTTATTTAGAATTAAGGAATGTTTTCAGTGATGAGTTGTGTTATCCAGAAGGTTCTGAGGAATATCTGAGAGCAAATCATTGGACATCTTGGAATGATAATGGTTGGGAATATATTTGGAAACGTCTTATGATTGAGACGATGATTGTATATGATAACATGTCTGATGGGGCAAAAGAATCTTTCAGAATTCTTGATACAAAAGAAAAATATGGTTCTTTACGTATTTCATTTAGTGGTTACAATGCAGAGCTCAACACACTCGAAACAGAAGCATCATTACTTTCACAGATAACTTGTTTGCATTGTGGAAAAGTTTCACATGACAGCAAAGGAAATGCTCTCATCTACACAACTCGTGGTTGGATTGCTCCATATTGCCGCAAATGTTTTGATAATGATTGGGGCAGTCGGAAGAATATGACAAAAAAAGAGAAGCACGAATTACGAGAGCATCGTGCTTTATGTAGAGAAGTCTATAAGCAGTTCAGGACAGAACATTGGTCACGTGATAATCATTATTATACAATTTGGAAATACCAATATGGTTGGGTCTATCCAGTAAAAACAATTCAAATTATTGATGATAAAAAGGAAGGCTAAAAATGAATGAAATTATCACTGTTAAAGATTGCTCTTTTGAAAAAGGTTTTGCAATCAAAATGTCAAATGCTCAGACTGCATCAGAACATTATTCATTTTATTTGGTGAATGTCATCACAAATATTGGAAAAGTAATTGAGTTTCCAAAAGAAGACCCTCGAACGTTGGTTTACATTGCTGAAACTTACAGTAATGATGATAAGCTTGCAAATTTCAAAGGTCTCTTTTTTGACAATAAGATGGATGCTGAAGACTTGATTGAACTTGTAAATGTCTATCAAAACTATGACGAAAAACTTTGTGGTCCATTCAAAGAAGGCTGCCGTTTCAATTTTGAAATTGTTGAAACTGAAGCTCAGGTTGATAAATATACAGACTTGAAAGAAGACTTCTTAGACAAAAACAACCATATGGACCTCAATGTTGACCAGGACTTAACAAAAGCTCTGATTGATAAAGAAATGAAGGTTGAAGGCTAGATGTTACGAGCATTGATTGGATTTATTTTAGGTTTTATTTCAGGTATGATGGTAATGATTTCAATTATCGCATCATCAGCACAAGTTAGAGCAATGACATTAATCTTTTCAGTGATAATGTTGCTGTTAAGTGTAACATTTGCACATTTACATCATAAACATAAAAGAAATGAATATTATAATAAATTTAAAGGTGGTAAAGTATGGCGTACTTAGTAGGTAAGACATCAATTGATATTATTGATGAAGATGCGATTGATATTCGTAAAAAATTGCCAATTGGTATTTACAAACTTCAAGTTGCACAAATGCGCGGTTTTTTCCTTGAAAAAGCAGAATACAAAACTGAACATGGAAAAATTTATGGTAAAGCTGGCAGCATTGCCTCACATATTGTTGAAGCATACAATCGAAGCAGCGACAATCTTGGTGTTTTGCTTTCAGGTGGAAAAGGTCTTGGTAAATCATTGACATCGCGTTTGGTTGTTGAAAAATTGGCAAAAGACCACCCAATTATCATCATCGACCAGTTTATCAACGGAATGTTTGACTTCTTGTCAGGTATTTCAGATGCAGTCTATCTTTTCGATGAGTTTGAAAAAATTATGGCCGGAAATATTGACGGAAGTGACAACAACACAAAAGCAACATCTAAGCAGGATGCAATGCTTTCATTCCTTGATGGAACAGCAGTTGGAAATCACAACTTGTATCTTTTGACATGTAATGAAGTTCGCAGCCTCAATGACTGTTTGATGAGCCGCCCTGGACGTATTCGTTATCATTATCGTTATGAGAGCTGTGATGCTGAAACAATCAAAAAATATTGTGCAGACAACCTTGACAGAAAAGAACTTGAAAAAGAGGTTGTTGAAGGATTGCTCGCAACACGTTATGTTTCAATTGATATTGTTAAAGCTCTTGTTGATGAGCTTAATGCATTCGATGTGTCAGTTGAAGAAGCGCTCAATTACCTCAACATTGAAAGTGAAAGAATTTCTATCATGGCAAAAATTACTTGGAGAATTGGTGATACTGAAAAGACTTACACAGAATATCCAGGAACTTTCATTCCAGGAAGCAGTTCATTCGACATCTATCTTGAAAGTGATGAAGTTGAAGACAAAAACAAAATGGAATTCTGCGCAAACTTGCATGTTGATATGTCTGGAAAGACTATTCCGATGTATGGCGCAGTTGATGTTACAGACTCAACATACATGGAATACCATTATGGTGATGAAGAGCCAGAAATTGTCAAAGTTGAGTTGAGCGACCGCGAAAACGCAAAATATGACAATTACAAAAAAATTAACCATGTAGACGGTTTAGACTTCTAAAGGAGATTGAAGATGGTATCTTACAAGATTTTTATTTTTATTGCAATGGTTTTTATGCACCTTCTTGAGGATTTCCATCTTCAAGGCTGCTTGGCGAATTTGAAACAGAAAGATTGGTGGGAGAAAAATGTCTCTAATTTAAAAGATACAATTTATGCTCGTGACTATGCAGTTGCGCTAATTGCCCACTCAATCGAAAATTCTATTTTTGTTGTAATGCCAATTGTCATTGATAATTTAATTTACATGTGCAAGAATGGAATAGACACAAATGCTTGGAAATTATGGGCAATCTTTATTCTGCTCAACACAGTTTTTCATACATTTGTGGACAGCGCAAAATGCAATAAGAAAATAATCAATTTGATAGTTGACCAAGTGCTCCATTTTGCTATGCTTATCATGATGTTTGTCGTAAGTTGGAAGTATCTCGGCCTTTGGTTAATGTAATAATATTATGAAGATTTGTATAATTCCTGACATACACGGTTCTCATGAATGGGAAAAAGCTAAAGACATTAAAGCAGACTATTATGTTTTCCTTGGTGATATTATTGACTCATGGAATAATTCATGGCCTGACCAAGGTGAAAACGTTGCTGCTTTTGCTTCTTGGGTTCGAGAAGACCCAGAACACCGTATTTGGCTTTTAGGAAATCATGATTGGAGTTATCTTTCACAATCAAGAAATGGCGGAAATTGTAGTGGCCATCAAAATGGAAAAGCTGGCGAAATTCGTTCTCTTTTACTCGCAAATAAAGACTTGATTAAATTGGCTTGGGAATGTGATGATTGGGTATTTTCACATGCTGGTTTTACAAATTATGCAATTGGTTACATGAAGAAAGTTATGCACAATCTTTTTGAAGTGCATCCAAAAGCTGAGAAAAATCATTTCGATAGCCAAGAAGAATATAAAGCTTACATGGATGAATTGTATAAAGACTTTAAAGAATGGGATGAGTCTGAATACAGTATTGACCTATTGAACAAAACTTTTGCAGAAAGAATGGCTGAATATCCAGAAAACACACATAAATGGCTTGCTTTCGATGAAAAACTCGATTGGGATGGATGCTTTTCTGGAAGTGGTGATGAAGTGTCACAGTTCTGTTTGTGGGTTCGCCCTCACTCATTGCTTGAAGATGCAGCTTATCCAAAACAAGTTGTCGGACATACTGAATATTGTTTCTGGAATAAACCTGAAGTCTTGACAAAAGGCGAAAATACAGTAGTCCTTATGGATAGCCGTGACCATCACATCATGATGTTCGATACACAAGACGTGCCAAAAGGCAGAACTGAGCTTGATTTCAATCGTGCTATCAAGCAGCTCGATAAACAGATTTGCAATTTGAAGTCTGTTTTTGGTATGTTCACAATGGGTGATGACACACTTTCAGACGAAGAAAAACATGCTAAAGTTTTGGAAGAGTTTCCAGAAAATGGCGAATTTATTTGGAAAAGTTTTTTCAAAAGTGAGGAATGGTAATAATGGCTACACTTGAAACTGATATTTTGAACAAATATATTGCAGCTAAGAATGAAGCAGCTCGAATGCAGAATTTCTATCTTTTGCAGACAGCTGCTGTTAAAGGTTTTGCTCGTTATCAAAGTCAAAGCATCGAAACTCAGAAGTCTTTCAAACAGCTTGAAGGCTGCAAGACTGATGAAGAGGCTATTAAACGATGGGATGAAGCAATTCCTCATACGCGTCGGCTTCGTAGTATGAAAGCTGAGTCATGCCGTAGAGCTAAATATGCCGCTCGTGATGCACAGAGAAAAATGGCGAAGGCATATGAAGAGCTTACTCATTATTATGAAAAACGTCCTGTTTGGTTTGTAGCATCTGTTCGTGACCATGATGAAATTATTCCAAAAATTGAAGGCAAAGAAGAACTTGCAGGAACAGTTTACCACAATCATGACAGTAGATGTTGGGGTTTCTTTTACGACCTTGAAACTGCAATGGAAGCAATCCGCAACAATGTGACTGACTTAAATGAAGCTGGTTACTATGCTTATGCTGTGATTGAGCCGAAAAAACAAGGTTTGTGTTATGTTGAGCCTTCATGCTCTAACAGATGGTTTAAGGCAAAATATGGCACAGACAAAGATGGCAATAAAATATGCACAGGCTATGTTGACTGCGAAGAGCCTGAATGGGCAAAACAAATTGTAGGATGGACAATATCATGACACGAAAAGAAGCAAAAAAGTTTAAAGAAATTGCGGAACTTGTAAACAAAGTTTGGGAAGTTGAAAAAGCTAACTATGATGAAGACATCAAGTCTAAAGTTTATGGCGACTGGGATAAAACTGGTGAAGGCCATGTTCATGTTTCTTCAGACATCATAAATATTTGCTTCAAACAAGGTGGAATAGTTTTTTATTCTGACCACTGGAAAAACTCAAGAGGTGAGCAAATTGTTGGTGTTATTGGTAATATGTCAGATAGACCATTGAAAGTTTGGTTTGGTTGGCAGAAACGCCAGAAGAAATTTTGTTGGCAAACTTTTGTTGGATATAGTGGCTGCCATGGTTATCATGATGCTGTAGTTGATGCACACCTCCATAAAGTTCAAGATGCTGTTCTTCACTATATTATCGAAAACTTTGACTATGGAAAAGTTGCGCTTTCATTAGGTAGCGTAATGTCTGAAATATGCAGAAAAGAATTTGGCCTCAATGTAACTGGTGACTCATATTTCAATAAGAAAAAAGATTAAAAAATTTTTGAACTACCTCTTAAGTTTTCATATATTATATCCGTAAACCAAACTTAAGAGGTAGTTAAATATGGCAAGAACAAAAGAAGAAAAGCTCGCTATCGCTGAAAAGAAGACATACTACAAATATACCTACGACTATGCCCGCAACAATCCACAACTCGGAACATATCATGCAACATCAACAGTAATCGCATCAAGCGACAAGGAAGCTGAAAAGCTCGCTCGTAAGAATTGCGATAAGGCACTTTATGGTTCAAATGTTTTTGACCATATCGAAAAAAGAAGTGCTGCTTTGGTTCGTGATGTTGACTACCGCCTTGAAGCTATCTCACGCCGTGACCGTTACGGTTATCCAACTGGTGTATATGACATTGTTGCTCAGGAAATCTATTACAACTAAGGAGTAAATTATGATCGAAATAGAGAATCCATATATCATAGGAACTTTAGAGCATCTTCCTGATGTTTCTTGTTACAATCACAACTACTATCGTGTTTCAGGCTTTCAGCGTAATGAAGATGGAACAACTTCTTCTATAGGAGAATTCGATAATATCATTCTTGAGGAATGCCACGAAGATGAAAACTATTGTGAGTTTGAGCGCGGCTATTTTGATGAAAATGGCGAGTTTCAGGCTTATGGTTGGTGGGACGGTGACTGGGAAGAAACTATAAATGATTTTGTTTCTGAGGAGTAAAAAATGGAACAGAAATCATTATTTGATGGAATACGTGATGGCAAACCAATTCCAAATCAACCTATCGCAACAGTTGTTCTGCCTTTTAATAAAGTGACAGAATTCAATCTTCCAATCGTCGAGAAACCTTGGACCAATAAGGAGAGAATATGGAAAAAGCTATCGGAACTTTAGCATATCTTAAAGGAACTTTTGCTGATGGACGCGTTGTTTACTGGCACAAAACAAAAGAATACGTTGACAAAGCAAAGAACGCAACCTTCTACAAATCCCCAAAACTTGCTGAGAAAGCGAAGAAGAATTGGGAAGAATGGTGGAATACAGCAAAAAGTCTTACTGAAAACCATATGGACAAACCTTCTTTGAAGTTTGAGGAAGTAAATCCTTGGATTGATTGGGAAGTTAAATACGCAGATGTAACGGAGGCAAAATAATGAAAGTTATGACTAAGGTAATTTATGTTGCACATGATGGAAAGGAATTTGAGACAGAGGAAATGTGCAAAGTTTATGAAGCAAACAACACAATCCCTGGTTTGCGCAATATCATCAATAATGAAGAATTGCATCGTAAAAATTCTGTGAGCCGCAAAAACCACCTCAAAAACAGCACACTTCCTCATCTTGAAAAAGATGTCAAGAACTACTCGAATGAGATTGACAAAGCCATATTGAAAGGCGCATATAAACTTAAGCCAAAAGAGATTGTTCACATCAGAGTGTTGATGAACAAACTTGAAGAAGCAAAAAGTTCACAGGCAGCTTTCATCAGAGTATTGCAGTCATGTAGAGAAGATATTCGCAATCGCCGCGAAACAATTCTCAAAATCCAGAACAAGATTAACGAGTTGGAAGGAAAGTAAAAAAATTGAACTTCCTGTAAGATTTCCATATATTATGTATGTAAATCAAACTTAAGAGAGGTACTGACATGAAAGAGTTCAAGATGAGTTATCGAGGTCATGTTTGTGGTTGGTTCCGTGATTGCGGATGTTTATTCTTCGCTCACGATGCTAAGAAAGCTGACTACCAGCAGTATGACAGTCGAGCTCTTTCAGGTCTTAAAAAACTTTTCAAAGAAAACGTCGACAAGATTGAGGGTCCTAAAGTAAGGGGACAGAAATATCCAACAGAACAGTGGAGCCACTAATATGAAGAAGAGCGAAGCTTATGTTAATCTTTTGGCGAAAGAGTTTGGCATTCCAGTTGAAACAGCTGATGCTATCTACAAAGCCATCAACAAATTTGATTGGAAAGTTTTCTGTTCTTACATGGCAGATGACAGGGACCACCCTGAAGAGCGTAAAGCTGCCAGAGAAGAATTGATCTCAATCAGAGAAAATTATGACACTGAGCTTTTCGATAAAATCGAAGCTTATATGTCAGACGATAATAATTACAGTATTCATCACATGGAGGAAGAAGTAGATGAGTAAAGCAGGCACAATTGTCATTACAGTTGCAGCAGTTGTTTTTGTAACACTTGCTGTTGTGGTTGGAGTGTTCACAACACAGAACACAGCACTTTCAAAAGAGCAGGCAGTAACTGAGCAGCTCGATGTAATTGCAGCTTCTCAGAATGAGATGTTCAATTCACTTGAAGCTTTGGTTGGCGCAGTGAAGAACTATGAGAATTTTGAAGGTGAGTCTCTCAAAAATATTATTGCAATGCGTACTGGTGGAACTTCACCTGCTGCACTTTCTGAAAATGCAAAAACACTTGATAAAGCGCAGATATATGTAAACGCAGTGCATGAAGCATACCCTGACTTAAAATCAGTTGAAGTCGTAAAAGAATACATGACAGCTGTACAGCGATACAATTCAAAAGTTGCACAGGCGCAGAAAGCGTACGCTCGAGCAAAAGCAGATTATCGAAGATGCACACGAGCTTGGCCTCGCTGCAATTTCCTCGAAATGGTTGGCTATGAAGTCATCGAGTTTGAAGACCTCTATGATGGTTCATCAGTAAAACTTCCAAACCAGGGTAAACCTGCAACACTCTAAGGAGACATAAAATGAATAAACATCCAGCTGTTTTGTTCTATCTTCCAGGTTATGGCGAAATCACAGCACGAGAATTGATTTTCGGAATTGGTATTCTCGCCATCTACATAATCTTGGGAATGTTCATTCACGGAAAGATTGTGGCTTCAATCGACAAGCACAACTTGAAGTATATGAATGCTTATGTAATCCAAGATAACGACACATTCAGACAGGCCTACGAGACGGAACAGGGAGCGGATGTTTTCGCTTATGGAAAGCTCGAAGCTGTTGGATATGTAACTGCTGAAGGTTGGGTAAACCATTACAACAAAAATGAGAGCGGCATGAGAGCTGCTGTCAATCAGGCAAATGGTAAGTATTCAGTCATCGGTATTGAGAAAGAGCATTACACACGCCATACACGAATTGTGCATTATACAGTTAATGGAAAAACACATACACGTACTGAAGTTTACTACACATGGGACACTGTTTGGAACAATTGGCTCCATGTTGGAAAAACAAAGTTTGCAGGTATAGAATTTCCATATGGCACATTCATGTTCAATGGTTGCCATCAAGTTGGTTACAATCGCTCTGGAAGTGACAGGTGGACAATTCGAGCTTACCCACTTGAGTGTTCAGGAATTACGTTTATAAACATCAACAATAAAGATGTTGGAACTGACAACGCAATCTACAATAAAAACAATACGCCAGAAGACTTTGAAGCACTTCGTGAAGACATGCTTATGGGAAATGGTTGGTTAGTCTTCTTTTGGATAATGTTCATCACAGTTGGTGTTGCTCTCATTTTCTTATGGGCAATGCTTGATAACAGTTGGCTCAATAACTTGTAAAGAAAGGAGAAAAAGAATGATTGAGAGAGCGCGTGAAATTGCCGACTTGGCGAGCAGCGAGTATGCTTCAGACAAAGAGCTTGCTGTTCTCAGTGAGAAGTTTTTTGCCGACTTTGGTTGTCATTGGACAGAAATTCTTAATTAATCTTTTAAAAGGAGGTTATTATGATATATCCAAATGGTTCACTTTCTTTGCAACAACTTTCTAAAATGCTCAATTCAGATGAATATATTATCTATTTTGAGCCAAATGACGAGCCAGAAGATTGGGATTGGAGACATAAAGGTTTTTGGCGTTCACCAAATCGTGTTCAGCTTGCGAACACTAATGAGCTTTTTTGGGCAATCGAAAGTGAATACAACAAACAAGGTTCAATCATTTACGACATGACAGAAAACTACTTCAAGAATCATCCGTATGAAGGTGAAGAAGTCTCACATGTTGACACAACTTTCAACTGGCAATACAGCTCACCGTATGGCAAAAAATACTGCTATAAGATTTGCCCATGCACATACCTTGGTGAAGCACCAAAACATATTCCACTTGAGATTGTATGCTATGATAATGGTTTCAAAGGAAGCTGCTTCCAAATTGGTTCTTGGACACGTGACAAAGAAGGTTATGAGTTTCGTTCTTGTGGAAACCGCTTGTGGAAATATGTTGATGAAAAAGATATTCCAGTTATTTGGAACATCTTGAAAGAAGTTGATGAATTTCTTGCAAAAAAATTTCTTGAAGAAGGAGACGACTAACACATATGTTTTTCAATAAATCGAAGAAAGCTGCCAAAAGAGTAGTATATACTCTTGTTGACTATTATGACAATGCTGTCAGAAACTTTGATAGTGATGAAGAGCTCAAAAATTATATTGATGCTTATTACACTCGCATTCGACACAGAGACAACTTTGAATTTGACAAAGATGACATATTTATTGCACATAAAAAAGTATTTGAAAATGATGAGCTTGTTGGTGATTCGACTATTTTCGGTGAAATATACGTTAAAGACGAGACCTTAAAATCATTAGGCTTTGTACAAGTTGATGACTCAGAAATTTATCATTTTGCAAGAGAACTTGGTTTCCGAACGCTTCAGACAGGAGCTTTTGGGTTCATGGTTCATAAAGAAGACATCGAAAAAGTCAAAGACATCGCTCAAAATGATTATAAGCCTTTTGTTTTGAAAGGAAGTGATTGGCCATATTGGTTCAAAGTAAATGGTAAGCTCATCAAGAGCAGAACTTCTTCTTGGAAAAATTACATCTACACACAGTTTGGTTACATCACTGAAGACTCTCTTGAGGAATATAATGGTCCAGATAAATGCAAGGAGCACATAAATGACAGTCTATAGTCTTCTTAAAATTGCAGGCATAGCATTTGCTTACATTTTTTGTGCTGTTACTTCTTTCTATGGTGGGTTGTTCATAACCTATCTTATTCGTGATAAAGAATATTATTTATACAAGTTCAAGAAATGGAGAGAAGACAATCCAACTGGTTGCATTGCTGAGGTGACATTATGTCGATTGTATGGCCAGTAACTGTTCCACCTTCATTGGCTGTATTGGCATTTGGGGCTCAATCAAACTTTGCAGCTGGCCATTTCAAAAAATATTATACAGGTTTTAATATGAAATCAAATTGGAGCGCAAATAAAAATCATCTTATGTATTCTGGAGCTGATTTCTTAGGTTTTGTTAAGCCAGCATTCGGCTTGCATGGCTTAGAGTATATTGTATGGCTTGCAAAAGATGACCAAAGAACTCGTATATTGCATATGAATTCCCTTAAAGAATGCGTTGACAAAGTTGAAAATTTTTTTGCGAAGCCAATCAGTGAGCAGCGTTTCATTTTCGAAGCAAGAAAGAAAGATGACACTAAAGTTGCGCATCTTCTCATTGGTGAGCCAGATTATGGTTGGATTGAAAGAGATGACATTCAGCGAGTTAGTCCAGACGACATAAAGAGCGATAGTGTATATGATAAAAGCGTTATCGTTTGTGATGCATTTACAAATGTTGATGATGCTATAGAAGTTTGCCATAAGTTTGCGCAGCTTGGTTTTAGTCTCTATATTCATCATGTATTCCGTCCTACAATCGATGAGCCAGTAATTGACCCAGACGAATGGAAAAAAATCAACATGTTTCTTTTGAATGAATATGAAGCTGACAAAATCGACTATGAACATATTTGTTGTGGAAAAGATGAATATTCATTCCATGATGCTGAAGAACTCATATATGGAGAGTTAATCTAATCATTATGGAAGTAGAAATGAAAGCGAAAATTTCCATGCAGCAAGTTTACGACTTATTGGATGGAAAGTTTGAAAAATTTAGAATTTCACGCGGTGGTGGTTGGCACGCTATTCACAAAGTTGATGCATATTACTCATTCGGAGGAATTGCGCCAAAAAAACCAAAAGACATTATTCGTGTCCGTTCTGAGGCTTTAGTTGACCCAGCCTATCCTGTTGAAGACATTGTTCGACAGCATTACAATTTTAAGATTGACGAAAACTTCAAGAGCTTCCTCACTGTTAAAGCAAAAAACACAGAAGCAGACGGCACTGAAGTAAATGAAGAATATGAAGGTGAATTAAACATTGACGCAACTAATGCATTTTTGCGTGCTATGGAAGTCACCAATTTCAAACAGTGGTTTAGAAAAGTTAAAACTTCAATTTCATTCTATGTTGAAGAAAACTCAACAAACAGAGAAATCCACTGTGAAATTGTTACAGTTAATGAAATTGGCCCATTTCTTGAAGTTGAATGCGTTATTGATGATCCAAATGCATCAAAAGCAGCTTCATCAACAATCAAGAAGTTTTTTAAGACAGCTCTTGGAATAACTGAGTTTGAAAAGAGAGACTGGCCAACAATTATTGAGCAAGGTTCATGACTATGAGAAGTGGACACACATTGCCTCGGCTATATACAACATTTAAAGCTCAGATGTTCCAGATTGGCAAGCATGACTTCATCACTATCTATGATGCAGATGATGAAGTTTTGTGCCGGCTTGTGAAAGAAAAAGGAATATTCTTCTGGAGATACCAGATAAAACATATTACAAAGCTTGAGCTCATAAATGAGATTTATGCTTACTTAAAAGAACAAGGAATTCGATATGCAAAAATTCGATAACCAGATGGCCGATACAATAAGCAAAAAATATCCAAGTGTTTTTGGTATGCAGCCAACACCATATCTTACTGAAATGGCATGTGAGATTGCATTTCTTGACTCTTTGGATGAAGACTTTTATTGTAAGCATAAATGTAAAGACGTTTGTGAGATGATGAATAACATTGAAGACATCGTTGAAGATGACTATAAAAAGTTCTGTGACGGACTTTTTGACAGCAATGTTTTCAATTGTATCAATCAAGATGAATTTGCAGACTTCATGCGTGATAAGTTTGGCTGGCAATCTCATGAAGTAACAACACTTTATTTTTGGTAGGAGATTAAAAAGATGGAATGTGATGTTGTATTTGGCACTAACAAAGTTTCTCTTCATGAATGTGGCGCAGATATTAAAAACTATCCTTATGCAATCTATAAAGACAGTAATGATGAACTTCACTTTTGTACAGGTCATATTGTTGTAAATGATTGGCATTTTATCGCTCGTTGTGACTCAAAAGAAACTGCGATGCAATATATGAATTGTCTTGAAAATAAACCAGGTCCTTGGCATATTTATGAAGACACGACTAAAAACTCACGTGTTTTTGCTATAGAAAGTGATGTTGATTGCGTTTCGCAGTCTTATTATGTTTTACGTTATATAGTTTTCGACTACGAGAAAGCTAAAGACATTGTGAATAACAATAATAAACGTGTATATAATATTGCATATGACAAATTAACTGTTTTCAAATGGTTATCAGAAGGAAAAACTATTCTTCGAAGACTATGTCATCCTGGAA
>Ga0326513_10000300_pt1 | contig 40871 bp, 57 predicted proteins | sample 2_2465_0518_D_FD_203654 | JGI IMG/M metagenome (GOLD analysis project Ga0326513, IMG submission 203654) | Bovine rumen microbial communities from UC Davis, California, United States - 2_2465_0518 | ecosystem: Host-associated > Mammals > Digestive system > Stomach > Rumen | place: USA... | reverse complement strand
CCGGGAGAAATCCCGGAATGGAAGCAGCCGACAGGCGCCACGGACGCCTACCAAACCGGCGACCGCGTGCGGCACGCTGGGAAAGTTTGGGAATCGCTGGTTGACGCAAACGTCTGGGAGCCGGGCGTCTATGGCTGGTCGGAATCTACGGCGAGATAAACAACACACAATCACAAGGAGGTTTTACCTATGAACATCAACAGAACTTGGTGGAAAGCGGCCTTTGTCCGCGCCCTGCGCACCGTGGCCCAGACTGCCGTGGCTACCATCGGAACGGCGGCGCTGATCGAGCGTGTAAACTGGCTGGCGGTTTTGTCCGCTTCGGCGCTGGCTGGCGTCTTGTCCCTTCTCACGAGCCTCGCGGGTCTGCCGGAGGTGCGGGAGGAACAGACCAGCGACGAGGCCGAATGCCACGTTACCGTCAGGGCATACGACCGCTACGACGAGGACGGCTCCCCCATCGTGGACGGTGAGGACGAATGAACATCGCCCCCGCGTTTTTGACGCGGAATCCCTACTACACCCGCAATGTCAACCGTGAGGATTCCCGCTACACGGTTTTTCAGGAGCGTGGGCCGCTCGGCTTGATGCTCCACTCTGTCGGATGCGCTCAACCGTCAGCCGAGGCGTTTGTCAAACGGTGGAATAACCCCAGCTACACCCGCGCCTGTGTCCACGCCTTTATCGACGCGGACAGCGGCGACGTCTGGCAGACGATGCCGTGGAACTATCGCGCTCCGCATTGTGCCGGAGACGCGAACAATACCCACGTCGGCGTGGAGATGTGCGAGAGCCGATATATCTCCTACACTGGCGGGGCCAGTTTTGAGATCATCGACAAAACGCGGGCGCAGCAAGATTGCGCGAGAGCCTACCACGCGGCAGTGGAACTATTCGCCTACCTCTGCACGGAGTACGGGATCAACCCGGAAACCGGAATCATATCGCACCGCGAGGGCGGGATTCAGGGGATCGCGTCAGGCCACGCCGACCCGGAACACTATTGGACGGGCTTGCAGATGCCCTACACGATGGGCGCTTTCCGGGCTGCGGTCAAGGCCGCTATGGAGGCCCAGCCGGACGAGGACGATCCTATCTACCGCATTCAGGTCGGTGCGTTCAGAAACCGGACATACGCAGACGCCTATCTGGAAACCGTCAAGGCGGCGGGTTTCCCAAACGCCTACATCACGGTCAGTAAAAAGTAAACAGCAATCGGAAAGCCGTTCCCTTCGCGGAGCGGCTTTTTCGTTTTTGAATGATAAGAAGTTTAACTTTTTTACGAAAACAGACCGGAAACGGAGACGGGAGGCAGAGCGTGGAACTGAATAAAATTGTGCAGAACACGCGGCTTGCAGGCGGCTTTGCACCGCTGACACCCCGGAACGAGCCTGCGGAATACAGCGGGAAACGGTATCCGTACTACGAAATCATTACGGCGCGGCACAAGGAAAAGATGCTGAAATACGCATCGGATTTCGCTGACGCGGAGATTGAGTTCCCGGACGAAAACGGGAATCTGGTGTGGGTCGCAGAACGAATCCGCATGGCGAACGTTGTAAGACCGACCTCCGCGATCCAGCGCAACTTTGACGATTACAAGATTATCACCCCGGAGAATCCAGGCATCGGCTATCTGCAAATCGGCGCGAAAGTCCGCGCCTGCGGAAGCGTCTGGCTTGTGGTGAACCCGGACAATATTTCGGGCGGCGAGGGGACGGCAATCGTCCGCAGATGCAACGCGGCCTGGAACCATCTGGACTACTACGGCAACGTGGTTTCGGAGCCTATCGTTGTGGAAAACGCGAGGGCAAACTCATCGAACCCGGACGCGCAGACGGATCAGCAGATCGCTTCCGGGTATTACAACGTAACTTGCCAATATAACGAGTTCACCCGGCAGGCGAACGACAACACACGGATCATTTTGGGGGACGACGGAAATCCGCACGAAAACGCAAAGGCGTACCGGATCACGGGGTACGGAAATTTCTTCCGGGAGTTCACGGAGGATTCCGGTTCGGTCCGGCTGCTGACCTTTTCCATCCGCGTTCAAACGAAAGCGGAGGACAGCGACGATCTGGTTCGGTGCGTAGCGGACGGGAAGAATTTTTCGTGGAATCTCCGAATATCCGGCCCCGCAAGCGTGAGCGAGGACGGTTCGGCAGTATTCTCCGCTTCGTCCATGCGGAACGGGACAACGGTTGTTTCCACCGACGAGAACCCGGTCTCCTATGTCTGGAAGGTATCGGACGCGGAGACCGCGACCATCACGCAGGGCGGTACTCTGCATGGGGTCAAGCCAGGAACGGTCACGGTCACGGCGTATCTGGAACAGAATCCCTCCGTGTACGCAAACGTATCCGTGACGGTGACGAGCGGTTTCTCGTGGGAGAACGCTCTGCGCTTCGTCGGCCCCGTGCCGGACGTTATGGGGCCGCTGGACACGGCGGTTCTGGAAGCGAAGTATTTTGAAAACGACAGGGAAGTCCCCGCTGACATTGAATACAGCTTCTCCGGCGCGGACGAAAACACCTATTCTCACGGGCAGACGCGGGGCGGGGTCGTGGTCGTGTGCTACGGGTATTCCGAAGCCCCGCTTCGTGTGACGGCGACCTATGGCCGGTATCAGGCGGAGATTGAGATCAGTTTGGAGGACGTATGAGCGACGGTCAGGTTATGACGGCGAAACTCTATCAGGATATAGACAACCCTTCCGTGCGGGAAACGTTTTCCCGCTTGCGGGATACGGTTGGTTCCGACGTGGCATTTTTCGTCTGCTGCGCGTTTCTGGACGTTCCCTATTCCCCAAAAATCAGTGCGGCGGATTGGGGCGACTATCTGGCACAACTGAAAACCAGATGGGCGCGGGAGTTCAAGGACGGCGCAACGGACATCCGGGAGGCTGTGAAGCGGGGCATGGGCGACAAGGAGCGGTGGATCGCAACCTGGGGGCCGACCTACTCCGAAGCGGATTACCGGCAGTTGGACGAGATTTTCGCAACCCTGTCCCGCAGAAGCGGCGATACGATGGACCCGCAGCAGGAGCTTACCCTGCGGTACTGCGCGAAGCTGGCCCTTTTGCGGGACAAGTGCATCGTGCAGGAGGACAAGGAGAGCGTAGACCGGGCCAAGAACTACGACGCGATGTTCCAAAAGAACCTGGAAGCGGAGAATCTTCGGGGCCGGGAAGCGAAAAACCAGACCGAGCGACTGGACGGGATCGTGGATTCCCTGAAGCGGCGGTTCGGCTACGGCAAGGAACTGACGCAGGCGCAGGCAATCGAGGTCGTCGCCAAGTGGTACGCATCCCACCACTACAACATGACGGTGGACGCGGCGGATCATATGCTGCTTTCGATTCTGAACGCAACAAGGACGAACAGCGATCTTCCGACCTTTTCCACGCTCCCGGAGGACGCAAGCCTCGCCCCGTATGAACGGGAGTTTGAACCGGAGGGTTCCGCTGTTTGGGGCAAAGAAAACAGCGTGATCGACTATCTCGGTCTGGCGCGGAAGCCAAGAGAGGAAGAGCCAATTATCTGATGGCTTTCCATATTCAAATGCCATACGAAGGAGGAATTACGATGGCAGAGCGAAAGAAAAAATCTGACACCCCCGCCGCTGAACCCGCCGAAGCTGCGGAGCGCAGGAGCGGAAGAACCTACACGGAGGAAGAAGTGCAGGCGATGATCGCCTCCATTCTCGCAAAGCAGAAGCCGGAGGATGAGGTCGTTCGGATGTACTATCTGGCAGTCTGCGCCCCGACCAGCGAGGCCGATCTTCCGGGTTACGGGGTTCTGCGTCCCGGTCAGTATCTGGAAGTCCCCAAAAAGGAGTTCGGCGGCAAGTTCATGTCCCCGCAGGCGCGGCTTTTTATTCGCAAGCGCAGACTGCTGGTTCTGGACGGTCTGTCCGACGAAGAACGGCGGCGCTGGAACTGCGACTACAAGCGGGGCGAGGTTCTAACGGAGAACGCGATGGATCACATTCTGGATATGCCTTTGCAGGAGGTTGAGACCCTGTTCTCCGCGCTCGGCAAGGAACATAAGGTATTTGTCGCCCGGTATATCAATACCATCGTGGACGAGGCGAACCGGAACGGCAAACCAATCGACAACCGCATTTCTCTGGAACTGCTGCGGGCGCTGAACGAAGCGTCCAAGAAGGACGTGCCGGACGGACTTTTCACCCGCACGGTGGAACTGTTCAAGGCGATGCTGTAAACGGAAGAACGGGAGGTCTTTCAGATGGCAACCGGATGGAGCGAGATTATCAACAAGGCCGCGATCATCATCGACGACGACAACTGGACGCGGGAACTGAATACAAGCCCCGCGAGGTTCTTCCGGGCCAAGAGCGACTGGGTGACGATGGCGCTGCCCCTGCTGAACCGGCCTCCCAATCTTCAGGCGTGGATCAAGGACGGCATGACGAACCCGGCCTACGACACGGCGGAATGGGTCTCCGACGAGCAAAGCACGGATAGAGAAACCACCGTAGCAACCGGGCTTGTGGGCTACGCAATGGTGTCTGTCACGCAGCGGAGCGCGGACGGTCTGAGCGAAACCCCGTACTCCCTGCCGGAGAACGCCTACGACCCGGAAACCGGGAATCTGACGTTCCCGCAGCAGACGGAGGAAGGAACGGTCTACGAGATCGACGCATACACGGACGGAACGTTCCGCGATCTGGACTATACGCTGATCCGCCTGTTTTCGCTGGCGGTCTCCGTGGTTTGGGACGAGCGGCTGGACACCAACTGGCTCAACGACACGATGAAGATCAAGGACAGTTCTTTTGAGACAGAGAAGGAAAGCACGTACATGAACAGTACGGGCGCGAAGCGGAGCAGAAACCGGGCGGCGTTCCAGGACGAGATCGCCCTGTACGAACAGAACTCCGCCTATTTGACCCGTGTGCCGAAAGGCAGACACTTTACGGCACTGAACAGGTAGGTGACGGTATGCCTGATTTTTCCAATCCCTATTACCCTTATGAGAGGCCGATTCCCGGCTTCCTGCGGTATCGGGGCATTTCCGAAATCCCCGGCAAACTGATCCGCTATCTGCTGGATTTGCCGGACGCGAAGGGATATACGCCGTTCGACGACAACGAGCGGCCCCGCGTCCGCCTTGCAAAACTGCTCTGGTACGACGGGGCGAAGCCGCTGGAACAGGCGCTCCCGACCCCCGAAGAAAAGCTCTCGATGCTGTGGAACGGTTCGGAGAGCGTTCTGAACACGGACGAGCAGAAACGGAAGCATCCGAAGGGCTACCGTATTTTCGGACAGACTTTCTGGCTCCCGGCGCAGTTTACGGCTGGCAGCTTCATCAAGGTCTACACGGGCAGAATCCTCCCGTATTCCGATCTGGAAACGGAAATCGGAATCGAGATCGAGGTGGGCGTGAACTACGCGCTGGACAACAATATGAAAACCGCGTCCTATTCCCGCGTTGTGGAGATCAGCGAAGCCCTGCTGGATGCCCTGCACGGAGTTGACGTTGCGGGTGTCGGAGGTCTCACATTCAACCGCAGACTGCACATGGACGCGGGATCGCATACGTGGCACGACGACGGAACGAACATCGGCTGGACGATCGGCTTCTCCACTACGTGGATCGAGAGCGGAACGCAGACCGTCACGGACAACTGCGGGTGGTGTGGAAATGGCTGACCCTATCGTGGAGATCGCCCGGAATTTCGCAAGGTTCGCAGGCGATACGGAAACAAAACAAAAGAACGCGCTGGTGGTCCGCTATTTTATCGGCTCCGTCGTGAGCAAGAGCGACGGGAAGATCACGGTGAAAAAGGATTACTACGACACCACGAACCTGACGCTTCCGGCAACTGGTTCCGGGTACGCCGCCCTCTCCGCAGGAGATTCCTGTTTCGTCATCGTTCCAGGCACTCTGAGCAACGCAATCGTGCTTGGAAAAGCCGATCTGAGCAATCTGTAAGGGAGTGGTTCGTTTGGATTGCAAATACGCCGAGAGGCGCGGCAAGATCATCAAATGCAGTATCCTGACCGGGCAGGGAAAAAGTCCGTGGGACAGCTGCGGGCACCAGCGGTACTGTCCGCAGAAAATGAACGCCGTTCTGACGGATACGGCGCGGAAGTGTACGCTCCGGGAACGGCATGAAGCGGCGGTTTCCGTCCGGGCGGAACAGCCCGTCAAGCAGACGAAGAAGAAGAAACCGACGAAAAAGGCACAGGACAAGGAGGAAACCTGATGTTCGATTTTGAAAACGCAGGCAAGTGGAACGACTATATTCCGCTGGCAAAGAAGCAGGAGATCGCGGATGGGATCGCCCTCGGCTCCCTTGCCCGATACCGGACGGACGTGCAGTACGGAGACGACAGGCTCTACGATCCCTCCGTCTACGCGGAAAACGTGCCGGTCCGCAGACGCTACATGATGGGCGTTCTGCTGAAGGAATATCTCGGCGTGGAGTTCTCTCCCGTGGATGAGGAAGAATATCTGATGTCCGTGGACGACTATGACCGCGCTGCCGCCAAGCACCCGCTGAACGCGCTGGAGCGCAGGAAATCGGATGCTTCCGTTCGGAACGCCGTGTTCGATCTGCTGGAGGATTACAAGACCCTCGACAGGATGGTTAGCGCGGAAATCGCCGCTCTGTGCGCGGCAAAGAACGACGTTCTGCCCCGCGTTCTGGACGTTTTGGCAAAGACGGCAAGCCCCGCTGCCCTGACGCAGCTTTCCGAAATGGAACACGGTCTCGCGGAGCGGGCGAACGAGTTGTCCGGCACGATCCAGAAATTCCGTGCGGCAGACGAGGCGGAATAACTTTCTGGTTTAAGGGAAGGAGCGGCAGCGTGAAACAACTTCCACTTAACATACAGGACGCAATCGACAGATACGAACCCGTGACGGCGGATGGACTTACGCTTTACCCCGTCCGCGTCCGGGACGCAAGAGCCTTCGGTTTCGCAAGATCGGTTCTGGATTTTGCGGTGACGGGTCTCCCTGTGGCCCTGATCTCCATGCCATTACTGGATGCGTTTTACCGGCTCGACCAGAAATCATACCAAGAGACGGGCGAAGCGGCGGGTTACGTCTCGGCGGCGATTTTGTGCCTTGCGTTGTCTTTACGGCTTGAGTCGGCGCACGACACAAAACTGCTGATGCTGAACACCCACATCGTCCCTGACGAACAGCGGAGCGGAAGAATCCGGGAGATCGTGTTTTACACCGGAGAAGGTCCGCTCAAAGTCACGCCGCGCCAGTTCCAGAAAATCCGGCCCATCCTCGCGGCGCAGAACGGCGTTGAAATGCCGTCCGATTCCGCGAACCCGGAAATTCTGAAAATGGAACGGCTGATGGCGGAAAAAGAGTTGAAGGACCTCGACCCGAAGCTCTGCGACAAAATCATATTTTGCTCCGCATGGAGCGGAATCCCAGAAGAACAAATCTACGACTGGCCTATTCTGAAGCTGGAACGCAGGGCGGCAGTCCTGCGGCGGACGCTGGATTATCTGGCGGTGTCCACCGGGATGATGAGCGGCCTTGCAAAGTTCCCGGACGGAAACCCTGTTCCGTCCCCGTACTGGGCGAAGAAAGTCACCGGGATTCGATCCCTGCGCGACCTGTCCTCCGAGGGAGCGGCTGCCGAAAGCACCGTTGCCAACGGACAACAACAAGTAAAGGAGTGAAAAAACAAATGCCGACCTTTGATGTTCAGTACAAGATCGGAAAATTCGTCGAGGGCGTATGGGTATCCCGTCCGCTGACCGGCGAAATGCTCTACTACAGCAACAAACTCTCCCAGGCCAACGGAAGCACGTCCGTTTCTATGGGCGAAATCCGGGCGGGCGTGGGCAACCGCATCGTTGCCATCATCAGTTCCGACCCGAACGCCACCGTGGAAGTCAACGACGTGAATATGTCCCTGCTGATGCGGGCACTTCAGGTGGGCGGCAGATACGGCTACGGTTTCCCCACCCCGGTCTGCGCGGTGCTTACCGCTGCCAATGGCAAGATCACCATCGACCCGTCCGCCAACGGAACCCCGATTGCCGGTCCCGGCTACAGTTCCGCGTTCGCCATCGTCCAGAAAACCGGCGAGAAGTCCACCATCGAGAGCGACGGAACCCCATACGCGATCAACTCCACCACCTACGACGTGACCGGTTTCCCCGCCGTGAACGGAAGCAAGTACAAGGTCTGGTACTGGGTCAACAGCCCCACCACCGAGTACGCCGTCGTTCAGGGCAACATCGACCCCGCCATCGTCAATCTGCGGCTGGCCTACCCCGTGTTCGCCAACGTGAAGGAGGACGATCTTTCCGGGTCCCGCATCGGTACGCTCTACGCCATCTACCCGTTCCTGAAGCTGAACGGCGCTGCCGGTATCGACGGCAACGGCAGCGGCAACTCCACCACGTCCCTGTCCGGCACGGCGATCTCCTATGAGGACACCACCGTTTCCGAGACCTGCGACAACTGCTCCAACGCTGCGGGTGATCTGGTCTACTACCTGTACGTCCCGTGCAGCGGCGGCGACAGCGCCATCGAGGGTCTGTTCCTTGTGGGCGGCGAGGCGGAGCTTCCCGTCAACACCTCGAAGAAGCTGAACTTCCAGCTTATGGTGAACGGTTCTCCCACCGACCCCGACCCCGCGATGATGACCTACGCGGCTTCCGGTCTGCCCACCGGTACTACCGTCTCCGAGACTGGCGTTGTGACCGCAGGCAGCACGGCGGGAAGCGGAACCGTGACCGCCACTTACACGCGGGGAACCGCAAGCTGGTCCTGCCCCGTCACCGTCACCGTGGAATCCGCCTGACGAACAGCCAACAGAAAAGAGGCCCCTCCGGGGGCTTCTTTTTCGTTTTTGAAATATCGCTCCGCTATGGTTTTAGCAGAAATGAGGGAGGGGGCGGTCTGAATGGCGGCGCTCTGCGAGGATTTGCGCTATTTCATGGAAGCCGTGGATTCCCTCGTGGACTATACGATGGTCTACGACGTCGGCCCCCGCGCCGTCCGCGTCCTTCAGGAGAAGATCGAGAGCGAGGTCTACCAGAAGTACACGCCGAAGGGCTACGAAAGGAAACGGGAGGACCACGGTCTGATCGACCCGCGAGAAATCGATGTGCGGTACGAAAGTCCGCTGAAAACGCTCCACGTTCAAAGCGTCCGCGACGACTGGGAGCCTACGATGCGAAAGCATGAGGGCCGGAACGTGGCTGACGTTGTAGAGAGCGGAGACGGGTACGACTGGGCCTCCGTCAAGCCGCGCCCGTTTCACAAACCAGCCGAGATCGAGATGGTGAAAGAGGCGGACAAGATTCTGAACACCGCGATGGACGTAAACCTTTCCAACTGGGAATGGTAAACGAAAGCAGGAGGCTTTTATGGCCCTATATCAAGCGACAAATATCACGCCAGACCTGATCTCCGGGCGGGAGAACGGGATCGTGTTCCGAAACGACGCGCCCTTGGCGAATCAGAATATCCGGTGGACGGTCAACGGAAATTCCAGACTGACGGCGTATCGAATCCAGTTCTTCCGAAACGACGCGAACAGCACCCCCGGAACGGACACGGGAAAAGTATCGTTGGCGACCCCGTTTTCCGCCGTGGACGCGGACGGAAACCAGACGGATTTCTCCGTTTCCCTGCCGTATACCTATTTTTCCGCTGTTGCGAACGCGGACGCGAACAAGCAGGGGAAATACATTATCACGCAGTATTGGGGCGACGGAGCGGACGAGAACGTGACCCAGCGTTCCGCGTCCGTGTTCCAACTGACGAAGCGGACAACCGCTTCCGTCTCCCGGAACGATATGGATTTCACGGCGACGGTCACGCTGCCGAGCGCAAGCACCTATGGTCCAGTTTCCGTGGTCTGGACCAGATGGAAGATTGAAAAGGTCGGAGAAAACGGATGGCTCACGGTGCAGGACACCGGGCGCGTCTGGGGCGCGACGGACTATTCGTGGACACCGGCTGTTGTTCCGCCCGGAACCTACAGGGTGACATTCTCTTTCGCCACTTCAAACGGCGAAATCATATCCCGCATTTCCGATTACTTCGACGTGATGCCGTCCACGCTGCGGGTCAATTCGTTCGTTCACGCAACCTGCGACCACGCGAATCAGGCGGTCAAGGTCACGGTAAACCCGAACGAGACGATCCCGCTTTCGGACTACACCACGCAGGACGGAAAACTGATCCTGCCTGCCGGGGGCAATATGACTGTGGACGTTCCGCAGTTCTCCGAGGACGCGCCGAGAAACTGGGCGCTGTATTGGAGCGGGACTGCGGAGGACGGATACACGGGAACGCTGGTGGAGGTTTGTACGGCGAACGGAAACGTTTTCCGAATCGTTCGCACCGTGACGGGGATCGCGTTCACTCCGTCCCCAAGAGTAAGCATCGACGAGACATTTGCGGACGGGCAGCAGGTCAACGTCGGGCTTCAGTATCAGGGCGTGATCTACGGAAACGTCTGGCATATCGGTATGACGGACAACGGGTCCTATTCCAGTTCCGCATATGGCGTCGGAAACGTGGGAAGCGCATACGATCTTCCGGTCTCCATCACGGTCTACGGTTCCAGCACCACAAGCAGACTGATGATCCTGTACGGCGCAGACGCCAGTACGGTTGTGTACGATTGGGTTCGTGACAACACGGAGCCGTCCGTTTTGCCGCCGAACGTGGATTTTACGTTCGGGGACGTTCCGGGTGTGTCGATCAATCCGTTCGGAGACTGGACAGAGGGAGCGGAGGTCTGGCGTTCGGACGGCGGACCAGCGCTGGAATACGTCGGTCTGTTCGCCATAGGCGAATCCCCGATCCCGATGTCGTGGCTGGATTATACCGCCGTGAACGGGAAGGAATACACCTATTACCTCTACAAACCGGGAACAACCGTGAGCCAGCCCATCGAGGCGTACAGCGAGACGGTATCGCCCTGTTTTTGGGATTGGGCGCTGATCGAGGCGACGGAGCGGGTAAACGGCTCACAGGCCGCCTACGTTGTTCAGCAGGCGTTTTTCTTCGGTTCCAATCTGACGAGCGGTTCGGACGGGAACGGTTCTTCGCCCTCCGTGCATCCGAATTTTACGCAGTATCCGATGGTTATGCGGGATTCCGTGAACCGGCACAGCGGAACGATCACCGCCCTGCTCGGCGGCGCGTCGTCCCCCGGCGTTTACGCGGATACGAACGCGGTTCGGGACGCTTTGCGGGCGCTCTCCACAAGCCCGAACCCGCTGTTCATCCGTTCCAGGCGGGGAGACGTTTTCCGAATCGCAATCTCCGGCGAGATCACCACGGCGGCGCAGGACAACTCCACGGAGCAGGCGCTGACGGTCACGATCCCGTGGGTGGAGGTCGGACCCGTGGAAGGTCTTGTGGTACAAGACGCTACGGAATGGCCTGACAGCGAGACTTGAGGTGGCGGGAATGAACTGGAACGCTTATACAAAAGCCCTTCTGAGCGGAAACTACGTCGGGCTGTCCAGACTTCGGTTTCTGAACCCGGACGGGACAACCGCGTTCTCTCTGGACAACGACCCGTACAACCGCAGGAGCGGCGCGTTCATCCGATCCGGGGCAATCTCCGTGAACCTGCAAAACGGAACGCGGCGGACGGCGGAGATCACCGTTGCGAACGCGGACGGGGAATACGATTACAAAATCAACCGGGTCTGGTTCGGAACGGAGATTGCAATCGACGTTGGGATTTCCGTTCCGGGTGGGGACGAAATTTATTTCCCGCAGGGGGTGTTCCGCATCCCGAAAGCAACGGAGGCCGTGGTACACAACGGAAACACCGTCCACTATTCTCTGACGGACAAATGGGCTGGGCTGGACGGTACGCTGAATGGCGCTCTGGAAACCAGCTACGCCGTGCTTGCCGGAACCAATATCTTTTCCCCCATCGCCGCCCTGCTCCAAACGGATCGCGGAAACGGCGAACCGCTGGACAACGTTGCCCCGGTCTTTACGGAGTATTACAACGGCAAAACGCAGGCGCTTCCGGGCGGCGGGACCGCGAATCTGACGGACACCCCATACGATTATTACGCGGACGGGGACAGCGACACGGCGGCTACCGTGATTCTCGCGCTCTGCGGTATGCTTTCCGCGTGGGTCGGCTACGATCCGACGGGCAGGCTCCGCATCGACCCGTCACAGGACGATCTTTTGGATTCCGACAAGCCGGTTTCGTGGCGATTCTCCGTGGACGAAGCGCAGCTTCTCGGCAATTTGCAGTATGAAAGCGGAATCACAGATGTCTGCAACGATTACATCGTGACGGGGTACATGACGAAGGACTACGTTCAGCCTGCGGCGCGGGCGGTGAACCTCGACCCCACAAGCCCGGTCAACGTGAATCTGATCGGGCGAAAGACGATCCGGGACCCGCAGCCGAATTTCGCAACGGCCCGGATGTGCGCCGACTTCGCGGAATGGAAGGTCAAACGGTCGGCTGCGCTCCGAAAGACCGTGAGCATTTCCGCAGTCCGCCTCCCGCATCTGGCGGAGAATACCCTTGTGGAGATCGTGCGGACGGACAAGGCCGGTTCCCCGCTGGAACGGCATCTGGTACAGGGTTTTACGCTCCCGCTTTCCGGCACGGAGCCTATGACGATACAGGCTGTGAGCGTGAACGATTTTCCAAGCATAACGGTTTACACGAACGAATGACGGAAGGGAAGTGTGCAACATGGAATGGGCAGTTGGTCTGGCATCCGGCGCAACGGTGGCGGCGGTGCTGACGTTTACGCAGTTTTTAATCCAGCGCAGGGACAAGAAAAAGGACCAGAACAGCGCGGAGCGGCAGGCGCTCCGGTATCTGATGCTCTATATCATTCAGGAACGCGGAAAAGAAATGCTTTCCGAGGGGAAAGCTACCATAGAAGAAAAGCGCAGTCTGCGTCAATGGCACGACGTTTACCACAAGGGCCTCGGCGGGAACGGAGACGCGGACAAACTGATGGAGGCTATAGACACACTTCCGCTGGACTTGGGATGAGGAATCTTTTTTCGCAGTACGGCACGGCGGGAAACGCCGATATGACCCGCCGCTCGGTTTGCTATGCTCCGGGCGGCGGGCGTTTTCAAAAGAGGGTGAATAGATGGCAGAAGTAAAACTCCAAGTCAAGGTACTCCGGGAGCAGGTGGACAAACTTCAGGCGGATATTGACCGGCTGAACAAAACTGAAATCAAGATCAAGGCAACCGAGGCCACAACTGCGGCAAGGGAACTGACAAAGGAAACCGAAAAGGCCGCTTCAAACATGACAAAGCTCGTCCGGGAGTACAACGCGGACGGCGATCTTGTGAAGCGGACGCGGGATTTCAAAACGGGTCTGCATGAGGTCACACAGGAGACCGAAAAGCTGAACGAGGAAACCGGCGCTCTGGAACGGACGAAAACCAAGATCACGGAGCGGTTCAAGGACGCGACAAAGGCGGCGGAAGAACATAATAACTCCGTCAAAAAGCAGGGGCTTCTCTACGACATCCTGGGCCGCTCCGTTAGTTCGTTCTTCCTCCGCATGACGGCGTACCGGGCGGTTTACGGAACGATCCGGGCGATCACCAACGGATTCAGCGAGGCGCTGGATACGCTGAAGCGGGTGGATGATGAGCTTGTTACCGTCCGCAAGGTCACTGGGTTCAGCACGGCGCAGATGGAGCAGGTAGAGGCAAACGCATATTCCGTCGCCACCAAGTACGGCGCGAACGCAAGCGACTATGTTTCCGGCGTTGCGGCGTTCGCAAGGGCCGGTTACAAGGAGCTGTCCGGCGATCTCGCTGAACTGGCGCAGAAAACGATCATCGTTGGCGACACCACGGCTGAGATCGCAAACCAATTTCTGCTGTCCGTTGACGCAGCATACAAGTTCAAGGGTTCCGTTTCCGAATTGAGCAAGGTCCTTGACGCGGCAAACGAGCTGGACAACAAATATGCAACGAGCATTGAGAAGATTGCCGAGGGCATGGGCATCGTCGCCCCCGTCGCCGCGCAGATGCACGTAGGGGTCTACGAACTGGAAGCGGCAATCGGCACGATCACGGCGGTTACGCAGCGGTCAGGAACCGAAGCAGCACGTGCGCTCCGCGCAATCATGCTCAATATTGTGGGCGACACCAAAACCGAGATTGAGGAAGGGGTCACGTGGACTACCGGCGAGATCGCCGGTCTGAAGGACGTTATCAAGCAGTTCGCCCCGGAAGCGTATAAGGAAGCGGAGGCAATGGGTTCCATCATCGACCCGATGAAAGCGATCGGCGGTCTGGCTGAGAGTTTTGAAAAGGGTCTGCTGACGGAGCAGAAGCTGATGGAGATGGTCTCCGACATCGGCGGCAAGCTCCGCACTTCCCAGCTTCTCGCCCTGATCCAGAACTGGGATATGTACAACTCCATGTTGGAGGACACGGCGAACGCGGCGGGGTCTGCGGATAAGGAAATTTCCAACGCGATGGATTCCTGGACCCGCAAGGCGAACGTCCTGAAAAACACCTTCACGGAGTTTGTAAAATCCGGTCTGGACAGCGATCTGTTCAAAAGCCTAATCGACGGTCTGACGCACATCATCCAGCGGTTGGGAACCCTGCCGGAAACGCTGGCGCGGATCGTCCCGTTCGTCGCGGCGCTTTCTCTGCACAATCTCGCAAAAGACCTGAAGGACACGTCCAAAGAGATTACGGGCATTTCCAAACTGCTGGTCAACATGGGCGCGTCTGCAAAGGGACTGAACATCGCCGCAGGCGCTCTGACCGTCCTCGGAACCGCGTGGAGCGTGTATTCCTACATCGTGGAGGACGCGAAGCGGAAACACGAAGAAGCGGTACAAGCGCAGTACGAAGCGGCTGACACGGCGCAGGCAAGCGCAAAATCCGTTCTCGATCTTTCCGTGAAGATGGAGGACGCGAAGGGGAGCGCACAGCTTCTCGCGGAAGCGGAAAAGACCCTCGCTGATACGCTGAAAACCGACATCCCGGAGAGCGCGGACGAAGCGATCAAAAAACTGCGTGAGCTTTCCGCCGAGCAGTTGAAAATCGCATCCAGCAAAGCGGAAGAAGCCCTGTATACGGCGGGGAAGGAATATGCTAATGCCGCAAACGAAAACAGTCACCTGGATGCAAGAAACCTCACTCTGTTCCAAGTCCCGAATTACACGTCTGCTATCGCAGAAGCAATCCGAAATCTTTACGCGAACGATGCGTACTATGAGAAGCGGACCGTAAGAGGCGGAAGCTACTATCAGGGCGGCGAATTTGAAACCACCGTTGCAGAACGGAAGCAGTTTGACGTAGAGGCCGCATCCGCATACCGCGCAGAAGTGGAAAACATCGTCAATCTGATGCGCGATTATGCAGCAGAGACCGACGACGCGTCGGTATACGAAAACGGGTTCTACAAAGAACTGAGCGCATATCTCGCAGAAACGTCCGACAAGTATACCGAATTGGAAAAGCGCAGGGACGCGGCGTTCGACGCGCAGGCGATGGAGATTTTTCAGCGCACCATCACCGATACCAGCGTGAAAAGCCAAGAGGAACTGGATGGGCTGATCTCCGGGTTCGAGGGGATGGGCGATATTTCCGATGAGGTCCGAGAACGGCTGATCGAGCTTGCCCACGAATACTTCAACTTCGACGAAACGCTCATCAAGGCGACCGACGCAACGGAAAAGGAAAGCGACGCGCTCCGCAAAAACCAGAAAGCCCTTGACGATACTGCTACGGCTACGGAATGGGCGACGGCGGCAAAGCAGGACGCGGCGGCGGCGGTACACCGTTTTATCAACGCTCTGGTGGATGAAAACGGAGAACTGACCGCGAACGCGGCGGCGGCGTTTACAGCCTCGTCCTATCTGGCTGATTTGGCACAGGCCGAGCTTGACGCGAGAAACGAGGCTGCAAACGCGAATTATGCCGCGCTCCGGGCGGAGCTTGCGTCCATCTCCGACGCGGCGCTCCGGGCGGCAGGCTCAATCCTCGCAATGGAAGCGGCCTACGCAAACGGCGAAGTTCCTGGCATTGATATGCACCTGTACCGCAACTATACAAGGGTCAGCGGTGCGGAACGTGCGGCCGAGATCATGCGGCAGATCAACGCGCTGGAAAATGAAATCAGCAATCTTTCCGTGGCCCGGACTTCCGTTACGAAATACACCAGCTCCTACAAAGCAGGTTCTTCGTCCTCGTCCGGGAAATCGAGCGGCGGATCGTCCGGCAGGACAAGCGGCGGATCGTCCGGGAAATCGAGCGGCGGATCGTCCGGCAGGACAAGCGGCGGATCGTCCGGGAAATCGAGCGGCAGTTCCTCGTCCGCCAGCACGGAGGACGTGAAACTGACTGCGATCCGTGACAAGATTTCTCTGCTGAAATCCGAACTGGCGCTGATGAAGGAACGGGGCGACAGCGAAGAAAAGCAACTTGCCAAAATGCGGGAGATTCAAAACGCTCTGCACGATGAAGCGGCCTATCTGCGCTCCATTAACGGAGACCAGATCACAATTAACGATCTTTCCCGCGAATGGTGGTCGTATCAGAACGAAATCAAGGAAGCGGCGGAGGCAACGCAGGCGGCAACCGAAGCTACCGCAGAGGCGATCCGCGCCGCCTACGAAGCGCAGATCGCGCTCAACAACGCCATGAATGACCGTTCCGTGCGGTATTACAACGCAGAGACCGGGCAATGGGAGTACGGCGCGAACCAGCAGAATGTGGAAAACGCAAGGGAAGCGCTGGAAAAGGCGATTGCCGAAGCCGGAATGACCCCGGAAAGCTGGGCTTTGCAGTATTCCCTGTGGCGGGCAACGAAAGTAAACAGCCGTTTTACCTCCGCTCTGGACGGAAACTTCGGTTCTCGCGGATGGGACTTCCCGGCACTCAGCGGTTCTGCGGTCAGCAACGTTTTCGGAACGAACAACTACGGGAACACTTACAACCTCGGCGGCGTTTCCCTGACGGAAGCACAGGCGAAGGGAATGTCTGTGTACGATCTCGCCATGCTGTCCCGCCAGCTTTCCGCCCACAATTCCAACTACTGATTTTTACTCCAAACGGGGCGCAGAAGTGCGCTCCGTTTTCGTTTCCCGTGCAGTTTGCGATTTTTTCGTTTTCCCGTGCGGAAAGAGATATTTCCCTCTGACCGCTCCCTCGCTTGTTCCCGTTGCGCCAACGCTTGTTTCGGTAATGCGGACGGGAATTTATGCTCCAGAAATTTTCGTTGCTTAAAACGGACGGAAACGCCTCCTACGGCTATCCGAAGAAACGGACGGGCGAAACGCGATCCCGTTTCCCGCTTTTCAGCGCGGGGCGAGATCGTGCGATTTTTGCACAAACTGAAAACCGGCCTGCCGAACAGCAGACCGGTTTCCGTTTTTTCGTTCGGTATGCGATGGTTCATTCTTTCGATCCTTAATCCATCTGGTAGTACATCAGGGTTTTCCATCCGTCCGCTTCGAGAACATCCTTTGCGGCTTCGGCGGCACGGGTGCGCGAATTGGCCTGACCGCCTGCCCGCATCGGAAAAACATAGCGGACGGCCCCGTAGAAATTCCATTTGAAGCATCCGACCCCGGCCTTTTCCGCCGCTTCCTTCACCCTCTTTTCATTCCAGCGGGGAAGCGCCAGGGCCGGGGCGTCAAAGTTGCAGGTTCCTCCGTCCTCCGGGTTTTCCTCTGCGGCAAGCAGGGCGGCGGCGCGGGCGCGTCTCAGCGCTTCGGTCAGGCGTTCGTATTTTGCGATTGTGTGTCCCATTTTGTAACCTCCTGATTGCTCCGTGGTGTGGAGTAGTGATTTTCGTAAAGTAGGGGAATTTTTGATTTTTTGTGCGGCAAGCGACTTCTCGCCTGCCGCTTTTCCTTTTCTGCGCCCGGATCAGCCGAACAGGGCGGCAGCGATCCGGTTTTCGGATTGATTCTTCTCGCGTTCCAGCGCGTGAACGTAGATCATCGTCGTGTCGATGCTCCGATGGTTCAAAAGCTGGCGCGTTTCTTCCGTAGTTCCGCCGCCGAGAAGATTCAGCGTGGCAGCGGTGTGGCGGAGACTGTGCGCGGTGAGACGGGCGGAATCCAGACCCACGCCAACCATGCTTTCCTTTGCGATCCTGGAAACGCTCCGGGTCGTCATGCGGCTCCCGGCGTTTCGGTTTGCGTCGCTTGCGAACAGGGGATCAGATTTTTTGATTTCACCTCTCGCGGACAGATAATCGTCCAGCGCGGACAGCACAGGAGGCGCGAGCTTGACGTATACGGCTTTTTCGTCGTGGCCCTTGCAGAGATAGTACAGGACCGCGCCCGTCGCTCTGCGCTCCACGTCTCCAACGTCAGCGGAGACGACGGATACGGTGCGGAGGCCGGTGGTTATCATCAGGAGCAAAATTGCATAGTCCCGCTTGCCCTTCAGTGTGGAGCGGTCTACGGAGGCAATCAGGTTTTTCGCCTGCTCCACGGTCAGGTAATCTTTTTTGTGGTCTGCATCCTGTTTCTTCCCCTTAACGCGGTCGGCAACGTTAGGGTAAAGCCCCTCCTGCTCTGCCCAGCGGAAGAACAGCTTGACAGCGGTGAGATAGCCGTGGATCGTGGCGGCACTCTTGCCCTCGGCGTCCAGAGATTTGACCCAGGCGATCACGGTTTCCCGCGTGGGCCGCGATTCGTCGTGCTGCGTGAGATATTCGGCAAAGCGCCGGATGTTCGCGGTGTAGGTCTGAGCGGTGCGATCCTTCGCGTCCAGCCATGCGGTCCAGCGCTGCATGAGCGGAAGAACCGAAACGGGGACAGGGGACAGGGCAGACGTGCCGGAGATCAGAACGGTTTCCATTTTTTAATCCTCCTTCTGCCCGGTGGCGCGGGCGGCGTTTTTTCGTGTGGGGTGCGGTTTGTGCCTCGGTTCAATAGCTCGGCACGTAGCCGAGGTACTTCTGGACGCGCTTGATGATTTCATCGTCGCTGCCACCCTGGTGGAGCTTGCGGGCGACCATAAAGGGTTTTGCGCGGTTCAGTCGCTGAAGGAAATCCAGAGATGCGCGGCCCGTGTTGATATAGCGGGAAAGCGGGGAAATCTCACGGTATCCGGCAGTCACTCCCCACCGCGTCGTGATTTCGCGCTGAATATTCCAGATCATCGTTTCGATGGTCGTTGCGTTGACGGAAATCTCTTGATTTTTCATATTAGCCTCCTGCTTGTGGCCCCGTGGCGTGGGGCGTTTTTTCGTGCGGAATTGGATTATTCCTCCTCGTCCTTCGGCGCATTTTTCAGCGCGTCCTTGATCCTCTGCCTGTCGCGGGCCATCGTCTCGGCAACTGCCCGCTTGACGAACGCGGACAAACTATCATCGCCCATCAGCTCGGCGTGGCGCTTCCAGTCCTCGTCCGTCCCCTTCGGGACCCAAATACCAACGCGCTTCAGCTTTTCGCGCTGGTATTTGAGATTCGCACGCTTGATAGCGTCGGTGTAGTAGGTTTTTTCTTTATCTGCCATTGTGGTTCCTCCTTAGTCGATGCGCCCGGTGGAGCAGTAGCGATCCCACAACCGCTCGGAGTAGTTTGCGGTCTCCTCCTCGTCATGCGTTTCCGCATAGGCGGCGATCAGATCGTTTGCGCGTTCGATAATCTCGTCTGCGTTTTCAGGGGGATAGGTGCCTCCCCAGCTTTCAAGCGTCCAATAGCAATTCATTTTTTGTTCTCCTTAGATTTTGTTTGGGGTGTTTCTCTTGATTGCACCCTTATTATAGCACCTATATGTAAAAAGTCAATATGGCATAACAACCAAATATGCCCTATATATTTTGTGCGATTTGGTAAACCTCGCTGCGTTTTCGTTTTTTCGTGCATAGCGGATGCGTTTTCGTTTTTTCGTGCGTATTTCGTGCGTAAATTCAGAGCGTTTTTCAAACCCGTGTGAAAGTTCGTTTCTTCGTGCATGGAGCGATCTGAAACCTATTTGCGTTTTCGTTTTGTCGTGCGGGAAGCGATATATTCCTATTTCCTATTCCTTATTCAGTTTCCAAATCCGATTTCCATTTCCGCTTCATTTTCCAATTCCGGTGCCGCTTCCGCTTCCGCTTCCGTGGCCCGCGCCCGGTCCGCTTCGTCCGGCTCCGTCGCTGCCCATCTGCATCAGCCAGCGCCGCATCGTTATCATTTGCCGCCGCTTTGATGATATTGCCAACTATCCGGCGATCCCGGATAGTTCCAGCCGCGCCCGCGCCCGCCATCCCGCGCCAACGCAACGCAAAACGGAATAACACGAAATCAGATATTATTTTTGAGAATAACGCAGAAAAAACGCGAAAAACGGAGAAATATTGCGAAAATGCAAGAAAATACGGAAATGTGCGCGGGGAGTATATACCCGGAAAAAATTGAAAAATGTAAAAGTAGCCGCCCGGAAAATCGGCAGGGGAGTATAAGTATAGGCCCCGGAAAATTCGCCAGGGGAGTAAAGTGCGCCCCGCGACCCCCGGCAAACCCGGCCCCCAGCGGACCCGCCCGGACGCGCCGCCCCCGGCCCCGGATCGCCGGACCGGACGCCCCCGGCCGCCCCCGGACGCCCCCAGGCCAGCCCAGGAGCGGCCCGCGCTGCCGGCCATGCCAAGCTCCGCCGCGCTCCCACCAGCCGCCCGGACCGGCCCCGGCTCCGAGATCAGCCAAGGACGCCCGGAAGGACGCCAAGCGGCCCACCTTCGCCCCGGATCAGCCTCGCCCGCGCTGGACAGGAAGAAACCACCGGCCCGGCCCCGTGGAGATCAGCCCGGCCCCGTGGAAACTCCCACCACGCCCAGCGGCCCCAGGAGGCCCCAGGAGGACCGGACGCCATGCCCGGAAAAACTAACCACCACCAGCCGCAAAAGCTCCGCCCAGGCCCAGCGGAGCGGCCCAGGACGCCGAAAACCAGCCCCGGCGACATACCTATTATATATAGAGATCGGCCCCGGCTCCCGTCGCCCTGTGGCCCAGCTTGCCAAAAGCGGCCCCGGCTCCCGCCGCCCAGGGTCCACGCCGGACGCCCTGCCGGAGATCAGCACCAGCCGCCCCGGACGCCGGGAAGAAGCACCAGCCAAGGAAGCACCAGCCCCGGCCCCGTGGCCCTGCCTGAGATCAGAGCGGCCCACCAGCCCGGACAGACGGACAGCACCAGCGGCCCGCGCTGGACAGCTCCACCGGGACCGGCTCCCACCGTCGCCCGCGCTCCGAGATCACCAGCGGCCCACCGTCGCCCCGTGGCCCCGTCGCCGGAGATCGGCCCCAGCTCCACGCCGGAGGCCCTGCCGCCCGGAAGCCCTGCCGAGATCGGCCCCGGACCGGCCCAGGCGACAAAACGCACAAAAAACAGCCCTTGAAACTGTACATTGTCAACAAATGCCCCTGAGAGGCGCGAGAACGCCCCAGGACGAACGCAAGCCCGGCCCTATATAACTACATACCCCTAAAGCGGAAAACTCAATACAGACGATTTTTGATAGCAAGCCGCATAAAATCGAAAAGCTGCATAAAAACGGGCTTATAATCGGAATACATAACGATAAACGATAATAAAAGCACATAAAATACGCTTAATATACAGTGAAATTGTATGGTTATGCTCTTTTCATTTTTAGAATAGCTCAATTATAGCAAGTCTGCACAAATAGAGCCTATATATTTTAGTGAAAATGACAGTACAATTTTTCTTGACTATATATGCCCTATATGGTAAAATACAGACAGATAGAAAAACAGCAAACCAAACCGGACCGGCCCCGCAGCGCCGGAGAAAAGGAGAATGAAAAATGCCGACTAAGGATCAGGAAAAACAAGCCCTTGCAAAGATTGAAAAAATCCTTGCCAGCCTGGGAAACAATCCTGAAACAAGCTATGTTTGTAGAGCCTTCCAGGGCTGCGTCCAGGACGCCCGCGAGAATATCGACTTTGACTTTGCGAACAGCCAGAAAGACCGCGCCGACGATCTGGAAAAGAAATACAACGACGCCAAACGGGAAGCCAAGGAAGCCCGCGAGGCTATGGAAGCCATGAAGGCCAACGCAGAACGGGAAGCGGAAAAGCGGATCGACAAAGAGGACCTGCGGATCATGTACGCCGCACTTGTCCAGCAGATCGACGCAGAACGGGAAGCAATCGACAAAGCAGCCGCCGAGATCGTCGAGAACGCCGAGCAGACCGGAAGCGAAAAATTCATTTCCGCAGTAGTGGCCCACAGGAAGCACCAGAACAGGGAAAAGGCGCTTTACGAATGCAGCCTCCGAGCCGTGGAGAAAATCAACAGAACGTGAAAACAGAAAACGCCGGGACCGGGAAACCGGCCCCGGCCCGGAAAGGGGAAACGAAGCATGAACGGAAGCTCAATTAAAATCATCGACATAAGGCCCGGAACGCCGGAAACCAAAAACCACGACCCGGCCCGCTTTGTGGTAAGGGGAGACGGACGCCGCGCAAACATCGACACATACGGCCCCGCCTTGGGCTGGATGGTACAACGGTACGACATCGGCCCGGAGGAGCTGGCCCGACATCTTGAGCAGATGAAAGCGGAAGGATTTATCATCACGGAAACAATTATCCCGCTGCTCTAAACCAGCCCACAGGACGCAGGACGGCCCACAACGAACGAAAACAAGCGGCCCCGGAAACAGGGGCCGCGCAATAAAAAAGCCCCTGCCAGGGCGATTATGGAGGTTAAAGAAACTATGTATTATCAAATCAACCGCGAGACTCAAAAGCTGGAGCTGATTTTCGACAAGGCCGAATACCTGGCCCTGCCCGACGAGAAGAAGCGCGAAATCAAGAGCAATTTCCTTTTCTCCCGCACCGCTGGCGGCTGGGTAAGCCGCGCCAAATGGCCCAATACCTACTACGCCGAAAAAACCGCGCAGAGCATCGGAGCCGAGAACAGGGGAAAAACCGGCGAGGCGCTGAGCTTTGCCGAGCAGATGGAAGCAAAAGCAGAGCGGGCCGAGGCAAGAGCGGAAAGATACGAAGCCCGCGCAGATCGAGCGGAGGCAGCCGGGAAGGCCCTGCAAAAGCCTATTGAAGATATGCACGGAGACATCGCATTTTTTACGCAGCCCATCGTAAATACCAGCGCGGGCCGCGCGTTCGGACGCCGCCGGGATCGTATGTTTGCCGCCTGGGAAAGAGGCTTTGAGGAATTCAGAAAATCCGAATACTACCGAGACGCCGCGCAGACCGCGAGAGAGACCGCAGCCGGGACGAAGCCGAAAGACAAGGGATTTTGTCAGCGCCGCATGGACGACGCAGAAAAGACTATCAGAGCGCAGAAGAAGAACCTGGAACACTACAAGAAGCAACTGGAAATCATCGAGCAGAACGGCCCGCAGAAGCGGCCCTGGAGCGATGAAGAAATCACCGCCGAGACCGTCGCGGGCTGGATCGAGAACGCCGAGGAAATCATGGAAAACGCGATTTCCAAATATTCCTATTACGCCGAACGCCTGGAGGACCTGGGCGGCATTCAGTACAGCCGCGAGAACATCAAGCCCGGTTACGTTCTCCGCCTGAAACGCTGGAAGCGAGAAGTAACCGTCATCAACTGCGGCCCCAAGAATTTTCGATACAAGGAGAACGACGGCCCCAACGCCGGATGGCAGGGCATGGAAAGCTACGCCGAAATTCTGGAAATCATCAGCACCGAAGGAGCAGAGAAGCCCGCGCCCGTTCACCCGTTCACCGTCGGAGAGAAAAAAACGCTGCCGATCTGGAACAGGGAAACGCAGAGATACGAGGACCACGAACACGAGATCATCAAGCGCACCGAGAAAACCGTAACCATCCGAGACAACGTGACCGGGAACACGGTAAACCGGAAGCCCCAACTACGCGAAAACAGGACCGGAAGCGCCTGGGCCGTTTTCGTCAATGACGAATACAGAAGCGGATTTTTCAAGCCCATCACCGCATAACACCAGCAGCCGCCGCCGGAGCCGAGGCAACAGCCCCGGCAAGCCCGCAAGGCCCAGCGGCCCCGGATTGACCTTTACAGAGCGCCGGACAGAGCGCCGGCGCCCCAATAAGGGCCAAGCCCTAAAAATCAATACAGGCCCGCCACAGGGCCGGAAAGAGGCTACACAATGGAAAACATCAAGCATATTTTCCGGGAAGTAAGCCCGGAAGCAACGGATTTTTCCTTTTACTTCGACGACGACGGGATCAAGGAAGCGGGCGGCGATTTCTGCTATAATCTGTTTATCGTCACCTTTGACCGCTGGGGCCGTGGAAGCGGTTTCCAGATCGACGAATACAACAAAATCGCGGAGGAGCTGTACGACGTATCCGATAGTTTTTCTATGGTCCCCGGCGATATGTTCCCGACATTCAAGCGGGCCATGGAATACCATGGATTTGACTACAGCCCGACGGCCTGCCACAAGCTAAAGGAAATCACCGCAGAATATGATGAAAAAGGAGCAGACCCGGAAACAATCGCGGCCTATTTGACATTCAAGACGGGCCGCCCGTGGGACGTGGTAAGCGCGAGAGGCTACAATCAAGGCGACTATTGCCAAGTTGTCTATTGCGAGGACTTCCACGAGGAGCCGAAAGCCTACGGGGAAATCTGGTTAGGAGCCGGGCGGGAATTTATGTATATCGCCCTGGACGACGACGGAAACGAGATCGAGCGCATGGGCGGTTATATTATCGCAGATTGCCAAGCCTGGAGAGACGAGGATTATAAACGGCTGCTTTGTGAATGGGAAGGCGTCAAGCCGGAGGAAACGGCCCTCGAAATGATCGACGGAAGCCACACATGGACGGAATACGAATACCGGACCGCATGAGAGGAGGACGGAAAACAATGCTTTATGTGATCCACCCGCAGGGGAAGCCCGCGCAGGCATACAGCGCCGAGGACCTGGCCCGGAATGCCCAGGAGCAGCGGAGCGCCGGATATATGCCGCGATACCGGCAGATCATCAACGCAGAGCGCCGCGAGTACAGCCGCCCCGGATACCTGGTTTATAGCACATATCAAGATGGGGCCGCCGTCGTGGTACTTGACGCCGCAGGGAACGCCGCGCAGATTATGACCGGCCCCCAGGGAGATTTTACTTTTACAGTTTGAAGGAGGACAGAAAGACAATGGACGGTTACACTAAACTTTCATTCATTCTTGACGAAATCGGAAATATGATCCTTGCAGAGAAGGAACGCGAAAGGAAGCTGTACTACGGTTATAAAGCCTTGAATCCCGACATCCCGGACGACGACCGCGACCAAGCTCATTTTGGAATTATGGAAGGACTGGACCGAGCATATCAAGCCTTTATTGCAGCGCATAAAAAGTACGGCTATGGAAAGTGATGGAGGAAACAATGGACTGTATCATTTTAGTTATCGTTATCATCATCATGCTTGCAATCGGCGCATAGCGGAAGGAGGAAAAATGATTTACGCAATCACGAACAAAAACCCGGAGACCGTTTCCCGCTTTGAGACATGGGACGCGCTCCACGCCTCAATGTTCAGCCCCTACGGAAATACCACGATTTTTTCAATTCCGTGCTTCATTCCCGGCAGAAACTACCGCGAGCGGAAACACGCAGCAGAAAACGCGCTGAAACGCGCCCAGGAGATCATGTCAACCCCCGGCTTATATATGGGCGAACTTGCAGAGATCGAAGCGGAATGCGAACGGATCGCCCGGAGATATGGACAGCTACGGGAAGCCCGAGAAAATGCGCTCTGCTAAGGAGGATAAAAGAACATGAAGCCCGCAACGACAAAAGCAGCCGCCGCCGCGATCCGGCGACACTTCAACCAGACCGCCCCGGACTACAAGCCCCTATACAATGGGCAGTATATGACGCAGACCGCCGCAGGCCCCGTCTGGAGCTATTTCAGCCCCTATTCGATCATCACCGCCCCGGACCCCCTGCCGGACCTGCCGCGCGTGGAGCGCGTCAATCAATCGGACCCCGTCGCCTTTATGCAAAAGGCGATTGACGGCGCCGGGAAATATAGCCGCTGGAGCAGCCGCGAATATCACGCCCCCGCCCAGGCCGTCACCGTCGCCGCCTTGAAGGAATACCGAAAAACGGAGGACGGGAAAAAATACGCCTACGCGATCCAGGACGGAGACCAGGAAATCGGAGTAAACGCGCGTTATATGCTGGACCTGCTGACCATCTACCCCGCCGCGCGTGTTTTCGTCGGTGGACCCTTTGATATTATCATCCTGGCGGACCCTGAGACCCTGGACCCAGTTGCAGCCGTTTCTCCCGTAAGACTGGACATCAACCGCAAAGCGAAAACCGCTTGAAAGGAGGATAAAAGAAAAATGCAAATGTTCGTAGAGAAAATGCAAGAGCTGACCCGGACCGCCGCGAAGATCAGCCGAATGACGATCAAAGAAACGGACATTGACGCGCTCCGCGCTTTCAAAGAAGAAAAGCTCCCGCAGCTCAGAGAACAGTATAAAATCCCGACGACGGAAGCGTGGATTTTGCGAGACATGGCCCGATACCTGATCCGGGAAGGAGAACAGGCGATTGACCTTAAAAAGCGCACCAAAGAGCTTGACCGCGAAATAGACCGGCAGCGCCGAGCCGACGCCCGCAAGGAGGAGCGCCCGGAATGATTGCATTGCTTATTATCGGCTTGATCTGCCTGGCGTCTATCGCCGGCGGAAAGTAAACGGAAGGAGGACAAGAACAATGGAATATCTGAAAATTGAGCGGCCCGGACAAGCCGCAGAAATAAGAGGCCCTTATAAATCTGAGGCATACAGAGCCGCCGCGCGTCTGGCGATGTTGAAAACGCCGGGAACCGTCTGCACCGTAACAGATGAGAACAAAAAACCGCTGTTTCTGGTTTATCTGAACAGGGCAACAAAAACTACATTTTACGCAGCATATACCACGAAAAACATAAAAGCCGCCGCGAAAGCGTGAAAACATAACGGAAGGAGGAAACGAAAACAGAAAAGGACAACGGGACCGACGACGCCGAAACGCGCCGCCGGTCCTTTTTTTGCGCCCGCCCCGGATCAGAGCGCCCAGCACAGGCCCGCAACGGTTTTTTTGTGCGATCCTTCCGGCGATCTGCCCCGGCGATCCGGCATACCGAGCCAAGCCCGCCCAGGATAGGGCCAGCAGCAGACCGCCCTCTGACCGCCTGAAGACCAGCCAGCCGGAGACCAGGAGACCGCGCCCAGCACCAGCCCCGGAGACCCGGCGACAGACCGCGAGACTGCAACGCCAGCCGCAGACCCTATACGCGCGCGCGAAAGACGCGGCGCCCGCTTAACGGACGACGCGCGAGAATGCAACGTAGAGTATATATAATATACTATCAGTCAATAGCAATAGAACAAAGATAGAGATAGGACTATCAGGAATAGAAAGAAACGAAAAGAATGGATAAAGCATAGATAGATAGACAGGATAGAGCAGTATATAGGCAGAATCAAGGGAATAGTGAATAGATAATAGCGATATAATAGCGATAGATAATAGCGGAAGGGGATGAATGGGAAGAGCTACCGCGTAGGATAAAGTAGAGGAAGAAAGCACGGGCCCCGGACCGCCTCACCCGGAGACCAAACCCGGAGACCTCACCAGCAGACCGACAGCGGCCCGGAGACCGTCTGAATGTCCGTTAACGATTGATAGCAGACAATCAGACCGGCCCCCCCCGTTTACAGTTGGAACGCCGGATTTTTTCGTACCGTACCCCGGTAGCACTTCCCCCGACCCATTCCATCTATCCCATAGTCAATCCATCCCATTTCCGTCCACTCTCCGAACCATCTTCTGACCTTCCGCCGCGGGATCACCCGCTTGCTCAATTATCGCTTGCCCATATAAGCGCCTTTTTGCTCTGATACGCTCTGACCCCGTTTCCTTGACATCTGGCGGACTTTTCACTTCTACCCCATAACAAACCCTTCCGAACCCTGTTCGTTTCACCACGGGGACGCAAATGCCCTCCTGCGAGATGCTAAAGCGTTTCGTCAACCCGCAGATGCTCTCCCATACATCGTCCCATACTTTCCTGTGTGTCTGATGAACGGGAAAGGCTGATGGTGGCGGAAAGCGCCTGGGGCGGTGGTTTTTGGTACGGATTTGGGAGGATACGGACGGCAAAAATGGGAAAGGCGCAGATTGGGGAATACCAGCAGTCTCCACCAACGCTTCGGAAGCGGGCAAATAGCCTGATTTCCGGGGCGTTTTCTTTGTTCTCCCATACTTTTCCCATACTTTTTCTGCATGGAAGCAGAATGGCGCTTGTGTTGGGGCATTGTTTTGAAGCGGGGATGGGTGATCTGGTGACGGATCGTGGGCGTTTGGGATACGGGTTGCTGATGGCGGTATGGCAGAGGTATAGTGTCGGTCGGATGGGGCATAGGCGTGGTAGGGGCAGATTTTTGCGGCAGGTCGGGGTTTGAATTACCGAAATCATCATCCGCTGAAGAAAATAAGCGAAACTGTCTTGACAAAGCGTTTTTGTTGTGGTATTCTTTTCTTGCGGGGCGCGGTGGAGCCGGTACGGTACTGCCGGAGCAAGGAGCGTTTCCCCGGTTGTCCGGCGTTACGCCGTTGATGGCCCTGGGAAACGCCGCCACCCATGATGGATGCCCATTGTCCATTCCGCGCCGCCGTATAAACAGACGGGATCGGCCTTATCAGCGGGCCTTTCCTTCCTGTGCTTCAAAGAACTATGGCTTGGCGCTTCACCTCACGCCTTGCCAATCCGTGGTCTTTCGCCGCAGCGGTTCCCACGGGTTACATACGGCGGCTTCTGGCGGGGGCCTCTCCGTCTGCCGCCACAATGCGAGGGACGCGGCTTTGACCTTTCCCGCGTTCTGAGCCGGGTGCGAGTTCATAGTTGTTCTCCTTTCTGCATGGTAAATGTCCTCCAGCGAAAAGCGGAGCGTCGGGTTGGGCCCGGCGCTCCGTGATTTTTTATTCGATTCCGTTCAGTATACCCACCGCCCGTTCCTCCTCCTGCGGATACAGGTGGGCATAGGTTCGCATCGTCGTCTGTTCGTCCGCGTGTCCGAGCCTCCGGGCGATCTCTTTGATGTTTATCCCTGCGTTGCAGAGAACGCTTGCGTGGCTGTGCCGGAACTCATGGATCGTTATGTGCTTCACCCCTGCCGCTTTTGCGAACCTCTGGTTGTAGTTTTCGATGGTGGTGTCCGGGATCGGGGCGAGACCCCCGCAGATGAAGCAGGATTCCGACCATCCTTCGCCCCGCTTCTGGCGTTCCATGTGTTCTTTCAGGGCTTCGATCAGCGGGACCGGCATCTGTATCCTGCGAACGGAGCTTTCGTTCTTCGGCGGGGTCTCTACCCACGCCTCACCCCTGATCTTTTGCGTCACGCTGCGGGTAATCCTCACGTTCTTCCCGTCCACGTCCGTCCAGCGCAGGGCGTTGATCTCCCCTTTTCTCGCGCCTGTGTAGTAGGCCAGCATGAAAAAGATATAGATTCCCCACGCTCTCAGGCTCCCGTCGCTTTCGGCGGCTGCGCGGGCGGCTTTTTTATAGGCCACGAACTCGTCCTTCGTGTAATACCGGAGCCGCACGGCGTCGGTCTCCCGGTACGGGTCCCGGAACGCCTTGACCGCCCGGATCGGGTTCGACGGGATCAGACGGCGCTCCACCGCGTAGTTGAGCAGGGCGCGAAGCTCCCGCCGCGCCGCGTTCTTCGTCGCCGCTTTCCTGTCCGTCCCTGCCAGCTTCGTCCGCCACGCAATCAGCCGTTCTTCGTCCAGATCGTCCAACCGGACTTCCCCAAGCTCAGGGATCACGTGGGTGTTCAGAATTGACTTCTTCTTGTCCAGCGACGTTTTCCTTATCTCCGAACCCCGTTCTTCTTCGTAGAGCGCCAACAGCCCGGAGACCGTCAGGCCGGGAGCCAGCTTCCCGCGCTTCTTTTCCCGTTCCACGGGCGGCGCAATCTCCAGCTTCCTCCTGATCGCCGCTTCCGAAGCCTCCGCCTGACCCTTACCGTAGACCAGCTTCTCCTTCGTCCGCTTCTTCCCGCCAACCGTATAGTTCACCACGACCCTGTATTTCTGCAATCCGTCCCGCTTTTCGCCCGGAATCTTGTAAATCGGCAAGATTATCAATCCCCCTCTTGCTTTTTCCGTCCGCCCGTGCTATAATAGCGGCGGTTCCGCGCCCGGAGTGTGGTGTTCCGTGCGCCATTGTAACGAACCCCGCCTCTGTAAACCTCCAGGGGCGGCTTTTTTCCGCCGCCGCGGTATCTTGCAAGGAAACATTGTGAATATACTTGTAAGAACTCGCTTGTTTTGGTAAAATAACAGCGTCAGGCTGCGTCCGTCTTTTTCCTTCGCATCACCAAAATCCAGACCCGTCTCCCTTTATTACCTCCGAGGGCGGCGGGTCGTTTCTTTTTCATTCTCGCCTAAAACTATAACCATCCTGTAATAGACCCTTATACTTACGTTTCCTATCATCGTAGTATAACGTTGGTATATTAACCCTTTAATTCTACGCTGTATAGTATATTATTATATTATATTATTATATTACCTACTACCTTTTAAGGGAAAGAGGTGCAAAATACCTACGTAGAGTAACAGACACGTAGGTAAAAGAAGTTCCAGCGTATCAAGTTAGGGAAAAGTAGGTAATGTTATCTGATACGTAGGTTGAGATCACCATCGTTTCCCTTACTGCCAAGCTGGAATAGTTATATACCTACGTATCAGGTAACGCAACGCGGGCATTTTTGCGCCTCATAAATCCGAAATATCCCCTTCTGCTTTTTCTCTCATTCCCTGTCCTTGACGAAACGGGCATACTCCCGAATCTCGTTCAGCTTCTCCCTGGACAGAACGGGCGCATCCCTCCCGAACAGGGCAAAGGTGAGCAGATCGTCGCTGAGAGCAGCGGCATCGTCCGGCACGGGCAGATCGTACTCCGTTCCGATCAGATAGCCGACAGAGACCTCGAAATACTCCGCAAGGGCGTTCAGAGACCGCATACTCGGAATCCGATCCGTCTTTGCCCACAGGGTAGGATTCGCCGTATTCAGTTTCGTGTCCGTCATAACCCGATGGGGCGTGACGTTCTTCTTCTCGCAGAGCCGGGAAAACCGCTCCCAAAACACAGTCGCCACAGGCCGTCACTCCTTTTTTCGGTTCTTCGCCTTTACGTAGTCCACAAAGGACAGAACTTCCTCATACTGCTCGTCCGTGATTTCCTCCCCGCCGTGGAACAGGGCGAAATAGACCTTATCAGCCGCTTCAGAGCGTTCACGCTCCGGGGCGGCTTCTTTTTCGGGGGAAAGGAAGTAATCAGCGGATACTCCGAAATACGCGCCCAAAGCCTGCCGTACCGCAAGCGTCGGTATTCTGCCGCGCTTCCAGACCGGCGGCGAACCCGTAGACAGCCCTGTTGCCTTGCAAACCCCTGTCGGCGTGGTATTTCGCTCGGCGCAGAGGGCGGTCAGCCTTTTCCAAAACACGGTTTCCAAAACAAGCACCTCACTTTCTGTGCGTTTTTCACAATGCGAGACGCCTGTTTTTGTGCAATCATACAAACTCTCGGAAAATGCGTTTTCATCATTGACAAATCTCCGAGAGTGAGTTATCATAGGCGCGTGAGTTCCAAAAGACAGGCGAAACGCAAAGCAAATGATTTCTGGCAATTTCATTATACCTTGCCGAACGCTGATTGTCAATGCCTCAAAAGCATATTTTATGAGCAAAGGAGCGTGAAATAGTGGGAGAAAAGATCAGGATGTTCCGTGAAAAGGCTGGAATGACGCAAAAAGAACTGGCGGACGCGCTGAAGCTGAATCAGTCGAGCGTCGCAAGATGGGAGACGGGAGAGCAAAACCCTACCGCATCCAAGATCGGCCAGATCGCGCAAGTGCTGAACTGCTTACCCGGCGATCTGTTCTGACAAAAAACAAAAGGAGATAACAACATGGCAACTGCAATCTGGTATCTGGCGGTGTGCGCGGCGTTCGTCTGCGTCCTTGCCGCGATTGTTCCGGGGGAATGGTGAGATGATGAAAACCGTGAAATTCAGACCCGCGTACAACGAGCAAGATTTCGAGCGTGACCTTTCGGAACTGCGGAAGGGCCATCTGCCGCGAGGGATGGACGATCTTCGGGCGTACATCCGCTGCACGACGAGGGAGGCGACGCAGTACCTCGAAGCGCTAACCGAATGTGCGATCCGGCAGGGAACTCAGATCGAGATGTACAAGACCGCTCTCGAAAACGCGGCGGGACGGGGAGAGAGGAAGAAAAATGGCTGAAGCGGTACACGATCAAGGACGGTTTGCTCTTGGAGGTCCTGGAATGAGCAAATCAAATCCCCACATCACATTCTGCCGCGACTGCGCCTATTACACGGCGACACGGAACGGCGGGACGAAAAGCGAATGGGGCATCTGCTGTGGGCATCTGGTCTACGAAACGGCGACCCCGGACGGGTTCTGCCACAAGGCGATCCCGAAGGAACTGACGCAGGGAAGCGGCAAATGAGCAAGAAACGGTATAGCGTGAAGGAGGAACCGATGGAAGAAACGAGCGTGAATGTGCCGAACGTGACGGACACGGCGGCGGCGCTGAAACTGTACTACGAAAAGCGGGAGCTGTCTACGAAGGACGTTATGGAACTGTTCGGCGTGGGGCGGACGAAAGCAACCCGCCTGAAGAAAATGGCGAAGGAAGAACAGCAGAGGTCGAACGCGCAGGCGTGGGATTCCACGGCGGTCAACACGGACTGCGCGTTCCGGGCGTGGGGGCTGTCCATCCGGGAACTGGAAGATAAGCTCGGCTGCATCAGGCGGCTCCGGCTGAACGAAAAGAGGTGAACAAGAGATGCGAAAGCTCAGACGCAATATGATCCGCAAGGCGGGGGAACGGAAGAAGGGCGTGAAACCGAGCCGTTACGTGCGGCAGGCGTGGGACATTCTGCAAGCGGCGCGATACGGACGCAGAACACGCGACTGGAACAAATGGAGAAGCACCAGACCCAAGCGCCGCTGGAACTTGAGCGGCAACGGATAAGCTGCGGCGGAGGCGATGAAAGAACCGGACGGGACGGAGCCTGACAAGTCTGAACCGGAAGGTGATGGGAATTGCCAAAGCAACCAAGCCCATGCGACCACGATTGCTTCCGTTGCCCGTATGACGACTGCATCTGCCCCGACGAGGACATATCCCCGCTGGAGCAGAAGGACGCGAGGGAACGGGAACGGGAAATCAAGCGTTCCAGGTGCGCGGCAGACGCGGACGGGATAGCGGAGCAGGAGCGGATCGAACGGGCGGAACGGAACAGGCTCTACGCCAAGCGCAACAAATTGCACATCCGGCAGACACAGGCGGAGTGGTACGCGAACAACAGGGAGACCGTGTTGGAGAGATCGAAAGCGTACTACGCCGCGAACCGGGACCGGATCAACGCGGAACGGCGGGAAGCCTACGCGAGAGCGAGGACGCTTCGGGAGCTTGCGGACGGGAAAAAGCGGGTTCGGAGACCACGCAAACAGAAGGACGAAAACAAAACCGAAGGACGGTGAGAACGCAAAATGAGAAGTCTCGGCGGCATCATCCACGGAGAGTGGAACGCGGAGAAACGCCGCGACAAGTACGGGAAAATCCAACGGATCGCAAGAGGTCCGGCACTCGTGTACGGAACGCTGACAAAGGCTCCGATGCGGAAGCAGTACAAGACCAAGAAGGGCGACGACAGAACGTCGGTGATGTTCCGAATCCGAATCAAGAAAGGGATGTTCGTAAGGGCAACCGTGTTCTACGGCGCGGCCTGCTACGGAAAGGCGCTGAACCTGAAAAAGCGGGATTCGGTGCTGGTGGCGGGGCAGATGAGCGCCTGGACCTACACGAAACGCGACTACGGCATCCCGGACGAGGACAGAATCTGCATCGACATCTACCCCTGCTTCATCGTGACGAACGAAAAGGGAAAGGATAACGCACCACCGGACCCGATCTTCTCAAACGACGACGGGCCGGTATGGAGCAAGGACGAACAGGCGGAGAATTACGACTACGGCGACGAGGACGGCCAGTCTATGCCGTACAACGGGAACCGTCTGCTCGGCAGCGACGAAAGCGACGATGAGCTTTTTGAGTTCGGGCAGTCCGATGCCTGGAAGATTTAGGGGGACTGAGGTATGAGCGACGCAAAATGGATCAGGCTCTATCTCGCCCTGTTCACCGGGCGGAAATTTCAGCGGATGGAGGCGATGGAGAACCGGGACCTGCTCTGCGTGGTCTGGATTAAAATGCTGATCCTCGCAGGTCAGCTTGGGCAGGGCGGCGCGCTGTACTTCACGTCCGCCCAACCGTACACGGACGAGATGCTGGCCCAGGAGTTCGGACGACCTCTGGAAAGCGTACAGCTTGCCCTCCGCCTGTTTGAGCGGTTCGAGATGATAAACAGGGACGAGAACGGCGCGTACCGCATCAAGAACTGGGGCGAATACCAGACGGGGGAAACCCGGACAGAACGGACAGAGAACGGCGCAGGCCCGGAGGAAGCGGAGAACGACAGGAGCATATGCGCGACGGTTGCGGAAGCGTGGAACCGGACGGGCTACGTAAAAGCAAAAAAATTCCACTTCAAAAGCCAGCGCGGACGGAACATCCTGGCAAGGGTGCGGGAGTTCGGACTGGAAACGGTACTGGACACGATCCGCAGAACCGGGGAAAGCGAGTTTTTGCCGACCCTCGGAGACAGGATCACGCTGGACTGGTTTCTGAATCAGGCGAACTTCCAGAAGTGCTATGAGGGAGCCTACGACGTTCTCTACGAACCGAAGGGGAATGGGAACGGATACCGGCACGGCGCAGACAGACTGCGGGACATGATCGAAAGAGGTGAATTTGACGAGTGACGCGGACGGAAGCGGCGAAAATCATCGATGTGCTGCAAATCAACTACCCGGACAACTTCAAAGGGAAATCGGACGCGACAATCGCCGCAACCGTGAACCTTTGGGCAAGCATCTTCGCACGGGACGATTTCAACGTGGTGCAGATGGCGACACTCTCCTACATGGAGTGCAACCCCGGACGGTTCATGCCGAACGTCGGGCAGATCAGGGAGCAGATTCAGAAAATGACGCGGGCGAACGACCCGTTGGGAGAGAACGAAGCGTGGTCCCTTGTGACGAAAGCCCTGCGGAACAGTCTGTACGGGGCGAAAGAGGAATACGGCAAACTGCCCCGCGTGGTGCAAAGGGCCGTTGGAAACGAAAACACGCTGCGGGAATGGGCGACGATGGACAGCGAAACGCTGAACAGCGTGGTGGCATCCAACTTCATGCGAACGTTCCGGGCGATCAGCAAAAACGAGGAAGAAATGGATCGGCTGCCGGAGGGCTTCCGGGAGGAACTGCGGCGGCTGTCCGGGAGCATCTTCAGACCGATAGACGACGGCACAGGCCGTGGCAGACCCGCGTTGGGCGCGGGAACGGCATTTGAGTAGGCAGACACAGGAGGTAAACCGATGGGAAAACACGGAAACGTCCCGCAGTTCGGCGGGGGCGGCAATCTGATCCAGAGAACGGAACAGCGGCTCCGGGCAGAGTTCGACGCGAAGGAACGCTTCATCACGGACTTTCTGCTTCAGGTCGGGTGCGATGCGTTCCTGATCGCGGCGGCAGACGTGTTCCAGCTTGGGCAGGGACGCGCCGAGAAAGCGATCCGGGCGTACAAAAGCACCGTAATGGAGATGATGGAACGGATCGTGGATTTCAAGGGCAAGGACATGGACTATTACTGGGACACCCTTGACCGGCGCATCAGGCAGATCGTGGGGGATCGGAACTTCGCACCGCGTGAGGAACGGTACGACGAGACCGGAATGGCGGTTTTCTGCGAACTGTTCATCCGAACGGCGAAAGCGATCAAGGAAGCGAACCTCGCCGGGAAGGACGGCGGCACGGGATGAGCGGAGGCACGAAGGGCCACCGATGCTACGGGTGCAAGTACATCCAACTCCTGAACGGAAGCTACCCGATCTGCGGATACTTCGACGTGACCGGAAACCTGCGGAGCTATGAGAACGGGAAGCGGATTCCGTGGAGCGACACGGAGCCGTGCAAGCACAAGATCATGGCGAAGCGCCCACACGGTTACGTTCCATACGGACCGGAACTGGAAAAAGCGGCGGAAAAAGCCGAAAAGCTGGCGGCGGCGCAGAAAAAGAAGAACCGCCCCCACGCAAAACAGGGCAGGGAACCGATTTGGGACGCGGAATACGCGCACGAACTTTACAAGCGGGGATTCGCCAGACAGGAGATATGCAAGATCATGGCTCCGTTGAGCGGAAGCACCCTCGCGGCGTGGGCACTCACCCACAACTGGAAAACAGGAAAGAAGGTTTTTCCCGTCCGGGGCAGAGACCTGACGGAAGAAATCAGAAAATATCAGGAACACAAAGCGCAGAAAGAACAATCAAAGACAGGAGGAAACGAATAAAAATGGCAAATCCGAACAACAGTCTCGCCGCGAGAGGCAGGCAGGGCGGCGAGGTCAGAGACTTCGACGACAGAGGCGTGAAGTTCACCACGTTCATCAACGGCAACGCGATCAAGAAGCTCCTGACGCAGAGCCTGGGCGGTCCGCAGCAGGCGGCGCAGCTCACGTCCACGCTGATCGCCGTGGTGCAGGGGAACCCGAAGCTCCAGAAAGCGGCTCCGATGGAGATTCTGGCAGGGGCGCTCCGGGGCGAGATCGGGATGGGACTGTCCCTGATCCTCGGAGACTACTCCATCATCCCATACGAAAACTGGAAGGATGGAAGCGTGACGGCGCAGTTCCAGCTTCAGGTCAACGGCATCAAGCGGATGTGCGTGGCCTCCGGCGCTTATGAGAAGATCAACTGCTACGAAGTCCGGGAGGGCGAGTTCAAGGGCTACGACAGGGACACGTGGGAACCCATCGTGGAGCGGAACCCGAACGACGAGCTGCGGGAGCAGCTTCCTATCGTCGGCTACTACGCTTTCTACCGCCTGAACAAGCAGTTCAACGGATTCACAAGCAAGGTCTACTGGCCCTACGAAAAAATCCTCAACCACGCGAACCGCTACTCCAAAGCGTTCGATCTGAACATCTGGAAAGCGATCCAGGACGGGGCGACGAAGGGAACGGACAGCAGAGGCAAGCCGTGGACCGCAGACGGCAAACGGGCCGGTTCCCCGTGGTACGGCGATCCCACGGACGAGGCGCACATGAAAATGTGCCGCAAGACCGTCCTGAAGCAGCTTCTCTCGGATGGCTTCGCCCCGAAATCAACGGTGATCCAGCAGGCAATCGCGGCGGACGACGCGGAGGAAAAGAGCGATGAACCCGTGTACTACGGAGACGAGTTTGACCGCATGGCAAAGGAAGCGGCAATCGCGGCGGCACAGGAGCGGCCCTCGGAACTGCCGCAGACGACGGAGCAGGAACCCGCCCATGCCAACGATCCCGCCCCGGCGCAGACGAAAACCGCAAGGCAGGGCGGACGGAAGAAGGGTCCCGATCCGAAAACCCCTGCGGCGGACTACGAGGACATGACGAGCAACGGGCTTCCCTTCGACATGGACGACGAGAACGATCCGTTCGCCAACTTCTGACGGAGGGCGGGACGATGAGCTTTGAAGCGAACGAAGCCTACGACAACCGTCACGACCCGCAGAGGGCGACGCCGATAGACCACTGCCGCATATGCGGAACGGAAATCTACAGCGACGAGGAACTGTACGTTTACGACGGCCTCTGCCCAGTCTGCTACCGTTTGGAACACATGAACGAGGACGAGGAGAAATGAAATGGGCAGCGAGCGGAAAAGGCCACATCAATGGGCGGCATACGCGAGAGGGGCGGTTCAGCAGCCGTGCGTGAAGGACTGCCCCGAACGGAAAGCGGGATGCGCCGTGACCTGCGGGAAGTGGGCGGAATACATCTCCACACGGAACACCTACTACGAACGGCAGAAGCTGGAGCAGATCGGAATGACGGAGAACGGAATCAGGCGGTTCAACCGGAATCTGGCATGGAGAAAGAGCAAAAGCAGAAAATGAGCCGAGGGGCGGGAAACCGCCCCGGACGGCGGGAGGAGCGTGGAATGGAATCCAGACTGACCTACGGAAACCGGGAAGAATGGCTGAAGGGCAGGACGGCGATCCACGGCATCGGCGCTTCGGAAGCGGCGGCGGCGGCGGGGGCCAGCAAACGGACGAGCCGGACGAGCCTCTGGCGGATCAAGACCGGGCAGGAGAAAGCCACGGACCTCTCCGGGAACGAGGCCGTTCAGCGCGGCATCCGAATGGAGGGCGCTGTGCGGGAGATGTTCAAGGGTCTGCACCCGGAACTGATCGTCGTCCACAGGCCCTACGACATCCTGTTCCAGACAGAAACCCCGTGGCTGTTCGCAACGCTGGACGCAGAGACCCTTGATCCGGCGACGGGGGAGCAGGGCGTTGTGGAGATCAAGAACGTCCAGCCGCGAACGCGGGAGGATTGGGCGGAATGGGAGGGGAGAATCCCAGACGACTATTACCGCCAGCTTCTCCATCAGCATCTGGCAACGAAGCGCAACCGACTGTGGCTTGCGGCGGCGCTCTACCGCGAGAACGGCGACGTGATCTACCGGGAATACGCTTTTGAAGCGGACGCGGGATTCCGGGCGGACGCGAAAATCCAGTTTGAGAGCGAAAAACTGTTCATGGAATACGTGGAGCGGCGGCAGATGCCGCCCTTGCAGATCACACTATGAGGGCAAGGAGGAACGATGAATGTTCGTCAACGTGCAGTATTACAAAAGTGAGGGATTCTACGGTGGAGCGAAATACACCTACGAAACAAGGCTTGCGTTGGTTCCTGGGGACAAGGTGATCGCCCCGACGGTCAAGGAACCGAGGCAGAGGGCGGTGGTGCGGGAAACCGACCTGCCGAAGCCGAGCTTCCCCTGCCGCGAGATCGCGGAATATGACCCAGAGGTGGAACTGGCATATGTCTGACCGGAAAGCGCAGAAGGACATGATCCTCGAATGGCTGGAACGGAACGGCACGATCACGCCGATGGAGGCGCTGAATTACATCGGGTGCTACCGGTTGGGCGCGAGGATTTGGGATTTGCGGCGGGACGGACACAACATCGTGACGGAACGCTGCATCGTGCCCACGAAGCACGGCGGCAGAGCGCTTGTTGCGGTCTACCGTCTGGAAGCGGCATAACACAAAACACCACACAGGAGGTAAAAATGGCAGAATTTGAAATCAAAACCGATCTCAAAACGATTCAGGAGCAGAGCGTAGCGGCGAACTTCGACGAAGCGCTGGCAGCGGTGCGGGAGCTGGTCGCTCCGTACAAGGCGATGGTCGTGACCCCGGACACTCTGAAGAACGCGGAGAAGGACAGGGCGGCGCTCCGACGTATGCGGGACCGCTTCGAGGAAACCAGAAAGGCGGTAAAAAAAGCCTGCATGGAACCCTACACCCGGTTTGAGACGCAGATCAAGGAAATCACGGGCGAGATTGACGGAGCCGTGGAGAACATCGACGACCAGGTGAAAGCCTTTGAGGAACAGGCGCGGAATGAGAAGATGACGCGGCTCAGGGCGTACTTCGATGCGGTCAACGCGAAAAGCGCGGAGGGGTTCGCGGAGTTCGACAAGATCGCGGCGAAGCACCCGGACTGGAAGAACAAGGGCTGCTCCGAGGAAAAGGCGCAGAACGACATCCAGCTTGAGTTGGCGAACGTGGAGATGGGCTTGCAGGCGCTCCGATCCCCGGCCTACGGACCGCACGTGGACGCGATGATGGAGCGGTTCGCGCAAAGCTACAACCTGGCGGACGCGATCAACACCTACAACCAGATCAAGCGCCGGGAGGAATGGCGCGTCGATGCGGAGCAGAGAGCGTCCAGACAGGCCGTCAGACCGCAGCAGACGGAGCAGAACGCTCCGACCTATGAAACGACACGGGAAGCAGAGGAAAGACCCGCAGAAGCGGCGCAGAGCGCTCCTGAGACCATTCCGGCGCAGGAACCGGAACTGAAGCGCATTGAGTTTTGGGTGGAGATAACGCGGGAGCAGGGGAGGCTGCTCGGCGCGTTCCTGCGGAGCAACGGAATCCGATATGGGAGTGTGAAGAAGTGAGTATCGACATCAACCGCCTCGGCCCAGCCGCGCAGAAGCAAATCCTACAGAAGCTGCGGGAGATCGAAGCGAAGAAAGCGGCGGCGGGAGAAAAACGAGCGGCAGAGACGAGAAAAAGCACGGGCGGGGACGAAAACCCGCCCCGCAAAAAGAACAAACTGAACGCACGGAAAACGGACGGTTACGCAAGCAAGCACGAAGCGGAACGGGCGCAGCAGCTTCAATGGGAGGAAAGGGCTGGGCTGATCTCCAACCTCCGCGAACAGGTGGAGTTCGTGCTGATCCCTGCAAAATGGGAGGAAATCCCCCGCATCGGAAAGCGCGGCAAGCCTATCAAACCGAAGCGGGTCTGCGTGGAGCGCGGTCTGTCATATTTCGCGGATTTCGTCTATGAGAAGAATGGGGAAACCATCGTGGAGGACGCGAAGGGGTATAAGGCCGGGGCGACGTACCGCGTTTTTGCGAACAAGCGGAAAATGATGCTGGATCGTTACGGCATCCGGGTTAGAGAGGTGTAGCATGACCAACGATGACGGAGGAAGGAACGGTGGCGAATAGTGAAACACTACGGCGATATAACGAAGATCAATGGTGCGGAAGCGCCTGTAGTTGACATCATTACAGGCGGATCTCCGTGCCAAGACCTGTCTGTTGCCGGAAAACGAGCAGGCCTTGCCGGAGAGCGAAGCGGTCTGTTCATGGAACAAATGAGAATCGTAAAGGAGATGAGAGAACAAGATGTACGCAGTGGGCGAAACT
>Ga0326513_10000299_pt1 | contig 40939 bp, 53 predicted proteins | sample 2_2465_0518_D_FD_203654 | JGI IMG/M metagenome (GOLD analysis project Ga0326513, IMG submission 203654) | Bovine rumen microbial communities from UC Davis, California, United States - 2_2465_0518 | ecosystem: Host-associated > Mammals > Digestive system > Stomach > Rumen | place: USA... | reverse complement strand
TCAATGACAATAGTAATTACTTTAGGCGACTTAATACTATTGATTTTTATGACAGTCGCAGCAATATATTCCATCCTGTATGCTCTCTGGCTATATGCCGGGGAGCAGAAAAGGAAGAGGAAACGGAAGAAAAGGGTAGAGACTGAAATCTATTACGACGACAGCCAGGACGATGACGGGAAGTGAGGATATATAAATGAGTGAATATTTCATTGAGGTACTAAATAGAGCATCACTAATGATTCCTGCATTTTTATTCGGATTAAGTATTGGAATGCAAATAAAAGGCAGAAAGTGAGGATAAGGAATGACATACGGAAATGGAGAGTTACCCAATGGTGGTTGGATTCCTGTTAGTGAGAGGTTGCCCGAAGATAGAGAATTAGTATTGTTTAGCACAAAGACGGATAGAGTATTTGAGGGTAGATACTTTGATGATAACACAGACCATCAATGGTATGCGTTTCGTGATGAATGTTTTGCATGGAACAATGTTGTCACAGCATGGATGCCATTACCCGAACCATACAAGGCAGAAAGTGAGGAATAAATGCAGTACAACTCAATTAACTATATAGACCGTGATGAAGCAGTAGAAGCTATTCAGAAAAAAGCTAAAAGGATTAAGAATTTAGATACCATAAATGGACTATGTGGAGCAATATCAATTCTTTATGAGCTTCCTGTAAATTATATCAAAGGAAAAGAAGGGCAGTGGCTACACGATGACAGCCGGTGGAAAAACAGATGGATTTGTACAAAGTGTGGCAAATTATTTAAAGAACAGACGAACTTTTGCCCTAACTGTGGAGCGAAGATGTCGGAAAAACCGACAGATTCAGAAAGCGAGGAATAAAAATGACAGCAGAAGCTATTAGAGATTTGTATGAGAAAAATGAAGCATTCAGGGATTATGTAAGGAACTGTATGAAGCATTACGGATGGAGCCTTGAGAAAGCTCTCAGGAACGGGATAGTAAAATCCTATGCTGATTACATCATCGAGACTAAGAAGGGCAAGATATGAAAATATGTGCATTATGTGGGAAAATTGCAGACTGCGAACACCATCTGATATTTGGTATGGGCCTTCGGGAGTTAGCTGATCAGGACGGATTAACGATTCCTTTGTGTAACGAGTGCCACAACACCGGCAGAGACAGGATACATGACAATGTTGCAGCAGAACGGTTAAGCAAGATGCTCGGTCAGGCACTCTGGGAGTCAAAGTACGGAGACAGGGAACAGTTTAGGGAGAGATACGGAAGGAGTTATCTGTGAGTAAGTTTTGGGCTGAACGTACAAGAACAAAATGCCCGTTTTACATCGGGGAGAGGGAAAAATCAATAGTCTGTGAGGGGATAGTCTCGGAAGAGGTTATCAACAGATTCGCAGACTCAAAACAGAAGATGAACTACAAAAAGTATCACTGCTACTGCGAGAATGGAGCAGGGTGCCCGGTGTACGACCAAAAGTATCAGGAATATGAGCTGAAAGGATGGATAAAAGATGAGCGATAGAACATGGTATTTATTCGGAGAGACTTTAAAAGCAGAATTAAAAGATTTGGTAAGGCAACAGCGTTCATGGTATGAAACTGAAAAAGAACTTGCAGAGCAAGGCTTCCATAGTGACGGTCATGAAGACTTTGAAGAAAAAGAAAAATACTGGGAAGCTCATTTGGACGGATATTTGGCTTTCTGTAATGATGCAATAGGTCGCATTGATAAATTATACAAAAAATTAGGGATGGATTAAGGTATGAAATGCTCAATATGTGGTTATGAAATACGCAAAGACAAACTGAAACTACATTGCAAGTACAAGTTGTACCGAAAAGGACCCAGTGATTTGTTTTGGGAAAAGAGACCTGTATGTGAAGACTGCATTACATTACTTGTAGCACATCGGTACAAATGGAAAGAATTTATGAAATACAGAGAAACGATGGAAGGATGGAAAAACTGATAGGCGAAAGTCTATCTTTTTTCCGTTTTTCCCCAAAGAGCAAGACAACACATTAAATGATATACGAAAATTGATACCAGGAGAGTGATTATGGCAAAGAAAAGGCCATCATGGGACGACATTAAAAGCGAATATATAACCACAGAGATATCATACCGAAAGCTCTGCGATAAATACAAATTAAGCTATAACGCTGTTACCAAAAGAGCAATAAAGGAAAAATGGTTTGAAGCCAAGAAACAAAATAGTATCAAAGTGGTATCGGAGACGGTGGATAAATTCAATAATCAGGCTTCTGACGAGAGAGCCAAGAAGCTATTTTCCATCGCAGAGTCTGCTGACAAGATGGCAGACACTATTCATCGGGTTATGGACGACACGGATCAGTTTTTCCGTCGCACTAACCTGGCAGGAGAAGATATAGTCTCAAAGAAGGCAGATACAAAAGCTATGAAGGAACTTGCTTCAGCCATGAAGGACTTAACATCAGTGCTCAGGAACGTATACAACATACCTACTGAAGCAGAGAGTATATCCCTTCAGATAGCAAGGGAACGGCTTGAGATAGAGAAGAGGAACTCAGAGAGAGAAGAGGACGGTATCACAACGGGTATCGTACTTATTCCACAGGTAATGGATGATGACGAAGAATAATGTCATATGGAAGCCACAACCTAAACAGATGGAATTTATGATGAGACCTGAGTACGAAGCTCTATACGGTGGCGCAGCAGGTGGGGGCAAGTCTGATGCATTACTTGCAGAGGCTATGCGACAAGTAGGTGTAAAGAACTACCGAGGCATTATCTTCCGAGATACAGTGCCACAGCTTGAAGGACTTATCTCACGATCTCATGAGATATACCCCTATGCATACAAGGGAGCCACATACAACGATAACAAGAAGGTATGGCGATTCCCTTCGGGAGCAAAGATATTCTTCGGATATATGCAAAGGGAAGATGATAAGTATAACTATCAGGGTAAAGCATACGACTTTATAGGCTTTGACGAGCTTACGCACTTTACCTATACGCAATATATGTATCTGTTATCCCGTAACAGACCTATGGGCCCAGGTACAAGGGTATATGTCAGATGTACTGCTAACCCTGACGGAAAAGGTTTGGGATGGGTAAAGGACAGATTCATTACACCGGCACCACCACTTACACCGATTAAAGATGACTACAACGTGGTATCCCCTGACGGTAAAGTGATAACTCTCAGCAAGAAAAGGATATTCGTACCTTCTACGGTATTTGACAACCAGGAACTGCTGAAAAACGATCCTAACTACCTTGCTACACTTGCAGCATTGCCCGAAGCAGAGAGAAATGCCCTTCTGTACGGATCATGGGATTCATTCACGGGTCAGGTATTTACTGAGTGGAAGAACGACCCTGAACACTACGACGACCACAAGTTTACGCACGTGATTAATCCCTTCCTCATTCCTGGCCATTGGAAGATATACCGGGGGTACGACTTTGGTTATGCAAAACCCTTCTCAGTCGGATGGTATGCAGTGGATGAGATAGGCAAGATATATCGCATAAAGGAATACTACGGATGTACGGGACAACCTAACACGGGAGTCTGCTACGATCCTATGAAACAAGCAGCAGAGATTAAGAGGATAGAGTCTGAAGACCCCTTGCTTAAGGGTAGGACGATAACGGGTATAGCAGACCCTGCTATCTTCGATGAGTCAAGGGGAGAGTCTATCGCAAGGATGATGGAAAGAAGCCCGAACTTTATTTATTTTCAACCGGGAGACCACAAGAGAATCCCCGGCAAGATGCAATTTCACTACAGATTTGCATTCGATAAAGACGGAGACTGTATGTTTCAGGTATTCAATACCTGCAAGAACTTTATACGAACTATTCCGAACTTAGTCTATTCCTCAAAACATTTCGAGGATATAGATACAGACATGGAAGATCATATTTACGATGAGTGCAGATATGTACTGATGGAGCACCCGATAGCACCGAGACAGAATGTGCTTGATAAGAGAAGAGTTATATCACAGCCACTTGATATTAAAGCTTCCGATACGACAGAACTGAAGCCGAGAAAACTTATAGTATACAAAGGAGAATGAAATGGCACAGACTAAATCTATTACACCTCTCGAAGAAACTGAGAGACAGGTACCTGACATGCCCGTCTCTCAGGATATTTCGCCTGAAAACATGGAGATGCTTAATCGTATAGAGCAGATTCACAACATGGAAGATGAACGGGATGAGCTCAATGCTCATAATCCTGATCATGCTCAGTACGGAGTATCTGAAGGAATGACTCAGATAATCGGCAAAGAAGAGGTCCATAAGGCAAATGAAATCCTTCAAAAATACAAGGAAGGCAAGGCAAACCTTGAGAGAAGGATTATCGACAACGAACAGTGGTGGAAAATGCGACACTGGGAGCAGATAAACAAAAGGGACAACCTTTTCAGTGATGCAGCAGAGAGAAGAGTCAAGAAGCCTTCAAGTGCATGGCTTCAGAACTCTTTAACTAATAAACACGCAGATATCATGGATAACTACCCGGAGCCTTCGGTGTTACCGAGAGCCCGTGATGATGAAGAGACTGCAAAGGCCCTGACAGAAATCATTCCTGTGGTTTTGGAACAGAACAACTTTGAAGAGACCTACTCAGATGCTGCATGGTACAAACTGAAGACAGGTACGGGAGCATATGGTGTCTTCTGGAACTCTCAGAAATATAACGGTATGGGAGATATCGATATCAAGAAGGTTGACCTTCTCAATATGTTCTGGGAGCCCGGTATCACGGATATTCAGGACTCAGAGAATGTATTCTTTGTATCCATCATCAGCAACAAGAAGCTTAAGCAGGCTTATCCCGATGCAGACCTAACAGTATCGAACAGCCCGACTATAGATGTAGCAAAGTATATCTATGACGACTCAGTAGACACTACAGACATGAGTGCAGTAGTTGACTGGTATTACAAGGTTGATTTACCCGTGGAGCCTATGCCTGGTGTACAGAGCACGAAAACAATAGTGCATTACTGCAAGTATTGTAACGGTACAGTGCTTTATGCTTCTGAGAATGACGAGCAGTATCGTGAGAGAGGATATTATGATCACGGCTTATATCCGTTTGTATTTGACACACTCTTCCCCGAAGAAGGTACCCCGTGTGGATATGGTTTCATAGATATCATGAAGAGTGCTCAGGAATACATAGACCGTATGGAAGATGCGATGCTTGAGAATACTCTGATATCGTCAAGGACCCGATTCTTTATGAGAGAAGACGGTGGTATCAATGAAGAAGAGTTTAGAGATACGGAAAACAACCTGATACACGTAGCAGGTAATCTGGGAGAGGACTCTATCAGACAGTTTAATGTATCGCCTTTGAGCTCAGTATACATGAATATGCTTGATAACAAGATAAACGAGCTTAAGGAAACGTCAGGAAACAGAGATGTAAACCAGGGAAGCACATCATCAGGTGTAACGGCTGCTTCTGCTATCGCAGCTCTTCAGGAAGCAGGTAGCAAGGGCAGCAGAGATATGAACAAATCATCATACAGGGCATTTACTCTTATCTGTAATCAGATAATCGAGCTTATGCGACAGTTTTACACAGAGCCCCGTATGTTCAGAATAACCGGTACAAGTGGTCAGCAGAACGAGTATGCGACCTTTGATAACTCAGGACTTGCACCACAGCCACAGGGCAGTGACTTCGGTATCGGACTCGGAGAGAGGATGCCTATATTCGATGTAAATGTAGTACCTCAGAAGAAGAGCGCATTTACGAAGATGTCAGAGAACGAACTTGCTATTCAATTCTACAACCTGGGATTCTTTGCACCGAACAATGCAGACCAGTCATTAGCATGTCTTGACATGATGATGTTTGACGGTAAAGACAAGATAACCGACAGAATCAAGCAGAATCAGACAATGTTTGAGACTATTCAGATGCTGCAACAGCAGGTAGTACAGTTAGCAGCCATAGTTGATGCACAGAACGGTACAAACATGGCTGCACAGATGATGGGAGCAGCGCAGGGCACCGATGCGATGATAAACAATGTAAACGCAAATGAGAAGGCTGTAGGCATAGATCAGGGATCACGTGGCAGTCAGGCAGAGAAGGCCACAGTAAATGCTCAGAACGTAGCACAGCCTAAATAGGAGAGATGTATGACAGAGATAGAAGCATTATTTGATAACAATGAATTCTATCTAACCATTAAAGGTCATGCAGATTATGCAGAATACGGCAAGGATATTGTATGCAGCTCAGTCAGTATCCTTGCTTTTTCTTTGCAGAAATACCTGGCAGACCATGAAGATGAGTTAGAGAGACTATGCATAGACGGAGACGACGGAGTGATGGTGTTTTCCTGCAAGATAGATGACTACCATGAGCACGATTTAAGACAGGGAATTATGGCTATAGTCGGTGGATTTGATATTTTATCGAAAAATTATGAAAAAAATGTTCATTTTTCCCCAAAGGGCAATATTTTTGATAAATCGTTTACATAAAATGAGCTTATAAGAGGGCAAAAAAGCCCTGACACTTCGGAAAGGACGATGGTTTATGGATTTATTAAAGTTTAACCTTCAGTTTTTTGGAGAAGGTGGTGGAGACGGTGGCGCAGCCGTAGCCGGTGCTGACTCTTTTGGTGGAGAAGCTGAAGCAACATCAGTAGGGGAGATCGATGCCCCAAAGAAGACAGGTCGCAAATCTAACCCACTCGCTAATGTTAGATATGGAAAGCAGTCACAGGACGACAATGTGACAGACTCTCAGGGTAAAACCCCTGAAACGATGGTAACCACTAAATCATCAGAACAGAAGGCCACAGATTTTGAGAATCTGATAAAGGGTGAGTACAAATCAGAGTTTGATGCCCGTGTACAGAACATTATTAACAAAAGGTTTGGAAAGGTCCAGCAGACAGAGGAACAGATGAAGAGCCTTCAACCGGTGCTTGATATGTTATCTCAGAAATATGGAGTAGACAAAGGAGACTTTGACAGTCTCTCAAAGGCTATCCAGGATGATGATGCATATTACGAGGATGAAGCCTTACAGAAAGGCTTATCAGTAAAGCAGCTTAAAGAGATGAAGAAGCTTGAACGTGAGAATGAGAACTTGCGTAAAGCACAGGAAGAAGCAAAGGCCAGAAGAGACGGAGAGCAAATCTTCGCTAAATGGATGCAGCAGACAGATGAATTCAATGCAAAGTACGGCATGAATATCGACTTCAGAACTGAATCCATGAATCCTGACTTTGTAGCGATCCTCAAGAACGGAAGCTCAGTAGAAGCTGCTTATCGTGCAGTCCACTTTGATGAAATGATGGGTGGAGCAATGTTCAAAACAGCTCAGGCCGTAACAGAAAAGATGGCTAATAACCTTCAGGCTAAGGCTTCAAGACCTGTAGAGAACGGAATTTCCTCAAGAGCAACGGCTACAGTAAAGACAGATGTCAATTCTCTGACCCGAAAGGACAGAGAGGAAATTGAAAGAAGAGTCGCAAGAGGAGAACGAATTAGTTTCTAATCCTCTTGCCATATAAGAGGAAAGGAAAAGATATGGACGCATTAAAGTTTAACCTTCAGTGGTTTGGTACAAACAAGACTACGGATTCAGGTCTGTCCGATGAAATGAAGACCTACTACGAGAAGAGGCTCATTGATCTTGCAGAGCCTAAGCTCGTACATAATCAGTTTGGAGATAAGTACCCTATTCCCCGTAACGGTGGTAAGACTATCGAATTCAGAAAGTTTGCACCACTCGCAAAGGCAATGACACCTATCTCCGAAGGTGTAACACCTACAGGTAACCAGCTCAATGTATCTGCTATCACAGCAGAAATCTCTCAGTACGGTGATTATATTGAGACATCAGATATCCTTGATCTTACTGCTATCGATAACGTAATCGTGCAGTCAACAAAGATTCTGGGCTCTCAGGCAGGCCGTACACTTGATTCAGTTACAAGAGATGTACTTGCAGGTGGAACAAACGTAATCTATGCCGGTGGCAGAGCTTCAAGAGCTGCACTTACTTCAGCAGATACTCTTGTACCTGACCTTTTCAACCAGGCAGCTACAGTGCTTGCAGCACAGAACGCAGATGAAATCGATGACTCATATGTAGCTATCATCCATCCTTATGCAAAGTATGATCTTATCTCATCTTCTGCATGGATCGATGTACATAAGTATGCAGACCCTACAGCTATCTATGACGGAGAAATCGGCAAGCTCGGTAACATCCGTTTCGTAGAGTCTACAGAGGCAAAGATTTGGAAGGATTCTACTTGCCCTACAGATGGCAGTGGTAACCCTCTCGCAGTATTCAGCACACTCGTACTCGGTGCACATGCTTACGGTGTAACAGAGCTTGAGGGTGGTGGACTTGAGCACATTGTAAAGGCTCTTGGATCAGGTGGAACAACAGATCCTCTTAACCAGAGAGCAACAGTAGGTTGGAAGGCAACAGCAGTAGCAGAGAGACTTGTTGAGCAGTACATGGTACGTATTGAATCACTCTCAGCATATTCTGCAACAGCTTCAGCTAACTAATAAGCAAAGGTAATGGGGTAGTCAGTCGGCTACCCCTTATGCAGAAAGGAATTAAATATGGCAGAGAAGAAAACCACTACAGAGAAGCCCGTTGATGACGGAAGAACAGCACTTGCTAATCCTTACAACGAGGAAATGGTAACTATCAAGCTCTTCAAAGGTCAGGGAAGATACGCAGAGGATGTATTTGTATCAAGAAACGGATATGCATACATCATTAAGAGAGGCGAAGAGGTTAAGGTACCTAAGGGTATCGCAGAGATCCTTGAGAACATGGAAGAGATGGATAACCTTGCTGCAAAGAGAAAAGAGGAAGCAGCAAAGGCAGCCAAAAAGTTTTAATCAATTAGTGGGAGAACAAAACAGCTCTCCCACTTTTTTCTATAAAGGTATGAAACATGACACTAAATGAAGCAATAGCAAAAATCGACAGCTTAAAACCTAATCAGTACACGTTTGCTGAGAAGGTGGCATGGATATCCGATGTAGACGGAAGGATATACCGGGATTTAATCACAAAGCATGAGAATCCTGAAGAAAAGACCTGGGACGGTCCGTATGATGAAGACTCATCGAGTGCTCTTGTGCTTCTGGCCTATGAGCCCTACACGGACTTATACATCTATTACATGATGGCAATGATAGACCAGTATAACGGGGAATACACAAGATACAGCAATGATATGGAGCAGTTTAACAACTCTTATCAGGCTTTTGCAGATGATTACATAAGAAATAATAAATCAGTCATGGAACATAAATTCCGACTGTAGGAGATATATATGAAGCTCGGAAAGGCAACACCGACAAATCAGAATACCAGTGTGATATCTGAATTCAAGGGATACAACCACAACTATAGGATCGCTGACGGAGAATTCTATGAGATGAAGAATATGTCAGCAGAGTTTTACCCTTTGATGTCGAACAGAGCAAGAAGGGGATTTATCAAGACCTTAACAAATTGTCAGGGTATATCTGCTTCAGACAAGCTGTACTGGGTAGATAATGGCAAGTTTTACTATGACTCTCATGAGATATGCGATGTATCGGCTACAGACAAGCAGTTTGTGGAGATGGGAGCATATATCTGTATATTCCCTGACAAAATCGCATACAACACGTATGAGGACGAGGTTATAGACCTTGAGCATGAGAATGTATCAGAGGTTAATCCGTCGCTTACTTTATGCAAGATGGACGGAACAGTGTACACAAACGACGACTTGTATGTAGGAGATACTGAGCCCGTAGACAGGACAAAGACCTGGCTTGATACATCATCAGAGCCACCTGTACTTAAGTTTTACTCAGAGAATACATCTCAGTGGGTAGCGATAGCGACTACATATGTCAAGATTTACTCTCCGGGGATAGGGGAAGACTTTAAGGAAGACGATGCAGTCACAATATCGGGATGTGATGTGGAAGACTTTAACACCACAATGATAGTACAGGCCTGCTCAGATGATTATATCGTCGTAATCGGCTTACTCGATGTAGGTACGATGATAAACAGTCAGCAGATGACATTTAAAAGGGCAGTGCCTGATATGGATTATGTCTGCGAGCTTAACAACAGACTATGGGGATGCTCTTCTGCTAATCATGAGATATACGGAAGCAAACAGGGTGATCCTACAAACTGGAACTACTATGGGGGCCTTGCTTCCGATAGTTATGCTGCAACAGTAGGAACATTCGGAGATTTTACGGGATGCATAGGATACAGAGGATACGTGCTCTTCTTTAAGGAAACGGGAGTGCACAGACTGTACGGCACAATGCCTTCTAACTTTTCTATGTCATGGACGGAACTCAGGGGAGTGCAGAAGGGCTCAGAGAAGAGCCTTGTAAACCTTAATGAGACTCTGTTCTACAAGGCAGAAGAGGGAGTCATGGTGTACGAGGGCTCAATGCCCGTGAATATCTCAGAATATTTCGGCAAAGAGAAATACTATGATGCAGTAGCAGGGCAGGTAAACGAAAAGTATTACGTATCTATGCGTAACAAGGACTATGAGTGGAGTCTGTTCTGCTTTGATACAAACAAGAAGCTCTGGCACAAGGAAGACGAAAAGCAGATATACGGCTTCGGATTCTATTCAGGCAAGTGCTACATGGTAGACAACGAACAGAAGATGTGGTGCTTCCCTATAGAGAGCATGATATCTTACCTGTTCCCCGATATGACGGATGCAGAAGGGGAGTATTACTATCCCGATGAGCCTACACCAGAAGGGGACTACTACTATCCGGGATACATGGTAGAAGGCTTCTATGAAGACGATGTTGAGTGGTTTGTAGAGACGGGAGATATGGGACTTGAGAATCCTTTTAACAAGTATGTAGTACGTCTTGTCATTCGGATGATGCTTGATGAAGGCACAAACATAGCAATACAGATACAGTACGACTCAAACGGTGTGTGGGATGACCTATTCAACATGATCAATGACTATAAGCGCAGTATCAACATTCCCTTAAGGGTAAACAGATGTGACCATTTCAGATTACGGATATCCGGCAAGGGCGATGCAAAGATATATTCAATAACTCAGGCGACTGAGACAGGGAGCGAACTATGATGGACTATGAATTTCCTGACAGGCCCAGGAATTTTGAGGATGTGTACCAATTCCTGACAAGGACCGTTCAGAAGATGAATGAAAACAACAACATTCTGAGAAATGAGAATGAAAAGCTTAAGGAAAGGATAAAAGAGCTGGAAGGAGAGAAGACATGGCAGTAGCAAGGAACTTACAGGAAGAAGCTGTTAAAAATGCCGGACAGGGTACGTATGTATCCGATGCACAGAGACAGGCACAGGCAAAAGTGCAGAGCTATGGGGATAACCCGTATGCAGTATTTCAGGAGTCTGCAAAGACTAAGAATGCGTACAACCAACTGCAAAATACTTTAAACAACAGACCTGAAGACTATACGAGTAATTATACGGATACTATCAACAACCTGCTTGATCAGATAGTAAACCGTAAAGAGTTTTCGTATGACTTTAATGCAGACCCTCTGTATCAGGCATATAAGAATCAGTACACTACAGCCGGTAAACAGGCTATGAAGGACACTGTAGCGCAGACATCAGCCATGACGGGTGGATACGGTAACTCTTATTCAACTACAGCAGGTAGTCAGGCATACCAGGGATATCTTCAGCAGCTTAACGACAGAATCCCCGAAATATATGCACAGGCCCTGAATAAATATCAGATGGAAGGCGAAGAGCTCAGGAATAAGTTTAATGTAGTAGGTCAGCAGGAAGACCGTGAGTACGGCAAGTGGACTGACAAAATGGATTTCTGGGACAGAGACAGAACATTCGGACTGAATCAGTACAACAATTTTTGGGATCAGGACATGAGAGAGCAGGCATTCAACTCTGATAACTGGAAGGACTCAAGAGACTATGATTACGGCAGGTACCGTGACATAGTAGGCGACGACAGATATTCCTATGAGAATTCATACAAAGCCCTTAAGGATGCTCAGGACTTTGATTATCAGCAGGCAAGAGATGCAGTCGGCGACCAGAGATGGCTTGATGAGTTTGCTTATCAACAGGCAAGAGACAAGGTAAAGGATGATCAGTGGGCTATGGAGTTTGCATTGCAGCAGGCAAAGGCAGCAGCTTCAGGTGGAAGAGGTGGAAGCTCTGGCAAGTCTTCAGGAAACACATCTGGAAATACTTACAAGGCAGGTAAATCAGGTAGTGGTGGAGCAAGAAGAGATGCAGAAATGCAGAACTCAGATGCATACAGGTATGCAGAGTCTTTACTTAATAATCCTGGCAATGGTGGTGCGACAAGTGCTGCAAACTTTGTGGGATCATTACTCGCAAGGGGAAGCATGACACTTGATGAAGCCGGTAGGATGATGGATTTACTCGGTATAAATGTAGATGACATCGACTGGGACAGCAACAACACATACTTAAAGTATTTCGACAAGAATATGTACAGATAGGAGATAGATAATGGGCTTCTTGAATGATTACAATAACAGAAGAAATAAACGTAAAGATGAAGAAGAGGAGAGACAGAGGGATTCTGTCTCTTCTTTTGGAAAAAGAGCAGGAAGAGAAGAGAAAACAGGCTCTTCTTTTATGAGTCAGCTTGGAAATGTATCGAAAGATGTATTCAGAACAGAAACACCTTCCACAAATCCGTATGACATAGCTTTAGAGACTGCAAGGAACTCTGCACAGCCTGAGACAAATACGGGATTTATGGAGAGACCTTCGGTATTTGAGCCTACGGGATATTCAGATGATGAACTTAATACCATAGAGCAGAACTTACTTAAGCAGAGAAACAACACAACAATGAGTGGTGCGCCTGATTTCAGTAATCTCGGTGCCGGTATCGGAGAAAATAACAACAAAGAGTTTGATGCTACATCATTCAACAGCTATGTAAATAATGTATCAAATAGAAATAAGACATACGATAATCCACTTGATAACTACGGTGTAGATAAGAATGTAGTAGACCTTACTCAGTTTGATCCCGATAAATTTAAAAATGATATGGAAGACCTTGCAAACAAGGAAACTGACACAGGGAATAACTGGTGGGATACTATCAAAAATATAGATGAAGGCCTTAAGGATGTAAGAGAGAAGAAAGATATAAACTACTACAACTCTCTTGCTGATGCAGATGATTTTGCAGAAATGAGTCAGTATCAGAAGGTTAACAAGCCTTTAGGTAATTATTCAGATGCAGAGTGGACTTCTTATGCCCTTAATGAGATTAGAGGAGACCAGGCAGATATAAATATAATGAGAGATTTAGGGGAGTATAAGTATGCCACAGCAGACGAAGTGGATACATTTAACTATCTCTATAATACTCAGGGTGCAGATGCTGCAATGGATTTTTACAAAAGACTTAATCTGTCAGGCAGAATGACTGAGACTGCTACAGATTATGCAGCACAGGCAGCAGAAGCTCATCCTGTAATTGCGTCAGCAGAATCATTTGTGGCAAGCCCGATAAAGGGTATCGGATATATTGGAAGTGCGCTTGATGTACTTAGTGGAAAAGGACTTGATCCTAACGCATGGTATAACCTTCCTTCAAATATACAAAACTCAATAAGAAGCCAGGTATCAAATGACATTATTAAAAATGCAGACAATGAATTTATGGGAAAAGTAGGCTCATTCATGTATCAGACAGGTATGAGCATGGGCGATTTCCTCATGAATCTCGGTACAGGTAATCAGGAACTGTCACTTGGTATCATGGGAGCCGGTGCAGCAAGTGACTCGGTAATTGAAGCAAAGAAAAGAGGATTATCGGATGCTCAGGCCTTTGCAACAGGTACCATAGCAGGACTTGCTGAAATAGTATCCGAGAGAGTATCTATAGAGTCACTCTTTAACAGCAATGCTCAGGGAGTAAAGTATATCCTTCAGAACTTTATTGCAGAAGGTGCAGAAGAGGTTGAGTCAGACCTTATCAATGATGTAGCTGATCTCATTATCAATGGAGATAAAGCACAGATGAAGCAGGCTTATCAGCAGTACCTGGATGAAGGACTCTCAGAGTCTGAAGCTTTCGGAAGAATGATAGGAGACCAGGCTATTCAGTATGGTACAGATTTCCTCGGTGGTGCTATATCAGGTGGAATAATGGGATCTGTAGGTGCAGTAGGTCAGTATGTAAACCAGAGAAATATAGGAAATACAATGCTCAGTGATGAGCAGAGCCTTAATCAGATAGTAAACCTGGGAGCACAGAGTGAAAACGAGGAAACAAGAGCACTTGCACAGCAGGTATTTGATGGTAATGCAAAGAAGAATATAATCGGAGAACTTGTACAAAGGGTATCTTCAGAAAACAACCTGTATGGAAAAATTATAGATAATCTTCGTGAGAGTGGAGAGACTCAGGGCATGGCAGAAGCAGAGGCCGATGCCATAATGAATCATATATCCGGCGCAGAACTCACAGGTCAGGATCAGGAATACCTTAACAAAGAAAACGTACAGAATGCCCTTAATGATGTATTCGGTGGTACGTATGATACAGCATACGCAAAGAGTGAAACAGCAAACGATGCCTACAGTCGTGCACTTGAGATGGCAAGACAGCAGAGAGCAGAAAAGATGGCCCCGGTAACCAATGCCATTAACAATGTGCGTAATATCTTCGGAAACAAAAAGTCAGGAGCACAGAATAACACTGAGACTGAAAATAATGCTCAGGTATCGGAAGAAAATACTCAGAAGGCAGAAGAAACTGAGACACAGGAAGCAGTTAAGAGTATGCCTTTAAGTGAGAGAGCAAAGATAGGAGCAGAATATTCTAAATTTAGAACAGAGGTAAAACCCGTACAGGCTACACTTAACGATGTTAAAACAGTCGAGGTAACCCCTGACGGCTTATCTGTGACACTTAACGACGGTCAGAAGGTAAATCCCCATCAGATAACAGATTATGGCACAAGTAGGCTGTTAGAGATAGCAGGTAATACCTTTGGAGATACTCAGGGAGCCCAGGATTTTATTAAGGCATACAACAAAAATGTAAATATGCCTGTTTTTGTGAACGCTGCATTTAAGATGATCAATGCCGGTAGAAACGGTACAGATATAAATACGGCAGTAGAAAACGTACAGAATGATGCAAGCTTTAATACAAACGGATCAGGAATATCCGTAGGCTTCCTTAATGATATGTATGCTTATGGAGTCAGGGAGCAGAAGGGTATATCTGCAAAGATGAACTCAAAGACACAGAGAGCAGTAACGGACCTTGTGGCAAAGGGACTCGGTATAGAAGGTCTTATCAAAGAAGGTGGCATTAAGGAACAGGGAAGCTATAACCCTGAGACAAATGAGATAACCTTCGGAGAGGATACAAACCAGAGCCGTATTGAAACCCTTGCACATGAGACAACTCATGTAATGAAGGAACATGCAAGGGATACCTATAACGAGCTTGAGAAGGTTGTATTGGACTCATTCAAAGAAAATGGTACGTATCAGAAATTCTATGATCATGTAAAGGAACTTTACGGTGAGGAAGCTTCAAAAGAACTCATCCATGAGGAAATGATAGCAAGAGCAATGCAGGAAATGCTCTTCAATGAGAATGTTATCAATGAGCTTTGCAAGGAACAGCCTTCACTTGCAAAGAGGATTCTTGCTGCCATCAGAAAAGCAATAGAAGAATTAAGGGCTGTATTCCATGGAAAAATAGGAACAGCAGAATCCCATCAGCTCTCTCAGGACATCGAAGCCCTTGAGAAAGCAGAGAAACTGTATGCAAAGGGACTCAAGGAAGCTGCTGCAAGTATTAAAGCTAATGAGAATATCAAAGCAGAAAAAGATTCTGAATCAGATATTAAATACTCTATAGGAAAAACTACCGATGGTAAATTGGTTGCTATCGTTGATAAAGATATACTTGCAGGAGTATCAAGAAATAAATGGGAAGGAGAGGTTACTAAAGAACTAAAAAAGATAAAAGGCATAAAAGTACCTAACGATATAATTAAAGTTAGTGCAAAAGATCGTGGTAAATATGTTCACTCAAAATACAATGATTTATTAAAGAAAAAATATCTTAATAGCAGATATTACGATAAACTTGCTTTTGCTCCCTATATAGGAGATATAGTGGCTGCTTCTACAGATTATGTAGGAGAAAAATCAAAGCATCAAAATTATAAAGAATTTGCAAGAGGAAATGTTTTATTACAGATAGGCAGTAATCAGTATAAAGCTGAGGTAGTTATAGGTATCGATAGCAATAAAGAGATGCATTTTTATGATGTTGTCAATTTAGACCCGACAACATTTAAAATAAATAAAGGTAGTATCAATAAGGCCAATAATCTTGTCCTTAGTCACAATGGTACTACCTCTACAAATAGTGTATCAAATGTGGCAACAAAAAGCAATGGAACATCGAAGAATTCTTTAAAAGATATGAGTGATACTCAGCTTGAGACAGACTATAACCAGGCCCTTAAAGATGAAAATATGGACCTGGCTGCACAGATAGTTGAGCAGTATGCAAATAATAAGGGATATACTGAGAGACTTTATCACGGTACACAGAGCTTTGGATTTACAAAACTTGATGTATCAATGAGTGATGATAGCATGTCATTCTTTGCAACAGATAATCCTACTATTGCTTCGTCTTATTCGGGAACAGACGGTAAGAGAGGTGTATCAGAGAGCAGGGAAATCACTGAAGACAATATTGCAGATGAACTGCGTAAGACTGGAAGATTTAAAAATATTGAGGAATTTAAGAAGGGAGACGAAAAGGCAAGATACGATTATCTTGAAAAGTGTTTTAAGAGTATTAATAATTATGTAAAATCCCATGAAAACATGATGTGGGAAAGAAAAATGATGAACGAGTACAGGGATTTTGCAAATGAACTTGTTGAAGCGATGTTATTCAAGAATGTTGATGCAAGAGAATTGCAGAAGAAACTTGCGCCTTTTAGAGAAGCACAATTTGTTATATCTGATTATGCTAATGCACTTTATGATGCGTTGCTTCTTATGAGAGAAAGCAATTTAAACAAACATGCTTTTATTCTCGATAAGACAATATTAAAAACAGCAGAGCAGGTTAAAAAAGATTACCTTCCAGAAGAAAACTGGGGCAATTATGAATTATTTGCTAATACAAATAACATGCTCAAAATTGATGGAAAAGGTGCTAACTGGCATGCAATAAGGGTTGAAAAAAATTTAGATTCTTATTCTCCTAAAGTTTTGTTGGATATGCTCAAGAAGACAGGATACTATGAAAATGTTTCATATTCAGAGGGAACAGAAATGTTTAACCTGGATGGACGAGACAGGGATATAGATTTTGTTGAAAGAGTCCTAAATGTAGCAGACTGGCAACAGCCTACATATGAAACACTAAACACAAGAGAAATTGCAAAAAGGGCAAAAGAGAAAGGTTATGATGGAGTAATCATTCTTAATATCCATGATGATGGGGGAAGGAATAATAACTATAATCATTATAACGAAAAAGGAAATATCTTTATCTTCTTTAATCCTCAGGAGCAAGTTAAGTCTGCTGACACTGTAACATACGATGATGAAGGTAAGGTTATTCCTTTATCTGAAAGATTCGAGAAGAATAACGACGATATCCGTTTCTCAATGAAGGAGCCGGTAGAGGTTACAAGGGACCTTATTGCTGTACATAACCTATATGAAGAGAATCTCACTAAGGCTATTGAGATGGGGGGATTCCCTATGCCTTCAATAGCTATAGTTAAATCTGATATGGGCCATGATAAGTTTGGTAGAATTTCTGTAGTATTCAATAGAGATACTATCGATCCTAAGGTATCAAAGGATAACAAAGTTTATTCAGGAGATGCATACACACCGACATTCCCCAGAATCGGCTATAAAGTTGATTCAAAGGTTGCAAGAAATATTGAAAAACATATCGAAGAGTTGGTCGGAGACAAGATAAATGACTTCGGATATCTGGGATTAGATTCTGATAACCTGACAGATTATCTTGAAAGAAATAACGGAGATGCAGCAGAAGCATATTACAATAAGGATGCATTAAAGTATGCGTTTACAAAGGATAAAGGAATAGATATTGATGTTCCTATGAAAGAACGGAATTTATCCCTTGATTTTACAAACGATGAAATTAAGTATATCGCTTTAATGTATACACCAGATTCTGCATTAAGAGCATTCCAGAACGCAAGAGATACGTATGAAGAGTATAGCAAGAACGGATATCTTGACTTGATTATTGAAAAAATCAATTCCTTTGAGAAGAAATATCTGGGAAAATTATATGAAAATCATCGTACAAAAGAACTCAGCTTCTCTAAATTTGACCAGCTTCTCAATAGTATAAATAAATACTATAGAGATGGCATAAAAGAAGAGGTAGACCGACTTGCATTCAACAATAAAATCAATGAAGTGATAAATCAGAACAATGCTGAATATAAGCAGTGGCTGAGAGAACTGTTTGATGGAGTTGTTGAAAAGAAGGGAATAAGAAATCAGAAGGATACATTTACAAATTCTGGAAGCAGAAGGAAATGGGAAAGCCTTCATGATGAATACAACCTTCAGAATATTGTCAAAGCTATGAAAGCAGAGCCTGAGGTCGGTCAGAGCTTTGGTGGATTCAGTATTTTCGGTAGCACAAACAGAAACTTTAACTCTATTGAGGATATTCATTCAGAAGAGAACAGGCTGCAAAACATAAAAGATGATGAATACAGCAAGATGAAAGATGATATCCTCATGGATCTGTATGATGTAGCAAAAAGGCTGATTCCTTCTCCGGGTTATGATTACACATCTATAGCAAGTGATATCGCTGAAGCTGCTGCAAAGAGAAAAACAAGGAGTGGTATAAAATCATTCCTGTCTGAGTGGTACAAGGTAACTGAAGATGATATGAATAATATAATGAATATCATCGACAGGGCGAGAATGCTTCCGACAGGATACTTTGAAGCGAAGCCGAGAAGAGTTGTAGGCATAGATGAAATAGCCTATGTCGTTATACCGAAAAACTCAAATCAGAATTTTATAGACCTGCTTAATAAAAACAACATTCCTTACGAGGAATACAAGGCCGGAGATAATGAAGACCGTCTTGAAAAGCTTAACAGTCATGATGAGGTTAAATTTTCTTTAAAGGATAATAACGGAAGACTGTTATCTGAAGGACAGATAGAGTATTTCAAGGATAGCAAGGTAAGAGACGAACAGGGAAGGCTTATTGAACTGTATCATGGTACAGGTGCAGAGTTTACCATATTCGACTTGAATGAAGCCCGTGACACTGAGGATATCGAAGCATTTTTCTTTAGTGGTAACAAGGAAGAAGCAGAAGGATATGGAAATATAAGAAAATTCTATCTTAACCTTAAGAATCCGGCTGATTATGATACGGCTTATGATATCTTCTTTAGCTTTAAGAGACAGGCAGGAGCAGGAGCAAAGACAAGGGAAGAACTTATCAAGAGAGGTTATGACGGTGTAATCGCTTATGATGAGGACTCACCTGAGTATACAGAGTACCTTGCATTCTATCCCGAACAGATTAAGCTCACAAGCAACCTTAACCCTACAGAGAATGAAGATATCAGATATTCTCTTCAGGACGACTGGGACTTTGACTGGGAAGCTGCAATGGCTGAGAGCGAAGAAGAAAAGATCGCAGAAGGCATGGTAGCACAGAACAATGTGAATATCCTGGAAGATGGCTTCAGAGCACTTAAGGATATTAAGGATGCAGGCAAAGTCAATATCTCACATAACAAGGCCGTACAGATAGCAAAGAGATACACTGAGAAATACGACAGTGCGACGGGTGCAGAAAGCCTTGCTACAAGCATTGAGGCAGTATTTGCTTATATCAGAGAGCACGATGTCAGCTATGACGATATGCTCAGAGTAATGCGTGATGTTACTCTTCCTGTAGTAGAGAACATTAAGGCAGACGAACAGTTTACGGAAGAGTACAGAGACTTTGTAAAATCCCTTAAGGGAACAAGCATAAGCCTTAACGAGTCTCAGAAGAAAGAGGTCGCATATGCATACGGATCTATGGCTAACTTTAGAAAAGCTGTAGCCGGTAGATTCAACATTAAGGAAGACGGAGTGAATATCGACTCACTGTGGCCTGAGATAGTAGAGCAGTCAGGCTATAGACTTGATGAGGAAGAGAACAGCAACTCTCAGCCCATCGCACTGCTTGAGCTCTTAGATCAGATGAAGAGTGACAAGGGCACTGTTAACCGTGGAATGAGCGATAATCAGTTAGCACTCGATATGGCCCTTAACATTTACACTGACTGCTTCAAAGAAATGAGCATGAATGCTGCGCACGTAAATGAGATGGAAGTCTCAAGGAGACTTGCCAAGACTAAAGAGATATTAACTGATTCTGTTAAAAAGTACGAAGATGCAGTTGATAAGATGTACAAGCAGATGTTAGCTGATACGAAGGCAAGGGCTCAGGCAGAGATAGACAGGCTTCAGCAGGAACTTAAAGAGCTTAACAGTATCGAAGCCCATGAAAGAAGCGTAGACGTTGATAAACGAATAGTACAGCTTAAGAGACAGAAAGCAAGACTTGAACAGCAGATAGAGGAAGGTAAGATAAACCGTCAGACTGCTCGTCAGAAAGCAAGGGAAAACCGTGAGAACTCAAGGATGAGAAATGCTATAAAGAGCATAGTAAAGGATTTATCTTCACGACTTGCTAATCCTAACAAGAATCGGTATGTACCTGAAGATTTAGTACAGGCTACCATCGATATGCTTGAGAGTATCAACCTTGATACAAAGGAAGGCAACTTAATCAAGGAAAAGGTACAGAAAGTCAAGGATGCATATGAGAGACTCGGCAAGTCAACCAACGAGAGCGATGCTTCCGACGACTATGATCCTGCACTTTACAACATGATTACCCGTCTCAAAGAGATATTTGATAAGGGCAAGAGTGTACGGAGACTCTCACAGAGCGAACTTGAGGATGTACTGACTATCGCAAAGGCTATTCAGACTCAGGTAAAGAATGCTAATGAGCTGATTAAGTCAGAAATAGCACAGAAGATAGACGAGACAGCCAGGGGAGTTATCGAGGATGTCAGGGCAAATAAAGAAATCGGAAACGGATGGCTGGAAGACCTTGCTAACAGAGGAGTAAATACTGTACTTGATCCTCGAAGATTTTTAAATAGACTTGTCGGATATAACGAAGATTCTAAGATGATGCAGCTCTTTGATGAACTCAATGAAGGTCAGCATAAGATGATGCAGATTCAGATGGAGACTTCTGAGATCTTCAATGGCATACTTGAGAATGAAACAGAAGCAAGGAAACTTACAGGGGAAAATGAGGAAGACTGGGTAGAAACACCGTTTAAGGATAAAAAAGGAAATCCCCTTAAGATTCCGGCAGGTATGAGACTCTCACTTGCTATGCACATGCTTAATGAGGACAACTTAAGGCACATCATATATGGTGGACTTACAGTGCCTGATATGAAACTGTATAACCAGGGAAGAAAAGCAGAAGCATACAAAAAGGCTCAGGCTGAAATCAGGTTAATAGATGATAATACAAGGCTGAAACTCTATGAAATGAGAGATAAAGCCAACGAACTGAATGATGAAAAGTATACTAACCAGGAGAGAGAAGATGCGTGGGCTAAATACAGGGATACTGTAAAGAAAGCAGAGGATCAGGCAAAAGCAAAGCTTCAGTCTATAGTAGACGGTATGACGGATTATGAGAGGCAATTCCTTGAATATGCAAAAGAGTATTTCTGGAACTATTCAGGAAAGCAAATCAATGAAACGTCAATGGCTCTTAACGGTTACATGAAAGCTACAGTTGAGAATTATTTCCCGATAGCTACAGATACGAACTATTCAAAGAGAGATATCGAAGGACTGAAGCTTGACCAGACTCTTGAAGGATGGGGAAACCTTAAATCGAGAGTACATGCTAAGAATCCTATATTCCTTGAAAACATTGTAGATGTTATTTCAAAACATAGCGATATGATGTCAAAGTATGCAGGATTTGCTATTCCGATAAGGAACTTTAACAAGGTTTATAATTATAACCTTAGAGATAATGGGTCCTATAAAGATTCTGTTAAGAATGCAATAAACTCTCAGAGAGGAGTAGCTGCAACAGAGTATATTGAAAACTTACTCACGGATCTTCAGGGAAGCCGAAAAGGATTTACGGGTAAAATAGGAGAAGGCCTTGAAAAACTTCGTGGTAACTTTGCTGCTGCAACACTTACAGCTAACCTGGGTGTAGCAATTAAACAGGCTGCTTCTATATATACAGCAGCAGATGTACTCGGACACGATGCTATAGCTCATGTTACAGCCGGAACAAATGCAGCAAAACATTTCTGGGGATCATTTACACATGTACATAAGCTTGATGATTATATTGTTGAGCAGATGGAAGAGATTAAGAAATACTCTCCTCTTGTATGGTACAGAAACCAGGGCAACTCAACTCAGGAACTGAAGGACCTTAAAAACAGGAAAACCGAACTTGATAAATTCGCTCCCACAAGATTTGTAAAAGATTTGACGGGTAACTGGATTCAGAATATTGATACAGCTACAGTCACAACATTATGGGAAGCTGCAAAGTACAGAATATCAAAGGACACAAACCTTGAGTACGGAAGCGAAGAATATTTCAAAGAGGTTGCAAAGATATTTAATAAGGCTGTAGAACAGACTCAGCCGAACTACACAACATTGCAGAGACCTGATATACTCCGTAATCCTAACGAGTTAGTCAGAAACGTGATAATGTTTGCAACTCAGCCCCTTCAGAACTTAGGTATATGCGTTGATTCTACTGCTAATTATTTGGCAAAGTATGAAGCCTATAAAAATAATCAGACAGAAGAGAACAAGGCAAAGCTTGATATTGCAGGAAAACGACTTGCAAGGTCATTGTCAGCAGTGGCTGTATCAATGTTAGTATTCTCTTTAATGCAGATGGTTGCAAAAGGAATCAGGCATAAGTGGGATGACTACAGAGATGAAAATGGAGAATTCACATTCGAGTCTGTATTAAGTCAGATAATGAGAGACTTCGGATCCTCAGCCTTCGGTATGGTACCTTTAGGATCAGAAATATACGATGCACTTGCAGCAAAGCTGACAGGTGGCAAATATTACGGATTTGAAGTATCTACTATTAAGATGGTTACAGATTTTCTTGAAAGTGCCGGAAATTTGTTTGATGCAACAACTGACTTTATGTTTAAAGGAGAGACTGAAAAACTCGGAAAGAGCACAAAGAACTTTATATTTAATACAGCAAGTATGGCAGGAATACCTGTTAAGAATCTGTATAATCTTGGAAATGGAATTGTTCTCTTTGGTCAGGATTTTAAAAAGCTGATAAACGGAGAGCCCTGGTTTTTCGAGTCGGGCTACACAAGAAGCAACAAGGTTAACCAGAACAGACTGTATGAAGCAATGGTATCCGGGGATGAAGAAAAGTTTGACGATGTTTACGCAGAAATGCTTCGGAACGGTGCTACACCTGACAAGATTTATGGTGGCGACGGTAGTGCAGGACTCATGGTTAAGGAAGACCTACTTGCAGGTAAGTATGATGTAGAACAGGCTATTGATTATCTTGAAAAGCTCGGTATGGACGAAGACAGTGCAACGGAGAAGGCTTATGGATTCCTTACATCAGACATTGGAGACATGAGCGCATATGATCAGGTAGAATACCTTGAAGGCTTCGGAGTAAGTGAGGAAGATGCTTATGAAGAGTTATCGTCAAAGCTAACCACAGAGCTTAAGACTCAGGTAACGGAAGGCTCAATAAGTGTTGACAAGGCCATGAGTGAACTTGAAAACATGGGCTATACTGAAGGCGATGCATACATTAAGGTTATGAAATGGGCTTCTGGTTATTCAAACTCTGATTATGCCGGTGCGATATACGGTATAGAAAATCGAGATACCGAAGAGATTATCAGAGCTGTGAACATGCTCAAAGAGAGTGGAAAGTCAACGGAAACGCTTCAGAAACACGGATTTGACGACCAGTTTAAAGAGCAGTACATCGACCTGTACCACACCAACAAGACCGAAGCTGCTTCCTTAAAGAGTGCGATCCTGACATATTATCAGGCATGTGGCATGAGCAGAGAAGATGCTGCAAAGAAAGTAGACAAGTGGGTAGAATAAAAAAATATTCATTTTTCCCCAAAGGGCAATACTTATGTGTTGCCCTTTTTGTATTGTATAGGAAAAGGAGCGATTTATGACTAACGATGTTATAGAGCATATTACTCTGGAATTAAAGAGAGAAAAATATAAACATACGATATCTGCGAAGAAAAATGATACTAACGTGAGAAGGGTACAGGCCATCATCACGGATAACGGAGCTATAGTAGAGCTTGATTTGGTGGCAATGGCAGTAGTAAAGGCCATTAAGCCTGACGGTACCAGGATATATAACGACTGTGCGATAAGTGGTAACACCATTTGGTTTACCATGACACAGCAGATGTTAGCTGCGCCCGGAGATGTGACATGTGAAATAGAAATCACATGGGCCGATATGACAGTGGTAACTACACCGACATTTACTGTTCATGTATATGACACACTTAATACAGGAGTAGAGTCTACAAACGAGTATAACGGTATTATTCAGGCACTTGCCAGGGCAGAGAGCGCAGAAACAACTGCGACAAACAAAGCAGGAGAAGCAACAAGTAGTGCTACGGCTTCAGAAAATAGCGCACTTGTATCTGAAGGATACGCAACAGGCACTCAGGACGGTGTACCCGTAGGCTCAGGAACTTATTATCACAACAACGCAAAGTATTACAGTGAACAAGCAGAAGCTTCAGCAACAGAGGTTAGGAGCTATGCTTATTCAAAATCTGAGATAGATGATTTGCTCGGTGCGATGGATACAGAGATAGACGGTAAGCAGGATGCGTTAACAGCAGGAACTAATATAACGATAGATGAGAACAATGAAATTTCCTCAGAGACAACAGGGACTCTTGACGGAGAAAGACTAATTTTAATTTAGGAGATTTTACATGGCAGATGTATCACAGTTAACAGTAAGCATAAGTGGAGTAAGCACAACACTTAACATTAAGGATGCCGAAGCAAGAAGACTTATCGAAGCTCTGGGAGATGCGATGACTTGGCTGGGTGTAACTACTACAGCTTTGACAGATGGCTCTACTACAAACCCTATAACAATTAATTCGGAGTCAGTAACAGCAACTCAGGGTAACGTAGTACAGTACGACGGAGAAGAATTCGCATGGGATGGAAGCGAATGGCAGTCTCTCGGTAAAAACAATTTCGGTGCGTTAGCATTCAAGTCAAGCGCAAGTGGAAGCTATACCCCTACAGGAAGCGTAACAGTCACTCACGGATCAGATACTACAGCTACAGTAAATTCAATTATAGCAGTAGGTACTCTCCCTTCATTTAGTTTGTCAGGCGAGACACTTATATTTAATGCAGGTACCCTTCCTACAAAGGGCTCAAACCAGACAGTAGTAACAGCAAGTGGTGTAGATACAGCTTCCTTCTCAGGAAACGCAGCAACTATTACGGTATCTTAAGAGGTAGATATGGCAGATATAAGCGCAATTACAGTAGGTAGTGATACATACAATATAAAAGATGCTACAGCCAGGTCAGGACTTGCAGGTAAACAGGATACGTTAACAGCCGGTACGGGTATAAGTATTTCGGATAATGTTATCAGTGCTACGGGTGGTGGTGGCAATGATACATGGTCATCGGCAGTGTCAAAAGCTGTAGGCTCTACATCGGTAACGATAAGCGATTCTGCGATATCCACAACATCAGCTATTGATATTTATTGTCAGAATACAAGTGGCACACCGATAAGCCTTAGTACAGTGGTAGCAACTACGGGCCAGGTAGTAGTAAGTTTTGATGCATTAACCGAAGCAACAAGTTTCAAAGCACATATATTTAATTAGAAAGGGAAAATATGGCAGCTTCAAAAGATTATAACAGAGTTAACTGGGCAGCATTTCCTTCTCTGTCTACTCCGTTAACAGCAAATAATTTGAATAAGATGGATGAAGGTATAGACAATCTCGATAATAGAGTAGTCGGACTCTTAAATCGTATGGATACAGCAGAGACTAATATATCAAGTCAGGGTAGCTCGATAACATCTCTTAGTAATGCTGTAAACGGTTTGAAAGTTTACACAGACCCTGTGTCATGTGCGATAGGCGATGAGACATGTACTATCGAAGATGAAGCAATACTGACGACATCCATCATCGATGTATACTCGGAGAATTCAAGTGGTACACCGATTAATGTAGAAAGCGTAGTAGTAACGACAGGACAGGCAGTATTAAGCTTTGATGCACTTGAAGAGGCAACAAGTTTTATGCTGCATGTGATTAATTTATAAGGAGATTAAAGATGGCATATATACAGTGTAAAAGTGGTGGAGCAGAAACACCTACTCTCTTATGGGAAAATCCAAGCCCGAATAGTGACTTTGCACCACAAACAATAAGTATTAATTTAACAGATTATGAATGGATTTTAATTAGTATTAAAAATCAAAAAGTCTCACCCCAATATGTGACTACTTGTGCCGTTCCTAAAATAACAGATGACCAAGTAATAGGAGGTCCATCGGGACAAACAGGTTCTAATTATGCGTATTCAAGAATTATAAAAATGAACAATAATGGGATTACTTTCCAAATTTCGAGGTCTAATTATGCTGGAGCAAGTGGAAATACGACGGTGATTCCAATAAAAATATATGGATTAAAAAAAGCATTAATATAGTCTTGTTCATCATAATGGCTTTTCAATGAAACCGAAAAATTTTTCATTTCGGGCTTCCCTGAAGAGCCATTATTTTTGTGCTTAAAAAAGGTATCGTAGAGATAGAAAGGAGATAAGACATGGTTAATCCTATGAACATGAATTCAATGAATGTAAATCCTATGATACTCCCTCATCAGCAGGTTATACAGATAAATGGTAAGACCGGGGCAAACGGAATACAACTCGCTCCGAACTCAAGTGTATTAGCTATGGATTCGACTGCTCCGATAGTATGGTTATTTGTATCCGACGGAGTAGGCAGAGTAAATGCGACTCCGTGGGATATCAGCCCACATAAAGAGGAAGAGCCCACAACGGTTTTTGAGAATAGGTTATCGAAGATAGAAGAAGCTATACAGAGAATGGAAGGTAAACTGAATGAATCCAATGCTACAGAATCTAAGTAATAACAAAATCACTCAGGCGATATCCAAGATTAAGAGCCTGGGAAATCCTCAGATGATGATACAGTCAATGCCACAGTATAGGCAAGTCATGGATTATGTGAATGCAAACGGTGGCGATCCTAAAGAAGCATTTTATAAGAAGGCAAGTGAGATGGGTATTAACCCTGACGATATTATTAATCAGCTTAAGTAATGCGCAATACTTATAAATTTTTATGAAAGGAGAACGCTTATGGATACAGGAATAACACCAGTAATGAACATGGGTGGCGACTGTTTAGGTGGTGCCGGTGGCTTTTGGATCTTCGCTTTACTTATCCTCGCAATGATGGGTGGTAACGGATTCGGTGGCTTTGGTGCTAACGGAAACAGTAACGCAATTCAGGCAGATGTAAACAGAGGATTCGATAATCAGAATCTTCAGGCACAGACAAGAGATATTCTCTCTGCCGTTAACAGTGGTACAGCACAGACAGTAGCTGCAACAAATCAGACCTTCCATGACACATTGGCTGCAATGCAGGGCCTTTACAATGAGACATCAAGAGACATCGCAGCTCTTCAGGTAAGTCAGGCTAACGCAATTGCAAATCAGAATGAGTGTTGCTGTTCAACAAAGATGCTGATTCAGCAGACAGCAGCAGACAATGCCCTTCTTATGTCACAGATGGAAGCAAGGATCAATGCAAAGATGGATGCAAACAAGATAGAAGAGCTTCAACAGCAGATTAGTCAGCTTCAGTTAGCTCAGGCGACAAGTGGTATGCTCAAATTCCCTAACTCTTGGAGTTATGGTGCAGGACCATTTCCACCTATCTTTAATGGATGCAACGTATAAATGAGTATATTCAGTATACCAGAGGGGCTTAGTCCCCTCTTTTTAAGAAAGGAGAAATTATGATTAATGCATATTCAGTAAATCAGACAGTTGATGCAGGTGGCTTCGTAAATTGGGACAACGTGAAAGTAGTAAAAGGATGTACAGCAGTGCTTGTGGCACCGGCTACGATTAACCTTAACGCAAAGGGTGTGTACCAGGTTGAGTGTAGTGGTTATGGCGCAGCAGGTGTAAGTATTCAGCTTTATCAGAACGGTTTACCCCTTCCTGAGACATTAAGAGAAGGACCTACACCGGCATTTACGACACTTGTTCAGGTGGCTAATAACAATACTCAGTGTTGCTGTACAGCGCCTACAACATTGCAGGTAGGTTGTGATGCCGAGTCAGTGTTTGATTCTATCAATATAACCGTAACGAAAATAGTATAGGTAACGCTTATGGAAATATCAGAAATATTTAGCGAATTATCTGCTCACATGGTTAAGGGAATAATGGTACATAGTCAGATGGCTGATTACTACAGATTTCTTGGTCTGACATCATATGCTGACTGTCATGAAAAGAGATTTAAGAAGGAAAGTCAGGAATGGAGAAAGCTATGTAAGTATTACATAAAGCACTATGACAGGCTGATAGAAGAGACTCGTATAGATAACCCTAACATTATCCCGTCGGAGTGGTACAAGGTTAAGCGATGGGACGTTGATACTAATACTATGCGCAAAGCTGTAGAAAAAGGCCTTGATATGTGGGTGCTCTGGGAGACGGGAGCTAAGAAACTTTATTCCGATACCTATAGAAGACTCATGGATATGGGAGAGGTAGCAACAGCTTCCTTCATTGATAAGATATTGTGTGAGACAGATGACGAACTCGCAATGGCCAAGAGCTATGTGCAGAAAAAGAGGATGGTTAACTATGATGCAAGTCACATAGTTGAAGAAAACAATGTAAAAGAAATAAATGTTTAAAATTCCCCAAAGGGCAAGTATTTACTCTTGCCCTTTATTTAATATAAAGGTAACTACAGAAAAGGAGACAATGTTATGACGGAGACAATAATCGTAGCCGGAATTTCATTATTTGGCACTCTTGCCGGTACCTTCGGTGGCATTCTTACAAGCAATAAGCTGACAGGGTACAGGATAGAGCAACTTGAAAAGAAGGTTGAGAAACATAACAACCTTGTTGAGAGAGTATTTCGTCTGGAAGATCAGGACAGAATACTTGAAGAGAAAATCAATACTGAAAAGGCAAGAATAGATTTAATGGAGAAAGGAGCATGAATATGAGTGAGAAAACATACGATACGCTAAAATGGATAGCGCAGATATTCCTTCCAGCTTTCACAACATTTCTTGGTGTAGTGCTTAAGTGCTTTAACGTACCACATACAGATATCATTATCACAATTCTTGTGGCTTTTGATACTTTCCTGGGTACACTACTCGGAATTTCAAGTGCTAAATATTATAAGGGAGAATAGACATGGCATACAGCAACTCATCACTGGCTACAGTAGTAATTAAGAGTCCCAACTATTCAAAGGGCAGAGAATGTATTAACCGTATAACGATACACCACATGGCAGGTAACTTGTCTGTAGAAAGATGTGGTCAGGTATTCGCAAACAAGAACAGACAGGCTTCTTCAAACTATGGTATAGGTACCGACGGAAGAATCGGACTCTATGTAGATGAAGCAAACAGATCCTGGTGCTCATCAAATGCAAAAAACGACAGGATGGCTGTTACCATAGAGGTAGCAAACACTACTGCCGGTGTAACAAACAAGACATGGGACATCTCAAAGAAGGCTTATGATTCACTGATAGCTCTTTGCGTAGATATCTGTAAGAGAAACGGATTCAAGAGTGTAATGAGCATAGATTCACTTGAGAAGGGTACCATAAAGCAGAAGACAGAGACTGCTAACAATTACAAGGCTCCATCGGGAGTGCTTGTACTCACGCAGCACAACTATTTCAATTCAACGGCTTGTCCGGGACCATATATTAAGAACAGATGGAATAATATTGTAGCAGACATTAACAAGGCCCTGGGTGGTGCTACACCGACACCACAGCCTACACCAACACCAACACCGACACCTTCAGGAAAGTACATATATAAGGGTGTGGATTATAAGTGGGTATTTAATCCTACATACTATGCAGACAAGTACCCTGACCTTAAGGCTGCATTCGGGTACGATGGTGCAAAGCTCTTTAATCATTTCACTACATACGGCATGAAAGAGAAGAGACAGGCTATAGCAACATTCAATGTGGAAGCCTATGCAAACAATAACCCCGACCTTAGAACGGCATTCGGTATGAACTGGCCTGCCTACTATGAGCACTACTGTAGGTACGGACATAACGAAGGTAGAAAAGCAGTGTGAGCTGTTTGTCTATAGACCCCCTTTTATACTTTTAAAAAGTCCCCTTGGAGAAATCTGAGGGGATTCTCCTTTGTAAGATATTTGTAATAAAAGGGGTGATTTTGTAACATCTTATTAAGATTCGTGTGCAATTTCGTGTGCAATTTTTTCGAAAATGTGTGCATTTTAGGGGAAAAATTCTTCCGTTTGGTGTAAAAATAAAAACGCCGAAAGCCCTTGTTTATTGGGACTTTCGAGCATTTATAAAGGTTTGTGAAAACTGCCGGCTGCGGGACTTGAACTAATACGTGCAAGTCTCAAAGCCTTTATTTATAAGGGTTTTGCAAAATTTCGTGTGCAGTCCGTGTGCAAAATTTTTTCAAGGGGAAATTGTTTGTAATATTTTTGTAGCAATTTCAGACTGTTTTTTCTCGTCTTCAAGGATCCGTTGATGACGATAAACCTTCTTCATAACGTGAGATGTACTCCATCCACCGAGAGCCATGATATCTTCTTCGGAGTATCCTGCCTGAAATAATTCAGTGCAGAAAAAGTGTCTCAGCAGATGAAAACGAAAACGTGGTACACCTGCTTTGTCCTGGAACTGATTCAGGTACACTAATATTTTATCAGGATATGTATTAAGTATGTATCCTTGTTCTCTAATCTTGGCGATGATGTCAGGAGATACAGCGACTCTGCGAAGGGAAGCATCTGTTTTTCCGATATCTTTAGTCACAAGGCCATTGGGTCCTACTACTTTCACTTTGTTAATATCAATGTATGTATCATAGATATCGTCCATCGTAAGCCCTGCGATTTCAGATTTGCGTAAACCATAGCAACCGAGAACGATGGGTAAATAATACGGTGTTCCTTTTGCCTGTTCTAAAACCCGGCGCACGTCTTCAGGGGAAGGGATGTAATCATCAGGCTTTTTCTTTTTTGGTAAGGTTACAGACAAATTGTTTTTTGGCAGAAACTTGTTAAGAACTGCCATTATAAATCCGTTATAGTTACGCACCGTTTTCGGTGTATGGTTAGCAGAAATGTTATTGATAAGACTCTGAAGCGTGACATCGGTAATCTTGTTGATGGGAGTCTTCTTAAAATCTTCGGGTAATGCCCTTAAAATAGCTTCGTAGGAGCGTATAGTAGACGGAGAGAGGACGTTAGTATTAATAGCTATATATTTTAGCGCACACGAATTAAAAGAGTCTCTATCGGGCTCATACGTCTCAGAATAAATCTTTGCATTGATCTCTTTCTGAGTAGGGCGATGGTCAAAAGTAAAGGACCTTCGTACACCGTCTATGCACTTTTGCACTCTGTAATTGCCAGAGGGTAGTTTTTCAACCTTCATGCATCTTCTCCATGAATAATTTCAACAATTCATCGTATCTCTTGTCTTTATCCTGAACAGCACTTAATAATAAATCCATGCGCTGATCCTTATATGAAACCTGTTCCTTAAGAAAATCTATGCTTCTTTGGAACTGTTCTCTTTCTTTGTCAAGCTTCTCATGGTATTTTAATTTCTCTTTATCAAGCTGGGCCCTGAGAAGCTCTATCTGTCTCTCAAGCTCTTCGATGCGCTGTATCTTATACTTAAGCATTGTTTTCATGGCCTGAGTATCGATAGAGTCATCATCTTCGATGGTTTCAATATCGAGTAAGGCCTTTGCGATAGGTCGTAAGGTTTCGTCATATCGAAAAGATAAATCTTCGCTGCCTTCAGAGAATACCCTGGAAAGAGTAGACTTAGCCAGGTAGTCCCCGTTTTTCTCCATTAAGTCTAAAATGTCAGAGTAAGAGAGACCTTTTTCTTCTCGCACCTCTTTGAGTCTTATAATGATATCTTTAGTGTTCGTCATGTGTTTTCTCCTATTCGATTAATGGAACAAGGTCAAAATGTAAAACTACTCAAATGGTAGGTTAATTGCTAAACTTTAGTAAAGGGGGTGGTTATATGAGTCAAAATGAATTTATCGAGCTATTCCTTCAGGCCTCTGAAGAGATACAGGCTCAGATAATTGAGCTTCTCGGAGAGGATGAATGTACGACTACTCAAAACTAAAAGGTAAAATAATCGAGCTGTACGGTACTCAGGGAGTATTTGCGCACATGATAGGAAGGTCACAAGCCTATGTGTCAGGTGTACTAAACGGTAGGTCATACCTTGAGCAGAGAGATATAGATATCTGGGCTAAGGCATTGAAGATACCGGGAAGGGAACTGTACAGCTATTTCTTTACGAGAATTTAAGCATGTTTGCTTTTAATCTCACTTATGGCAGCACCTATTTTAGCTCTTTCACTAAGTGGAAGCCCTTCTAAATCAATTTCAATTACATCGTCTTCCAGGGGATTATTTAGAACACGGTCCTCTGGTATTTTTTCAAGAAGCCCTTTTATATCACTCAATGAAAAATTCGATATATCAACTCTTCCCATTAAGTCAGTGTTCGTTGTGGAAGGTTTTAAAGTGGTAGCTGGTGCAATATTTGTTTCATTCGGGATAGCTTTGTTTTGTTTTTTTTCTGAAACATTCTTTCTCAATGCATTAATTAAAGCATCAATAATACAAATTATTCTTATTAAACCGGCTATAATAAAAACTATTACATAAGCAACGATAAAACCTTTTTTATAGTGTGCAAGTACAATGTTTAATCCCCATATCCATAATCCCCAGAAAGTAATATCTCCGACAATAGGAATCATATATAAGAATTTGTATATTGCTGTGAATATTCCGATTACAATAGCAAAAATAATAAAAGATTCAAAATACTCATTACATATAACTATAACCGGCGCATATGTAAAGAAACCCGATACAATTACCCATAATAAAAGCATAGTAAAACCCCCCTTACTCTATTGTTTTTAATAATGCATCTATAGCAGCTCTAATCTCAGGCGAAGCAGACTCATATTTCTTATATAATTTTGCGAACTTAATTGCTTTACTTGGGTGCGCATACATTTCCTGAATCATTTCATCTCTGGAAGCTCTTTCCTCTATATGCAATGTAGCTTCTTCTTTAAGAGAGTGTGCATGTATATGGAAGGCTGGGTCATCGTCAGGAACACTATCGTCTTTATTAGTGTGTTCTTCTAATAGATCAGTGTACTTTATCTTGAAATAGTCAGCTAATTGTTGAACTACTCCCATACGAGGAAGCGACAAGGCTTGAAGCCAATTATTAAGAGACTGAGGGGTAATACCACATTCTTTAGCAATTTCTTTTTGACTCTTATTTGTTTTATCTATGTAATACCTGAGATTACGAGAAAAAACTATTTTTCTTTCTTCATCACTTATAGAAGCCATTTGTACCACCTCATTTCTTTAATTTAATTTGTTCCTGTTAACACTATTATACATCATAATAAAAGAAAATTGTATAAGAAAATAAAAAAATTGTATTTTTTATGTTGACAATACAAGATAATTGTATTAATATAACACCATAAGGACAAAAACTAAGAAAGGAGAACAGCGAATTGAGTATAAAGATATCATTAGAGTCGGCCAGAGTTAATGCTAAATTGACTCAGAAAGAAGCAGCAGAGAAGCTTGGAGTAACACAGCAGACCATTTATACATGGGAAAAAGAGCCTAACAAAATTCCGATAGGGAAGGCATACAAATTAGCTGTAACATATGGGCTTCCACTTGATGCCATTGATTTTTTATGCAATTAAAATCCAAACTAATTGGATTTAGAAAGGAAGGGTTTATGACAGAGCAACAGTTTTCACTGCTATTGCAAGGCAACATGGTCAGGTATGAAAGAACACTTAAAAACCTATGCCAGTGTATCGGTGTCACGGATAGAACACTAAGCAACTACATTAAATATCCTGACACAATGCGAGTAAGTGATCTAAAGAGATTAACGGGCTTACTCAAAATCAGAACAGAAGACTTAATCGATTATTTAGAAGGAAAGGAGTATTGAATGAAAGAGTTATCGCTTACAGTATTTGCATGTGTGATGTTCATAAATATCATGTTATTCCTCTTCGGATATTACGTTTCATGGGATGTTGTAGAGTATGCCGGACTCACAGGAGCAATATCATCTGTAATCGTTAAATTGTTTTCAGACTTTGAAAATGAAAATAACCGAGATGCTGGAACACCCCGGTTATAAGAAGGTTTTAATTATTATCCCTTAATTAAAAAACCACACTTTTATGTTAACAGAAAGGAATGAAAAATGGAAGAACTTTTAAGTAAAAATCCTGAATTCAATAAATTATATTTTGAAATTTGCAACAAGCTTGAAGAAATCAGAGTGGCTTCAAAGAGACATGATTTCGATAGACTGACAATAACAATATCAACAAGAGAAGATGTAACACCGGGAGATTATTTTATCCTTCTCTCAGCTTCAAAGGAACATTACAACGGTTATACATCATGGTATGCAGACATAACCGGCAAGAGCGAATCGGAAGCAACATTATCTTTCTCAGAGATGGATTACAAGTATCAGAAGGGAGTAGAAAAGCATGAATTCACTATTTGAGTTAACAAATGAATATATGGTCCTTTTAGAAATGGCCTGTGATCCTGAGGTAGACGAGCAGATATTAGCAGACACACTTGAAGGACTTGAAGGCGAACTTGAATACAAGGCCGAGAATTATGCAAAAGTCATGGCAGACATGGACACAGAAGCCGAAGGACTTGATAAGCAGATTAAGAGATTACAGGAGCGCAAGAACGCACTCAAGTCTCACAAGGAAACAATGAAGAAGAGCCTTGAAAACATGATGAGAGTAACAGGCAAGACTAAATTCAAGACAGAGTTATTCAGCTTCGGAATACAGAAGAATCCTGCTTCATTACAGTTAGCTGAAAACATTGATTTTGACAATATACCACCACAGTTTATTAAGTTTGCAGATCCTGAGATAAATAAGACTGCTGTAAAGGAAGCAATTAAGAATGGAGCAGAATTCTCATGGGCGCATATGGAGCAGACAGAAGGATTAAGAATTAGATAAGGAGAGAGCCTATGTCAGTATTTGAAACACTTAACAATATAAACGTAAACGGACACACAGAAAAGAAAAACGGACTTACTTATCTTCCTTGGGCTTGGGCCTGGTCAGAGGTTAAGAAAGCATTTCCTAACGCAAACTACACCATATATGAAAATCCTCAAGGTTGGAACTATTTCACAGATGGTAAGACATGCTGGGTAAAGGTAGGAGTCACGATAGAAGAACTTGAGCACATTGAATATCTGCCTGTTATGGACTTTAAGAACAAGTCAATTAAGACAGACGATGTAACAAGCTTTGATGTTAACAAGGCTATACAGAGAGCACTTGCAAAGGCATGTGCAAGACATGGACTTGGACTTTACATATACGCAGGAGAGGATCTTCCAGAAGAAGAAGCAAAGAATCCTGAAAAAATAGCACCTTACAATGAAAAGGTAGAAGAAGCAGAACTCAGAGCTAAAATCCTTAAGTTTGTTAATACCAAGAAGATGAAAAAAGAGGTCATTGATAAAACTTGCAAGAGATTTGGAGTAGAAAATCTTAATGAGTTATCAATTAAAGACTGTAGAGACCTTATAGCCGGTTGGCATGGAGCAGACCTGAAGGAAAAGACAATAAAGTATGTTGAAGAAAACAAGAACGATGAAGAAAAAGAGGTACTGCTTAAAAACTATACAGTAAAAGCTTTTAAAGATATGTCATTACAGCAGATTAACCACTTATATAAACAGCTTCAGAACGAAGGTGTAGAAATCGTAGCAGACATTTAAGAAGGGAGATAAAAGATATGAATCAGTGGAACGGCACAGGGAGACTTGTTAAAGATCCTGAAATCAGATACGCAAACGGACAGAACGGACAGTTATGTATAGCTTCATTTAATCTGGCTGTAGACAGAAGATTTAAGAAGGAAGGCGAAGCTACAGCAGACTTTATAAGCTGTAAGGCCTTCGGAAAGACAGCAGAGTTTATACAGAAATATTTCCATAAAGGAATGAAGATGGGAGTCTCAGGAAGGATTCAGACAGGATCATATGAGAAAGATGGTCAGAAGAGATACACAACAGACATCATCATCGAAGAGGTTGAATTCCTTGAGAAGAAGGAAAGCAATAATCCGGCACCTAACAGTAATCCAGCACCTGATAGCTTTATGAATATTCCAGAAGATATAAGTAGCGAGATTCCGTTTATTTAACTGAGGATAAAGCATGAGAGCACAGTTTCACGATGTATCAAAAACCCTGCAAGGAGATACGGTTATTTCCTTCAGGGTCCCGGACATCGACCTTGAGAAAATTGAAAAGCTGAAAGATAAGCCACTTGATCTTGAGATAAAGAAGCACAGTGAAAAGAGAAGCCTTAATGCTAATGCATACCATTGGAAATTGTGCTCGATGATAGCTTCAAAACTCGGAACAGATAAAGACACTATCCATGAGTGGTTGATTAGAGATACAAACTACTTTTCTATTATCGACTGCAGGGAAGAAGCTGTAGACATGATAAAGAGCAGATTTAGATATGTAGATGAAATCGAGAGTTATGTCATAGAGACAGACGAAGGATATTCCTGGTACAAACAGTTAAGGATTTACAAGGGAAGCAGTGAGTACAACACAAAAGAGATGAGTGAACTTGTAGAAAAAACAGTTGAAGACGCAAAGAGCCTGGGTATCGAAACCTGGAGCGATGAAGAATTGGCATATACATTATCAATGTGGGAAGGAGATAGATATGAAGGATATACGAAGAATAGATAAAGTAGTCAGACACGTACTTACGACAGTACCTGAGACACGAAACAGTGACGATATGTTGTGGGTTAAGGTAATCAAAGTAATGAGCCCGGATGCAGCAAACCTTCCGTTTCAGGATGTAATGTGCAGAAGAAAAGAACTCGGAGTACCTTGCTTTGAGTCAGTAAGAAGAACAAGACAGAAGCTTCAGAGTGAATACAAGGAACTCAGAGCATGTGAACAGGTAACAGAAGGCAGATACGAAGCATTCAAAGAGGTTTTGGATTATGTTACGCAGTAAGTACGGAGCCCACAAGGTAAAAACCGAAGAAGGCACCTTTGACAGCAAGAAGGAATACAGACGATGGCTTGAGCTGAAGCACCAGGAAGAAATCGGATTCATAAAGGACCTTGAGAGACAGGTTAAGTATGAACTGATACCTTCTCAGAAGGGCACAGAACGGAACGAGAGGCCGTGTGTATATAAAGCCGATTTTGTATACCGACGGGGAGCAAAAACCATTGTAGAGGATGCCAAAGGGCTACGGACACCGGAGTACGTGATCAAGAGAAAGCTCATGAAGAGAGTATACGACATAGAGATTATAGAGGTTTAAAGATGAAAGAAAGCTTCATTTTTTACAAAAGTTGGGGAGAAACAATTAAAGAGCTTCCTGAGGAATATAAATGCAAGGTTGTTGATGCACTTATTGAATATGCATTTGAAGGAAAGCAAATTGATGATCTTGAGCAGCTTGTTAAAGCAATAGTAAAGCCGATGTGTTCTGAAATCGACAAGAATACGGAGAAATATAACAAAAAAGTAGAAAACTTAAAAAACAACTCTCGAAACCGTACCGAAATCGACACGAAATCGAAACGAAATCGGAACGAAATCGAGGGGGATAATGTTAATGATAATGTAAATGTAAATGTTAATGATAATAAGAATGTTAATGATTTAAAAGAGACTCCTACGGAGTCTGTATCTAAGAAAAAAACAAGCAAAAAAGAATCCCCGGTGTATTTCCCTGATGATGCAGCACTTGATGATAATTTCAAAGAGTTTATTAAGATGCGTAAACAGATTAAGGCTCCTATGACTGATAGAGCTGTAAGTATGGCCATGAAGAAGCTTAAGGAATTATCTGGTGGAGATAGTACCAGGGCATTAAGGATTCTTGAAAACAGTATAAGAAATTCCTGGAAGGATTTATATCCACTCAAAGAGTCGCCACCTGATGTGAAAAAAGATCTGTCAACACAGACCTATGACTTTGAAAAACTTGAACAGCAGTTATTAGCAAGAAAAAGGATTTAAACACAGTGATCACAGAACTGGAGAAAAGATTTATGGAGTATTTAAAACGTGGGGATCAGATAGTTACAACAGATGCCCTGGATATGAAGCAGGTATGCAAACATCTTGACCGTGAAGGAATAGAGTACGAGACAAAGAAGAACACTATTTACATCACGAAGGGAGTGCCTGACAGAAAGGAGTAGGCTTATGAATACTTTAATGCAAATAGTTTTATGTGGGCTGATTTATCTTTGTGGACTTACATTCGGATACATACTTGGATGCACAAGAGAAAGAAAGGACGTATGAATGAACAAGGTAATGTTCTCAAGCAATTCTGATGAGTGGGCCACACCGGATGCAGTTTTTGAAACACTTGATAAGGAATTTAACTTTACCCTGGACGCATGTGCAACACAGGAAAATCACAAGTGCGAAAAATTTTACACGAAAAAAGATGATGGCCTGAGAAAAAATTGGGGGGGTCAAAGAGTATTTTGCAACCCACCATATAGTGAAATTAGCAAGTGGGTAGAGAAGGCATACAGGGAAGCATGTCAGGATAATACATTGGTAGTGCTGCTGATACCTTCCAGAACAGACACTAAATATTTTCACGATTTTATATATCAAAGGTCAGAAATCAGATTTGTTAAAGGTCGTCTGAAATTTGGAGACAGTAAAAACAGTGCACCGTTTCCGTCAATGCTTGTGATATTCAGAGGGCCTAAAGTAAAGGAGTGTTAAATGGATAAATATATTTGTGAATGTTGTGGTGGTCACATTGATCCACACACGATGAGATGTGAGTATTGTGGGACTCAATACGAAAAACATAATGAATTTGTTTATCGTATAGAAACAGTTAATTCCCCGGTACAGACTTTTGAATCAGTTTATGAAATAGATGATGATATGTTGTCGCATTGTTCATCACAGGATATTTCGAGAATAGTAATGAACAGATTAACTGATCAGTTAGCACAAATTATTACACCTTATTGCGAATATGAAACGGAGAGAGATATCAGAAATTTTTCTCACAGAGTCAGAGCAAGAATTAAAATTGTTGAGCCAGTTAACAAAGGAATAAATGTAAAGGATTTAAGGACAATATAATGGATGCACTGAAAAAAGCAGAAAAGGAACTTGATGAAGAGTCGTCAAGAGCAATGCAACTTGGCTTCTATCGGTCAATACTCACATTAAGCAGAGTGTTCGGATGGAAGAAGCTTCGGATAGAAAGATTTCTCGATAATGCTGCAAATGTTTACACGGAATGCAGAACAGGAGATAAGTCACTTATTCAGATGTGCGACGAAGAAACAGGCATAGAGGTCCGTAACGAAGCAGACGAGAGTTATCTTGATACTCCGTATCTGTGTCAGGAGAAATGGGACAGAGAAAGAGCAAGGTACGACAAGATGCCTTACAAGATGCAGAGAGCTTATATCATCTCAGTCAGACAACACATGAAAAAGTGGATGTATGCTCAGGTAATGGCTTCTATTATCTTGGCCCTACACCGTAAGGAAGGATGGGGACATGAAAGAATAGTCAAGTTTTTATTTGCTACAGACAATTACAAGAATAATCAGAGCATAAGCGAACTGAAAGAGATGGTAGAGCAAGAGACCGGCATGAAATATGTGTGGAACGGTCAGGACTTATGCCTGGTAACAGATGACATTAAGACAATAACGGGTGTCGTTTCTGAAACGACAAGAAAAGCAATTCAAGAAAAGCTTGATAAACAAGAAAGATTTGATGAAGCATTTAAAAAATTCATGGAAGGAGATAACGAATGAAGAAATTATACAGATACGCAATACAGGCAGTAGATGACGAAGCAAGTATAGAGAAGCCTGACGATGAGGTGGTGTTTTACGATGGTGTGTTAATGATTATCTGCAAATACAGTATCGAAGAAGACTGTGAGTGCCATCAGATTATCATTGATCCACAGTATAAGCCTGAAACTGTTATGAGCCTTAAGGATATCGCAAAGAAATATCCTACAGTGTCCACAGTTATTCATGACGGGGCATTAAGTGGAGAGGTTTACAGCTACGGCAACCACAAGTACGGAGAGTGGGAGCTTGTAGGCGAAACGGTAGGATATGCGTAAAGGGGGACTCAATGACAATAGTAATTACTTTAGGCGACTTAATACTATTGATTTTTATGACAGTCGCAGCAATATATTCCATCCTGTATGCTCTCTGGCTATATGCCGGGGAG